>Ga0182010_10000724_pt1 | contig 18738 bp, 23 predicted proteins | sample 611E1MmetaG_FD_120488 | JGI IMG/M metagenome (GOLD analysis project Ga0182010, IMG submission 120488) | Permafrost microbial communities from Stordalen Mire, Sweden - 611E1M metaG | ecosystem: Environmental > Terrestrial > Soil > Wetlands > Permafrost | place: Sweden: Stordalen | collected...
AACTTTCTGAACTGTACCACCGCCCCAAACTTCCTGAACTGTACCACCGCCCCAAACTTTCTGAACTGTACCACCGCCCCGAACTTCCTGAACTATACCACCGCCCCAAACTTCCTGAACTGTACCACCGTCCCAAACTTTCTGAACTGTACCTTGTAGATAAACAATAGTAGCAACTGTTAATTTGTTTATAATACAATCTTTTACGACATATAGTCCTCCGGTTAGTATCTTTTTATTTGAAGTGATGATTCGTTTGCTGACAAATTCTTTCAGATATTCAATGATATGATCTTTTTGGGATTCTAACCAATCAGGGTTACAATTTTCATCAATATTGAGTTTGTACTTATCAATAAAGGGCAGATCGGATATTTCGTCAGGAGCAAATTCGACTCTGACAAATTTATCACAATTGACTTGCGAATCATTGATATTGAATAATGCAATGATGTCTTCATGACTTGTTAGATTTTCATTATGGAGAATATCTCCATTTCTCATTACAATAGCAGAATAAAAGCGGCACATATTTAGTTGGTTTTAGTTTATATTAAATTCAAATTAGCAAATTCTCCAAAATATTTTATAGCAGCACTATTATAAGCAATAGCTGCTAATTTTTCCGTTTTAAACGTTCCGAGATGTATGTGTTTATTATCAATTCTGATCTGCGCAACAATTTGTTTTCCATTTTGAATACATACTCCATGATATTTTGAATTTCCTCTAATTTTCTTATTCGCTGTATTTTGCTTATGAGTACAGTTTCTCATATTATCTTCAAGGCAATTAAGCCCATTATGGTCACGATGATCTACTTCTAAATTAGCTGGTGTTTTCATTATTTCACGATGCAATCAAATATATTTTAATCATTAAACAAATCACTAAGAATCCCTTTGTCAATCTCTTTGCCGTCCTCCGTTACGATAACAGCGCAATCCCTGTACAGATTCAACATCTCCCGCTTGCTGAAGGTCTCGTAAACACCATTCTCATCCCTGATGAATCGTTCTGGATTCTCGTACCAGGTGTAGGTCTTGCTATTTATTAAGAGTTTAAGCATTATTCACTTTTTAAGCAAGGATTTTCTTCAAAGAATTTATTTATAATCTGAAGGTCAGTCCCTGATGCACGTTTTTGTAAAAGAGGAACAAAATCATTCATTTCTCTTTGTTCAACATCAGGATCAGTAATTAACACCTTTCCTTTTATAAGCAGTGTTACAGTAAATCCCGTTTTTGTTTTAATGTTTATCAGTTCTACAAATTTTAATCCCTGTTCTTCAGTCCAATGATCTGGATGGTGAACCAATATTTTTCTGATAGTTACTATTGGTTGATAATAATGATAGGCACTATTTGTCCAAGGAATGGCTGTATCATAATAATAATTACCGAAGTTTGTTGATGTCGATGTGTCTGTTAATCCAGAGGGATTATAAGTTGAATAAGGATTCCAATAATTAGAGTTTGACATAGTTTTAATTTTTGATCAATACAAAGTACATACTTAAATATTACTTAATTTATGATTAAAATCAGGTTTTGAATTATTTTTAAATAAAAAAGCCCCCATTTCTGAGGGCTAATTCTTACCGGATTTATTCTTTCTCTACTGAAAATACGACTAACTACAGGAACATTTAACCCGTTTTACTGCGTACCAATATCCTTTCGATTGACACCGGCTCCATTGGTTTTAGCTTTTAATCATCTTGCAAGTTGTAAGATTTTAGTTTGTTTTGTGCGTCATTTGCATTAATTACAGAAACAAATTTAAAACTTTATTTTGGAATGACAATATGATTTTTATCACTATTTTAATGTTATTTCAAAAAGAAGGGTGCAGACCCTGACAATCCGCACCCCCGTAGAAACTTCTGAACCGAAACAGAAGCTAAAATGTGTAAGTAATACCTGTCAATAATCCGGGTTTTATAAACTTTTAATTATGCCGAGTCTCAACACCCATTCATTCTTCCCTCCAAAATTCCATTGATATCCATAACCAATTTTTATCCAGTTAAGTAGTGATAAAACAGGCGTAACCTCAAAGGTGAATATATCGGGATTAGTTTTATCCTGCTCCGCGCTCGCGAATAATCCAATTCCTGCCAAGTAATTAGATTTCCATGTTGCAGGCTTATAGATCAGGTTATATCCGATACCCGGTATTGCGCCAACCGAATGATCACCGGTATTTACTCCCCTGGTATAAACATCGAACGAAACTGCAGGCGCAAAATAAAGAGTTGAATCTTTTGAATAGACCGGTTCGTTTCCTGTCAGAAGAGTAGTTTGCTTATTAAAAGGGTACCATCTAAGCGGATGGGCGCTCTGTGCTGATGCGGTTAATCCTATTCCAGAGAAGATCAAACCAAAAACTAAAATCTTTAGTCCCCGTGCCATATTAAGCTGAGCCTCATTCATAAATTTGGCTTTCTTCGTCTGTACCACATCGAACTTTTTCTTCAATAGTTTTCCGATCAGATTCAGTATCCAGGCAATAACAGAACCCTCTTTTACTTTTCCTGTATTTCCAAGCCATTCGGAAAATGCAGCAAAAATAAGAACTATGATGGTTCCATAATGCTCAATCCATTGAGTCTTTAACCAGGCAAGTAATTCCGACAATGCCGGAGAGGATCCGGTATTTGCAGTAGAATCAGCCACCTGTGCCGTTACTATTCCCGCAATAAGCATGAGAAAAATTGTAAATCCAATAAATCTTTTCATTTTGTAATTATTAGTTATTATTCAGTTTTATAAAATACCCAAAAGTCACTACAATATTTCGATAATATATATTCCCAGGGAACTTCATCAATGCCACCCTGTCCCCATTCCGGCCCCCATGAATTAAGTTCAATAACTTTTTTTGGTTCATAATCAAAAAGAACTTTACAATGTCCACCAACCTCACTTTCACATTTTTTTGGCATTGGAATGATTCCTGTCCTGGCAACCTGGACTGACATAAAGCTTTCAAAAAGTCTCATTCCATAAACCACAGGAAATCCATGGCTGAGTGCATCCATTATGGCATCCTTTGTTACAGGGTATATCCTTTCATATGATATTGACTGATGATCGAGGGCTTCGGCAAACGCTTCCTCAGGTGGCTCAACTGCGAATTTATCGGGAATATATGGCCAGGTCTTTTCCGAACAGATCCCGAATTTGTTAATTGCCTTAAAAGCATCTCTTATCGATGCGCCGCTATCGCTGTATTTCTCTTCCCTGGCAATATAATAGGCAAAGAGTCGCGATAGCTCAAAGTCAGGCATTTTATTAACCTGCAATATGCGCCTGAATGCTTCCACTGTCCCGTTGCCAACGCAGCTGCCGATCGACCCCTGATCATATCGGTATGAAAATTCGTTTATATTTTTTCTGTTTGTCGATGGAGGAAGCAGCTCAATAGGTCTGCGTACCTTATAATAAATATCACGCTCATCCCACTTGTCAGGTTTCAGACCAAAGTTCCGGCTCTGAACTTTCTTACGGAGAATATATTTCCTGAAAAGCTTAACGAGTGTAAAAAAATTTATTTCGAAATTGAATTTTGGAAGTTTCATTTCAATTAGGATTTACTAATGTTACTTTCTGGCCAGCGTCTCTCGAATCTTGATGTAACCATGTTACATCTTTTTCCAGGCGTATAGGATATGGAATCTCATCCTGGTGTTTTATTAACCATTGCCTGGCTTCTTCCGATATCATCCCCTTTACATCGGAATCAGTTCCCTGGCCTGTAAAATGAGGAGAGACATAAATAATACCCTTATTAGTTTTAGCCCTTGAGAGATCGCACAGGTTACACCTGAGGCCTCTTTCTTTGAGCATCTGATATGGTGCATCCGGAAGCGACCCCGGATAGATGGCAATTCCTTTAAGAATAAGGTTTTTGAGTTCTTTTATGTAATCAGAATCCAGAAATTCATGATGCCAGTTATTGGCGAACATGGCGCCGAGCTTGTTCCGGATCCAGTCAACTAATATGAGTTGCTTCTGATCAAAGAATTGCCAGGCCGCCTCTCCATATTTAAAGAAAATATGAGGACAAACCAACTCATCGAGATCAAAATGTCGTGGCCTTTGAATCATTTTAGGTTTCTAACTTTTTCAAGTATATCATCAATATCCTTCCTGTTTACCTTGGCCTTTTTTTCAAGTTCCCCGCATTGTTTTTTCAATTCGGTTATACTTGTGCCATGTCCGTCAACAGTTTCTTTATAAGAATCAAGTTTATTGAACATCTGGGCCCATTGATCTGATACTACCTGTGCAACCGATTCGCTGACAGTGTTTATTAATATTTTTTTTATCCACCTGGCACTGAAAAAAATAGCAATGCTAAATATTACGCAGATTACCCAGAATTGCAGATCGAAAATGTCCATATCATTTTATTTTTTGAATTATTATTTTCGGGTCAATTTTTATCGTTGAATCAATATTTAGTTCTTTTCGTTTTTTTTTAATGCTTCGTTGATCTCTTTCTGATAAAGGATTATCTCATCCTTGTCTTTTAACTGATTCTGTAACGTCCTGATATAACTCTTTGTAGTAGCATCCTGAGTGCCTTCAATGACATTTAATCTTCCATCCGTCTGACTTTTGTAAAAGATAAATTCGTTCAGTGTTTGTTGTGTCACCTTATTATCCCTGTAAATTATCGAAAGGGTATCGGCAATTGCTTTGTTAGTCACTTTGTAGTCGCCATACCAGCGCATTGCAAGAAACAAGGCACCGACAAGTGTAATCCCTGTAGACGCTAACCATTTAAGGATATTTTCTATTGTCAGATTTTTGAACATTTATTTTATTCCCCCGGCTTTGTGTTTTTCTTTTTCATGTCATTATATTTTCGTTGAGTTCATCTCCGTAGCACCTAAAGTGCCATATTAACCCATCCCCCAGCTTTATATATTTTTCTACCATCAGATGTTCTCACAATATCACCTACAACTGGATTATTGATAACTGTCTCAAGAATAGGAAGATCAAAATCAGTTATTCTTAATAAAGCCCCACTACCAGCCGCATTAGCAATATAACTTGGATTGCCAGTATAAAAATTATTAGACCCTTTTAATGTTACTAATTCACCGGGTTTTAAAGTATAAATTATATTAGAGTCACCTGTAATATGGCACCCTTCAAGTGTAACATCACAATGATCATTATCCTGAAATTGGTCGCTTCCATAATAAATCAGTCCTTTAGACATTGTACAATTTCTAAGTGTTACATCTTTCAAGTTCCCGTATGAATCAAGCCATATAACATTAAAATCTGTCTGACAAACACAATTTATAAACTTGATATTACGATATGTGCCCAACGCTTCAGTTCCGGCAGCATGTATTAATGTTCCCGCTTGCATTGGAGACCTTGCAAAAACACAATCTTCAAATGTTATATTATAAACATCGGTTGAATAAAAATTAATGTCTGAATCCAAGTAATGCCAACTAATTCCATCTGCTCCAGTATGATAACCACTTTTATGAACGGGTTCTACTGTTGACACAGTAGTTGCACCAGTATCACTTTGATACAAATCACCTACACTATTTAAGGCAGCTTGTCTATAAGTATAAGAATGACCACTCGTCCAATCTTCCCATGTGCTTACTCTTGAAGTTATTGAATAACCAACAGCACCGGGAACGTATGTCTCTTTTACATTTTTTATATGAATATTATAAGTATCAGAAATACCTGCATTAAGTCTATTCCATTCAAGTCCGTTAATACCTATACCATCATCAGTAACAGCCATGACCAAACCATCAACAAAAGCATCATGTCCGCAATGAAAATGGAGAGCATCTTTACTACCATGTAAATAGAGATTGTATAATTTTACAGTGTCAAAACAAATTATATGTATTCCGAATAAAGTTGCATCCCCATCTGCTATGCGTATATTCCTCATGGTAAGATTCCGAATATATGCAAAAGCAAGATTGCCATTCATGCCGTCTGTTACAGTTACTGTTTTACCATTAACAATAATCTCTAATCCTTCTATAGTGACATTTTCATCATAAACTCTTGTTACTGAGCCATTATTCCTTATTACGGAGCCATAGTCTGCTACTTTTTTAAATATTACTCCCGGTGCGCAAAAAAGGTGAGTGTCAGAACCAATATATAATGATTCATTTACTTCATAAATACCGGGGTCAAGTATTAGAATAAATCCTCCTATATCTAAGGCTGCCTGTAATGCAGCTACATTTGTATAAGCTGATGCGGCTGGGGAAAATCCTTCAACTTTAGTTATATTAAGTCCTTGATTATTATTAAGACCCGCTACTAAAGCAGCTCCCGTCATTCCTGTTGCAAATGATGTTATAGCCATAATTAATTTGTTTCTACTGTGTTTGTTCTTCCAACTCCTGTTAATGTAGCTACTGCTGCATCACTCGCTGCCGTTCTTGCCTGACACGAACCTTTTATTCTTATTAGTTTACTGATAGGAGTTGGACTTGCAGCCATTGATATAAGAATAGCATCCACTGTTGCTGAATTGTAACCATAACCTGCAGATGGAAGAATAATAACTCTACTTGTTCCCCATGATGCCCCTGCTGTAAAACTATTCATAGCACAAACTTGTAAGTTGCACTCTATGTTTAAGTGTGAACTTATTGCTCCAATATTACCACCTATTGTATTATTACCCCCGGCAAAAATTGACGTTAAGGCAGCTAATCCATCAACGTCTCCAGTAATGGTATTTGAGCCAGTAACATTAAATGTGGTCATGTGTACAAGCCCTGCAATACTTCCACTTAAAGTATTACCAGTACCAATTGCAATATAAATTATTGCTGTTAGGTTGGTAATACTTCCTGTAAGTGTATTGGTAGTAGCGCCTATCGTCTGAAGTGAAGTTAAATTAGTAACATCGCCCCCCATCGTAGCAACACCGAATAAATAAGTTAATGCTGTTAGTGTTGTTACTGTAATACTTAGTGTATTTGTACCCGGTATATTAATAAAATTAATGTTAGTAAATCCAGTTAATACACCACTAATAACAGGTGCGTTTGCAGGTCTAACCCAATCTCTTATCTGAGTTAATTTAGATTTTTTACTAAATTTCATATTTGATGTACCTGATGTACATTTCATATATATCGTATTACTTGCACCAGTGGTCACTATCCGTGTCTGACTTTCATCAAGAGTACCTCCACTATTACTATAAAAATGGGCATTACCATCAAGAGTAACTGTAATATCTGCTGAAGTAGTTAAAATAATAGTACTCACTTCTGCACCCGTCCCGGTACTGGAAAGAAGCAATGAATAAGGAAGAATATTATTAGTGATTGCCTGTCCTGTAAATGAAGCTGCCTCCATACCACTACCAGCAGCCTTTATCATATTAGAACCGGGCTTAGTATAATTAACTGTCGGAGTATCTCCGTTCTCATAAGGAACAGAAACGGTTAATGTTACCTTCGTAGTTGAAATTGCAACATTTGTAATTGTTTTCCCTGCAAGAGCAAAGGCGGTTGTTGCAGGAACACTTGTTTTATCAAGAGTAAGATTGAATGTCATTTCTACTAATGTAGGAGTAGCATCTGCAATAACGGCACTAACCACGCCTAAATTAAGTACTTCTGGCGACCAAAGATTCTGACCTGTACGATTATCCTTTATATGACCATTGCCATTTAGATTGTTATCCCAAAGAATAGGTAGTTGCCATGTCTTAAATACATTATCTCTTACTGTTCCTGCGAGTGTAACTGTTGATAGTAAAATAGAGATTCTTCTATTTGTGTTCGGAGTCAGGTCATCATACTTAACAGGTGTCCTTTGTAAGTCATAACTATTTAACCTTGAATCGGTCATATCGGAAACAGAACCATCGGTCTTAAACCAAGCGTAATCCGTATCAGCAGCCTTGTAAGTTGCATTGTTTGGTGCAGTATAATGATAACTGCCTGCTGATCCCGTTACTGTAAGATATTCAGAAGTACGTCCTTGAACTGTATTATATAACTTACCCCCTGCAATATCTTTTGTAAAAGCATCAAACAAAAATGTAGTTGCTATTCTTTGTTGCGTCCATGACGAACTCCCCCGATACTGAATTCCGATACCTAAGCCAATTTTAGACATTACGATTAAATTGTTTATTCTTCTTCACCGGCGTAAATGCCAGTTGCTGTTGTTCCTGTTTTTAAAATATTCCTGCAATAAACAGGTGCTGCATCTTTCCAGCTTTCAGTAGCTTCAAAGGTTGCAATAACAACCTCACTGACTGCATTGTTTATCGGCACATAAGCAACATCACCGGCACCTTTGCACCTGAAGTAAAAGCCACCTGTATCCTCGTAATCAGCCGCCATTGTTGTAGTTGACGAGGCACTTATTAGCTTTTCCCTGAAAATAATTCCTTGTAACATATGTTTAAGTTTTAATTAAAATAACATTATCCTTCTTAGTGCTTGTGATGTAAGCAATTAACAAGGGAGAAATTAATCCCCCTTATTAAATTCTTAAGTTTAGATAGCGTCAACCTCTACATATTTCATGCAGTGAATCAGAAGAGGAGCTGTTCCGGCACCACCTATGAATGATAATACTAAAGCATTCCCAGGAGTGACAACGATTCCACCTTTAACGTCATCGACAAATTCAGTTGGCTGGAAGGCTGTTGTTGCCAATATCGGCCCGGATGAAAATGTAGGTCGAACGATTGTAGGTACTGCACCTACAGCGTTAGCACCAGTGAACGCTCTACCGACTCCGCGAGGGAAGCCAAGTAAATTATTCACTGGCACAAGTTCAGTACCTGAAGGAAGAGTTGCTTGAGGCGTTTGAGCGAAAACCCAACACCCCGCGCCAAGTGTTCCTGATACATAACCTAATGAAGCATGCAGGATTACCAGGTTCTTACCAGATCCCGGAGGATTCCACAAACTCAATGGGGCTGTTGTTGACAAGGCTGTTCCGGGAGTCGCTCCTGCCACGGCGTTAACAGCGGTAATTACCTGTCCGCTTAATACCATTTCAGCCAAATCGGCTGAGCCTTGAGCGACCATTGCAGCAGCACCGGCATTACATGTCCCCCTTACGTTTGTCGCACCTGTTCCAACTTTCTTGAAACCACGATCCATTTCTAATATTGCCATAACTTTGTTGTTTTTAATTAATAATTCAAATTTATTTATATTTTAATTTTCATTAAACCCATCCGGGATTTTCAAATTAGGATGACCATTTCGTTCTAATTCCTGATATTTAAAAATGTTCAATATTTCTAATTGTCTTAAAATGTTTTGTAACAATAATCTTACATTATCATCACTTGTTAAAATCTTATCCGTATTATCTTCCTGTTTAAAAGGTACTCTATTACTTCCAGCTGATTCAACGCGGAGTCTTTGAAATATCTGAGGGAAATAACTTGCTAAAAAATTATTAATACCACTAGTCGGAAGTGTCGGAGCTACAGGAATAATTTTAGCTGGATTTGCTTGAGTTGTAATAGAAGTAGGCAAAATGCTATCAGTTGTTGTTACTGCCCCGGCAATCGTAACCGTATTGACAATAAGTGAAGATGTTTCAGGAGAAGCAATAAATTGTACAATTGGAGTACCAGAAGTTGCAGTTGAAAATCTTACCTGTACTTTTATTAGCCCGGCTACATTAAATCTATAAATACCATTAGCAGTAGCAGTTGAAATTATTGCTGTACCATTTACTGCAATCCCATTTAATGCAATAAAGTTTCCGCCATCTGATGAACATTCAAATGTTATTGTTCCCGTCCAAGTTCCTGAGAGTTGAATTGCCAGAGAAGAATAACTTGTTACATCCATCATAAAAGATGAATTGGTAACAGGAGCAAGCATTTTTGATGTTACAAAATAATCGGGAATTGCATTGACGTTCAATTTTTTGGTAGAAGTTATTAGTCTTTCAGTACCCAATACCATTCTTAAATTTTCGTCAATAGTGTTAATCTCGCCACTCTCTTCTTTTTTTATAGAGTTGATAAATTCTTTAAGTATATCATAATCTTTAATTGCTTGGTTAATAGTACTTTCTTGATTTTCAGATGTTGCTAATCCTGTAATATCCAAAGGACTTTGTTCTTCAACTTTCTGAGTGGTTCCAGTGTTACTATAAAACACTTTCAGATCATCACTATCCGCCATTGATGTTGTGTCAAAATCAAGAGTAAGTACTAACCCGACCAGCGTACCTGTTTTTGCAGAATCAAAACTATTATAGATAATAACACCACGGGTATCATTATTAATAATGCCAAGTAACCTTTTATCAATAGGATCAATAAAGGTTATTGTCTGTGCAGATGCATCAAATATACCGTCTGTACGTATCATATTAAAATCCTCCCATGCTCATTGACATTGACATTGCTATTACGAAATTAATATCTGCCTTGCCTGATAAATCCTGATCACCGGTATTTACACCGGATGTGTTTTGCACGACATTGTACTTTTCCTGAGATAAGTGATACATTTCTGATACCGCCCCACCCTGTAATCCAGATAATTCATTATGTTTTGTAATCAAAGGAGTAGAGATATAGGAATAATGAGTAGTACCACCCATCGGGATGGAAACCGTTGTATCTACTACATTAGTTGTCTGTATTGATAGTTTTATAACTAATCGGTCTGTTGCTAATAATGTAAACCCCTGTTGAATTGTAGAGAAATTATATTGAGCCAAACCTATCTCTAAATCTTCACTTACCGCTGAAAATAAAAGTGTTTCAACTCCTGCGCTTGATCGTTTATAAACATCATAAACTAATTGTGTGTGTCCGGAAATATCTACATTGGCCCATGTATGAAATATCCATATTCCGGCGTCAATGGTAGTAACATCAAGTGTTGTTGGATTAATTGTGCCACCAATTGAAACTTTATTATTATTTACAACAAAAGGCATTGACATCTCCTCGAAATCAGCAGGGGTCTTGCTGAATAAAGCATACTCTTCAATATCACTTGGAACTGGTACTTGAAAAAAATCAACTCCTGCACCCGCACTTACTGGATTGGGATTACCGTTAACCCAATCGGTGCCATTAAATTTTACTATCTGATCAATTACCGGGGATGTTATTTCTGCCGATAATTTATCATCTAAACTATCTTTAACTAATTTTTCAGTTGGATAATGGATGTCGTCTGGCGTAACCTGGAAAGAACTTATTTTATTTGCAGAATCTTCGGGAGTAAAAACTAAAGCACCCTGCTTACCGTTCCATGTTCCTTTTTCTGTATCTGATACAGTTCTATGTTCTGAGTCGTCTTGTAAATCAGCAAGACCTGGTTTATTTTCAAGGTCATCATAATCGATTGTTCCGGGATCACCTTTGTCTCCTTTAAGTGCGAGGAGTTGAGCAGGGGTAAAATCTTCGTACTTAAAGTCCTCCCCGTCAATGCCATATTTTTCAGTAATCTCGATAATAACGTCCTCAATTTCATCAACAACATCAATAGTGACAACATCTCCTGATTCACTTACAGAAAGTGTAACTGCCTCAATCGTTTCCTCAACTGTTATGGTTACAAATTCGCTCATATTATATTTATTGTACCTCTAATGAATGTTTTTACAACGCCATCTGAACTTATAGTAACTATGCCATATGTTCTATCCCCTTTACTCCAACCAATACCTTGTGTGTTTATTTTAAATTCCCAATTTACAGCATCCGTTATAGTTATTCCGACGCCACTTTTTAGAGATTCTCCCCTACTTGTTTCTAACTCAACTTTAATTAAGATACCCGAAGGATGAGCAGAAAAAGTGAATATTTTTTCATTCATTGTCGTACCTGACAAATGATCTGGAAAATTATATGTTCCGTAGTCTGCCATCAGTCGCCGCGGGTTATAAACGTGCGAGGCCTGTCCGATCTTGAACAACTTTTAAACAAAGGATAACTACTTGAATTCCTCCGAAGATAAACCAAAACTTCGTCTTTTAAAGCGGAAGCAGTTAACATCGCCTCAGTAGATAGTCTCTGCACATCCTTCGTTGATGCAGGAGTGCTTGAGACAGAATCTTTAATAGTTATCCCTGCCTGAGTAAAATTAAACGGCATACGTGAGATAAACCTGCTCCAAGCGTAATAGATTATACATGCTTTTAGTCCCTGGAAAAGATAGGTATTGCTTTGATAAATATAAGACCCGCCGTTCAAAAGAGTTTCATTCAATTCTGAAAAACTTTCCGGGATCGTTTCTGCCTGAGTGATCAATTCATTCAAAAGAGAATCACCGAGCCACCTTTTAACATCTAATTGCTGAGCTTCAGAGACAGATAGTGGCCACTTCGCAGAGTTAACGACACTATCTGCAATGTATTTGTAGTTAGTTAAATCCGACATGGTTACAAGCGGTGTCATGGATTCTCGGATATTGGTTGAGTTGATACTGCTTCTGGTTGCGCAGGATTATAGATCGAAGGCAGAATTGTATAATCGCCTTTCTCCTGAAATATTTCTGAAAATACTGCGCTTATCGCTCTTCTTTCACTGTCAACTATCGAATTCATAAAATTGTAGGCATTGGTCAATAACTCACTTGCAAATCCAGCCCCGACATCTTCACCCCGAAGTATCGGAGGCACAAGAGACATCTTACCTATATTGGACTGAACAGAGGATTCTGTATAAGTATATTCCTTGTCGAGTGATCGGGTATTAAAAGGTTGCCATTCGGGTTTTTCTTCATCAGTATCAACCTGAACCTCCCAAATCTTACAGGCATTTTCATCGCCTTGCATTCTTTTTATTTCGTCAGACGCTTCTTTATTTTCTATATTACGGGGATCACTGTCATTAATAGAGCCGTCTGCATTTCTATTCGGGCTAATACCTTTTCGTATTAATATACCACCAGGCAGAAAGTTATATTTTGCGTTCCTGTGCTTTACAGTTGAACAACTTTCCTCGGTGAGCATGTCTGTAATGATCGGATCGAAAGGACAAACAGGGTATTCAAAGTCACCATCCGAAGTATAATAATAAACCTGACCAAGATATTCTTTCGGCCCCTTTGCTAATTTCATTTCTGAACGAACATTCTCAGAGTTAAAAGTATTGAGATACTTAATATCCTCAATCTTAAAAGTCAACCCATTTATTCCTGTCCAGTCAGGATGAATTGCGATCCTTCCGGTAAGATGGTTCAATGGATCGATTTCCTGACGGCAATGCTCGAAAGGAATGTTATGAATTGAATCCTGTTCTAATGCACCATTATATTTAACAAGTAAAGCAAATCCATTGAAAGCCCGCAAATCTTTTGCACATTTACGTAGGATTGTATTTGATGTTTCTTTCCTGTTAAGTTTGAGTTTGGCAAATGTCTCGTCTTTAAATCCGCCGCCCTCGATGAACTTAGTGTAAATATCAAAACAGGTTTTCCCGGTGCCGGATGAATTTATTATCTCAAGAATCTTTTGAGGATAATCGTTATTCTTACCATAAGACTTAATCTCCCAAGTTGTGCGATAAAGATTACGTTCTACCCTCTGGGCAGTCTTTGTGCCGGAAACTCTCATTTTTTATTCTTTGAAGTCCGTTTTGTTTTCATTTTTTCACTGGAAATAATCTCTGCTTTCGCTTCGGTCGCCTTAATTTCAGTCTTTTTAACTTCAGGAATAACTATCTTAAGTTCCTTAGGAGGCGCAGCGATAATTGAGAACAGATTAGCACATCCGGGATTAACTGTTAAATGATAAATAGCAAGTTCGTCTGTAAGATTTTCATTAGTGCAAGTCTTTGACTCGTCACCAAAAGCCCTGAGTAATGCACCTGGCTTCAATCTATATGAACACGGTTTCTTTTCCATATACTTTTTTATTTTAAAAATTGCTTCTACATAACAAGTACCGCAGCCTATTCTTAAATTTTCTCCTATGAGATTTTTATAAGCGGCTGCGATCTTTTGTTTTCTCTCTTTTGTTTGATTTCCGTTAACGTAATCTCTTGAAAACGCTAACACTTCCTGAATCAGATCCATAAAAACAGGAAGGGCCGAAGCCCCTCCTTATGATTAAAGCAGAGCTGCTATTGCTGCCCTGGTTGATGTTATTGAACCTCCTACGTAAAATGCGAGTGGCGGTTTGGATTCTTTCATCTTTTCATGTGGGCCACCAGTAATTAACCAACCTCCCATTAACTCATCAGAGTTTGCATCACGTTCAGCCGCGTTGATCTCAAGACCCATATCCCAACCAAGAACCTCAAAAACCGTGTTCCCTGCCGGGGAAGCAAGTTTGTGATAGTTATTCTCCTGAATAACTGCAAATCTACTATTAATAGAATTGTAAATCCAATGTTTTGTCGGAGGATCATTGTCGAATATCCTGAATATAAAGCCATGATCCCACATTTTCTGGTAGGTCTTTTTGACTAGCGTAGCTTTGTGTTCATTCGAGTAATTGCGTCCCTCGATCTTGAATGCTTTCAAAGCGGGAGAAGCCGTCTTTAAGACCAATTGAGTAAGCAAGATCGGGTTGTCCGGGTCAAATTTACAATTATCTTTATCAATATCATCAATATTAATAAGATACGCGGTATCGTTGATTCCAGCGACAATGTTCTCACAATTCTCAAGAAGGTCAGCCTGTATTCTACCTCTGCAATCTGTTGCCATAATAACCTCCTTTTATATCCCGACCTGTACAAGGCCGTCCATAATTATTTTAGCGTCCATTGAATCTTTGATACGGATGTAGTTATTCTCCGACTTAGCATCGTAAAATACTTTTATCTGATCAAACATTCCCTGTCCCTCAAGACCGATTTTTAAGTTTGACTTTGTAGTATAAACGATTCTGTGAGGACTGTTGTATTTAGTTCCATTGCTTTCGTAGGCCTGAATTGTTTCGTCCCACCAAGGCATAGAGAGCATGGGGATACCATCCCATTTTATTAATTGCAGTCCATTAATTGTTTCAGTGGTGTCAAATGCAATTTTTACGCTCTGCAAATAACGTTTTGCACGAACCATAACAGAGTCAGTGACTAAAAGCATTCTATCAGGTTGAGTTTTAAGCACCAAAGGAGCATTATCAACCACGCTATTGAGGGCAGTGTAAGCGTCAACAGTCGCAAATGCTGATTTCTGAGTTGCAAACGTAGCCTGTGCATTGGCTGATATAGTGGTTTTACGTGCAGAATCGGCGGCGTAAATAACTGCCAATTGTTTCCAGAACCCGTCAATGACATTGAAATAATCAGGATCAACGCCGGTTGTTATGCTTCCGGCCGGGGAATGATGTATGTTTGCAGCATCTTTATCACCGAACCATGCATGACGAAGGATTTCTTTAGGTAATTCTCTCCCGATGAAATCAGTAAGAAAAGCAAAGTATTGAGTATTAGTCAGGTCTGATACTTCTGTTCCGGTATTCCTGAGAAAGATAAGAAATGAAGCCTCAAGATCAGTATAGCATTGCTTCAAATAAAGCCCCATCCTTTTGAGTTCCCATTTCTTCTTTTTTGCGGTTAAACTGAGTGTGTCGTCAGTAGGATCACAGCCTTGAGCAGCCTTTAAAAGAAGTCCCAATGTCCCGGGAAGAATACCTATTTCGCGGTCATTGCGGATACCGTTTTCAAATGTATGATATTGAGTAAGTACAGGAGCGTCAAGGACGGCCTCCATGAAAAGTTCATTCAGCGTTCTGACCTGGTCAGCACTGAAGGTTAAGTTCGATACAAGATCAAGAATTGCTGCCATTATTTTGGAGTTTTTGATTTTTTAATTGTTTCTTTTACATCATTTTTATTAACGGCAGTCGGGTCAGTTGAATTTGCGCCCTTTATCCTGCCAGCCGGTATCCACTCATTTTTCAGATCAGTAAGCTCTTTTTTGAGTGCAAGAGTTTCGTTTTTATCTTTCGTAGCCAGTTCCTTTTCTGCATTTGCATCTGCAATTGCTTTATCAGAAGCTGTTTTTGCAGTTGCAACCTGACCGGTAAGTTCTGTAATCTTCAAGTCCTTTGCTGTAATGTCATCAGTTTTTGTTTTCAACTGATCGGTTAGAGTAGTATTCTCTGCTTCAAGATCCTTAAGTTTATTATCAAACTCATTCAGTTTGTCGGTGACATCCTTTGGAATCTCAGCATCTTTGTTTGCTGCTTTAAAAACAGCATTGAACGCATCTTTCATTTTATTGAAAAGATTACGTGTTTCTTCTGCTTTTTGTGTCATTTTTTCTGGTATTACTGGATATTTTAATTTGTTTAAGATTGATTTATCGTATATCGCAGCTGCTTTTGTAGGTTCAAAAACCTCATCAATGAGTCCGTATTCTTTAGCCTCTTCACCGTCAATCCATTTGCCGTTCCCATTGTCGGCATTCATTAACTCATTAATCTTTTCAGCATTCGCGCCCCTTTTCGTATATATACCTATGATTTTATCATCAATACTTTTCAGGCTATCGACAAGAGCGGAAATTTCATTCTGATTTCCTATTGCAATTCCCATTGAGCGATGAGCAAGAAATAAAGCATTGTCGGATATTTTACGGGTTTGTCCGCACTGAGCAATAACCGAAGCTATCGAAGCGGCCATGCCTATAATACGGGTTTCCTTTACGGCTTTATGCTGTGCTAAAAGGTCATGAATTGACATGCCGTGCCAAACAGACCCACCAGGACTGTCAATATTTACTATAATTTTGTCTGCTTTTATTTCTGCGATTGCCTTTAGTTCAGCTCGCATCTTTTCTTTTGTGTTCTTAGAACTTGGGTCATCTTCTTCCCAAAAAGAACCGCCAATGATACCGGTAATATCAATTTCAACGGTCTTGTCCGCCTTGTCTGTAATTGTGAGCCAATCAGAAAGAATAGGCATAAATGATAATTTGATTCAAAAGTACAGTTACGTACATTTAAATCACTATCACATTTTTAATAGTAGATTATAGGTTCCTCAGAATTCCATCACCAAAAATCACAAATTCACAATGTTTTTGCCTTAATGCAATTTTAAGATTCCTGAAATGAACCTTGATTTTCTCGCATTGTTTTTTGTCAAGGTGCGGATGATTAATAAGGTCGACTCCGTACAAATGAATTTCAGTTGCACCAAGAAATTTGAAAGCGATTACACAAGCGACAAACGGACTGCAAAGACTTTTTGGAAGCTGCTTAGTATTTAACTGACAAACCTGATTCGGGTAATATGGAAGTAGTTCAATCTTTTCAAAGTCCGGCCTTTCTTTATATTCGTCCAAATGAGAATAGAATTTAATGGGATTACTTTCTTGAATAACTTTTAATCTCTCAGGTGTAAACTTATCCGGCAAGTCTACGCAAACAATATAATCAGTCTGTACTCGCGACCAAATATCGTTGACCCCGATTGAGATATTGCCATTCTTTTTATACAAATCCAATGAGGGGCCAAGCCCCAAAACGTCAATTATGATCTGTCCCATTGTCCGATGATTTCTTTTTTACCACTTGCTTTATTTGCTATTCGCGTGCCTCCGAAATCATGTTGAATATATTCCGATGGTCTGCCGATCCAGTTTGCGCCCTTGCCATTTGTATGGCCGGTTAAACCTGAGAAATGTTTTAAAATCTTACTAGACAATCCTTTATTATAAATATCAATCATTGTCTTATAACACGGCGCACCATGGTGGGTATAGGATGCAAATTTCTTGTAATTAGAAATATTAATTAATTGGAAATAAGGATGGAGATATTTAACTGGCCCTATTTGATGCGGGAATGTACCCCAATCATAACCGTCTGTTCCTATCTCTGTGACCCATCCGCAGCCAAAAGTATCAGGTTCCATCATTGAAAGCATCTGAGAAACAGGACTTTTTAATATTACAATATCAGAATCAAAAATTAGGGTATATTGAGTTTGAATCATTCTGAGTCCTAAGTTCATACCAAGGCCGTGTCCTATATTTTTACCAGGTTGAAGAATATGTATTTGTTCCGATTTTAGACTTTGTACATAATCATAACAAAGATTCCCTTTGTCCGATCCATCGATAATTAAAAGTGGTAAAGATGAATGAAACTTCAAAACTGATTCAATTGAACGCTTTAAAAGTTCATAAGTATTGTATGACACAACCAAGCCCGTCATTTTAAGTAGAATTTTTCATAATGTTTATAATCTTCTCCGATCATCTCTTTTAACTTGCTCATATTTCCATCTGATTCTAGGTTACTGACCCATGAATGGCCTGCCCCAATTGGGCTGCGTCCCTGAATCCCTTTAATACCAATTGATAATTTTTCACCATCGAAAAGATTTACTTTCTTAACCTGTCTAAAAAATATAAAATCAATGAACTTTTCCCGGTAAAGTTTTTCAAGTACCGGGATTGCATTCATTGTAAAGGCTGTCTGAAACAGTGATGACCAAACATCATTCTTATTCTCTATCCACCTTCTGTGAATGACATTGTAATAAGTTGCGCTGTACAATTTATTTGTATTTCAATTCCCAGAAGGGTGCGATTAGACAGTGAAAGTATGAAATTAAAAATTACTATGTAAATTTATTTTTGCTTTCTGCTCATTCCAGAATTTCGGCAAATCTTCATTGAATAGTTTATCGAGAGCCTTTAAATGCTTTTTCGGTATCTTGTTTGCCCGGATACACTTACGATCGCCGCCGGTAATGTGGCGGGAGAGCTCTGACCAATTGATTAGTTTTTCAGTTTTC
>Ga0182010_10000732_pt1 | contig 18627 bp, 18 predicted proteins | sample 611E1MmetaG_FD_120488 | JGI IMG/M metagenome (GOLD analysis project Ga0182010, IMG submission 120488) | Permafrost microbial communities from Stordalen Mire, Sweden - 611E1M metaG | ecosystem: Environmental > Terrestrial > Soil > Wetlands > Permafrost | place: Sweden: Stordalen | collected...
AAGACTTTTGCCCTTGCTAAAGAGCCAAAAGTAATGTATAATGTTAGCGATGCGATGCATGGATATACGTCTTCAATGCACCCTTATCTTGAAAAAGAACTTGCTCTGATCCTAAAGTAAAATTATACAGGCTTTTGAGTTGACCGAATTTATTGAAACGAAAATTTTTAGTATATGAAATATATTCAACCGCTCTCAAACTTTTGGGAATTTCGTGTAATAGATGAACGAGTAGCTTATAAGCTGGTTGAGCACTTTTGAAGTGAAGATAGCTCTCCAAGTTATTTGCGATGGATATATGGTTTCAATTTCTGAAATCAGTTGAATCAACCATAACTTTTCCCTTACTTTTGAAGCCACACGAAATTTGGTTTATTCTTAATTCTCTAGTTAAGCTTAAATTACTTCTAGGTTTCCTCTCAAACATGAAAGTAAGTTGCAGTAATCAATGAGTTAGATGATATGAGTAAAACTTGGCATAACCACAACGTATATAATTAGGGCAATCCTAACTAAAGAGAAGATGGGAATATGATTTCAAAGAAAGAGCATTTGTTTACAGTTTTTTATAACCTGATAAAAATCAAAGGCGAGTGCTCTTGTGAGATCTTATCTGAATGTGGGTTATTGGACATTACTGTGAAGCAGATCGGATATCTAAGAGCCATTGATGGAAATGAGCAAGTGACATTTAGCAAACTTGCTAAAATCACCAAAAACTCAAAACCCACCATCACGGAGATGATCAACAAATTTGTTAAGTTTGAGTGTGTATATAGAGAAAAATGTCCAGATGATGGCAGAATAATTTATATTCGTCTAACCGAAAAAGGACAGATGATAGCCCGTTCTGAAGAGAATTCTTTGATGAAGGTTATTGAAAAGATGGTAGATTTATTGAATGAAAAAGAAATCGGCACTCTCATCGAAATTCTGGAGAAATTAAGGTGACTTTTTTTGGTTAATCCGGTAATTAGGTTAACCAGAACTAAGTAAATAAAATTATGATTGGAATGACTGATAATGAATTCAAGACAAACCGACAATATCAGAGAAAGCATTATAATACCGCTCTTTGAAATAGTTGTTTACCCGAAAAGCCGAACAAAATTCTTGGCTGACAAAATTATCGGGGAAATGTTATTAAGTGAGATGAAAAATATTGAATCTGTATATGCCATCGGGCTGACAGTAAAGAGTGAAATGAAACCTTCAGACTTATCGGGAGATCGTTTCTATAAAATAGGAAATTTGTTAAAAATTACGTCTGTGCAACCTTCTGATAGCGGGTATCTAATTGCTGCAGAATCTGTACAAAGAGTAGAAGCCATATCCCTACACCAGGAAAATGGACAGTTCTATGCTGAATACAAGCCAATTTCTGATATTCTGGATCTTGATGACGAAATTCAAGCAGAAATGATAGCAGACGTAAAAAAGATAATTCTTGAGATAAGCAGCCGTTTTCAAGGTTCTGAACAATTTACTAGGCCAATTGATAAAATGAATTCCATTGGCCAAATTATGGGATATATTATGCCATATATGCCAATAAAACTCTCCGAAAAGCAGGATCTTTTGGAGATCGTTTCTGTTCGTGAAAGATATCTTGCATTTCTTTATATTCTGGCGAAACAGAAAGAAAATATCAATCTGCAGATTGAAGTGGCAAAAAAAGTTTCCGAGAAAATAAACAAGTCACATAGAGAAGCAATGTTGCGAGAACAACTGAAGGTAATTCAAGAAGAACTTAACGAAGGTGACTGTTCTACTTCATGCAACGGAGGATATCGGGAAAGAATTGAGAACTCGAAGATGCCTGATGATTTGAGAAAAAAGGCATTATCAGAGGTGAAGAAACTTGAAATCGGAGGAAGCCATAATCCTGAAAGCCTTGTTATCAGAAATTATCTTGATCTCTTGCTTGATCTTCCCTGGGTAACGGAAGAAAAAAAGAGCATAGATATTGCTGAAGCCCGCCGTGTGCTTGAGAACAATCATAAAGGACTTGAAAAGGTCAAAGAGAGAATAATCCAACATCTGGCAGTAATGAAATTAAAGAAAGAAAAACAAGGCTCAATTCTGCTTTTAACAGGACCTCCAGGCACTGGCAAAACGAGCCTTGGAAGAAGTATCTCAGACGCTCTTGGCAGAAAATATGTTCGAATTAGCCTTGGAGGTATCAAAGATGAAGCAGAGATCAGAGGGCACAGGCGAACATATATAGGAGCTCTGCCAGGAAAAATTATTCAAGGCATGAAAAAAGCAGGTACAAAAAATCCTGTATTTGTCCTCGATGAAATCGATAAACTCTCATTCTCCTATGGAGGAGACCCGGCAAGTGCCCTTCTTGAAGTTCTGGATCCCGAACAGAACAACACATTCGCAGACCATTATCTGGAAGTCCCATATGATCTATCTGATGTATTGTTCATCACCACTGCCAATTCCCTGTCAAATATCCCCTTGCCACTCCTTGACAGAATGGAGATGATCGAGATATCAGGCTACACTAAAAAAGAGAAGCTTGCAATTGCAATAGATCATCTTCTGCCCGATATACTGGAAGAACATGGCCTTGATGCAGATAAATTTCGGATTGAAGATGATGCCTTAAAGGTAATCATCGAAAAATATACCCGTGAAGCAGGAGTCAGGGGACTTAAAAAACAGCTTGCAAGGACTGCAAGGTTTGTATCCGAGAAAATTGTGTCAGGGAGTGCAGACATCCCCTACGTAGTGAAGAAAGATATGCTCACAGAGATCCTTGGAAAAGAATTGATCCGCCAAGAAGAGGTCAGAAAAGAGAATGTACCGGGAGTAGTCACAGGACTTGCATGGACGCCTGTCGGGGGAGATATCCTCTTCATAGAAGGTACATTTATGCCTGGAAGCGGGAAGCTTACGCTCACAGGTCAACTTGGGGACGTGATGAAGGAATCTGCAAAGATATCATTGAGCCTTGTCAGATCACGGCTTGCAAATACTGCAAACAGCTTTGACTTTACTTCAAGCGATATACACATTCATATTCCCTCGGGTGCAACACCAAAGGATGGTCCATCAGCAGGTGTGACACTCTTTACTGCCCTAACATCTTTAATTATTGGAAAAGCAGTTGACCCAAAAATTGCTATGACAGGCGAGATCACGCTAAGTGGTGCAGTATTGCCTGTTGGAGGGGTAAAAGAGAAGGTTTTGGCAGCACATCGAGCTGGTATAAAAAAAATAATTCTACCAAAAGAAAATGAAAGTGATCTGGATGATGTACCAGAGGATGTCAGAAATGAACTTAAATTTGCAATGGTTGAGACTATTGAGGAGGTCTTAAAAGAAGCATTAGATATTAACCTTTTCAAGTCTGTTTTATCATATACAGGGAGCAATTTTGCACATATGAACAATATTAAAATATAAACCTTTAATTTCTTTCTTTTATAATCACATACCTATGAATCGTTGCCGCATGTATGAAGCATACAAAACTTTCATTTGATGCCGAAGTCTTTTCATATGAAATCAAATAATTGATCTGTAATCTAGTTTAACACTTTCATCACATAGAGTATAATATCGAACTTGAATTTGATTTTCTACATAACTTCTTTCAAAGATTGTGTATATCACAACTATATTTCGGAAACGACTTCAATTACCCATTAAACTAATCGAGATAGAACTTTCTACTCCCCTTTCTCACTATGCTATATCAGATTTTACTGTATCATTAATATGGTCATGTATCCATTTACATAAAATTTTTTTATTTTGAGTTCCTGATTAATTGCAGTCAATTGCCAGTGAAATCAATGGTAGGTTGGCGACCCTAGATTGTTAAAAATCCTCAGTATTCATGTTCCTTAGCACTCTCGTAGTAATTAAAATACAACCTAAAAATAGGGTGTAGATAAAGTAAAACATAAATAGTTGAAAAGAATAATTTTACTATCATGCCAGATACAGAAGAAAAAATTTTGAATGTCGCTTTAAAGGTATTCATTAGCGAAGGATATGCGGATGCAACTACCCGCAGAATCGCACAAGAGGCAAATATTACCGAAATGACTCTATTACAAAAATTTCAATCGAAAGAAAACTTATTTAGAGAGGCCAGAAAAAAGAATCCAAATGCATTTTTGAAATACTGGGATGAAGCATATAAGAGCGTGCCGCCATGGGACCTTGATCACCCACAACCCGCTTTTCAGGCTCTTATAAACGCCAACGAGATCAAACCTGGCCGGGTTTTGGATATAGGGTGCGGTAGGGGGAAAACGCTATAATGTTAGCTATGAACGGCTATGATGTCACAGGTATAGACCTAGCTGAAGCTGCGATCTCCAGCGCAAAGGCAAAGACTATAGAGAGTCAGGTTAAGGTAAATTTTGTAATCGGAAATATGTTACATATGGACCGTCTTTTCATGGCGGGTGAGTTCGATGTAGTCATCGACTCTGGCTTGTTTCATGCAATGATGGATGAGGAGAGGGCCGTTTTTGCGCGACAAGTCTGGAGGGTGCTTAAGACAGGGGGTAAATATTTCATGCTGTGTTTCTCCGATAAAGAGCTCTCAGAAGACGGACCCATAAAACTCTCAAAAACCTAAATAAAGCATACTTTCACGCCTTTTTTCAATATTATCTATATAAAAGATACAACTTTCGATACAAGGTTCGATCCGAGCATCAGAAAAGCTTATCTTTTATCAGCCATCAAGAATTAATTAGAACATGATTCTAAAGACTTTTTATTAGTTACTGGGTTTTGAATTGATTGCAGTCAATAATTAGTGAAATTAATGATAAACTTTCATGATTTCAGAGGATATTAAAAGATTTATATATTCAAAAGTCCAGATTTGTGTATGCGCTCTTGAATCGATTCATTCGTTTTTGCTCTCTTTTAGGGCCCATGAGGTTGAACTGAAAAACAACAACATTAAATACTTAATTGTTTAAATTTCAGTAATTCAGATGAGGCTGCTTGTATCTGATTTTACCCATCGACTACATAACTCCTATCTGTATAAGATTTAGAAAAAATCTATTAATTTTTCTTTGCTTAAGCCAGTCTAATGAAGAAGATCAATACGTTTTCCTTTCGCAAGTATTGTATATAAAGGAACCAGTGTTCTGTAAGTTTATTCCATAGTGATTTTTGGAAGTGATCTATGACTTCCTTTTTGCCTAACAACAACAAATATCATACTTTACGAAGATAACAACCATTGTCATAAAATATTGCTATTTTTTAAATTTTACATTTAATTTTGGTAGGTTTCTTTGATAGTGTAGCTAAAGCTCTGTAAAATATCATTGACTCTTTATTCTTTTCTTTCACTGCAAAAATTAGGATGCAAAGCCAATAGTTTTACTAACAAAGCTTCTGTTTATGTTGTGTCTATTAATGCATAAATTTTTATAGCAAAACATATTTTTGTCTCTAAATCACTATAGATGTAAGGCTTTTAAAGCTTTCCAAGAATGACCTACAAGGAATAAAAGCTACCTTTTATGTATTAAAAGTAGCTATAGACCATTTAAGATGCTTTTAAAAAACCTTTAATGTAAAAAAGCCAAAGTGTGTTCAAAAAGTTTAACAGACTATATAGGAATAAGCCAATTTTCTAACCAGAGAGTATAACCATTTTTGATTTGGGGATTAATTTCGTAGGACTTATGCAATTGAACAGAGAAAACAGTAAATACTAAACCTTTAACTGACCAAAACATAAAATTTCAATCATAACGGCTATTGTACCTGATTAGGTACCTAGGCCACTTATAGCCCCATTATAACTTAAATATCATGAAGCTTTTAATTATTGTGAAAATTTAATTATTGTGGAGAGATATTTTTGGAAGACGATAGTAGAGATATGTTTAAGTATAAACTTGGTAAGTGGATTCTAAGCATAGACGAATGTGCTTTTACGAATCTTATGGATCTTGGAAAGAATAAATCTATGCGTCAATATCTGATCGAGTCAATTGATAGTTGGGTAAACAAAAAAGAGCCACTTATAACAGATGAATTTATTTCGGAAATGTGCGACTTTATTAAAAGTGAAAATGAAGTCCTTTACGATCGTTTGATGAAAAAATGCGCCATAGAAGGAATAAGTGTAGGTGAAGGTATATTTAAATCATTGAGTCTTTTGAATTGTGGAATTACAAGTGTATTGCAGTGTAGCCAGGTCAAAGATGACTTGTCTGATGTGTGATGTTTCTGTAGTATTTTTTACTCTCTTGAGTAAACGAAAGGATTTACGCAGTTGAACAGAGAAATAAATAACATCAAACCTTCTATTGTCTAAAAAGTGAATTTGATCACAATATCTATTGGGCTTGATTTTGTAATTCAATTGCATAAGTCCTCTAATATGAATCAGGTCAGAGCTTGATTTTTTTGAAAACGTCCTTAAGTTTGGAGTATGGATATGTATTCACAACGGCCTGTTTTTCGAGCCAGCCCCGACGTGCCTGCCCAAGCCCGTATCTTATGAACGCAAGGTCAAAAATAGAATGGCTGTCAGTGGAAATGCAAAACTTTAAGCCGAAACCCTTTGCTAGAAGAATAAGCTCATCGTTAAGGTCAAGCCTAGAAGGCTGGCTGTTTATTTCCATCACTTTTCCATTTGCGACCGCTGTATCAAAAACTTTTCCGAAATCCACTTCATAAGCTTTCCTTTTCCCGAGGAGCCTGCCAGAAGGATGGGCAAGGATGTCAAGGTACCTGTTTTCCAGAGCTGTAATTATCCTTTCGGTCATCTTTTTTTTAGGGACTGAAAAGCCGGAGTGTACTGCTCCTACTACAATATCAAGTTCTTTGAGGATTTCGTCCGGATAGTCCAAGCTTCCATCTTTAAGGATCTCAACCTCAGAACCTCTAAGGATTTTTATCTTGAAGCGTTTTGAGAGTTTACCGATTTCTTTCCATTGGACTTTTAATTTTTCTATTCCCATTCCATTAGCAATTCTCTGAGAGCGAGAATGATCGGTTATGGAGACGTATTCATAGCCAAGAGATTCCTACTTCTTTATCATAGTTTCAAGGCTCTCTCTACCTTCGCTATAGTTTGTGTGCATATGGAGATCTCCTCTGAGGTCTCCAGCTTCTATAAGCTTCGGGAGAGTATTTTTTGCAGCAGCCTTGATTTTTCCCCTGTTTTCCCGAAGCTCGGGAGATATGTAGGCAAGGCCCAGCTTTTTATAAATATCCTCTTCACTTTTTCCTGCAACTTGTTCCCCGGACTCTTTTGAATATAGACCGTATTCTGAAAGCTTGTAACCTTTCCTGAAGGCAATATTTCTAAGTTCTATGTTGTGCACCTTTGAACCTGTAAAATATTGAAGAGCTGCTCCGTAACTTTCAGATGAGACTACCCTCAGGTCAATAGATGTTACTCCTCTCAAAATCACACTGCTTTTTGTGCTACCTTTCAAGATGATCTGTTCAACTTCAGAAAGGGAGACAAAAACCTCCATTATCTTTAATGCTTCTTCTTTTTCTACTTCAGCTAGGATATCGATATCCCGAATTGTTTCTTTGTAACCTGCGAAGGGAGCCTGGGTAGATTATCTTCGAGAGGTCTATTTTACAGATCTTACTCTCACATTTAGCTTTTAAGGCTGAAATGAGTTCTTCTGCGAGTGGAAGTACCTTTCCAATAGATATTCTATCGTGACTCTTCTCACAATGTTCAACTGCCTTTAAGAGATTTTCTTCGCTTTTTTCTCCGAAATCTTTGAGCTCCCGAATTTTGTGAGCAAGGATTGCATTTTTGAGATCTGAAAGAGTTCTTATCCCTAGGGCATCGGCAAGTTTTTTCAGTCTCCTTGCACCAAGTCCCCAAATTTCCATCAATTCCGAAGTTTCTGAAGAAGCTTTTCCTTTAAGTTTTTTAAATTTATCCACCTTGCCGGTTTCTAGATACTCAGCAATATGATCAGCAATAGATACTCCCACACCTGGAATTTCAATCAGCCCATCTTGACCTCTTCTTTCATAGAGTTTTTCTATTATCCTCACCAAGGTTTGCTATTATCTCAGCTGCTTCCCTGTAAGCCCGTGGTTTCCATTCAACCTGCTGGTATTCAAGAATGTCAGCAGCATTATAAAACAGCTCAGCAACCTCGCGATTTTTCAATGGTTTTCCTCTTCCTCATTTTACTTTATTTTCCCCTTTTATTTTTACTTATTTTCTTCTGCTTTTTTCTTGTTCCCCGGTAAACCCTCAAATTCCTCCCTTCAAATTCCAGATCTCTCTAACTGTCGTGACATCATGTAGCTCTTTATCGTATCTTATACGTAAAAAACGAGAAAAACACAGTGCAAGTCCTATTTTTTCATTTCCCTCACCAGCCGTGTGTCCTAGACTTTCTGTAATTTCTGTACCTAGGACTTCAATAACCACAACTGGTTCTATGAAGATATCTGGAAGCATTTTACTTTTTATAAAGAAGTTTTTTGGGATTTCAGGTACAATGTGCTCTGAAAACAAGTTGTCAATTTCTTTTGCTTCCTCGTCCGTGAAACCTGTGCCTACTTTTGTAAAGGTTTCAAAACGCTGCTTTTCTGCGTTATAGAGCTGCGCAAGAAGACCTCCAAATGAACTCTTCCTTCGCCTCCTACCATAATATTTTCCAACAATTACTAGATCAAAAGTTTCCCTCATTCCCTCAGCATATTTTTCTTTCCATTTGAGCCAGAGCCAACTTCTTTTTTCGGCTTCGTAGATCGAAGTGTTATTCATAGCTTTAATTATAATTCTTTCAAGTCTTTTTTGCAGGGTTTCATTAAAAAAGTCTTCGATTTCTTCAAGGTTTTCAGTGACAATTCTCCTAGCTGATGAACTACTCCTGATTCCTTTACATACTTTTCAAGAAGAGTTCTTTTCATTGGGTAGGATTTTTTTCAAGAGAGGTTTTCCTTCCAGATAAAGAATGTCGAAAAAGAAGACATCTACGGGGCATAGTTCCATGTATTTTTCAATTTAGTATTTTCTTTGCCTTTGATAAGTTTTTGGAATGAATATAATTACTCTATTCTTTCATTTCTTTTTTTACCCTCAATATATGCAACTATTTCCCCATCAAGCACGATTTTGTCTACAAGAACACTTTTTCTAATAGCTTCGATGAGATCAGGATATTGGAAAGTTATATTTTCCAGTCTTCGAGAAAAGGCTTGGATCTCGTTTCCGTTTATATGGATCTGTACCCTCTCTCCATCATATTTTTCTTCAGCCGCCTTTTTCCCTGGAACTCTTTCTTCGAGTTCTTCGAAATTTTCAACTGGCTGAGCAAGCATTAACTTGACAGGGCGACCCAATTTTATGGAAAAATGTCCAAGAGCCTGGGAGCCATATTCGGCAAAAGCTTCTGCAAGCTCTCCAATATCAGTGCAGATGCTGTAGCTTTCTTTGATTTTTCCTAGATACTTTTTGTCTCCGACAAAGGCCATAGAAAATTCTTCGAGCAAAAACTGGTCTCCAAATCTCAGCCTAAGCTTCCCAATAATGATTCTAAGTATGTATTTCCCTTCTTTAGGATTGACCCGCTGCAAGATCTCAAAAAGGATCCTGATTTTTCATTCTTGACTTCCTCCCCCCTGATACTCTTTTTAACTTTTTGAGCCTTATGAGGACATCTTCAATTGTCAGGGAGATGCCTTCTCCTTTGTTCAATTCAAACGCAACATCCCCAAGATCCTCTCTTACGTGAGTACCTTTTTTAACGTCCTCTTCGGGAGCCCCATATGCCTAAGCAATAGTTTTATTTACAAATATGAACTTGATTCCATATTTAAAAATGTAGAACATTTACTTAGTAATTCCCATATTCATTATTCGTTTCAATAACGAACAAATAATATATTACTTTTGTAATTTCAAGAAAATTGCTGTGCAAGAGCAGTTTTTTCAGAGCCCTTACGATCAAGGAGGATCTTATATTCAGACATATTAAAGACTTTACTTTGTCTTATTTTGACGAAAACTTCAGGTGAGGAAAGGCGAATTGTGAATGTTAATAGGAATTGATGTAGGAGGCACCACCACGGATGCTGTACTTATCCGGAATGGAGAAGTATGCAGTACTGCTAAGGTTTCCACTGAGCCAGAAAATATTCTAAACTCCCTGCTGGAAGCTCTTGATGCAATCAACAGAGATATCTCCCCCAAACAGTTAGAAAGGGTGGTATTCAGCACTACGGTGATAACAAATCTCATCGCGGAGGGTAAAACTGATCGAGTGGCTCTAGTACTAATTCCAGGACCTGGTATTAACCCTGCAAGTTATTCTTTTCCGGACAGCTTTTATCTCAAAGGGGCTATAGATTATAGGGGAAGAGAAATTCAGGCTCTAGATGCAGCTGAGGCTCGAAAAACAGTGAACTTGATCAGGAAATTTGGATTTCCCAGGGCAGCTGTTGTAAGCAAATTCGGGCAGAGGAACCCCTTCCATGAACATGTGATTGAGGAAATCTTCAGAGAAATATATCCGGACTGCAAACTGGAACTCGGACATAAAGTTTCAGGAAAACTGAACTTCCCAAGACGAATCGCAACTGCAATGCTTACATCCTCAACCAGAACACGCTATCAGAAATTTGTTCAGGACGTTATAACAGCTCTTGAGGAGAGGAATATCAACGCTCCAGTATATATCCTTAAAGCCGACGGAGGAGCTCTCCCAATTGAAAAATCAATCGAGTTCCCTGTGGAAACTATCTTTTCGGGCCCTGCTGCTAGCATGATCGGGGCCCTTGCCCTTAGCCCTGAGGGGGAGACATCCGTGGTAGTGGACATCGGAGGAACTACTACAGACCTTGCGTTGATCCTTTCAGGAAAACCCCTTTTTGCTTCTAAAGGCGCAAAAATTGGAGGCTTCCTAACACATGTCAAGTCTTTTGCAGTCCGCTCTATAGCTGTTGGAGGAGACAGTGTTGTTAGAGTAGTGTATTCTAAAAACGGTACAAATTTGATAACTATCGGCCCTGACAGAGCAGGGCCTGCTTACTGTATGGGTGGGGATCAGACTACTCCAACTGATGCCCTGAGAGTTCTAGGGCTTATTGAGATTGGAGATCTCAAACAAGCAAGAGAAGCAATTACATCCACAGCATCCAGACTTGGGAAATCCGAAATTGAAACCGCATCCATTATAGTAGATAAAACAACGCAAATGATTGTTGAAGCAGTCAATGATATGTTCTTTGAATGGAAACAGGAGCCTGCTTACAGTATATGGGAAGTTCTGCAAGAGAAGAAAGCAAGGCCACAAAGAGTGGTAGGAATAGGAGGGGGGGCAAGAAGTCTTATCAAAGAAATTGCAGAAAAACTTGGTGCAAAATCTTTTATTCCTGATTATGCAGAAGTGGGCAACGCTATAGGAGTAGCTGTTGCAAGGCCTACGCTTACTTTAAACCTTCATATAGATACTGAGCAAAAAATTTATTCAGTCGCTGAAGAGGGAGAAATTAGTAGCTTTGACGTAACAAGTATCGTCAATTCCAACAAAATAAGTTTAGATGAAGCTGAAGTACTTGCTGCAAAACTTTTCCGGAAACGTTTAGAAAAATTTGGAATTTCAGAGTATGCTAGCGAAGCTGAGGTTGTTAATAGTGAAGTTTTTAACGTCGTCAATGGTTGGAACACCGTGGGGAGACTTTTTGATGTGGAAATGCAGATTCCGGCAGGCCTGATACCAGAATGGAAACGGAGGGGGAAAGAATGACGTTAGGGCTTGAAAAGATTAAGGATATATTGAAAAGTGAAACTGAAAAAGATATTAGATGGGATAAAACAGATCGGATAACAGTGAAAAGGCAGGCAAACAAATCAAAAACCCAGGAGATGGAAAATCATGAAAAAAAGTCTGAAGCGATAGGAAAAATTCAAATAGATCTAAAAGGAACCAAGCAGAGGCTTGAAAAGGAATTTTTGTCTCCAGCAGACCGTACTAAAGCAGAAAAAACAGGCATTGTTTTTTTCCCTGCTTTCGATTGGGCTATTTCTCCAACTCACCCTGAAAGAGAAGAACGTCTCCTTTATACCAGGGATCAGATTTTCGAAGAAGGAATTATGGACCTTCATGAAGTAGCCGAATATAAACCTCGCCTTGCAGATTACAGAGATATTGCCAGGGTCCATATCTGTGTTCCTGATATAAAGACCCAGGCTACAATCCCTCACCTGATAGCTGCAGGTAGTTGCCTGGTTCTTGCAGACGCTCTGATGACAGGAGGAGAGATCAAAAATGCTTTTGCCCTTGTCCGCCCGCCTGGTCACCATGCAATGACAGTAGTGCATGGAAACCGGGGTTTTTGTAATATCAATAACGAAGCTATTTTGGTCGAATACCTGAGAAAAAAATATGGGATCCGTAGAATTGCAATCGTAGATACCGACGTTCACCACGGGGATGGGACACAGGAGATATTTTATAACGATCCTGATGTGCTTTTTATCTCTTTTCACCAGGATGGAAGGACACTTTATCCTGGATCAGGTTTCATAAATGAACTCGGGGGCCCACAGGCTCTTGGGAAAACAATCAATATTCCTTTGCCTCCCGCAACTCCAGATGAAGGTATCCTCTATGTACTTGATTCCCTGGTACTGCCAATTCTTGACAATTTCAAGCCAGAAATTGTACTTAATTCTGCAGGACAGGACAATCATTATACAGACCCTCTTGCAAATATGCGTTTTTCTGCACAGGGATATGCAAAATTAAACGAAAAACTTGCTCCTGACATAGCGGTGCTTGAAGGAGGCTATGCAATCCAGAGTGCATTGCCATATTTGAACACCGGCATAATCCTTGCCATGGCAGGACTTGACTACTCCTGTGTCAAAGAACCTGACTACAAGCCAGGAATGTTCGTCCAAGCTACCAGGGACAGAAAAATCTTGGAGGAAATCGTTGCAACCCAGCTCAAAAACTTTAAAAATGGGGACAGGCTTGTGGAGGCAGAGATAGCAAAACATGGGGATTTTTACCGCCGGAAAAAAAAGATCTTTTATGACACGGATATGATTCAAGAATTTCAGGAAGAAACAATTCGGATGTGTCCCAACTGCCAAGGCTATATAACAATCGATTCTCACGCCCATAAGAGCATAAAAGACATCAGGATTTTCGGAATTTCTGTTCCGATCTACGCCTGTGACAGTTGCCAAGCTGAAGCCAGGGAAGCGTATAGAAAAAGAATACGTTATCCGGAATACGAGTACTTTTATCTCCAGGATAGAAAAGGAGATGAATATAGAGCATATAATATGAAAACAAAACAGGAAACAGTTTACTGAAAAAGAAAGATTTACTAAACAGAAATCATGAAAAAGAGAAAACGAGATATTAAGACATCATAAATCAGAAGATTCATCTTTTTCCGTTCCACACTGCAAATTACTTATTGCTTCTTCACACTGACACATGCTTAATGCTTCAAATATACCATCGCCCACACTTATTCCTTTTAAAGCACATTTCTCCATCAAACGGAAGTAAATAGATTCATTCTTGCTCTTAATAAACTCACACATTTCGGCAACAAATTCTTGTATTGGAAAGTCTTCCTTTTTATTTACCCAGTTATCAATTGACTCGATCAGATATTGACACATAGATGTACTCTTTCCACGACCTTCTAAACTCGTAAAAACACATTCATCTCTGAGTAGAACCCACTTACCAAGTTTATACTTAAACTTATTTCCACTATCGTCTTCCAAAAATATCTCTCCACAATAATTAAAAGCTTCATGATATTTAACAATTTTAGATAAGTGTTATAATATCCAAAATATAATCCTAATTTAGCATTAATTTCACTGTGAGTTTAGTTGCTATCAATCAGTAAGGGCATTGTGTCAAAAATTATGTGAAATATAACAGAATGAAAAGTCAATGGTTATGCTGACAAAGTTTCTGCTTTTTTGTAATCACTGAAAAATGATTTTGTGGGGAAACCTCTGCATGTTTCATTTTTATCTGGAATTATAGGGCAATTATAGGATATTTTTTATTTGAATTTGAAAAAATGCATATACTTTATTATAATAATTATATCACACGAAGTCAAAAAATTTGCTATTAGATTGGATTAGGCTTCACCCTGATATTGAACAAAAAAACGGGAGAATAAGATGAGCATCAGGTCTATTCTAAAAAAACAAAATTCGTCCCTGTTGAAACATTTACGAACAATCAGTTTACCAATACTGATCTAATTTTCAGACAAACTCTTTACTCACAGCATCTTCATATCAAATTTAAGTTCTTTAATCATTTTCATATCATCGTCAATGATGATCCCTGAAGTTGTCAGCATATCTCCAGATATGGCAGCATTAGTACCTGAAAGAAATCGGGACCTGCCTTTATCTGCTATAAGGTTTCTACCCCCTGCTAATCGAATAGCAGCCTCGGGTAAAATAAAGTGAAAGATTGCCACTGTTTTGCGTACTTCATTAGCTGTCAGTACAGTAAGCTTACCATAGGGTGTTTCGGGGATTGAACTCAAAATATTTACAGGAACCGATTTGACACCCAAATCCCGAATATCCAAAGCCATATCAATGCAATCTTCCATTGTTTCACCAAGTCCTATAATGCCACAGCTGCATACTTCAAGTCCTGCTTTTTGTGCTGCTTTTATAGTGATTATTTTATCTTCATAAGTATGAGTGGTGCAGATGTTAGGAAAATTTCTACGTGAAGTTTCTAAATTGTTATGATATTTTTGCACTCCTACATTTTTTAATTTTAGTAACTGTTCTAGAGATAATAAGCCGTGGGATGCACATAAAAAAATATCCGAATTTTTTCTGATTTCACTGTAACTATTACAAACGCTTTCCAGTTCATCCTCAACCAGTTTCTTCCCAGATGTTACCACAAAATATCTCAATATACCTTTGTCAAAATTGTAAATTGCATCTTTCAATAAGCTTTTACAATCCAAAAGAGGATATTCCTCTATGAAAACCTTATAATGAACTGACTGTGTACAAAATTTACAATCTTCCGAACACCTTCCGTTTTTTCCGTTGATAATTGCACAAATGTCAAAGGCATTGCCACAGAAATGCTGACGCAACTCATTGGAAGCAGTGCTCAGTTTCTCTAAATCAGTATTAATCAATCGCATAGCGTCTTTTTTTTGAATTTGAAATCCATTTAATATTTTATTTTTTATTTTTTGTATCACAAAACATTAACCACCTTTCATAACCCAGTTACAAAAAGAATATCATATTTTTCAAATGATAGACACAAACAAATAAAAAAACTATTCACCCACCTTTTTACTTTTCATAATATCCTAGAACTGTTGCTGCCATTCAATAGGGATTTTTTCATCAAAAATAACTTCACTTTGCTCATTGAATACACGTTCTCCTCTGTTGGCTAAAATAATCCTATGATCAATATTATAGAACTTTCTTTTTAAAGCTTTTTTAACGGCATAAAACATAGCTTTGGCTGTATAGCTTAATGAGGTGAGAAATAAAATGAGGTAAAAATAAATGAAGTTTAAAAAGAAAATGACGATTTTGTTAGTAGTATTCGTTTAGCTTCATTGGCATACGGCTATCTCTAACTTTCATGCTCAATACTTAATCCACTTTATTTGTCATCGGTTAACGAATTATATGCACAACTTTGAATACCATGTATATTGATTTTTCCGACTTGAATGAGGACCAAGAGAATGTACTGCAACAAACATAAGAAAATATAAATCGAGATTCCATATTTTGGGGGATTTAATATTAATAAAATAATGAACAGATTTGCCGGAAAAGATTTAAAAAATTTCTGCGAAGAAAAAAAATCAGAGTAAATCGAAATCCTTCATGCTTGTAGCATATTAAAAGCAGCGATTTACAACGCTTTAGTAGCAAAAATAACATATCACCATGCTACCTTATATCCAAAAACAGTGTCCTGACATCCTTGACACAGCCCAGAACTCTCGAATTCCCTCAAGAACACTTCGTTTCTGAATTCATCTTCATCTACTCTCTCCGTACAGAATGGGCACCTACAGTCTTCAACAATTGCAACTTCTTGCGAAAATCCTAATTCTCTTAGAAAGCTTCTTTTTTCGATATTCATGTCCATCACCTATACAATTCCATGATAAAAGATATCCTTATATAAAGCATCGTTTCCATGCCACCAAACAAAAAATTAGACGCATAAATACAGGTGGCTTCATTTTATTGGCTCAAATGCTGAATTTTCTGCGGTATAAAAGTATCAACATACGATTCATGCCCGCATTCTTACATTTAATATCCTAACCCTTAATTTAAGGATCTTGCTTGCAAATTATTATAAAACAAAAGTAGTAGATCCTTCCAAGATTTTATTCTCATTTTTGATGGATCTTACCAGTGAATAGAATAATGTGCAATACCATTATAAATCTATTGGCTTGTTAAATCCTTGTTTTAATGGATCTTGCTCGTGAATATTTTTTAACAGAAAATCTACAGTAGTTTTTAATGTCATCACACCCCAAAGTATTTCTACAAATTCCTTCAGAGCCAGATAAGTGTCTCATCCCGCCGCAAGCAACCGGTTATGTTCAAGCCACCACAACTTTGATATTTTTTAAGCTGAAACTGCATATCAAAAGGAGGAACACTTTATGGAAACTTTTGACGGACTTGTGTATATAAAAAATGGGCGAATCGGAAGCAAAAGTGAAGGCCCAGATTATTATCTTCAGACATGGGACAGAGAATATCTGCTAAAGTATGGGGACAAAGGTCCATGGGAACTAGACTATTACCTTGAATTTTTCTGCCGCAAATTTGTTGAAGTTACTGGCGAACTTGCTGAAGAGAAAAATATGGTAAAAGTAATAACTGCCAAAGAAATTTGTGTAGAGCATATCCCTAAAAAAATGGATTATATTTAACCAGACTTTCCACAGATCTTCTTTCAAATAACATTGTTTTCTACAATCTTTTTCCATCAAAATTACTATTTAAGTTTGGTAGTATCCACTAATTACAATAAAAATTAAATTTGTAGTTGCTTACAAAGATGCAATCAAAGGGATATTTTCGAGTAATAACTCTCATTATAATGGAAATTATTAAAAATTAAATTGGTAATAGAATTTCTACAAGAGCAGATACATCATTTCGCACTAAAATAATAAGTTATAAATAATCACCTAGGTGTAAATTAGATAGCAAGAGCCTTAATTACACTATATATCAAGAGCGAGGTCGATAGGCCTAAAACAAATTAGTAATCACATCTTTGGGCATATACACCTACTACAATTTAACGCATGACTATTAAAATCGTAGCATCGGTTACATATGTAATTCTGATTTTGTTCATGTTCACGAAAATAAACAAAAGTCTTGAAAAGGTCAATAATAACAAAAACTGTGAGGACACCGGATAATATCTGACTAAAAAAGCCCAACAGTCCTGAATAGAACTGATTTGATATTCAGGAGGATATTTATCACTCCCACGAGTAGCTCCAATAGTAGTACATAAAGGATTATAGGAGTAACTAAATCGATTACGGTTTTAAAAATTTTATAGATAGTTTCTATTAATATACTAAGCTCTCATTTAACACCCTCCATAAAAAACCAACGTTCTACAGACGTACACAGAAATATAATTTATAATTATTTACCCACTATTATTCATTCAAAGTTGAATTAATTTTTAAGTTACTGTCATATTGAGAAAATAGATGACATTCTTGTGTGCATCTGTAAAAAGTGGGATATAAAATTCTATAAACTCAGGTAATGATTAAAATAACCAAAAAAATTAGTTACTCTGTATATCTCGTTTTTACCCTATAGAGATCCAAATAAGAGCAAACAGGATAGGATGATTACCAAGAAATTGATAGAAAGATGTTATTTCCTTTGAATTGACATGGTTGAAGATCTACACAAAAGTTTTTCGGAATTCTCCAGTTAATGAGTTAAAAAATTTATTAGTAAATTTATTAATAGTACCTCATAATATATACCAATTCATCAATCTAAAGCGCTATTTCATTAAAATTTGAGCTGGACATTTACTTCAGATATATGGTCAAATATCATAATTAGATATTTTGTATAATAATTCATTTGGCCTATAAAATTGACCTTATCTAACTTATCAAATTTATGATATTCATTTAATTTATAATATTCATAAACATAGAGCATTACGATGAACCTCTTATTTTCACGAGTCATTTACATACCATCTATAAGCATATGATAAAATTTAGGAGTTTATCGAGACCCTCTATACAATAGTTATATATTCGACATTCTACAGACGTACAAGGTACATAATTTGTTTGCCTATTTGGCCACTATTAATTCATTAAAAGTTGATTAATTTTTAAGCTACTGTCATATTGAGAAAAATAGATGGCATTCTTGTTCACATCCGCAGAAAGTGGTATATATCTACCACAAATAGCTTCTCAATCGAACGAATTTTCCTCTCACTTTCTATCCCTCTTAAAAAGGAGGTTTTCTGAATTACAAAACATGTAAAAGCCTGTTCACTTAAAGATCGACATATTCAAGAAATAATCCTTAATGACCCTTATACTGTATCTTACAAG
>Ga0182010_10000733_pt1 | contig 18589 bp, 17 predicted proteins | sample 611E1MmetaG_FD_120488 | JGI IMG/M metagenome (GOLD analysis project Ga0182010, IMG submission 120488) | Permafrost microbial communities from Stordalen Mire, Sweden - 611E1M metaG | ecosystem: Environmental > Terrestrial > Soil > Wetlands > Permafrost | place: Sweden: Stordalen | collected...
ACAGCCCACCCTGCCCGCCCCGCGCGCTTCGCGCGCGCCCTCGCCGGCGGGGTACCATCGCGGGAGGGTTTGGGAACCCTCCCAGGGTTCCCATGTCAAAGCTCGCGTGGGGAGCCCGCCGGCTTGGCCGGCGGCGTACCATCGCGGGAGGGTTTGGGAACCCTCCCAGGGTTCCCATGTCAAAGTCCAAAGGCGATACCGGTCACGCTCAGCTTGGCGACGCGGTTGAGCCAGGCCAGCCAGCGGGCGCCGGGATGAAAGTAGCGGGCGATGTCTACGGCGGCGATGCCCAATATCATTGAGCTGAGCAAGAAGCGCGGAGCCGTGCCGTCACGGTAAATGCCGCGGATGTCACCGTCGGTGGGCTCCAGGCCTGCCCAGTTGGCGAGCACGTAGCCGATGGACATCAGGGTATTGAAGGCGAGCATGCCCTTGCGAAAGGGCGCGTTGTCCATGCGCAGTCCCGGTCGCCGGGTCAGGATGACCTCGTCTTCATATTGCTGGCACTGGAGGCCGGCCGACACGATGGTGTACAGCCCGGCCCGGCCTGGCGAAAAGGGCTCGCCATCGTGCTTCTTGCAGTCGCCACCCCGGCAGCGGATTGACGGGACGATGGCAAAGTAGGGGATGAAGCCCATGAAGGTAACGGACTGGACGCCAGGCCAGTTGCCCATGGCCAGGTTGGCCAGGAGGTGGCAGGTTTCGTGCGCTGCCAGTGCGGTGACCGCGCCGCTGGCGAAGATTGCGGCGGAGCGCCATGGCAACGGCGGAGGGGTCGCCACGGGCGGCGGGACGGCTGCATGCAGCTCGGGGCTCGCGGACTGCTCTGAAGCCGGCCGCGCTGTCCCAGCCGGTGGCAGGCCCCCGGGGGGCGATGCGGGCAGGGGCGTTTCCTGAGCGGCGGTCGGCCCGGTGGCCAGCGTAGGAGCAAGGCACACGAACGCCGCAAGAGCGTGGCGGGGCCGGCGGCCCCGAACTAGCACCGGCGGGCTGTCCCTCATTGCGACAGATCTACGGGCGAATCCAGTTCACAACGAAGAGACCGTGCCCGCCCTGGATGCCGGCTCCTGAGAGGGCGCCACCCGCGTCCGTGCTCAGAACGTTGTCGGGCCAGGGGCCATCCTGCGGTGCGCGGGGGCTCAGAATGCAGCTCGAATCGCTGCACTGATCGAGCTTCCAGGCCACGCCGCTGATGTTGTTTTGCGCCATCCACGCGAACCAGAGGTTGGCCTCGTCCTCGCAGACGTAGTTGTGGTTGGGGGCCAGACCTCCGTCAGAGAAGGTCGCGCCGAACTCGGTCACGAAGATCGGAAGCCCAGCGGCTATGGCGGTGTCGCCCTTGTTGCGCAGCGACTGCCGGTGGCTACACGAGTAGAAGTGGAGGGTGTAGAGCAGGTTGGTCCCGGCCACCGGATCCAGCGCCGCCTCATCGACGTTCTGCGACCAGTTCGGCGTGCCCAGCACGATCAAATTGTCCGGATCCACAGCGCGGATCGCCGCGACCACAGCCTCATGGTAGGGCTTGATCGCCGCCCAGGTGTACGGGTTCGGCTCGTTGTAGGGTTCCCAAATGACGTTGGGATAGGCGCCGTACTTGGTCGCCATGGCGGCGAAGAACGCGACCGCGTCGGCCTGTTCAGTGACAGCCTGCTCGGTGTGCCAGTCGACCAGCACGTAGACGCCAAGATCGAGGGCGTGCTGGACGATCTTGTCGACCTTGGCCTGCATGGTAGTCGGAGAGGCGAGGTAGCCACCGACGCTCTGGTCGGCCCCCATCGCGGCGCGGATCACAGACAGTTTCCAGTTGTCGCGCATGTAGGCGAGCCCGGGCTCACTCTCGGCAAAAGGGGTCGACTCCCAGTTCAACCACGTGCTGCTGACACCCTTGAGCTGCACAGGTGCGCCGGTCTGGTCGACAAGCTGGGTCCCGACGACATTGAGCTGCCCATGGATGGCCACTGGAGAACCGTCAGGGGCTGCCGAGGGCGCGGGAGGGTCGTTCCAAATGTCGACGCCGGCTGGGGGCGGATCGCTGGCGCAGGCAAGAATCAAATAGGGAGCGGTGAAGAGAATGAGAGCTATCGAGAACCTGTGCGTCTGCATCGTACATCCATCGAGGGGGGGTCGCGCAGCTTTGGTTGTAGCGGACCCGGGGGTCCGAGGCACGGAGGATTTTCCACGGGGTAGAGTACCTGGCATGTCGTGTCCCACCGCCGTACACCACATCGCCATCAAGGTCCGGGATCTGGAGCGCGCCGAGCGCTTTTTTGTGCAGACCCTGGGCCTTGGGGTCCTGCGGCGCTGGCCTGCGCTAGATGGCCCGGGCGAGCGCTCACTCTGGCTCGACTTGGGAGCGGGCGCGTTCCTGGCGCTGGAGCGGGCCTGCAGCGAGGGCGAGCCGCTGGCCGCGGGCGGGCCGGGCCTGCATCTGCTGGCGCTGCGCATCGAGCGCGCCGAGCGCCAGGCGTGGATCGATCGACTGGCGAATGCCGGCGTGCCCCTGTGCGGCCAGACGGCCTTCACTCTCTATTGTAGGGATCCCGAGGGCAACCGCATCGGCCTCTCACACTGGCCGGATCCCGTGCAGCATGAAGCGGAGTAGACTCGGCTCATGCGAGCTGTGTTTGTGATGCTGAAGACTGATCCGGGCCACGTGACCGAGGTGGCCAACTGCATCGCCGAGATCGAAAGTTTCTCGGAAGCCTACAGCATCAGCGGGCAATACGACCTGCTGGTCAAGCTGTACGTGGACGACGTGGATGGCGTGGGTCGGCTCATCGAGCGGCAGATCCACCCCATCCCGCACATCCGCGAAACCTACACACTGCTGACCTTCGAGGCCTTCGGGGCATCGGGCGGGTAGGTGTAGAAAATGCAATGCGGGCTGCTATCTTCGACCAATAAAGGAGTGCGGATGTCTGATTTTGCACGCTGGCCAGGCAGGAGGACGACACCATAGTGTCCAGACAGATAGCCCTTCTCGCGACCTTGCTAGCGCTCGGCGGCTGTGCTCCCCAGCTTGACGCGGACCATCCCGGCTACGGCAAGCAACCCGATTGCTGGACCTCCGGCTGCCACGACCGCAGTCACACCATGCGGCCGACCGACTGGCCATACCAGTGTGCTGGCTGCCACGGCAGCAACGGCGCCCCCGCCAGCCACGTCCCGGACTCGGCCGACCCCTGTTCGCCCTGTCACGGTGAGAAGCACGGCGGACCGTCAGCCGGGTTCTTCGACCCGACCGCCTGCAACACCTGTCACCGCTGAGACAGCAGGCGCGCACGCCCCGCGGCAAGAGCTCATACGTCGTGTCTCGACGCGATCGCCTGGCGGGCGAGCTGATCACAGCGCTCGTTGTTGTCCACGCCGGCGTGGCCAGCCACCTTGACCAGTTTCACGCGGGAAAAAGTTGCCAGTTGTTCACGAAGGCTGGCGACCAGTTCTTGGTTGGCCTTGGCTTTCCAGCCCTTGCCGAGCAGGCCCAGGGCGTAGCTGGAATCGCTGTAGATGCGGATGGGCCGAGTCCGATCAGGCGCAAGTTCGGCGGCCAAGGCGAGCCCCCGGGCAATGGCCGTCAGCTCGGCAATGTTGTTGGTGCCCACGCCCAGGTATTCACCGCGTTCCGCGTGTTCGCGATCGGCGACCACCACAATGCCGATGCCCATGGGGCCGGGGTTGCCGGAGCAAGCCCCGTCGGTCCACACGTGGATCGTGCCAGGAGCATGGTCGGCGATCCCGGATGCGGTGCGCCCCCTGGGACGCGCACCCGGTGCGGACGCGGCCCGGGGTGCGCGCGGCGGGCGGGGCTGGGCCGTCGGCACGGGCTGGCTTCCGGGCTCGCTCCCGTTCTCGGCCAGTGGCGCCAGGTTGCTGGGCGAAGGCCGGTAGCTCTTGGCATCTTCCTGGCGGTACTTCATCTCGGCCCGGCCTTCGCTGTCTAGAACCGGCCGGCTGTGGGCGCCCATCCGCACCCAGACCGGCTCGCCCTTGAAGCTCATGCGTGACCAAGACATCATGGGCGCCCACTATGGCTGGATTCGCCTGCGAGTTTCCACAGCTTCTTGAGCGGCCCCGAAGGCTCTCCGCGTCGTCCACTCGTTCGCGCCTTGGCCAGAAAAACAGGTAACCTCCCGCCGTGACCGAAGCAGACAAGACCACACAGCCCGACCGGGCCGTCGAGGTGGGCCACGGCGTCCTGTTCATCGGGTTCGCCAAGGCCTCATTCATGGTGTTCGGGGCCTTGCAGAAGTTCCTGCTCGCCCGCGTGGTGGACCTGGCCGAATACGGCGCCTTCTCGGTGGTGAACAATGCCATCTCCATTGTGAACAACACCATCGTGCAGGGGACCATCCAGTCGGTGTCCAAATTCACCGCTGAGGACGACGCGCGAGCGGGCGCGGTCCAGCGCGCGGGCTTGAAGCTGCAAAGCGTCCTGGGTGTGGCGGTGGCCGTGGCCTTCTTCCTGGCTGCACCTCTGGTGGCCGGGTTCGTGAATGCGCCGGAGCACACCTCGCTCTTCCGGCTGGCCGCGGCTATCCCGCTAATCTACGCCTTCTACACAGTTTTCGTGGGCACAGCCAACGGGCAGCGCCGCTTTCATGTGCAGGCGAGTTTTGACGTCGGCTTTTCCATCACCAAGACGGCCCTGCTGCTGGCGGGCGCGGCGCTCGGGCACATGGCAGGGCATTCGGTGGCCGGGGCGTTCGCCGGTTTTATTGCCGCAGCCGTCGTCATCATGCTGGTGGCGGGCCACAAGATGTGGCTCGACCCAGGGCAAGGCCGCTTCTCGCCCGCGCGCCTGCTGGTGTTCATGGGAGGCGCGGTGACCTACACTGGGCTCATCAATCTGGCGTTGAGCTACGACTCCCTCCTGTTGCGGCGCTTTGCCGGGGCGGCGCTGATGGGGCAGGGGAGCAAGGCCGACGCGCTGGTGGGCGTGTACGAGGCAGTTCGCAGCCTGGCGCTGCTTCCCTACCAGGCCCTCCTGGTGGTGACCTTTGTGATCTTTCCGCTGGTTTCGCGTTCCACCTTTGCCGAGGATCGCGACGCGACCCGGGCCTACGTGCGGCAGACTCTCCGCTACGCGCTCATCTTCGGCGCGGCCATGGCGGTGGTGCTGGGCGCGCGCCCCGCAACCTTGCTGAGGATCTTCTATCCAGCCGGCTACGGCGCCGGCGCCGCCGCCCTTCCGATCTTGGCGGCTGGCGTGGTCGCGCTGGCCCTGCTCTCGATTGCGGGATCGATTGTGACGGCATCCGGGCGGCCCTACGTCGCCGTGGCGCTGGTAGCGGTGACCCTAGCTGCGGGCACCACCCTGGCCTTCACCCTGGTTCCGCGCGCCACCGCAGGACCGGCCATGCTGGTTGCGGCCGCCGCGTCGACCGCGGCCGGTATGCTGGTCGGCTTCCTGGCGGCTCTTGGGTATCTATGGCGTCGCTTTGGGGCCGGGCTGCCCCCGCTATCGGTCTTGCGCGTGTTGGTTGCGACGGCGCTTGCTGTAGGCGCGGCCCGCCTTGTGCCCGGCTCGGGCATTGTGGCGGGCGTGGCGGCCATGGCGCTGGCCGGGCTGGTGTTCGCGGTGGCGCTGCTGGGGGCGCGCGAATTCGGCGCCACGGATCGCGAGAAGTTCCTCAAGATCCTGCATCGGTAGGGGCGACCTGCGGTCGCCCCAGGTGTCAATCCTCGTGCTTGCCGCCCATGTCGTGCAGCCGCGCGTAGATGCGCGGACCCAGGCTGGACACCATCAGCTTTTCCACCTCACGTTCGACCTGCTCCTGTTGATCGGCGTCCTTGTAGATGAAACGGATGCCCATGCCGGGCGTGCTGACCTCGCTGCCGGCTTCATCCTGGCGCGTCTCGCCCTCGTGCAAAACCCAGCGCACTTCGCCCAGCAGGACCATGGGCGCGTCCGAGTGGGGCACGAGCAGCTTGAACAGGAACTGCGTCCCCACCTCGAGCGGTTTCTTGGTCTGGATGAAGGTGCCACCCTTGGAGATGTTCTTCGTGTAGTCGTAGAAGAACCGGTTGAGGCGCTGGTACTCAACCCTGAGCTCGATAGGGGCCCGTTCCTCCTGGCGGCGCTCGTGAGGCTGCGACATCCTGTCTCTCAACCGTGATCGTCGCACGCCCCGCCGCCTGGATCAATCACCGTTTCGGCCTGCGCCCCTTGTTCTGGGGTGGCGGGCTGGCGTTGGCTGCGCTGGCACTCGACTTCGTGCCGCTCTTCGACCTGCTCGGGTTCGATCTATCCTTCGCTGTCGGTCTCGGCGCTGCCTTTGCCGCGGCCGACGTGGGCCACGGCGCCGTGACCGCGGCTCGACGCGCGCACCGCGAGGTGTCGCTACTCGCGCTGGTGTTCTCTGCTTCGGTGGCTGGGCTGGCGCTGCTGGCGGCGCCCCTGCTGCTGTCGCTGGCGAACGCCTGGCGCGTGCGCAACTGCAATCTGCCCGTCGGTCTGGCCTTCTTTGCCCTTCTGCCGGTGGCCAGCGTCCTGGTCGCCGCGCCCGCGGGCGTGCTGGCAGGCTTGCTAGTGCGCGGGCCGCGCCTCGGGCGCGTAGTCGCCTTCATCGTGCCGGCGGTATCAATCATGTGGGCGTTGCTGCGCCTCTACCTGGACCCGCCGGTGTTTGCCCTGGACCCCTTTGGCGGCTACTTCCCTGGCCCGATCTACGACGAGGGCCTACGCCCATCGACGCGCCTTGTGTGGTTCCGCCTGGCCAATCTGACCTGGATCGCCACGGCGGTGGCGCTGGCCGGTTGCCTCAGTCGCAGTGGGCAGCCCGGCCAAGCGGGCCCGCCGAAGCTTGCCTGGCGCTCTTTCCCGTCGCGGCTGGCGCTGGCCAGGTGGCTTGGCGCGACCCTGGTCTTGCTTGCGGGCTCGGCGCTCTGGTTCGGGTTTCGCGCCGAGCTTGGCTTTCACCTGACAAAGGATGACCTGGTCCGCGTGTTGTCGCGGCGGACGCAGAGCGAACACTTCGTGATGTGGAGCGAGCCCACGGGGGACACACCTGCCGAGATTGCGCTCGTGCACCGGGATCTGGAGTTCCGCTACCACCAGTTGCGCGAAATCCTCGGCAGTGAACCACGCCTTCCGATCACCGTGTATCGGTTTCCCTCCGCTCAGGCAAAGAAGGAGCTGGTGGGCGCCGGCGCCACGCTTTTCGCGAAGCCTTGGATGCGCGAAATCTACGTACAGGCCGAGCGTTTCCCGGCACCTCGGCTGCGCCATGAACTGGCCCACGTCTTTGCCGGCGGGTTTGGCGATTCGGTCTTCGGCGTGTCGTTGAGCTGGCGCCTGTGGGGGCCGCTGCCGGTTCCGCACCTCGGCACCGGCCTGATCGAGGGTGTGGCCGAGGCGGCGGACTTTGGCGATCCCGACGGGCGCGCGACCTTGCACCAGCAGGCGCGGGCCATGATCGCACTCGGCCAGGCGCCGTCCCTGGCGCGGGTCATGGGCGCCGGCTTCAGCGTCGAGTCTGGTGCGCGCGCCTATGTCCTGGCGGGCTCGTTCTGTCGCTTTCTGCTCGATCGCTTCGGGGCGGACAAGCTGCGCGCGGCTTACCGCTCGGCCGGCAATTTCCTGGCGGTATACGGCTTGCCGCTCGCCGAGCTGGAGAAGACTTGGCGAGTTTTTCTGGAAACCCAGCCCCTGGACGGGCGGGACGAGGCACGCGCCAAGGAGCGTTTCCGCAAGCCGGCCATCTTCCGCAAGGTCTGTGCGCGCGAGCTGGCCGAACGCGAGGCTGAGGCGCGAGGGCGAATGGGCTCCATGCCTGACGCGGCGGTGAGCCTGCTGGACAGCGTCTGTCGAGATGATCCGGACGAGCCGACTTATCGGCTAGATCTGGCCGAGGCGCTGGCCGCAGCCGGCGCCAATGACAGGGCCTTGGCCTTGGCCAGACCGATGATCGACGACGAGGCCCTGACCTGGCCCCTGCGCAGCCGAGCCGCCAGCCTGATCGGGGCGATCGAGTTTCACGCCGGCGACCTCGGCGCAGCGGCGGCAGCGGCGGAGCGCAGCCTGGCGCTTGCCACCGACGAGAACGAGATGCGCACGGCCTGGGCTAAGCGGCGCGCCCTGTCCGACGATGACGCTCGCCGGACCCTGGGCCGCGTGCTCTTTGGCGATGGCCCTGCGCGCGCACCCGACCCCGCTTTGGTGGCCTTTCTGGTGGGCGAGTTTGCCCGCCTCCACCCCGAAGAGGCGCTGGGGCCCTATCTCGTGGGACGCCAGCTAGCCGGGCGGGATCCCCACTTGGCGCTCGCTCCCCTGGCCCAGGCCTGCCCGCTGGACGGGGTGGGAATGGCCGTGGTTCTTGAGCCGCCTTTCTTCAAGGAATGCCAAAGGCTCTACGGCGAGGCGGCGTTTCTGGCCGGCGATCTGCCGCTTGCTCGCCGGGTCTACCAAGCCCTGCGGGATCGGGCGACGCTCGAAACCGATCGACTGCGCGCGATTGACTTCCTGGAACGCATCGCCTGGCAATCAAGCCAATAGCTTCTTTCCTGTCGCAAGGTCGCGCTGGCCTCGGCTACCATGTCACCCATGCGTGCCCACGCTTCTCACAGTGTCAAGCTCAAGCCGGCGGATCCCTTTGACCTGATCCGCTGGCTGGCGCGCAGCCAGAGCGATCCGCGCAAAGCGGTGGCCGAGTTGGTGCAGAACTCCATTGATGCCCACGCGCGCGGGGTACGCATCGAGCGCCGACGCGTGCGCCATACGCCTGCGCTCACCATCCGAGACGACGGCGAGGGCGTGCTTCCCGAGCTGGGTCGGGAGGAGGCCCTGAGCGCGCTGGTTACCGAGATCGGGCACTCACGCAAGCGCGGGCTGTCGCCGCGTGAACGCCACGACCAAGTGGTTGCGGGCAAGTACGGCATCGGTCTTCTGGGTTTTTGGTCGGTGGGCCGGCGCATGGACATTCGCACGCGCGTGCGTGGGTCCGAGGTATGGCTGCTGCACTTGGTGGAGGATCAGGAAAGGGCCGAGATCCTGCGTGACCGCATGCCGCTCGAGAGCGACGAGACTTTCACCGAGGTCATCGTTTCCGAGCTGCACGACTCGGCCCTACGCATGTTGGGGGCACGCCGGCTGACGGAGTATTTGGCTGCGGAGCTGCGGGGCGCGATCCTGGCCAGCGGAGTGTCCATCGAGATCTTCGATGGCATGGCGCGCGGGCTGGGGCCGCGGCGCTTCGCGGTGGTGCCCCGGCGTTTCACCGGCGAGCCTCTTGCCCTGCCGCCCGAGATCCCAGTCGACGGGAATGCCCCGATTCGGCTCGAACTCTATCTGTCTCGCGGCCTCGAACGCCCGGCGCTTGAAGTAAGCTGTGCCGGGACCCTGGTGGCGGACGACGTGGGTGAGCTGCGCAACTTGGGCCTGGACCGGCTACCCTGGATCGGGCGCGAGCTGGCCGGGTTGATCGATTTTCCCGGTTTCACCGTGCCCCCGGGCACGCGCAGGGGCGTGGCGCCCGACGCGGCGGCCGAGGCCTTCGTGCAGGCGCTGGACGGGGTCGTGCCCCTGGTGGAGGCGGAACTCAAGCGTCTGGATCGTGAGCGGGGAGCCGCGGCCAGCCGGCAGGTGGTGCAGGACTTGCGACGCGCACTCAAGGGACTGCGCAACCGACTGCCGCAGTACGAGCTGCCCGCCGTGGCGAGCAGTGAGGCCGAGATGCGGGATGCTGGCGAGGCCGGGATCGCGCCCAGCGGCGCCGAGGTGGACGCAGGCGATGGCACGGGCGAAAGCCACGACGAGGCCCCGCCGGCCCGCGATCGCACCTTGGATCTCTTTCCGCCCGGACCTCTCTTCGCCATAAAGATTTCGCCGCCCGAGATCGCGCTGGCACCTGGCCGCGAGCGGCGCGTGCTGGGCGTGGGCGTGGACGAGTCAGGCCGGCGTGTGCTGGGCGAGGTGGACATGGTTTGGAGCACCGCCTCGCCTGTGCTGTCCATCGCGGGCGAGGGCCGGCGTCCGGCGGTGCTGGCCTCGGCCGATGCGCGACCAGGCAGCCGCTATACCCTGGTCGCCGAGGGCCGGCAGGGCGAGCGCACAGCGCGGGGTGAGGCCGCCGTGGTCGTCATCGAGGCCGAAGAGCCCGGTGCCGGTCTCGGCTTTGGCATTCCGGAGCCCGAGCTGGTGGACGACGCCGGCGCGACTTGGCGCAGCCGCTTCGATGGCCGGCGCTGGCAGGTCAATGCCAGTCACGACGACTATGTTGCCTTGCACGCAGAGGCGAAGGCGCGGCTTCGCTACCTATTGGCTCTGCTGGCCAAGGAGATCGCTCAGCGCACCCACGGCGTCCCCGGCAGCGAGGCAGCTTTGGAGAGCCTGGTCGAGATCCTCGCCCACGCCGAGCGCAACCTGCGCGGCGGGTAATCCGACGACAGCAGCCGGCGGTGCAAAACAGCTATGCATGCTACCATTCATGTGCAGCTCCGCGAGGACGAGGTTGGCAGGACGAACCTGTTCAAGTACATCCTCAGACCGCCCATCGCCCAGGAGCACGTCAGCATGACCGACGCACCAAACAGGCCCAGAGGCCCTTTGTTTCGGTTACGGCCCCCAACATTGAGCGCGGCGAAGACGCCATTGCTCGCTGGCGCGATCGAAACGTTTTCTCCATCCCGGCCTGCCAGAGCTGTCCTGTGGCCTCCGTGTGTGGCGGCGGCTGCGGCGCCGTGGCCGCGAACCGCACCGGCACCGTGGCAGCGCCGGACTGCCGGCCAGTTCGGGAACTGCTGGGGCTCGGCGCTCGCTACTATCGTCTGGGCGACGACTGATCCAACTCACGTCTACAGTCGGCCGCCAGCTCCGATCAGATAGCCCAGCAACGCGCCGTAGAGAGTGGAGATGTACGGGTTCGAGGTGATCGGACATGCGCCCGAGCTGCAACCAACCAGCCGGTAGTAGCCAAATCCGAGAGCACCGCCGACCACGACCGAGGCCAAGGTGGAGAGAGTCATCTTCGTCTCCAGCGCAAGGGCTAGTCGCATCGAATCACCCGCAGCATCCCCCGCCGCTGCTGGCGGTCGCGGTGCTGACCTTGTCGTCGACCTTGGCGCGAACCTCCGCCATGTCGAGCGCCCTGATTTCGTCGATGAGCTTCTGCAGCGCGTGTCCGGGCAGAGCACCGGCTTGTTCAAAAATGAGGATCCCATCGCGGAACGCCATCAGGGTTGGGATGGCCTGGATACCGAAGGTCGTGGCCAAGTCCGGCTGGTCCTCGGTGTTGACCTTGCCGAACACGACGTCGGGGTTGGCCTCGGATGACTTCTCGAACACCGGGCCGAAGACGCGGCAGGGGCCGCACCAGGGTGCCCAGAAATCCACCAGCACGATGCCGGTCTTTATGGTCTGGTCGAAGTTGCTTTGATCAAGTGCCTTTGTTGCCATGTTCATTTCCCTCTTGCCTGGTGAGAGCCAGTCTTGTTGAAAAGGATTCAGCGTGCAGGCATGCCGTCTTTCTTTCCTTCTCGAGCCAGGCCCCGCGCAAAAGATTCGCGGGTTGGCGAACCCAAATGCGGCTTTCTGGCTCTCACAGGGCGTGAAAAAGCGACTCATCATAGTTGGAGGCGTTGCCGGCGGCGCCTCGGCGGCCGCGCGATTGCGCCGTCTGGACGAGAACGCCGAGATTGTCATCTTCGAACGCGGCGGGTTCGTGTCATTTGCCAATTGCGGCCTGCCCTACCGAGTTGGCGACGTCATCACCGACGAGCGAAAGCTGCTGGTGGCCACCCCGGAATTGCTGCGTGACCGTTTTCGCATCGAGGTCCACACCGAACACGAGGTCACCGCCATCGACCGTGCCACGCACACGGTCACCGTGCGAAACCTTTCGGACGGTTCCGAGCGGCAAGAGCACTACGATGCCCTGCTGCTGTCCCCAGGCGCGGTGCCCATCCGGCCGCCGATCCCAGGCATCGACTTGCCGGGCGTCTTCACGGTGCGGAGCATCCCGGACGTACGACAGATCCGCGCCTGGATGGACGAGCATGCCGCCAAGCGCGCCGTCATCGTGGGCGGCGGCTTCATCGGACTGGAGATGGCGGAGAATCTGCGCCATCGCGGGCTGGATGTGACGATCATCGAGAAACTGGACCAGCTCATGCCTCCTCTCGACCCCGAGATGGCGATTCCGGTGCGGCTGCATTGCGAATCCCATGGCGTGACCGTGCGTCTGGGGGACGGCCTGGCCTCGCTCGCGGCGGCCGCCAGCGGCGGGCTGACTGTGCGCACGGAACACAACCTGGAAATCGCGGCCGACCTGGTCATCCTTTCCATCGGCGTGCGGCCGGAAACCCAGCTAGCCAAGGCGGCGGCTCTGACCATCGGGCCACACGGAGGCATCGTCGTCGACTTGCACATGCGCACCAGCGACCCGGCCATCTGGGCAGTGGGCGATGCCGTGGAGATCTCCGACGTCGTGACCGCCAGCGCCGCGCTCGTTCCGCTCGCAGGCCCAGCGAACCGTCAGGCCCGTATCGCCGCCGCGTCTATCGCCGGACGTTCAACCGGATTTCGTGGCGTGCAGGGAACCGCAGTGTGCGGTGTCCTGGGATTGACCATCGCGTCCACCGGCGCATCGGAGAAGTCCTTGCGCAGGGCCGGCCTTTCCGACTTTCAGGCTATCTACCTGCATCCCGGTCATCACGTCGGCTACTACCCGGGCGCGAAGCCGATCCATCTCAAACTGCTGTTTCGCCCGTCGGACGGTCGCGTTCTGGGCGCGCAGGCAGTGGGTGAGGCCGGGGTCGAGCGACGCATCGACACCATTGCCATGGCGATCCAGATGCGCGCCACCGTCGACGATCTCGCCGAGGCCGAGCTTTGCTATGCCCCGCAGTACGGTGCAGCGAAGGATCCGGTGAACCTGGCCGGCATGATCGCGCAGAACGCCCGCAACCAAGATTCGCCTCTGGCTGGCTGGTCCGAAATCGATGGCCCGGACGTGTTGATTCTCGACGTGCGAGAGAGTTCCGAGTGGCACGCCGGCCACCTTGAACGCGCGGTTCACATTCCGCTCGGCCAGCTGCGCGACCGGCTGGGCGAGCTGCCCAAGGACCGCCCCATCCTCGTCCACTGCGCGGTCGGGCTCCGTGCTCATGTCGCCGTGCGCATCTTGCGCCAGCACGGCTTCGACGCCCGCAACTTGAGTGGCGGGTGGACCACCTGGCGCCATGTGGCCGCCGCTGCGGAGTCGGCCCGGGCCTACCTGCCCGAATCGCGTGCTGTGCCGCCTGAGCCCACGGGATAGAGCGACCGGCGCGCCGAGGGAGTTCGACTAGCGTTGCTCGTCCAGCGCCGCCTGGACGGCTTTGCGCAACGACTCCTGCACCTGCCGGGGAACCAGTGGGCTGGGCGCAGACTTGCACAAGGCTAGCGTGCGCTTGAGCGAATCGCACAACCCCTTGCAGTGTGGGCAGCCATCCACGTGTCGCTCCATCTCGGCGCACAGATCCGGGCTGATCTCGTCTTCCAGCTTCTTGGACAGCATCGTGAGCACATCGGGACAGTTCGGCTGGGCCGGCGCGCCTTCGTCGCCTCCAACCACGGCCAACAACTGGGTGCGCAGCGACTGCCGCGCACGATGCAGCCGGCTTTTCACCGCCGTCACGCTGAGCCCGGTGACCTGTGCCACCTCCGGGGCGGTCAGACCTTCGAGATCGCGAAGAATCACCACCTCGCGCGCCTCGGGTTCCAGCTGCTCCAAGGCGGCAGCCACAGCGTCGCGCGTCTCGCGGCCGAGCAGCGTCTGTTCCGGGCTGGGTGCCGGCGCAGCAGCCCGCTCGTTAGCGGCCGCATCAAGTGGTTCGTGGTGCGCGGGCGCTCCCTTGGTGCGCCGGCGTTTCTTGATGCAGAAGCTGCGTGCGACGGTGTAGAGCCACGTCGAAATCGAAGCCTCGCCGCGAAAATCGCGCACCGACCGCACCATGGACAGCAGGGTGTCCTGCGCCACTTCCTGGGCGTCATCTGGATCGCCGCACATCTTCATGCCGAACGCGAACACCTGCCGCTGATGGCGTTCGAGAAGATCGCCGAGCGCAGCGCGATCCCCTTTGCGCGCGGCCAAGAGGAGCGCGTCTTCGGTTGGGGCGGCGTCGCCTTCGTTTGCCATGTCACCAGCCTAGCCCAGCTTCGCGCCGAGAGATGATCGGCCGGCAGCGCGGATCACGTCTTGGCCCCGGCCGCAGCCCAGATCCACCAGGGTTTCACCCGTGCCAGGGGCGGCCAGGTCCAGGGCTTCACCGCAGGAGAGGGAGCAGCAGGAATCCGCGAGTCCTGCACAGCGCCCTTCGATGGCGCGACCGAGGATGGGAAGAGATGGACGAGTCATGAAAGCATTGCTTGCCTAAGCGACAGCCGTGGGCACTCGCCATTTGATCATCGCGACCTTTACGGCGTCGTTCGCGACCAGGCACGAGACCCCAGCATAGGCGAAGATCGTAAGCGTTTGCCACCAAGGCAATGGCATGAGTCCCGGGAGACCCACGAATGTCAGGACCGTGCCCGCGAGCACTGACCCGGATCAAGGAGGGCGTCATGTCACGTTTGCTTGCGAAGAATGAACATCTTGTCGACCGCGCGTTGCGAGTGCTGCTCGGGCTGGGCCTGCTCAGCCTGATGTTCGTTGGACCACACACCGCGCTCGGGTACATCGGGTTGGTGCCGCTGGCCACGGGCTTGCTGGGAAGCTGCCCGTTGTACTCGATTTTCGGTTTCTCGACCTGCCGCGTGTCGCCCCACAAGGGCGGCTGATCGGCTCAGCCGCCGACGAAGGTCTTGGGCATCTGCACGGCGACGACTTCACCTCGTGCGGTAGCCACCCCGGCGGCATACACGGTCGTTTCGACGATGACCTTGCGACCCTTGATCTCCTTCACACGCCCGCGCAACTCCAGTTCGCCATCGATCGGCGTGGGCTTGAGGTAGTCCACGTGTAGCGAGGCCGTGACGTAGCGAAGCGGCGGATCTGACTCCATGGGGCGGCCTTCCGCGCGATAGGCCGCAGCAGCAGCGGTGCCGGTTCCGTGGCAGTCGACGAGCGAGGCGATGAGACCGCCGTAGACGAATCCGGGAATGGCGGTGTGGTAGGGGCGCGGCCGGTAGCGGGTGACGCTCTCGTCGCCTTCCCAGAAGGTCTTGATCTGCAAACCATCGGCGTTCAGCCGTCCGCACCCGTAGCACTGGGCAACGTTGTCGAGGTAGTGGTCCTGGAACGCTTTATCGGACATGGGATTCCTTGGGGCTCCGACATCGCACACCACGCTGGTCCGCGTGATGCCTAGTGCGTTCAGGACGACATCAGGCCGCTGCCATTCGTCGCGCGCCGGATTGTCCAGCCGGGCGATGTACTCATTCAGGTCAGCAGGATTGCCGTGGTGATCCCTGGGCTCGTCGTTGCTCATGGACGACATCTTGATCGATCACCTCCTTCAAGTCATGGGGGTCCTGGCAATGCCTCCGCGTGCATGCCCACCATCTTGGTCGGAAAAAGGAGATGACCTGATGAGAACTATCTCAGCAATCGTGGCGGGCCTTGCCTTTCTGGCCGTTGTTTCCGCGTGCCGCGCCGGTGGCACCGATGCGGCGACGGTGCGGGCGAAGATCAAGGCAGGCGCGCTGGTGGTCGACGTGCGCACGCTGCTGATCGCGCTGGTCCAGGACGCGGAGAACCTCGCGCGCTACCTGCGCCATCTGGGCCTGCCCACCGAGGTGCCGCCCCTGGCTCCCCTTTCAGGGGCTAGGGCCTGCCCGCCCTGCCCCTGCCCCACGCGGCTTCGCCGCGCCCGTCGCCTGTCCGAGGGCCACCGTTCTGGCAAAGCCGCGTCCTCCGCCGCCGCTACGGCGAGCCACCCGACGCGGCCGAGGCGTAGGCGGAGTTCATGACCGCCGCTCCGATGATCCGCTCCCAGCCGCACCGCTCGCCAACGCAAAGACGCACCCGTCTGCCTTGAGACGCGAAACCCGCTGCCGAGGGACTGAGCTCGCGCCGGGATCCCGTCGGGACGCCGCAGTCTTTGCCTCCTGGGTCGCGCTTCCAGGCCGCCGATCGCAAGATCGCCACCGCACCAGACAGGCCCAGAGGCCCTTTGTTTCGGTTATGGCCCCCGAGGTCAGGCGGGTACGAGCTGGCAGGTCCCGCGCGATTCGTAGCACCTGCCATTTACGCAGAAGGCGGAGCAATCGCTGTCGCTCTTGCAGGAAATCCGTCGACAGAATCCGCTTCCGTTACAGGTGAAGTCCACTGGACACGTGCCGTCACCGGAAACACAGGTCTTTTCGCACCTATTGCTCTCATTGCACGCCTGCCCCGAGGCACAGTCGGCTTTGGTCCTACAGCCGAGAACACAGAATTTGGTCATGTAGCAATAGCACGACGCATCGGCCACGACGTCACAGATCATGGTGCCAGTTGTGGAACCGCCATCGCGGACACAGTCCGCGTCGCTCGCGCAGTCGCTAGGCCCCTGGCACGCGTAGCAGGAAGAGGACCCTAACCCACCGCTTCCGGGCTCACCGGGCGAATAGCAGGCCAAGTCGTTCCCTCTACTTGGCGCACAATCGTCGTCCGACCCACAGGGCGCACCCTCCATCACTGGCGGCTTGTCGGCGGACGCGTCGGGCCTGCCGCTGGTGCCACCACCGTCGCCGCCCGCGCCACCTGTGCCACTGGAACCTCCTGAAGTGTGAACCCCGCCGGAACTGGTGGCGCCGCCCAAACTGGTGGCGCCGCCTGCTCCCGTGGTTCCTCCGGCTCCGGTCATCCCTCCGGTTTTCGTGGTGCCTGCGGCTCCCGTGGTCCCTCCGGTTTGCGCGGTGCCGCCAGCTCCCATGGTCCCTCCAGATCCGGTCGCGCCCCCGGTCTGCGTGGACCCGGCCGTTACAGTGACGCCGCCGCTTCCGGGAACACCCCCGCTCCCGGCGGCCGCAGCATCGCTGCCCGAGCCGGCAGCGCCCCCGCTGCCCACAGGCGCGTCCAACCCAGGCGCCTGCGCATCGGGCTGGCCAGTTGCCGTCCCCTTGCTGCTGCAGCCGACTGCCAATCCACCCGCGACCATTGCAGTCGCGAGAGCTCCCAAAATCGCCGGGGTCATCACTATCCTCGTCATCAAGTGTCTCCTTGCAAGCCCGCTTCAGTCTCCGCTCGTCCTATCTTGGCGTGGCATCTCCCGATAGTACGGCAACATGCGTGCCACGCGCCGTCGAGGCTCGTCTTCTTTGGTCCAAGAATGGATGCCAGGATCAAGACGGTCGAGCGCGCGCACCCACGTCGCGACAGCGGCGTCCGCATACCCTCAGAATTCTGATGGATCCCATCCATAGTCTGCCTTGCCCACTCGAACAACTCCTTGCCCACGATCGCTAGGCGCCGTAGCTGCTCTGCGGCAAAGGAGAGCTGCACGTTGTCCCGAGTTTCAACTATCATCTTGCGCGGATACTTCGGTAGCCAGCACGGCGACCGCAGAACAGGCCATCACAATCATGGGGAAACACATGGAGTCGACGAAAACCCCTTTGCAGAATCTACTTCGCTTGCGCCGAAGCCCCTGGTGGCCGCGGTTGGACATGGCCCACTGTAGTCGATTGCGCACGGCCCTGTTCGGCTTGAGCGCAGTGCTTTGGGCCAGCCCAGGCTTTGCCCAGACCTCGACTAGCACGTCCACCTCGACCACAACTGGCCTGGCGACGATTGATTTCACCCTCGTCTTGCAGCGCCAAGGAGGCAACAGTTGGTTCAGCCTGACCACGGCCGAAGCCGCCACCTACCTGAACCAGGCGCGCTGCCAATGCGCCACCCCCGTGCAAGTCTTGGTGCAAATGGCCTCGGCCTCACGGAGCAAGCTGTCGTCGCTGACCGCCGCCGGGACCAACGCGCGACTCTACGTGGGCAACGCCTGCGCCCAGTTGAATTCCGCAGGCAACGCACCCCAATGCCCTGAAACTGCGAAGCTCGGTCAGCTTGACGGGCTCTCAGCTCTATCAGTGAATGGGAGCTGGGCGGTGGAGACTACCGTGGACAAGCTCTTTGCTGCTGCCGGAGATTGCAGCGCGACCCTCGCCACGACGATCTGGCTGTGGATCGACAGTACAGGCCGTGGCTATCCGGACTCGGGCGTAGCCGCCGCCAATGCGCCCGAGCTCGGCATTTCGCTCGACGGCATGCCCCCTCAAGCACCCTCCGGCATCACGGTGGAGGGCGGCGACCAAGCCCTGATGGTGTCGTGGACACCACTATCAGCCGCCGACTGGCCCGACCTGGCCGGCTACCTGGTGTTCTGCATGAGCGGAGATGGCCTGCAGGTTTTCAATCCGAGCTACTACAGTAGCCAGTACCTGACGGGCCAGATTCTGTGTTCGGCCAGCACCCCACCCACGTCCACGCCCGGCACGACCTCAAGCGCAGCCGGAAATACAACCGCCGTCGAGGTCGCAGCGCCTGCGGTCTTCCAGAACCTCTACTCCAACTACCTGTGCTCGGGCCTCTTGCCCCCCACGCAGACCGGCGTGCGCCTCGGCACCCTGCAGAACGGAATTTCGTACACCGTGGGTGTCGCCGCGGTGGACAGCCACGGCAACCCCAGTCCCATC
>Ga0182010_10000734_pt1 | contig 18572 bp, 20 predicted proteins | sample 611E1MmetaG_FD_120488 | JGI IMG/M metagenome (GOLD analysis project Ga0182010, IMG submission 120488) | Permafrost microbial communities from Stordalen Mire, Sweden - 611E1M metaG | ecosystem: Environmental > Terrestrial > Soil > Wetlands > Permafrost | place: Sweden: Stordalen | collected...
CGCCGCCGCCCGCAAGAGAGTGGCCGCCGACCCGGCGCGCCCCCTCCCGCGGGAGGCCGTCATCGTCCTGGGCCTTTCCGGTCGGGGCGACAAGGACCTCGCTGCTCTCGGACTCAAGGAGGTCGGTCGATGACGGCGGGGACTCGCCGGGTCGCCGCCGTCACCCATGGTGCGGCCGTGCCAACCCCAACGGGCACGGCCGCACCTGCCCCTCCGGACCGCCGGGCCGCTGTCGCGAGCGACTTTTCGGGCACGAACGCCACGCCCGGCGCCCGGCGCATCGCCGCCGCTTTCGGGCGCGCCGCGGCCCAGGGCCGCGCGGCGCTCATTCCTTACGTTGTGGCCGGCTACCCCGACCGCGAGACGTCCCTGGCAGCGGCCCTGGCGGCCGTCGATGCCGGCGCCGATCTTCTGGAAGTGGGATTGCCCTATTCCGATCCCCTCGCCGACGGAGCCACTCTTCAGCGAGCGACGTCGGCGGCGCTGCGGGCCGGCGCCACCCTGGCCGGGTCCGTGGAACTGATCAGGGCGATCGCGGCCGCCCGCCCGAAGGTGCCGCTCGTCCCGATGTGCTACGCGAACCAGATCGTCGGCGGTGGGGATGGACGCGCGGTTGCCACGCGCCTTGCGGAAGCCGGGGCCAGCGGCGTGATCGTCGCCGACCTCACGCCCGACGAGGGTACCCGGTTCGAGGCCGTCGCCCGCGAGGTCGGTCTTGCGGTCGTCTATCTCATCGCTCCGACAACCAGCCCAGCTCGCCGCGCGGATGTCGCCCGCCGCTCGGGCGGGTTCCTGTACTGCGTGTCGCTCGTCGGTGTCACGGGCGCTCGGGCTTCCCTGCCCCCTTCGGTCAGGGGCCTGGTCGCGGCCGCGAAGGCCGACTCCGCGGTTCCCGTGGCGGTCGGTTTCGGGGTGAGCAGGCCGGCCCACGTCAAGATGCTCGTCCGTGCCGGCGCGGACGGGGTCATCGTGGCCTCGGCTCTCGTGGATGCGCTGGGCCCCGACGGCCGCGATACGGCCGCCCTGGGCCGTCTCGTCGCGCAGCTGCGTGCCGCCACCCGTCGGTGACGCGCCCGGACTCTACGGCTGGTACAGCTCGGCCGACGGCAGTTCGCCGTTGTTGACATCGGGCGAACTGGCTTCGCCGCCGGCGTCCAGGAAGCGCCCGTCATCCAGGAGCGTAGCGGTCGGGACATCGCGGGCGATCGACAGGGAGCAACGATCGCAACGCCACTGGGCATGAGCTACAAGTCGGTAGCCGGGGAGCGGCCGTCCAGCCATCGGCCTCCGCTGATGAGTCCCAGGCGCCCAAACGCGGTTGAGGTTCCCTTGCGCTCGGCCAGGTCAGCTCCGGTCGGAGACGTCGTGGTCGCTGCCGCGGAGTCTTCGCTGGGCGAGTCGCGACAGGCCGCCTGGCAGGAGTCTGCTCGCGAGCGCAACGATCCCAGCCATGACGAAGACGCTGAGCAGCGCGGCCACCGTGTAGCTGCGCATCCTCCGCCGATCGGGTCTCGGGTTGTCCATCGGTTCCTGGCCTCCGCTCCTAGACGGGTCCCCCGCCGGCCTGCTCGATCTCCTCGAGCCGCTTGATAGTGTCGATGAGCTGGCGGTAGAGCGAAAGCAGGGAGTCCTGTGGAAGAGGGCCCTCGTTGGCCATCGCTACACGGACGAGGACCTCTCGTTCGCGATCCGAGTCGGCGATCGGCCGACCGTTGCGCTTCTTCGTCCTGCCTGCCTCCAGCCCGAGTCTGGCCCTGCGGTTGAGCAGGCCGACGATCTCTCGATCGAGCGCGTCGATCTCGGATCGGAGAGAGTCCAGGTCGTCTGTCATCGGTCGCCTCTGTCGTCCGTACGGGCGGCGATCAGCTCAAGGGCCATCGCGTAACCCGCCGCGCCCTTGCCGACGATACACTCCGTGGCGATGTCGTGGAGGTAGTTGATCCGGCGGAATGGCTCGCGCTGGTCGGGATCGGAGAGGTGGACCTCCACAAACGGCCGATCGATGCCCTTCAGCGCGTCCCGCAATGAGATGCTGGTGTGGGTAAGGCCACCGGCGTTGACGATTGCCCAGTCGAAGTCGCGCCGGTGCAGCCGGTCGATCAACGAGCCTTCGTGGTTCGACTGGAAGCAGTCGACTTCCACGCCGAGTTCGGCGCTCCGTCGCCGCAGGTCCGCCTCGATTTCGGCCAGGGTCGTGGTGCCGTAGATCTCAGGCTCCCGTGTGCCCAGCAGGTTGAGGTTGGGGCCGTTCAGGACGAGCACTCGGGTCATGAATCCCGTGCCCCCGATCGAGGGCCGGCCGGTGCCGGGCGTTCGTTTCCGCGAGCGACGCGAAGCGCCGCTGCCAGTCCTGCATCGACCGCCTCAGGCGGCAAGTCCGACCGGACGACCACTCCGGTATCGGTTGGCAGGACCCAGTTGAGCCGGCCCAGAGCGTGCTTCTTGTCGGTCGCCATATGGTCCAGGACGGCCTCGCGGGTAACCGCCGGGGGCTCTAGGCCGAGCCCGAGTTGATCGAGGAGGCGATTGACGCGGTCGGCCCGTTCGGTCGTCGTAAGGCCCATCGCCAGCGCGATGGCGAAGGCGCCGCGCAGCCCGCATGCCACGGCCTCGCCGTGCAGGATCGACCTGTATCCGGCCGCAGCTTCGATGCCGTGGCCGATGGTGTGGCCCAGGTTGAGCGTCCTCCGGACGCCTGACTCGCGGGCATCCGCGGTCACCACTTCCACCTTGGCCCAGGCGCAGCGCTCGACCATCTCGGCGACGGCTCCCGACTCGATAGGCTCCGAGTCGCCCCGCGCGTAGGCCTCGCCATTTTCTTCGACCAGCTCGAGCAGTCGCTCGTCGCCGAGGACCGCCATCTTGACGACCTCGCCCAGGGCGGCACGGCGCTGCCGGGCGGGGAGCGTGACGTTGTAGGAGACGTCCGCGATGAAGGCGGCAGGCTGATGGAATGCGCCGACCAGGTTCTTGCCCTCTGGAATGTCCACGGCCGTCTTGCCGCCGAGAGCGGCGTCGATCTGGCCGACGAGGGTCGTGGGCACGTGGACGACCGCCACGCCCCGCAGGTAAGTGGCGGCGACGAAGCCCGCCGCGTCCGTGAGCGCGCCGCCGCCGATCGCGACGAGGGTCTCGCTTCGGTCGACGTGCAGTCGAGCCAGGGAACGGCACGCGTTCTCGATGACGCGCATCCGCTTGGCCTCCTCGCCGCGCGGCAGGAGGATTCGTTCCACGGGCCAGCCGTCGGCCGAGAGCGTGGCGGCGATGCCCGATCCGGCCACTTCCCACGATCGCGGCTCGGCCAGGAGGATGGCCCGCCGGGCCTCTCCGCGGGTCAGCGCCGCGCGAACGGCCGCCGCGGCAATTCCGTGGCCGATCTCTACGCGGCCTATCGCAGTGTCGGCCCTAAGCAGGGTCACCGCCGGGCTGGGACCGTCGCCAATGCGCTGCTCGAGTGTCCGCAGGATCGCGTCCAGGTGGACCGTGCCGCTGATCTGAAGTGCAGGAGCGTAGAAGCGGCGCCGGTCCGAGGCCAGCTGCCGCAGCGTGTCCACGGTTTCGCGGCCGGCGACGAGCGGCCGCACGTTGGGGCTCCGCCTGAGGCGGTTTGCGAGGATCTCGGGCGAGCCGTCCAACCAGACCGGGAATCTGCCTCGGTACAGCAGCCAGCGGTTGCGCGGGTCGATGACGGCGCCGCCGCCCGTGGCTATGACGCGCCGGAGCTCCGAGTCCGGGTCGGCCGGGCCGAGCGAGAGAACGGCCTCGCGTTCGTGACGGCGAAAGCCGGCCTCGCCCTCGTCGGCGAAGATCGTGGGCACGGGCCTGCCCGCCCGCCGCTCTATTAGCTCGTCGAGGTCCACGAACATCGCCTCGTGACGAGCCGCGAGCCGGCTTCCGACGGCGCTCTTCCCGCTGCCAGGCAGGCCGACGAGGACTACGTCCACTGTCTATTCGCTTTCGACTGGGGCAGTGCCATCGGAGCGGGGCGCGCGGCCGATGTCGGTGCCGGAGGCCGCCCCAAGCGCATCAGGGGCGGAAGGCGAGTCTGGGCCCGAGGCGGATGCCGAAGCGGGGCCCTTCGCGATCCTCGCTCGATAGCGGTCGACGGTCGCCAGGGTGTCGGCCAGCGAATCGCCCCCGAACTTCTCGAGAACCGCATCCGCCAGGACAAGGCAGACCATCGCCTCGGCCACGACGCCTGTTGCCGGCACGACGCAGATGTCGCTGCGCTCATAGTGGCCCTTCTCGACTGGCCGGCCTGTTAGCAGGTCCGCGGAGGGCAAAGGGCGAGGCAGGGTAGAGATCGGCTTGACCGCGCCCCTGATCACGATTGGCTGGCCGTTGGAGATGCCGCCCTCCACGCCCCCGGCGTTGTTCGTTCGCCGGCTCCACTCGCCGGCCGCATCGCGACCCTCGATGACGTCCATGACCGCCGAGCCGGACCGACGGGTCTGCTCGAAACCGAGCCCGAACTCGACGCCCTTCACGATGGGGATGCTCATGACCGCCCCGGCCAGCGCCCCATCGAGGCGGCGGTCCCAGTGCACGTGGCTGCCCAGGCCGATCGGAACGCCCGTGGCGATCACTTCGAAGACGCCGCCGGCCGTGTCGCCGTCGGCCCGAACCTGGTCGATGCGAGCGACCATCCGCTCCTCAGCCGTTGCGTCGGGGCAGCGCAGCGGACTGGCTTCGGCATCCGCCCGTGAGCGGGTGGCGTTGGCAGGGTCGCAGGCGACGCCGCCCACCTCTGCCGTAAACGACCAGACGTCGATGCCGATGCGGACGAGCAGCGCCCGCGCAACGGCTCCGGCCGCCACGCGCGCTGCCGTCTCGCGCGCCGAGGCGCGCTCGAGGACGTTGCGGACGTCGCCAAAGCCGTACTTCATGGCTCCCGCCAGATCGGCGTGGCCGGCCCGTAAGCGCGTGATCGGCGCGGCCTTCCCATCGCCCGCCTCGGCGAGGTCCGCCAGCTCCGAGGCCTGCTCGTCGGTGAGCGGCTCGACCTGCATGACCCGCGTCCAGTTGACCCAGTCGCGGTTGCGAATGAGCAGCAGGATCGGCGAGCCGAGGGTCAGTCCATGCCGGACGCCGGCCAGTATCTCCGCCCGGTCCTTCTCGATGGACGTGCTCCGTGCCCCGCGGCCGTAGCCACGCTGCCGGCGAGCCAGATCGGCGGCAATCCCATCGGCCGTGATCGGCAGACCGGCGGGCATACCTTCGATCGTGACCGAGAGGGCAGGGCCGTGCGACTCTCCGGCGGTGAGAAAGCGGAGGCGGCCCATCGGGCGATCCTAGGCGGGCCGACGGGCGGCCGTGTCACCCGCGGCCCCGGCCACGGATCCACCGGTCTCGCCAGCCGGTCCCATATCCACGGGAACCTGGCGCAGGCCCTCCTCGCGGACTTTGTCCAACTCGGCTTGCATCACGTCGATGGGCGCAGCCTGGCCGGTCCACAGCTCGAAGGCGTGGGCGCCCTGCTGGAGGAGCATCAGCTCGCCCCCGAGCGTGACGTCGCCTGCCGAGACCGCATCCCGGATGAGCTGAGTTACCGGCGGGTTGTATATGAGGTCGATGACGAAGAGGTCCGGCGGCAGCAGCTCGGCCGGGATCGGCGTCTCGCCCGGGGCCATGCCAAGGGCGGTGGCATTGACCAGAACCTTCGTCTTGGCCAGCTCAGCCTCGAGGACCGACTCGTGCCAGGGCATCGCCCGCAGGTCCATGTGCGAGGCGCTGCGGCTGAAGTGCCGGACGAGGCCCTCGGCACGGTGGAGGTGGCGGTTGAAGACGACGATGCGCTGGAAGCCCTCGGCGATCAGAGCTGAGACGACCGCTCGGGCGGCACCGCCTGCGCCGAGAACCACGGCATGGCGGGGCATCTTCTGCTTGCCGACGACCTTGTCCAGGGCGGCCTTGAAGCCGGCCACGTCTGTGTTGTGGCCGACGAGCTTCTTGCCGTCGCGCGAAATGACGTTCACCGCCCCGGTTGCCTGGGCGTCTTCGGTCAGGTGGTCGACGAGCGAGACCACGTGCTCCTTGTGGGGGATGGTTACGTTCGCCCCGAGGAAATCGTCGCCTCGAAGCTCCGCGATCGCGTCCGCAAGGTCGATCCCTCGGCGGTCCCAAAGCTCGTACCGGGCGTCGATCCCGAGCGCGTCGAAGGCAGCCTGCTGCATCGCGCCGGAGAAGGAGTGGGCGACCGGATGACCGATCAGGACGACACGGTTGGTCATGCTCGCAGCCTTTCCAGTTCGGAGAAGAAGCAAGGGTACGAAACGGCCGCGCTGCCCGCGCGATCGATCGAGGTGGAGCCCGACGCGATGAGGCCGGCCACCGCGAAGGTCATAGCCAGCCGGTGATCGTCAAAGGTCTGGATGGAAGACCCGACGAGCTGATCTGGGCCCTGAATGTCGATGTCGTCGCCGTTGACGGCGATCCGCGCCCCGAGGGCGCGCAGTCCGTTGACGATTCCGGTAATGCGATCGGATTCCTTGTTGCGGAGTTCCCCGGCGCCACGGATCGCGGTCTTGCCGCTGGCTTGCGTCGCGGCCAGGCACAGGATCGGGATCTCGTCTATGGCCGCGGCCACGTCGTCCGGGCCCAGATCGATGCCGTGGAGCTCGCTGGAACGGACCGTCAGATCGGCCAGCGGCTCGCCCGTGTCGTCCGCGTCTTCGGGCGTCTCGCCGACCGGCGTCTCCTCGATCCTGGCGCCCATGCGGGTCAGCAGGTCGATCGCGGCGCGGCGCGTGGGGTTGACGCCAACGGCTCGCAGGGTCAACTCGGCGTCGGGGTGGATTGCCCCCGCGACGAGCCAGAAGGCAGCCGCCGACGGATCGGCCGGAACCTTCTGGTCCAGCGGCCGAAGTCGCGCGCCACCGTCGAGAGTCCAGGCCACCGGGCCGCCTCCTGAAGTCGTCGCCGGCTCCCGCCGGACCTCGATGCCGCGGGACCGGAGCATCCGCTCAGTGTGGTCTCGCGTGGCAACCGCCTCGCGCACCGTCGTGCGCCCTTCGGCGCGCAGGCCCGCCAGCAGAATCGCCGACTTGACCTGGGCGCTCGGCACGCGGGTCGTGAAGTCGATGGCTCGGAGCCGATGATGACCGATGACGACCAGCGGCGGGAGGGTATCGGAACGACGCGCGTACAGCGCCGCGCCCATCGAGCGCAGCGGTTCGATGATACGGGCCACCGGACGGCTCCGCAATGAAACGTCGCCGTCCAGGACCGTAAGGAAAGCCAGGCTCGCGAGCACGCCGGAGCACAACCTCAGGCTGGTTCCGGAGTTGCGGCAATCGAGCACGCCGTCCGGTTCGTGCAGGCCGTCGACGCCCGGCGAGGCCACGCGGTAGTCGACGTTCAGGCCGTCGCCGCGGGCTCGCTCGACGGTCACTCCGAGAGCGGCCAGCACGCCGGCAGTGGCCTGGACGTCACGCCCATCGCCCGCGCCGGAGATCAGGCTCTCGCCATCCGCCAGCGCGGCCAGGATCAGCGCTCGATGCGAAATGGACTTATCGCCGGGCAACCTCGGCTCGCCGCGCAGATGGACGGCTCTCGACACAGACCGGGACGGCTCCCCGGCGAGCGACAGCGCGGTCATCGGTCAGGGCTTGCTCGCGCCGCCGACCCCGGTCGGGGCAGCCATGGCGAACGGGTCTTTGATGAGTGTGCGAACTACATTGTGGATCTTGCTGACGGCACTGGCCATGTCCGAGAACTGCTCGAAGGTGAGCGACTGCTCGCCGTCCGACTTGGCCTCGTCCGGATTTGGGTGGACCTCGACCATGATCCCGTCGGCGCCGGCGGCGACGGCCGCGAGTGCCATCGGCTTGACCAGCCAGCGCTTGCCTGTGGCGTGGGACGGGTCGACGATCACGGGCAGATGTGTCAGGTGGTGGAGAAGCGGCACGGCCGTGAGGTCGAGAGTGTTGCGGGTATAGGTCTCGAAGGTCCGGATGCCGCGCTCGCACAGGATGACGTGCGGGTTCCCAGACGAAACGATGTACTCGGCCGCCATCAGCCACTCTTCGATCGTGGCGCCGTAGCCGCGCTTGAGCATGACCGGCCGGCCCGCCTTGCCGACCGCGGTCAGCAGCGAGTAGTTCTGCATGTTCCGCGTGCCGACCTGGAGGATGTCGGAGTGCTTGGCGACGACATCGACCTGGCTCGGTTCCATGACCTCAGTGACGGTCGGCAGGCCTGTCTCCTTGCTCGCCTCCGCGAGGAAGCGCAGGGCCTCAACGCCGAGCCCCTGGAAGGCATAGGGGCTGGTTCTCGGCTTGAAGGCGCCGCCCCGCAGGATCGTCGCGCCTGCGCTGGCGACGCTGCGGGCGGTCTCGAGCATCATCTCCCGGCCCTCGATGGAGCACGGCCCGGCCATGATGGTGAGGTTGCCGTTGCCCACTCTGGTGCCCAACACCTCGATCACGGTGTCCTCGGGGTGCGACTCGCGCGAGGTCAGCTTGAACGGGCGGGTGATCGGCGTCACCGACTCGACGCCGGGCATCACGGACAGTTTGCTCATGAGAAGGTCCCTCACCGGAGCCACATCGCCCAGGACCGCGATCACGACCCGCTGGGTGCCGTAGTTGTCATGGGGCGTCAAGTTGTACGCGCGGAGGTGGTCGCGTACGTTCGCGGCTTCCTGCTCCGTCGCGCCCATCGACATCACGATGATCATGGGGCGGTCCTCCTGATGGGGGCCTGCCGGCGAGGGTCCTGGTCGGGCAACAAAAAAGCAGAGGCGATGCCTCTGCTCGTACCCGACACGACCCACGATCCCGGGTCTAGGCTCCGGGAACGGTCATGCCGGGTAGCGGTAAAAGTAGAAGATGCGTTCCATGGCAGTTCCGCGACATTAACTGGAGCCGGGCGCGGTGTCAAATCGAAGTCGGCTCTGCAGCGGAGGCGGGGTGACCGCAGGTTCCGTTTCTTGACCGCGGTGCTACGTTGACCCTGATGCTGGCGGCCGGAGAACCGCCCGTCTTGGAGGAGGATCGCAGATGAGCGATTCCAGGCGAACTGCCGAGTCGAATGCCGGTGCGTTCATGGGACCGGACATGATGATCCCCGCTCCGATGAATGCCGAGCTCCAGAAGGAGCCGGGCAAGCCGGAGCCAGAGGACGATTGGAAACTCCCGATGGCTCCAATCGCTGAGATCGAGGGCCACGAAGAGGCTCCGGAACCGGTTCGCACTGGCCGCGGCGCCGGCTTCCTGCACCGTCTGATTCACAGGGGCTAGTCGGCCGGCTGGAGGCCGGCCGCTTCTCAAAGACGACCTGCAGGTCGTGGCATTTGGCCGCCAATCGGATGCAGCTGCGGCCGCTGAGCGAGAGGCAATGAGCTCAGTTTCAGTATCGGCCCGGCGCGCAGGAGAGTTCGCGGCCCGGCGCGCAGGAGAGTTCGCGGCCCGGCGTCTCAGCCGCGGAATAGCGCGTTGCAGCCACAGCGGTACCCTGGCTGAACCTGGTCGGATGCCGCCATCGAGGTTGCTGCCATCGCCATCGACTATGGAGGACTGTCGACCATGAGACGTTGTGCGCTCGCGTCGCATGCGGTTCTGCGTCGCCGAGTCGTGCCTGCCGGAGTAACGGCGCTGCTTCTGCTCACGCTGGTAACCGTCGCCTGCTCGTCGTCCGCGGCCACGGCCACTCCCATGGCAACACCGACTCCAACACCGGCCCCGTCGATCACTCCCATCATCATCTACGTCACGCCGACGCCCACGCTTGCGCCGACCCCCACTCCAACCCCAACGCCTACCCCCGTGTCCACCCCGGCGCCCACGGCCAAGGCCACGGCCAAGGCCACGCCAAAGCCAAGGGCAGCCCCGACTCCCACGCCCGCGCCTGCGGCAAAGCCGACACCGGCCGTGACGAGCGGGACGGCGTTCATCTCAGGGGTTCTGGGGGGTGTCGGCGCTGTGACCGGCATCGAGACGGGCGACATCCTGACGCTCACGGCCAGCGGTCAATATGGAGACTACTTCAAGGGCATCTCTCTGACGCCGCAATCGGTGGGATGCAAAGTCGAGAACTCCAGTGGGACCATCGCTCCGCAACTGACCGCATGGGCGGTCATCGGGCGATTCGGAACCGACCCCTTCTTTTGCGTTGGAGCCGGCGCCCAGGTCACGGCGACCAAGGCAGGCACCCTGTACCTGATGATCAACCAACCGCCGGTCGATACCAACCCGCTCGACTACGTTGGCGGCGTCACCGTCAACTGGACGCTTTCCCACCAGCCGTAGATCCGGCCATCGCCGGGCCATTCGGGCCCGGTCGGAAGCGGAAACAGAGCGACCCAGAGAGGACATCTCGGGGTCGTTTCACGTTCAGAATGTGGCGCGCCCGGCGGGACTCGAACCCACGACCTCCAGGTCCGCAACCTGGCGCTCTATCCACTGAGCTACGGGCGCACTCTTGCCGTGACGACGCGCGGAAAGACTGGCGGAGAGGGAGGGATTCGAACCCTCGAGGCAGGTTACCCCACCTGGCGGTTTAGCAAACCGCTGCACTAGACCGGCTATGCGACCTCTCCAGGAGTCACAGCGGCCGGGATTCTAGCATGGCCGGACGCCGTCGCAGCAAGGCCGTCGCAGCAATGGCGCTCCCGAGAAGCGCCCGACGCGGAGCCGGACCCAGTTCCTGGCCTACTCCTCGACCAGCCCTTCGAGCCAGAACCGGACGAAGAACCGCGTGACGATCCCGCCGCCCAACCCCTCTCGGCCAATGTCGCTCGGCCCAAGACCAGCCGCCGTCGCGATCTTCGCCATCTCCGAAGGCTCGAAGGCGAGCAGACCGAGGTCGTAGATCAAGGCGATCCCGTCCGGCTTGAGCACCCGCGCGATCTCCGCGAAGGCGTCGGCGGGCTCGCTCCAGTGGTGCAGGCTGAGCGTTGAAACGACGAGGTCGACCGATGCGTCGTCGAAGGGCAGGGAAGCAGCATCGCCGACGATGAACCGCAGCCGTCCGTCCGTGGTGGCGTGGCGGCTGGCCCACAGGAGCATGCTTGGCGAGAGGTCCAGCCCGACGATTCGAGCATCGTGGAGGCGTCTGGAGATCTCCACGGCAAGATCTCCGGGTCCGCAGCCCAGATCGACGATTGTGGGTCGGCGGATTCGGCCATGGGTCGACAGCTCGTCGGCCACGTCGTCGGCGACTCGCTGGTACAGGCGCCCCAGAATCGGCGCGAAGACGTGGGCGTAGGTAGCGCTCTCCGGCTCCGAGAAACGTTCAACGCGAGCGTCGAGCCAGCGGGCGGCGGCGCGTGTGAGGCGCCGGCCGGGTCTTGTGAAGGCAGCGAGGACCCCAACCAGAAGGATCGCACGGACGAGCCGGCGCAAGCCTTTGCCGCGGCCGCCGTCCGTCGCCCCCGCAGCGCCGTTCGGATCGCCCTCCGCCTGGGAATCGCCTCTGCCTCGGCGTGGCCATTTCATGTGCTAACCCCCTTCAACCAACGTACCTGGTGGCTCTGTCGACGAGATCCTGAGGGTACGTCCCAGGTCCGACGCGGATACGCGGTATCTGTAGCCGATTGGGCCAGGCTTCGGGCCCGGTGCCCCCCTGGATGACCGCGGTCTGGATGCCGGGCGTAGCCGCGACCGAGGCAGCCACCTGGGGATCGGTCAGGCCCATCGGGTAGGCGAAGGACTGCGGCCACACGCCTACGTCGTTGGCGATCATCGCCGAGGCCCCATAGATCTCGTTCCTGAGCTGCTCGGGAGTCTTCGCCAGCAGATCCACATGGCTGATCGTGTGGTTGCCGATCTCGTCGCCGGCCGCCAGCAGCGTCTGGAGCTCGCTCACGGTGAGGTGGTCCGATCGGTCGATCTGGCCGCCGACGACGAAGTAGGTGGCAACGAAGCCATACCGCTGGAGGATCGGGAGGGCGTTCGTATAGCCGTCCTCGTACCCGTCGTCGAACGAGATGACGAAGCTCTTCGGCGCCGGCTGGATCCCGATGCGCAGGTCGTCGCCGAGCCGGCCCATAGTGATGGTGTGCCAGCCCGCCCTGGCCATCGCGTCCATCTGGGCTGCGAAGACCGTCGGCGGAACGATCAGATACTGGGCGGAGCCCGTTTCCCCGGCGTAGGGCTTGATTCTGTGGTACTCGAGGATCGGCACGTGAAGACTGAAGACCGGGCTGGCCCCCGCCCCGATCGACGGCATCGGCGAGGGCGGCACCGGCCCGCAGTCTGCGTCGACGAGTGGGTCGCACAAGGTTCTTCCAATCGACTGAGTGGCGGGAGCCGTCCCGGCCGGCCACGCGGCGGACGACAGGGGAATTGCGCCTGCAGGCGTGGACTCGTTCCCGGAGGGTCGCGGCGTAACCGCCGAGGTCGATCGAGAGGGCATCCCCGCAGCGATCTGGCCCCCGTCTGGCGAGGCAGAGCGGCTGCCGGCTTGAATCTCGCCGATCGCCGATCCTGCGATGGTTGCCCCGGCTACGATCGCCAGCAATAGCAGAAGCGAACCGACAACGCCGAGCAAGGCGGTGCCGGCCGACCCCCGCCTGGACAGGCGGAAACGCCGGATTACGGTGTGCGGCAACTCCCTCACGGTCGGTATTGTGAAGGTTGATCGCGCGTTTGGTGAATCGTGGCGCCGGCATGCCTCGATAGGTCGGCTCGCCGTCGTTCGATGAGCCGGGCGTGGCCGGGTATGTTCGGGCCGGGGGTACCGCAGTCCGAAGGGAGCATGATGGAGCGTATCGGGTTCGTCGGCCTCGGCACCATGGGCTCCGCCATGGCAGCCAACCTGCTTCGCGCCGGGGCTCACGTGACAGTTTGGAACCGCACTCCGGCGAGGGCCTTGACCGTCGTCGAAATGGGCGCGCAGGCGGCTTCCTCGCCGGCCGATGTCGCCGCGCGATCGGATGTCACGGTCATCTGCGTCTCGGACACGCCCGACGTCGAGTCGGTGCTGTTCGGCCTCGACGGCATTGCCGGCGGCGCCCCATCCGGAAGCCTCGTGATCGACTGTTCGACGATCTCGCCCGACTCGACCCGCGACTTCGGTCGCCGTCTCGCTGAGCATGGCGTTGGCATGGTGGACGCCCCGGTTTCGGGCGGTTCGGAGGGAGCGCGACTCGGCACCCTGACGATGTTCGTCGGTGGAGGGGAGGGCGACGTGGCTCGAGCCCAACCCGTCCTCGAGGCCATGGGCAGGACGATCACTCACCTCGGCCCTCTCGGCAGTGGCCAGGCCGCCAAGGCCGTCAATCAGGTGATCATCAGCGGTGCCTACCTGGGTGTCGCCGAGGGGATCGTGCTCGGCATGAAGGCGGGCCTCGACCCGCACCGGCTCGTGGAGGCATTGTCCGGCGGCGCGGCCCAGGGCTGGGTCCTGGCCAATCGGAGCGGCCGCATGATTGACGACGAGTATCCACTGGGCTTCCGCCTCGGGCTTCATCGGAAGGATCTCGGCATCGCCCTGGAGATGGCGGGCCAGACGGGTGTCATGCTTCCGGTAGCGATGCTCGCTGCGGCCCTGGAGGACCGGCTTCTGTCCACAGGCCACGGAGACGAGGACATGTCCGTGCTTGCGCGTGCGATTCGCGACCTGTCCGAACCGGTGCCAGCGCCGGCGGCAGCGGACGATGGTGCCGGTGAGGGGCCGACCGACTCCGTGGAACCCGGCCGCGGGCCTGTATGATCCATTCATGAACTACGAGTTGTTCATGGGAGAGGCTCTGGCTGAGGCGCAGGCGGCCCTCGATCAGGGCAAGGCACCCATCGGTGCCGTCGCGGTGGTGAACGACGCGATGGTGGCCCGGGCCCACGATCGGGTCCAGGAGTCCAACGACCCCACAGCCCACGCCGTCGTGGTGGCCCTTCGCGAGGCCAGTCGCAAATTGGGCCGCGACCGCCTCGCCGATGCCACGATCTTCGTCACTCGAGAGCCCTGCCCGATGTGCGTCGGCGCCCTTCTTGCCAGCGATGTCGAGGCCCTGGTATATGCCGTCTCGAATCAGGTCGACGGCGCCGCTGGCAGCGTGATCCAGCTCGCTCAGGACGGCAGACTGGCCCGCAGGATCAAAGTGGTCAGCGGCATCCGCTGTGAGGAAGCCGAAGAGTTGTTCGCGAGTGCAGAGCCAGTCGAGCACGTTCGCTCCGCGGGGAGTCTCAAGCCCGTCATCGGCTGAGGACCGTCCTCGCGCCCACGAGCGCCTCTCGCGCTTTTCACCAGCACCCGCCCTCCCGCGCCACACGCCCGCACCGCGCCTTCGGCCGGCGCCCCCCGCGTTGCCCAGTCTGGCGAGCGCGGTCGAACGAGACGAGCGCGGTCGAACGTCTGCGCGGCTCTGGTATCCTCTCGCGCGGAGAGGTGTCCGAGTGGTTGATGGTGCCGCTCTCGAAAAGCGGTGTGCGAGAGCACCGCGGGTTCGAATCCCGCCCTCTCCGCCACTCATCTGATCCGATGCCCGCAGGAGTGGGCCGTCGCCCGGCAGGCCGGCCGGCGACGTTTGCCGGTTTGACGGACCGGTGCGCCTGGCCCGTCGAAGGCCGTTGCCGCGGAGAGGTCGCCTAGTGGCCTAGGGCGCCGCACTGGAAATGCGGTATGGCGCAAGCCATCGAGGGTTCAAATCCCTCCCTCTCCGCCACATCGTCGGCTCGGCTGCCCTGGCCTGCTATGATTCCGGGGCCGTGCTAGGCGGGGAACTAGCGGTGCCCTGTTACCTGCAATCCGCTCCAGCAGGGCCGAATTCCCTCTCGAGGTCCCCGTTCTCGAAAGCCGCCACTCTTGGTGACGTTGAGGGCCGGGTCCCGCGCAGCGGCGGCTCGTGAACCGTGTCAGATCCGGAAGGAAGCAGCACTAAGCGATGATCGTCGGGTGCCGCGGTTCGGCCTGGCCTGAGTCGCCTCCAGCGGTGGGCACGGGAGCGATGGATCGACAGAGGGTGCACGGCACTCGCGCTTGCGGTCGACCGATCCGCTCGGCCGCCGGGTCCATGGTTTTGCCCGCGCCGGCAGGAGCGTCGTGAGTTCGACCCCACCTCATCAGGCCATCTACCGACGCTGGCGCGCCCAGACGTTCGGACAGATCGTCGGACAACAGCCCGTCGTCGAGACGCTGCAGAACGGCATCCGCTCGGGCCGGACCTCTCATGCCTACCTCTTCGTCGGGCCGCGCGGCACGGGCAAGACCTCGATGGCCCGCATCCTCGCCAAAGCTCTCAATTGCTCCGACCTTCGCGACGGCGAGCCGTGCGACGCCTGCCCATCGTGCGTGGCGATCCGCGAGGGCCGAGCCCTTGACGTCCAGGAATTCGATGCGGCCTCGAACAACACCGTGGGCGACATGCGCGAGCTGCTGCCGCGAGTCTTCACCGCTCCATCGGACCTTCGCCGCAAGGTCTTCATCATCGACGAGGTCCAGCGCATAACCCAGGGCTGGGACGTGCTCCTCAAGACGCTCGAGGAGCCGCCCGACCACGCGGTGTTCGTCTTCTGCACGACCGACAGCAGCGGCATTCGTCCAGCCGTCCTGTCGCGAGTCCAGCGTTTCGACTTCCGACGCCTGACTGTCGCCGAGATTGCCGGCAAGTTGCGAACCATCCTCGATGCCGACGGGCGAACGGCCGAGCCCGAAGCGATCGATCTGATTGCGCGCCTGGCGGCCGGCGGCATGCGTGACGCCGAGTCGATGCTAGATCAGCTCCTGGCGACGGACTCGGGGGCCCTGACGGCGGACCGGGTGCGCGAGGTGCTCGGCCTGGTCGAGGAGGAGACGGTAGAGGCGTTCCTCGAGGCGCTCGTGTCGGGCGAGCCCATGGCTGGCATCGATCTGCTGGACGGGCTGGAAGAGCGCGGACGCGACCTGCGGGCGTTCACGGACCAGGCCATCGAGCGGCTGCGAATAGCTCTCGTTGCGTCGCTGGGCCGGGGGACCGCCGGCGGCCTGGCTGCTGCCGGCCCTGCGACCCTGGCCGCGGCAGCGCGTCGAATCGCTTCCATAGATCCAACGCACCCAGGTCCTGGCGGACTGCGTCTGCAGCTGGAGCTTGCGCTGCTGGCGCCGACCGAGGCCGGGTCCCCGGCTCTGCCATTCTTCCCGGTGGCCGCGCGGTCGGCTTCCACGCCTGCCCCGACTCCGGCACGGGCCCCGACTCCGGCACCCATCCCGGCTCCGATCATCGACCGAGCGGCCGAGCTGCCGCCATCGAGTGTCGAGCGACCGGAGGGGGCGCCTCCGCCGGCCGGGAAGCCGGCGGCCGCGCCGCCCGCGACAATGGAGCGACCGGCCGCCCCGCGCAAGCTTCCTGAGTCGGCACCGCCGCAGCCGCCAACCGCCCGATCGAGCGCCGCGTCTTCGCCGGCCTCCTCACCTGCGCCACGTGCCACGGCCGAGACCCGCACCGGGCCGACCCTGCAACTGCTGTTGGAACGCTGGGCCGAGGTGGTCGAGGTTATCAGCAAGAGCCCGCCCACCAAACCCTTGATCCTCGCCTGCCGACCGGTCAGCGTGGACGGCCAAGTGGTCACGCTCGGCTTCCCCGAGGCGCAGAGCTTCTTCAAAGACGTCGCCGAGCGGCGACGAGCCATCCTGGAAGACGGCGTCAGCCGCGTGCTGGGCATTCCGGTTTCGGTTCGCTGCGTCGCGGCGAACGTTGAGGTTTCGCCGCTACCGGAGGACCCGGACAGCACGCGCCTCCTTACGGAGTTCCGCCGCATCTACGGCGACGACGTGGTCGACGTCGGGGACGTGGGCTAGTCGATCACGGGTCGGCCGGCCGATCCCTTCGTTGGCTCCTGCCCGACGCTGCGGCATGAGGCTGAGCCGTGCAACGCGGCGCGGTTTCGGCCAGACTTCGAGTCGAGCGGTGACAACACGCGGCGTCCAGTGGCGTCAGGAGGAAGCAACACATGAGCATGGCCAACCTGCAGCGAATGGCGATGCAGATGCAGCAGTCCGTCGAGCGGGTGAAGCAAGAGCTGGCCGATGCCCGAGTCGACGGATCTTCAGGGGGCGGCGTCGTCAAGGCCGTCGTAACCGGCGATCAGAAGCTGGTCAGCGTTGCCATCGATCCGTCGGCCGTGGATCCTGCAGACGTGGAGATGCTGCAGGACCTCATCGTGGCCGCCATCAACGACGCGTTGCGCGCCGCTCGCGAACTCGGCGACAGCAAGATGGCGGCCGTGACCGGCGGGCTGCGCCTGCCCGGAATGTAGCCTGCTGCCGTGCCTGCGCCCCTGATCGAGCCGGTGGCCCGGCTCATCGAATCATTCTCTCGACTTCCCGGGATCGGACCGAAGACTGCCTCGCGTCTGACCTTTCACCTCCTGCGCGCGCCGGAGACGGAGGCTCGCACCCTGGCGGCGGCATTGATCGCCGTGCGTGAGCAGGTGGTCTTCTGCGAGCGCTGCTTCAACATCGCCGACCGGCCCCTGTGCGCGATCTGCTCCGACTTGGGGCGCGATGCCACGAGGCTGTGCGTCGTCGAGGAGCCGCTGGACGTCCTGGCGCTGGAGCGGACGAGTGAGTTCAAAGGTCTGTACCACGTCCTTCATGGCGCCATCTCGCCGATCGATGGCGTCGGTCCGGATCGACTGAAGATCCGCGAGCTGCTCGACCGGGCGGAGGAAGCGCAGCTGTCCGGCGCTCCCTTCGAGGAAGTGGTCATAGCCACGAACCCGACGCTCGAGGGAGAGGCCACGGCCATGTACCTGGCCGAGCGCCTGGAGCCGCTGGTCGGCAGCGTGACGCGGATCGCCCGCGGTCTGCCGGTCGGTGGCGACCTCGAGTATGCCGACGAGGTCACACTGATCCGCGCCCTTCAAGGTCGACGAGCGATGTCATGACCATGCGCCCGATGACAGCTCGCCCGGTCCCCGGGCGTCGAAACAGGGCGACTGAAGTCGCCGCCCGTCCATCCGTCTCGCCCGGCGGCTTGACCGCCAGCCAGCCCAGGGGTGTCCTATGAGCCAGCTCATCAACGAGATCCTGTTACGCGTCGCCAAGCTGGTGGCGGCCGGCTTCATCGGCGCGATCGTGTACCTGATCGCGGTCGGGCCACTGCACGCGAACCCCTCGTTCGAGCTGGCGGCCCTGTGCTGGGTATCCGCCGCCGTGGCACTGCTGCTCGTCGAGAGCAGCCCCATCTAGAGGTCGCTTCGACCGGCGGCTCGGCGACGTCTTCCCAGGAGACCCAGGACGAGCTGCCAGGTCGAGATTCGCCGGTTCCGAGCCTCTCGCACAAGCCGGCAAGTGGCGCGTTTGACACCCGGCTCGAGGCCCCTTACCATTCCGGCTCGCGCCCTGGTCCGGCGGTTCGCGGACCGTCGGCGAGCGGGCCGTCCGGGTTCCCCTCGCTTGACATTGATGAGGCCCACCCTCACCATTGGAGCGTTGCGCCTGGCGCGGTCGTGCGCCCTATGCGCGGGCACCTTAACAATTGAAGAGTGGCAGGAAATCCGGTAAGGATCGAGCGGGAACAACCCTCGGACGTAGTCAGCCGCAAGGCTGAGGTTTTGTCGGAGAGTTTGATCCTGGCTCAGGATAAACGCTGGCGGCGTGCATGAGACATGCAAGTCGAACGGACGATCGGGCTTGCTCGATCGTTAGTGGCGGAC
>Ga0182010_10000737_pt1 | contig 18486 bp, 16 predicted proteins | sample 611E1MmetaG_FD_120488 | JGI IMG/M metagenome (GOLD analysis project Ga0182010, IMG submission 120488) | Permafrost microbial communities from Stordalen Mire, Sweden - 611E1M metaG | ecosystem: Environmental > Terrestrial > Soil > Wetlands > Permafrost | place: Sweden: Stordalen | collected...
ATCTGGCTGCAGTAGAAACCCTGCTGCGACAACTCCATCATCCGAATAAGTTCGTCGGTCATTACACACCATCCTTTCTTACGCTGCTAAGTCTCTTTGCGGGCGACCAGGAGAAAATAGCCCACACATGCCTTTTTTAAGGCTGCCATGTTTAGTTGCTGGTCGGCTGTATTCGTATCGTGGCGGCCACAAAAAACCTGCGTTGAGCCATATTCCATTATTAATTGAATGATAAATTCCTTCAGCACATAAGAATGGTCTTCCCATAGCTCAACAACAAAGCCGTTTTGACTCAAGCTGTCAGACAGGCTCTCCTTTGTCATAATGCCCGATATGCAGAACGGAAGCGCCAGGTCATTGATCGAGCTAATGGCACCTGTGTCCCTGGCGTAAACATCTGTAACGACAAGCCCGCCAGTCCGACATAATGCTCGACTGAATTCGGCCAATGCACGGTCCTTATCCGTAATCACCGACAGGCTGCATTCCGCAAAAATGCCTTCTAATGAAGCTGATGCAAAAGGTAGCGCCTCAGCCTTCCCGTGGACTAGAGGTAAGGCGGGATTACGTGACATCCCGAGCCTTAATGACATAATATCCGGGTCGATACCAACAGCACTGAGACCAGATGCGTCCTGAAGAAACTCAATGCTGGCACCGGCTCCGCATCCAACATCAGCCACTCGTGCACCTGTCCTGAATGAGCAGTATTTTGCGGCTCTGGCTGTCAGCGTCAATCCACCCGGGCGCAATCCCTCGGCTGTCGGCCCAACATGAAGATCATGCATCATTTATCTTCAAGTGCCTGTTCAACTTGCAGCATCTTTCCGGTAGCCAGTTCCTCAGGCACGAATACTGTGCCGCAACTCGGACATCTTAACAATTCGATGGGAAATTCACTTCCAAGGTATGAAACAGTCACTTTACCAAGTGACATCTGTATCTTGCATTTTTCACAAGTCAATTTCGGTTCGGGCAACAGATTCTTTTCTCCACTCATTTTGTCGTTCCTTCTATCAATTCCATTCTGTGACTGTACGTATTATGGATAGTAAACCCGGAACCATGTGTCGCGTATTCCACCCAATAAGTCACGCTCACCGGCTTATAGTGCGCTATGAGATGCCCCGTCGCAGAGTCGATGATTTTCTCACCCGTACTTTCGGCGTGGCTTATGACTTTTTGCACGTCTTCGGCCAGGATCATTCTTTTTTCCATCAGTACTCGCATTTCCGTATCGATATAGAGTTCTAAAGCTTTTTCCTCGTCAGCCACTTTTTCCTCCCATACTTCCCTCAAGAGCTGCGTCTTCAGTTTGGCCCTGTTCTCATGGCGATCTGAAAAGCCGGGCCCTTTCCTTGCGGCAGGATCTCTCTCATCAGGCGCCCAGATCAAATCTAGAATGTGCAGCGCACGCTTTCCCCTGGCCGAAAAATTATCACGGCACATGGCGCAATACGTTACATAGTCGATGTCACTCTCCCCGATCCTGCGCCTGACAACCTTCTCCGCGACCTCCGAATTGGCGAACGACATCAAACCTCCGTAACTGCAACAGGTCGTCAGATGACGATTATCGTTTAGTTCTGTCACTTGCACACCAAGCTTACCGAGAATGCAGCGGATATTGTCCTGTATCGATTCATCGTATCTGGTGGAACAGGTGTCGTGAACAGCAAACTCCTTAGACATCGTCTTTTGTTCGGACTGAGGTAGCTGGTGCACGGCCAGGATAGACCACAGCGTTTCCACTTCGGCATCCTTCAGAAAGTCTTTAAACACGCGGTAACAGCTGGAACATGCAGTGATTATCCGCGGAGATCCCATTTGTCTCCATTCTTTAGCAAAAGCTCCCATGGTCTTTTCCATCAGATCCTTTTCGCCCGCCCATTCCGCAGGAGCGCCACAACATCCGAGCATAAGCCCGACACCGCCACTGATGTTTTGCCGTAGATAGCCATATGCCTTTGCTACTTGGCCTGGCGATGAAGCACTCAACTGGCATCCTGGATAGAAGATCGATTTGCTCGTGGAGAAACCGGGCTGATGTCGTGATAGGAGAAAAGCTTCGCTGTTGCTGAATGCCATATCCCGTAGTGCAAAATCGTGGGCCGAAGGCGGCATCTTCCCTTTCTTTACCATGCTCTGTCTTGCATCCAGACAGATGTCTGCCATATTCAGAGACACCGGGCATACCGTTTCGCATAGACTGCAAAGAGCGCATGTATTAACCATGCAATTGGACTGGTGCATCCCCATGATAATTGAATCATTATTGTAGATCTCGCGAACGTACCTTTTAGGGTAAGAGCCATAATGGGCCAGATACTCGCATACCTTCACGCACTCTAAACACTGGCAATTAAGGCAGCGCCGGGCTTCGTTCGCTGCTTCTTCCTGGGTATACCCCTTTGTCCGATCAGCCATTGGTACCGCATGCAAGGGTTCTATCCCTTTTGTGCTGGTGTACAACTTCGTCTTATATGAACCTTCAAGGTCACGTCCAGCGGTCAGAGACGCCCCCTGCAGAAAACGGTCTATCGAAACTGCAGCTAACCTTCCATCCGACATCGATGAAATCGGTGAATACCGGGAAGGACTGTAACGATGGCTGCCACCTGAGAATACCTTGTTATCGCTGGTTGCATAGGTTGTCGGAGCTATTTCGATATGGCCATCCGGATTGAGCGCCAGGTCCAGCCTTAGACTTTCAATGCTAACCGGTCCTGGCCCGAGATAGATCGCGTCGAATCCCTCAAGAATAGAGCCAAACGGGATTCCTCCATTATTGCTTACCTGGCTGTTGCAATGAATCGTAACCCCTACTATCTCCAAAACAGAAAGATCGTCATCTATTGCCTGCCGAGATAAGATACGCTCGTCCGAATCCCTCACACGGCCGCCGATCCTCTCTTTTGCCTCAAAAATTTCGATCATGTATCCTTTCGACGCCAGATCAAAGGCAGCAGTGAGCCCGCTTAGCCCCGCGCCGATAACTGCGACCCGTTTATCCTTTTTGGATACAAAACTCTTCTTTCTCGCAGGCCTCTCGCTGTAATCCGCACACGCCTTCTCCAGGGCATTGATCATTATGGCCTCGCCAACCTCGATGCGCTTGCACGCAACCTGACAGGGATGGTTGCATATCCTGCTGATGATGCTGGGGAAGGGGACAGCCTTATGAAAAATTGCAAATGCCGCTGCATAGTCACCTTTGACAATGGAGGCTATCATGCCTCTGGCATCCACATGTACCGGGCATGTGGCGGTGCATGCAGGCGGCCATTCTTGGATGCATTGCATCTCGCGTTCCCGTGCGTGGTCGTGGTCCATGTGGATCTCCTGCCTGATTAATTCTCTGAAAAGCCAGCTTGCGCGAAAATAAAGGAAACCTAAAACGGACTTCACACGAGTTTGGCAGTCCGTTTTAGGCTTTTACTTTATCGTCTCATCTAATATTATTACTACTTCTTCTTTGCATCCAAAGCCGCTTTGATCACCTCAGGCCTCGCTGGAACGCTGGTGATGCGTGCGCCACAGGCGTTGTATACGGCATTCAATATGGCCGCATGCGGAGATGTAAGGGGCGCCTCGCCGACTCCGGCAGCACCGTATGGACCCAACGGCCGCGGCGTTACGTTATAGATTATCTGGATATCGTCCGGGATATCCTTTGTATAGGGCAACCCACAACTCGCCAACGTCGTGTGTTTCTTGAGATCTTCGAAGTCTTCACTGAGGGCAAGGCCGATACCCTGAGCTATGCCGCCGTATATCTGACCATCGACTGTTGCCTTGTTGATGATTGTACCCAGATCGGCGACGGTAGTGAATTTGACCACAGTAGCCTTGCCAGTCTTCATGTCGACTTCGACTTCCGGCATGAATAACTCGTACATGTAGACCGGGAACGGGTTGCCCTGGCCCGTTTCACTGCTGCATGCGGTACATGCCGCCGCCGCCCATTTGCCGTTGTACCGAAGTGGGATCTTCTCCGTCACCATCTCGTTAAAAGTTCTGTATGAGCCGTCAGGTTTGCGCATCGCATTAAGCAGCATTTCGCAGGAAACCTTTAACGCATTGCCGCACATGACATTGCTGCGGCTTCCGCCAGCAGGGCCGCTGTTTGGACATGTGGCCGTATCATTCATATGCAGTTTGATCTGGTCCGGCGTCAGGCCGAGCGGCTTGAGCGTCTCATGAGCAAATGTAAGCGTACCGAGGTCTGCACCCTGACCGTGATCCTCCCATGCATCAAGCACGAGGACACCGTCTGAAGTCAATTCTACAGCAGCTTCCGAACCGTCCGGACCGTCAAGACCGCAGCCGTAGATGCCGAGGGAGATACCAACCCCGCGCTTTTTATCAGGCGTGGACAGCTCCTTACAGCGTTTTTTAGCATCTTCATAGAGAGGACGTAGCGTATCAAACATCGGCTCCAGACAATAAACATCCGGTTGACATCCGTTGGGTGTCGTGTCGCCAGGGCGATAAATATTCTTGTATCGTAATTCAAACGGATCGATTCCAATCTTTTCGGCCAGTTCATCCATCAGACTTTCTGAAGCCAAAAAAGCTTGAGGGGAACCGTAGGCGCGGAACGCTGAACCCCACGCATGGTTGGTGCATACAGTGCGTCCTTTTCCACGGATGTTGGCTATGTTGTAACCGGCTCCGATGAACTGGGCCTGCCGGACGGTAAGTAAATCTCCAAACTCGGAGTATGGTCCGTGGTCTATCGTCCAGTCGCTCTCCATTGCGATCAGCTTGCCGTCTTTGTCGGCCCCGAGTTTCAATTTGACGAACCCAGGTGAGCGCTTGCCGGTATATGTAATATGCTGATACATGGAATATGTCAACGATACCGGCTTTTCTGTTGCCATGCAGGCGACCCCTAGCAACGCTTCCATAGTCGGGCTGAACTTGTAGCCAAAGGTGCCTCCCGTAGGGTTCTGGATGATGCGCAGTTTTTCGGGCTCTATGCCGAGTCCAGGGCAGATCATGGCATGGTGGAGATGGATGCCGATGCTCTTGGACTGGATGGTGAGACGGCCTTCTTCATCAAAATATGCGCATCCGCAGTCAGGTTCCATGGTAAGGTGAGGCTGGCGGCTACAATAAAATTCATCCTCGACCACATAGGCTGCCTTCTTCATCAAAGGTGCTGTATCTTCACCCTTTACAATTCCCTGCTCATAATACACATTAGGAGTTCCCGGATGTATCTCCATTGCATCGGCAGCCATAGCTGCAGGGGCACTCATATAAGCGGGAAGAACTTCCAGGTCTACCTTCACCATCTTTGCAGCGGCCTTGGCATGTTCTTCTGTATCGGCGCACACTACGGCGATGGCGTCTCCGAACTGAAAGACCTTGTCTTTGCAGAGGATGGGACGGTCCCAACCATCTCCCTTATTCGTCGGAAATGTAATGAGACCTGTAATGGCGTTTTTGCCCTTCACATCTTTATGCGTTACGACCTTGTATACACCGGGCATTTTTTCAGCTTCAGATACGTTGATGCCCTTGATATTTGCGTGGGAAACCTCAGCTTGGACCAATGCAAGTCTCAGAGTATCAGGAGGCATTTGCAAGGCGACATCGTCACCGTAATCCCAAGTCCCTGTGACCTTGGCAATAGCCGAAGGACGCTGGTAGGTGGATCCCATAATACTTCCATTCTTGCCGGGCTTGAATAACAAAGCCTCCTTCTTCATTTCACCCCGTAGTACTTTGGCCGCATCCATGACCGCATCAACCAGTGGCTTGTATCCGGTGCAGCGGCAGGCGTTCCTGTTTTTCTGGAACCAATCGCGCACGTCTTCACGCGAAGGGTTCAGGTTGGTGTCCAGCAGAACCTTGGCTGACATAATGAAGCCTGGGCTGCAGAAGCCGCACTGTGCTCCGCCATGGGCCATCCATGACACCTGAAGCGGATGAAGGTTATCCTCTGTCCCAAGCCCCTCGATGGTAGAAATCTCCGCATAGTCCTGTACAGTCTTCATCTTCACGATACACGACCTGACGAGTTTGCCGTTCATGATAATAGAGCAACAGCCACACTGGCCCTGTCCACAGCCTTTCTTACAGCCCGTCAGCAGCATCTGCTGCCTCAGGACATCGGCTAGGGAGTTTTCTGGTTCGACTACCAGCGACCTGGCAACTCCGTTGACCTTGAGAATTTTTCTTTGCATTTTGTCTCTCCTTATTTTTAGATAAGAGAAGCTAGTGGCTTCTCTAAATGCCTTTGCCAAAAGAGCAATTTGGATACTGACACGGATCGCATCCTGAGCAAAGTCCACCGTGGCCTAGTCTGGTAATATCCTTACGAGTCAACTCCTCCCCAGCTAATATACGGGGAACTAGCAGATCGAATATCGTTGTCTTGTGGTACATAACGCAGCCTGGCAGTCCTATTACAGGGATATTGCCTATATAAGCCAGCATGAACATCGAGCCTGGCAGCACCGGTGCTCCGTAAGCGACAATTCGGCCACAGGCAGCCCTAATTCCGGCAGGTGTCACATCATCGGGGTCGACTGACATGCCGCCGGTCGTTATCACCATCTCGGCGCCTTCCTGGATCAATGTCTGGATCGCCTGCGATATCATCGCTATATTGTCATCTACGAAAATCCGTCTCAGCACTCGGCTGCCCAGATCGGTTAACTTCTTGTCGAGTACTGGGCCAAACTGGTCCTGGATGCGCCCGCGGTATACCTCGCTGCCCGTTGTGACTATTCCTATTTTCGAGGCCCTGAGGGGTTTTATCTCGAAAACTGGGAAATTTAATCGGCCTATATTTTCCACCTCTCGTATTTTTTCAACATCGATCACCAATGGAACAACCCTACAGCCAGCGACGACTTTTCCGGCAGTAACCATTTGATTTGAATGTATGGATGCCAATACGATTTGATCTATGTCGTTGATCTCGTCTAATGCGACCGTATCTATTTTTAAGAGCCCCGATATCTCGGCGTTCAGCTCGACTTTGCCTTCCGACGGCTCCGACAGGAGCAAACCAGGCCCAGCTGCTGCCTTGCCTATCCTTATTGCCCCTTCATTTTCGTGAAGGGTATTTTCATCCAGTTCCCATACATAAATATGCTCCTTGCCCAAATCCAGCAGTTTCGGTATGTCTTCCCTGCTGATAATGTGTCCTTTCTTAAAGGCTCTGCCTTTGAACTTGTCATGAACGATTTCCGTAATATCGTGACAGAGTATGGTACCTTCAGCTTCGTGCACAGATATGGTTTTCATCCATTCACTTCCTTTCAGACGTATATTAATAATTCCGAATTTTCACAGATAAAACATTAATGCGGCGCATTGCCGATCAAGCTACCCTTATCGTCTGCAAATCGCCAAGTGCAATGATAGTTATCGCAAGTTCGGTGCCACCACATAAAAAAGACTGCCCATCACAACGGCGTGGCAGTCTTTTCCATGCTATTTGTATATATTTTTGAGAAAACTGGCTAGATATACTTTAGGCAAATTAATGTGTAGAAAACCCTTGTCGCATAATAGGTGTAACCTTTGTGTTTCCCAAGTAACAGCACTTATACACATAGGTAACAATCAGATCAGTTCCGGATCGCGTACGAGCGCATTTTGTTGTAAAGCGTCTTACGGGATAATCCCATTTCCCTGGCCACCCGGCTGACGTTTCCTGCATGAATGTTCAAGAGATTTACTATCCTGCTTTTTTCAGTATCCCTGAGAAGCTGCTGGCGCTGTTCGCGATTATCGAAACTCTTTGTTGACTGCATTATCGGTCCATGCGAAGAATGTGAAAACGAAGCATAAAACTCTACGGGCAGTTGTTGCAGCGATATAATTCCATTTTCAGCCAGACTGGCGGCTCTTTCCACGACGTTTTGCAGTTCGCGGACATTGCCCTTCCATTTATACTGGTTCAGATAATCGAACACCTCGAGCTCGACATCGAATTTTACTCCCCAGTCACGACCGAGCTTTTCCAGGAAATGCGTAAAGAGAAGCGGTATGTCTTTAACGCGATTGCGCAGTGGAGGAATAGTGATGGACATGACATTCAGCCTGTAGAACAGATCATGCCGAAAGGCCCCTCTCTCGACCTCCTGCAGCAAATTCTTGTTGGTTGCACAGATCAGCCTGACATTGACCGGTATCATCTTATCACTACCAATTCGCGCAACTTTTTTCTCCTGGATCACTCTGAGAAGGGAAATCTGCTGCTCAAGAGGCATATCACCTATCTCGTCAAGAAACAGAGTGCCGCCGGAAGCCAGCTCGAATTTTCCCGGCTTTCCGCCTCGTTTTGCTCCCGTAAAGGCTCCCTCTTCATAACCGAACAATTCACTGCCGATCAACTCGCGAGGAATCGCTCCGCAGTTAAGGGCAAGAAACGGCCCGCCATTCTGAGCGCTTCGATTGTGAATCGCTTGGGCGAATATCTCCTTGCCGGTGCCGCTTTCGCCCTGTAGCAAAATGTTGGAAGTAGTAGAGGCCGACAGAGTTGCAAGCCGAATGGCTTCTCGTATTTCAATACTCTCTCCTATGATGTCGCTAAACTGTAGGGTCGCATAATACCCACTGAAGCGATTGACCAGGTTCTGCACCTGCTTTATGTGCCGCAATATGATAATGCCACCAGTAACTTCTCCAAGTTCATTCATTACCGGCTCACCGGAGGCTAAGCAATGACATGCTCCGTCTTTGGTATCTACCATTACTTCAACGTCGGCAAATCGTTCATCAGTCGAAAGCAGACTTCCCCTCGGAGCCCGGAAATCCAGGATTCGATCGACCGGGGTTCCAATCACGTTATCCGCCGAATTACCCAGAATCGTCCTTGCCGCTGGATTTAGCTCTGTTAATATCTTTTGTTTATCTATAATGAGAACTCCATCAGAGACGGTATTGAAAAAATTTCTCAATCTGTTGTTAATGAGTGCCAATTCACAGTTCTTTTGCTGAATCCTAAGTTGCGCCATAATCGCCTCGGCGGCGGCTACTACCATTCCCAACGTATGCAGATGAGAGGCATGAGATGCACCAGACATATCGAGAATGCCGATGACCTGTCCACTAGGGTCCATGATAGGCGCGGCCGAACACGTCAGGCAGTGATGCTTTTGACAAAAATGTTCTGCACCAGATACCTGGATCGGAGATCCGATCGCTAATGCCGTACCGATGGCATTAGTACCGGCTTCGTATTCGTGCCAGCTGGCTCCACGTACAAAATTTGTTGTCATCGGATCCTTCAAGGTAGATTCGTCACAGAACATTTCCATGATATATCCATTTTCGTCTGTCAAAACGACGACAAAGCCGGATCCTGCAACAAACTTGTAGAGATTCTCCATGAAAGGTTTGGCCACTCTTATCAGTTTATTTTTCTTATTAAGCAGCTCGGATAAGGCTATGTTATCCAGCGACTGATGATAACGAGTATCGTATGGATTGACTCCCTCAAGATTGCACCTGAGCCATGATTCAACTATCTGAGTTCGCAGTTCGCAGCTATCCTTCTCTCCTGCAGCTACAAACTTTTGCCATTCGGTGTAATTCCGGTCAAGAATACTGAGAATATTGCTTTGCATAAATCACCTCATTACGAAGTCAACATGGATCAGTGATCATCCACATGTTTTCGAGAACACAAGAGAGCTAATTTTTTTGACATTCGGCAGGGGCACGATATTATCTGCCCAATACGCTGACTCTGTCCCTTTTGTTATCACAACTAAACATAAGTCGCCATCGTCCACCAAGTCAAATTCAATCAATTCATAACAAAAGTGAATAAATTTCATGCTTTATTCCATATCCAGAGCTAGAGTAGATGCAAACCGGAAATTTAGATTCATCAAGTAGAGCCTGCAGTCCGTACGATATCAATTCCGATTTAGAAACTTTCCACTTGCTTACAGGTTAGATGATTCGCATTTGTTGTGCTACGACAAAGAAAGTTGTATATCATAAGAACGGTTGACTCAAGTATAAGTGAACAAGTTCTGACACATAAGATCGGACGTCGTATAAAGCAATGCATGCAAATAAGCAAATTACGATAGGCCACAAAACAATTGCGCTGGATGAGGACGGCTTCCTTTCCGACCCTAATGACTGGTCTCCGCAGGTAGCAGAATATTTCAGTTCGTCAGACAGGTTATTACTGACTGAGGCGCATTGGCAGGTTATCCATTTTGCACGAGATTATTACAAAGCCTTTGGAATCGGGCCAATGCCAAAAGTGATTGTCAAAAAGTTAAACCAGCAATTAGGCCGCGACAAATACTCGATAAAGATGCTGTATTCAGTATTCCCTGATACCCCTGCGCGGCGCATTTGCAGGTATGCTGGAACTCTACAACCTTCGGGTTGCGCCTGATACTGCTCTTAAGGCAGACGGGTGTCTGCGTAATGGGTTAATTAATAATATTCTTCTCGTCTAATTTACCTTCAAAGACATCGCGGAAAAAGCCGTCAGCCTTCGCCCTTGTCATGCTCTGAAGCTTATGATAGCTTTTTAGAAGGTTCCTTGCAAACGGCGTGAGTTCCGACCCGCCTCCACTGATTCCACCACTTTGTTTTCGCAACAATTGTTGGCCCAGGCGATCCTCTGTAGCTCTGATCTTCCCCCACACAGCCCTATAGCTCATCCCAAGGGCCTTGGCGGCCGCTGAAAGAGACCCATGCTCCGCAACTGCCTTTAGAATGCGAAACCTTCCTGCACCGAAAATAACCTTCCCTGTATCGTCTTCAATCCATATCTTGGTCCGAATGGCGAATGTACTGCGTCTGTTAGACATACCAGGATCCTCCGGAGCTGATCATGGAAGATTGAACGAAAGAGAGTCAATCTTTGTCAGCCAAAGTCGAAATAATTTCCTCGGCAAAGCTTATCACTGTAAAGGCGTGCCGGTCAAGAATCACAGGGGCTTATTGTCACAGGAAGACTGCCGATTTCATAGCCGTTGGAAAATTATAATGCGTTATGCTAATATTGACTCAACGCATTCGGAATCCGTTTTTCTGTTTGCTTTGGAGTACACCCGCGATGTAGCATTCTGACCATCTCACTCGGCTACAACCGCGAGATATGCGGAGGGACTGCAAATGAAGATAACAATCAATGGCAACTCGATCAGCACCGATGAAGGTAAAACTGTTCTCGAAGTCTGCAAGGAAGCCGGTATATACATTCCAACTCTTTGTCATGATGAGCGATTGGAACCTTACGGTGGATGCCGACTATGTGTTATTGAGGTCAAAGGCGTCCCACGGCCTATCACTGCCTGCACGACTCCAGTTAGCGAGGGGATGGAGGTCACAACCGAGAGCGAAGCCTTGACATCTGTCCGCCGATCTGTTCTTTCACTCATCCTTTCCGATCATCCCAATGATTGCATGTTATGTGAAAAAGCAGGAGACTGTGACCTGCAGGACCTAGCCTATTTCTACGAAGTTAAGCCTGATTCTATTCCTGGCACTCGCAGAAACTTGCCTATACGCGACGATAACCCTCTCGTCTATTTCGATCCAAATAAATGCATCCTTTGCGGACGTTGCGTCAGAATCTGCCATGAGGTAGTGACAAAAGGAACTATCGACCTGGTCGGAAGGGGTTTTACAACTATCCCGGACACCGCCTTCAGTGTCCCTAAGAACCCCGATAACTGCGTATTCTGCGGGCAGTGCATATCGACTTGCCCCGTCGGCGCACTAGTAGAGAGGCCCTCGATGGGTAAGGGACGCACTCATGGAGTAAAGAAGGTCAAGACGACCTGCACCTATTGTGGTACTGGATGCAATTTCTATCTTAATGTGAAGGGCGGCAAAGTCATTCGAGTGACATCCGATTATAGCGCTCCTGTTAACGGCGGCAATCTCTGCATCAAAGGCCGTTTCGGCTACGAGTTCATCCACCACAAGGACCGTATCACTACGCCACTTATCAGGGATGGCAATGATTTCAGGCCTGCGTCGTGGGATGAGGCGCTTTCTCTCATCGCTAGCCGCTTCACCGAGTTGAAAGCCCGATACGGGCCGCAATCGATTGGTGGCTTCTCGTCGTCTCGCTGTACCAATGAAGAAAATTATCTCATGTCCAAATGGGTCCGCGCGGCGCTCGGCAGCAACAATGTCGATAACTGCGCACGGGTCTGACACGCTCCAACGGTGGCCGGGCTGGCCACCTCGCTGGGAGCAGGGGCAGCAAGCAATTCATTTAACCAGATAGCAAATGCCGACGTTCTCTTCGTATTCGGCTCAAATACAACTGAAGGCCACCCCATTGTCTCGCTTCATGTGAACAAGGCTCTCCGACGGGGTTCCAAGATGATCGTGGGAGATCCGCGCAAAATCGAGCTTGTCAGGAAAGCAGATATCTGGCTGAACCTGAGGCCCGGAACAAATGTCGCCCTCCTAAACGGTCTGGTCCATGTAATACTCAAAGAGGGCTGGCATAATAAGGGATTTATCGAAAGCCGCACCGAGGGACTTGAAGATCTCAGGGATGCGGTCAAAGACTATACGCCTGAAATGGTCAAGGGTATCACCGGGGTTTCGATCGACCGCATTGTTGCAGCCGCACGCATGTATGCAAAGGCGGAGCGCGGGATGATACTCTACGGCCTTGGCATAACCGAACACCGAAACGGCACAGAAAATGCCATAGCTATCGCCAACCTTGCACTCTGCTGCGGCCATATCGGGCGTCCTTCTACCGGCATCATGGCTCTGCGTGGACAGAACAACGTTCAGGGAGCAACTGACATGGGTCCTATGCCGGCAACATTCCCGGGCTACCAGTCGGTCACGAACAACGAGGTACGTGAGAAATTCGAAAAAGCCTGGGGCATCAAGCTTTCCTCCGAGGTAGGCCTCAAGTCATGCGAGATGCTCGACAAAGCTAGCCATGGCGAGTTCAAGGGACTCTTCATCCTCGGAGAAGACCAGGCACATACCGATGCAGATATTCATCACGTTCGCAAAGCCCTCGAATCCCTGGAGTTTCTTGTCGTGCAGGATATCTTCCACACCGAGACTACTCGCTTTGCCCATGTAATCCTGCCCGGCGCCAGCTTCGCCGAAAAGGACGGTACCTTTACCAATGGCGAACGCCGCATACAGCGGGTGCGCAAAGCTATCGAGCCCCTTTCAGGCATGTCTGAATGGCAGGTTATCTGCGAGCTCTCGACCCGAATGGGATATCCTATGTCGTACCGGCATCCGTCGCAGATCATGGATGAAATCGCAAGCCTTACACCGATATATGGAGGAGTCTCATACGACCGGCTCGAAAACGGCGGTATCCAGTGGCCCTGTCCGACAAAAGACCATCCCGGCACTACTACACTTTACCAGGAAATATTTTCACGGCCCGGCGGCAGAGCAAGGTTTGTACCACTGGAGTTCAAAGGTCCGGGAGAGGTGCCCGATCAGGAGTATCCTCTTATCCTTATCACAGGGAGAAGGCGCGAACATTACAACAACGGCTCGATGACCCGGCGCGCTGCGGGCATCGCCGAACTCTTCCCAGAAGAACTGCTCGAAATAAACCCGGCCGATGCTGAACGTCTTGGCGTCAATAACGGCGAGATGGTCGATATTAGCTCACGCCGCGGTACGATCCGGGTAAAGACAAAGATTACGGATCGGTCTCAACATGGAGTTGTCTTTCTAGCCTTCCACCATCGAGATGCGCTTACAAACATCCTGACGTCTAGTCACAAAGACCCCATAACAGGCACCCCGGAATACAAATTTTCTGCCGTTAAGATAGAGAAGGCTGATCTCCGATGTACTGTATGATTGAATCATTATGAAAGGAAAGTCCATGCCGGAAGTTGAAAAAATTAGCGCCTTAATCACTGCTCTTAAATTATATATGGTCATGCATGCCGGATCTTGCCGCAACCATCAATCAGCGTATGTATTTGATACCCCGTGTCTGGCTTCCTGGGATGCATTGGATTGGTATGAGGTAATTCAGGACATTGAGGTGATTGATTTTCTCATCTCGGGCACTAAAGAAGCCGATAGGTTGCTCAGAAGCCTTCAGTCGTGCATTGAATGGCATATGCATACTGAATTTGACCACATTCGCAAACATAGCAGAATAAGTAATTGACAAGCAGGGCTCGTGCTGAACTGCATTTGATAGTCATCAGTCATGAGGCCGCAGTCATCAGGAACAAGTTGTGATCCGCGAAGTGATATTTTCAATATTATCGACAGAATAGAAACGGGATTGATGGGGCAGGGAGTCCTTCGCAACCGGTAGACAAGATGAATGACAGTGTAATGACTATAATAGCGCAATTTTTTGAGGTGATAGACCTTAGTGGGATATTAAACGGATGAATAAAAACTGTGAATCGCATCTAACGCCAAATTTTGAATCTCTTCTTGAGGTATCTGAGAGGACCCACGGACATCTCTGCCCCGGACCGATACTAGGCGTGAAGATGTCGATGTTCGGGCTAAGTGAGATCGGCATCACAGACCCGAAGGGTACCGATATGGGAAACATCATTGTCTTTGGAGATGGATCGGTGTGCGACTGACGCAGTCCAGTCCGTAACTGGGTGCAGTCTTGGCCACCGCACACTGAAGTTCATGGACTATGGCAAAATGGCGGCAACATTCCTGAATCTCAAGACCGGCAAGGCAATCAGGGTTATTGCAAAAGAAGAATCAAGGCAGAAGGCTAAAGAAATGTTTCCAGAGATCGAAGATAAGTACGCAGCTCAAAGTGCAGCATACAAGGTTATGGCTGACAAGGATCTATTCGATCTCATGGCTGTCAAAATTGAGCTTAAACGTGAAGACATGCCTGGCAGACCGTTGAGAAGGGTAAAGTGCGATTCTTGCGCCGAATATATTCAGGATATGCGGGAAATCTATAGGCGTGAAGAGATCTTGTGCAGATCCTGCGCTGAGACTGGATACTATACTCCTCTTACCTATGTTATTTTTTGACAGGCGTTATGCAATAAATCCATAACGAAAATGACATAAAGTAAGGACTGTTATGGAGATACTCTGAGAGCTCTGCATGCAGATTACTGGACAGCATGTATCTGGTGGATGGCGCGGGTTTTTTCTTGAGTCTATAGAGCTAATAACATCTAGGATATCATTAGCATGATCACATCCACTTGCTCTGTAACTCTTAAATAGATAATCTTCTACGAAAACGGGCACGAGCAGCATATCATCTTCGGAAGCCTTGAAGAGGCAAATAACAACCAACAGATTTTTATAAGGAGGATTCAGATGAAGTTAAGCACGAGGAACCAGATTAAGGGCAAAGTAATCGACATTGCCACAGGTCAAGTAATGGCAAGAGTGAAGGTCGATATCGGCGGCGGTAATATTATCAGTTCTACGATAACCGTAGATGCTGTCAAAGATCTTGCCTTGAAGGTCGGTGACGATGTCGTGGCGCTTATAAAAGCAAGCAGTGTTATGATCGGCAAGTAAAAATAAGTAAAGGGAAGGAGCTGCTTGCGCAAAGGCCGGCAGCTTCTTCCCACGTTTTAAAAGGGTTGTACTGCTGTTTTTTTCTATTGCTGTTTTTATGGAGGATGTTTATGAAGCTTATGCTAATCGGTGTCCTGTCTTTTGGAATTTTGATCTTCGCACTTTCTTATGTTGTAGTCCGAAAATATAAAACAATCGAACCCGCTCAGATGGGAACGTTTATTGTCCTCATAGCTTGGGGATCTCTTGTTTGCGGCTTTATTCTCGATCGCCTCGCAGGCGAGGCATTTTCTCTAGCAGTTCTGGGGCATTGAGGTATTGGAGATATGGCAGTGTGGCAAAGTCTGCTACCTCAAATGGGTTATCTCTGCCTTTATATCCGAAGGCACCCAAAATAGAGGGATGATGTGACTATGATGTCCATTCCTGTTCCCACGTAGTCCTTCGCAGTCCTCTCATCTATTCCTCCCGCAGCTTGTTGAACCCGTCTATTCCCCCGATAAGCTGCATATGTTCGTCAAAGACCACAATAAATCATCCTGCCTCCTTTCAAAGGCATTAATGTTTCCAGAGGATATTTATCCAAGGCATGCATATAGCTCGATCCGTTATCCTCCACTTATAGGTGGGATAATCATCAAAACGTCTCCATCATGTAACTGAGTAACGGCTTTGGCATGTTGCCCATTTACTGAATAAAGATAAGAAGGATGTGGCTATGATCAATAAAGATTCCAAGAAAGTAAGCTTCCCCGTCGAGTTCAATCCTTTCAGCGGAAACGATAAGGTTGCCGATTTCTCCCGTTTTTCGCCGGAATTCCATCTCCAGGTCCTGCACCTGTCCTTCGCTATTTACTTTATTGGCTACATGTTGCCATTGCTCTGGCTGTACCCACAGGCCCAGTTCAGCATAGGTACGACCGATTATCTCACTTCTGTTATAGCCATATATCTGCAATAATGTATCATTCACATCGACGAAGACACCATCACTGAGGCGCGAAATACTGATTCCAGCCGGGATAGAACGCAGTATTGGTATGACTGCAGATTCATTCTGTAGAAATCCATCACTTTGTTTAAGTAGTTTTTTTGCACACATATTGTCAGTTGCACCCTTTCTTGGTTCCTCTCGTTTCTCCTTCATATCTGATCCCCCACAACGCACTCAGTCTGCGACAAGAAAAAAACAAACTAGTATGCTTCTTCAGAAAGTTCAAGTCGCCTGACTATATTAAATAATTTTCGCACATATAAGTTACAATCAGCAAATTCCATCAAGTATGAGTGGATGTCACTTTTATGTATAACTGAATTGAAAACACACAGATCAGATTGGATCGTTTCCGTTTCGTTCAAATATCCCTAAAGTGAAAACTTGGAGTCTGACCACATGCCTCTATGACTCACCTGAAATTATCAGATTATGTTACGTATAGCAAGTCGAAGTCATCGAGGCAGCCATACCGGGGCTGTTGAATTGGTGCTACGCCTAACCAAAAATGCCGCAAATATTGATAATTTGGAGATTTCCTCCCAGTACAAACATCGCCTCGCATCTATTTTTTTATAGGTTCTACTTTTTTCCGGAAAACGCACTCCAACATTATTGCACATAAGCAAGAGTTCTTTTGAAAATAGACATTGGGCATCAGCCCTGTCTCGCAATAGTGCGCGCAGACATTAACACAAAGCAAATTTAAATCCACGGACGTTCATGACTTAGTGCACTCACGTGAGGATTCCAAGACGCCGGATGCGACAACTGCATTTCCTGCGGTTAAGCGTGTATAATTGGGGGCATAAATCTGATGATGGCAAAGAGCGGCATATTTCTTTTATGGAGATACAGGTATGGCCGAGGATCAGCAAATCGCAAAGAACATCAATAAAGTTAACAACCACCTGGTCGTAGCAATAGGGGCTTCGGCGGGTGGGCTTAAAGCATTCGAGAGCTTTCTGACGGAACTGCCTGTAAATTTTGATTTCATAGTAATCTTTATCCAGCACTTATTGTCGACGCACAAAAGCCTCATGTCTGACATCCTTAGTAATCAGCGCCCAGATTTAGAGTTTGTCGAAATTTCAGAGGGACTCGCCTTCTTGCCGGGGAAAATCTATATGTGTCCGGTCTCGACTGCCGTAACGGTCCAAGATGGCACATTTAGTTTGCTTACCCTCGTCAAAGAAAGAGAACATTTTCAGATCGACGAATCCTTTGTATCTTTAGCTGAGTGTGTGGATGATGGGCTTATCGGCGTAATCCTTTCCGGTGCTGGAACTGATGGCGTGCGTGGGATACAAGCGATGAAGGAATCTGGTGGAATTGTATTGGCTCAAGAGCCTTCCACAGCAGAATTTTCTGGAATGCCCATTGCTGCCATCAGTACTGGGCTTGTTGATAGAATCCTTTCTCCTTCAGAAATCGCCAGTCAGATCCTGAAGATCGGCAGTTCGAATATGGAGAGTTTGATTGAGGGAACCCTAATCGGAGATGCTTCGTTCGAGCCAATCTTTCGTTTGCTTTATGAGCGAACTGGCAACATTTTTAATCATTACAAGAAGAATGTTGTTGCACGAAGGATAAAGCGGCGCATGAACCTCAGCGGGATTTCATCGACGAATGCATACCTTGAAATTTTGGCCGCTAAATCATCTGAAGCAGAAATGCTAGCTTCGGACTTGATGATAGGAGTCACATCCTTCTTCAGAGATCGGATAGTCTGGAAGATATTGGAATCGGATGTAATTAGGCAATTCGCTATGACTCACGATGATGGTCCGGTTCGGATTTGGATACCCGCATGTGCCACCGGGGAGGAAGCTTACTCTCTCGCTATGTTAATGCAAGAGGAACTTGACCGAACCGGGCGGAAACTCGAGGTGCAAATCTTCGCCTCCGACATCAATGAGCGGGCACTTGAACTGGCCAGAGCCGGCAAATATCCCGGAAGCGTAACTGTAAATATACCATCTGAATTTCTGAAGAAATTTTGCATGCAG
>Ga0182010_10000738_pt1 | contig 18468 bp, 15 predicted proteins | sample 611E1MmetaG_FD_120488 | JGI IMG/M metagenome (GOLD analysis project Ga0182010, IMG submission 120488) | Permafrost microbial communities from Stordalen Mire, Sweden - 611E1M metaG | ecosystem: Environmental > Terrestrial > Soil > Wetlands > Permafrost | place: Sweden: Stordalen | collected...
CTCACCGGCGTGGGCGGACTCGCTGCGAGCCGGCCTGCTCAGCTTCGTGGAGAGCTGGGCTCGGAGGAGCTCCTCGAGCTCCGGCGGAACCTCGCTCCACGGCTCAGACGAGTCCCGACCCATGGGCCGCGGCGTAACTACGCCACGACGTTGCTGCGGCAACGGCTGACGCACCGGCCGATCGTCTCGACGCCGCGGCTGCGACGGCGACTGCGATTGCGACTGGCGAGCCGGCTCGGGATAGCGCGACGACGTGCCGCGGGTCCCATAGCGCTCGCGGTCCATTGCCGACGCGTATGCGCTTCGAGCTCCACCTCGACCGCCTCCGCCCTGGCCGCGGCCGCCACGATTGGCACCGGCACCGGCACCGCTGCGGCGTCGCTCTGCCAGCAAGTACTCGGGGATCTCAGGCTCGGCGTAGTCGTCCTCATCGGAGGCGATAGGCGCAATGCGCGCCGGTCGGGTGTCCATGCCGATCTGGGAGTCCCACACCGATCCGAACTGATTCGGGCGTGCGGCCGGCTTGGCTGCAACCTCGCCCTCTTCAAGCTCAGCCGCTTCGCCTTCTGCCGCTTCGCCTTCGGCACCTTCTCCGAGAACCTGCGAACGGCCGTGACCGCGACCGCGACCGCCACGGCGGCGGCGGCGATGACCGGCCTCGCCATCGGCTCCGGCCTCGGTGGCCTCGCCATCGGCGCCTTCGACGATCTCTTCGGCAGCCTCGATGAGCAACTCCTCATCGACCGGTCCCCCGGCTTCCGCGCCGGTCGCTCGGGACAGCTTCTCACCCGGCAGGGCAACCAGACGACCGCCGGCACGCGGCGCGGTCCTGCTGGCAACGCCTCGCGCTGCCGGCCTTGCGCTTCGGCCGTCGGCGGCCGCAACGGCGGCCACCTCGTCCACGCCGTCGATCCGCCCGCCCCGGCTTCGACCGCGACCACGGCGTCCGCCGCGGCCTTCGGTCTGCTTTTCCGGGACTTCTGTCATCGAAAGATCCTCGTCATCACCCGCGACGCGCCGTCCGGACCGCGAAGAATCGCGATCGACGCGGGCCACCTGTGTGATGTCGTAGAACGCATCCGCAACTTCGATCAGGTCCGAGCTGGTGTTGCCCCGGAAGCTGATGACCTCGACGCGGACGCCCATCTCCTGGACTGCGCGGATCGCGGGAGCGAAGTCGCCGTCACCGCTGACGACGATCGCGACATCCAGGTTTCGAGCCGTCTTCATCATGTCGACGACAAGCTCGATATCGAGGTTTGCCTTGACCTTCCCGTCTCCGTACTTGCGGATGTCCTTGCTCACGACCTTGTAGCCGTGGCGGGCGAGGAAGGAATGGAAGTTGCGCTGGTTCTCGTTCTCCGGGTCCAGCCCCGTATATGCGTAGGCTCGCACGAAGTCACGTCCGGCCACGGCGGCCTTCAGAAGCGTGACGTAGTCGATGTCCGCGCCCGCCGCCTTCGCCGCGTAGAAGATATTCGCCACGTCTACGAAGACTGCGACGTTCTTGCTCACAAATGAACTCCTTGATGGTTAGGCCGGCGACGTGATCGTCGGCCTGTAACGTGAGGCGCCGGCGCTCTCTGGCTGCGCGGCTGCCTTTGTGAATTCAGCGTCCGGGCCGCGTCCTCGCGGCGATCGACGCCCTATATGTGTTTGAAGCTGACCTGGCGAAGCCATGAGCCTGCCAGCTCGGGAAATAGTCGGTATCCGGCAACAACATGACTTCGACTGCCGTGCAGCCCTTTCTTCGTGCCGAGAGAAGCATCTCTTCTATCAGCAGATCGGCGGCCTTCTCGCCGTCATACCCGTCGGCGACAACCAGCACATCGATGGTCCCGACGAACCCGCCGGTCCGCACTGATGGCCGCAGGCCGAGTACCGCGCCGCCTATCAGCTGGCGATTCGCTTCGACGAGCACGACGCTCGCATTGGGCAAATAGACGAGCTGACGCAGCAGACCGATCGCGTCCATAGGAGAGTCGCCATCGGGCACGGCACCTTTTTCCGCGCATAGCGCGTAGAACCGATCGACATCGGTGATGCGGGCCTGCCTGACCAGGTACTCCACTCGAACAGACGAACCTCAAGACGAGAGGGGCGATCGCACTGCTTGCGACAGCCAGAACGGCTGACAATCGCTTGCTGTAAGTGCCGGCGCTCTCGGGGTGGCGAACGGCTAACCGCTCGACAGCCACGCCTCGGTGGGTTGGCGACCGTGCAATACGCATCCGGATCGCCTGCGCCTAACTATACGGCAACATCGTCAAGCGGAGTAGCGGCATATCGCCGAATTGCGTCTGTCGACGAAATCTCGCCCAGAGCGAGCCGATCGGCGCGCTCCGGCGCGCCTAGAACAACCTTCTTCGACGCTCCTCGAAGACCTCAAAGATCCCGCGCGAGAAGAGGACCATCCCGATGGCCGCCAGCCAGGCGCCGATCCCTTGCTGCGGAGGCCACGGCAAGATCTGCTTCTGGGCCAGGTAGAAGAGATACCAGACATAGCCGATGAGTATCGTGACGAAGAGGACCAGATAGGCGAGCGGATGGTCGATCGCAATCGGTTTCTCCGAGGCGAAAGGAAGGGTCACGAGTAGCAGGGCCGCCACGGATGGCGCGAACATTCCCAGGAAGACGCGGCCGTCCGCGATTCCAACGCCTCTGGTTGCCGGCAGTTCGCCCGGGCCGCCCCCGATTTGCCACCATTGCAGCATGGTCGCGCCGACGATCAGGATGGCCCCAATGGCGATCATCCAGTGACCGCGGGTGGCATTGGTGCGATTCATAGACGGTTCCTCAAGACTCGTACGCCGCCGGTCGGAGCACGCCGACGAAGCGGAGGTTTCTGTATACCTCCCCGAAGTCGAGACCATACCCCACAACGAACGCGTCCGGGATTTCGAAGCCGACGTAGCCGAGCGGGATCTCGACGAGCCTCCTGGCCGGTTTGTCCAGGAGAGCGCAAACCTTGATCGAGCGCGGGTTCTTGCCCTTCAGATATCGGAGCAGGTAGTTCAAGGTCAGGCCGGTGTCGATGATGTCCTCGACGAGCAGGACATCGCGGCCGTCGATGGGCGCGCTGAGATCCTTGAGGATTCGAACCAGGCCGGACGACTCGGTTGCCGTTCCGCCGTAGCTCGAGACTTCCATCAGGTCGATTCGAAGCGGCAGGTCGATCCGGCGCATCAGGTCCGCCATGAACGGCAGCGAGCCCTTGAGGACGCTGACCAGCGTCACTTCGTGGCCGGCGTAGTCGGCGCTGATCTGACGACCGAGTTCGGCGACCCTGGCCGCGATCTGCTCTTCGGTCAGAAGCACCTCGGCGACGTCTGCCTTCATGTCCTGGGAAGCTTTCATCGCTACCTCTTCATCACGTGGCGGGTGCGTGAATGGTGGCCGCAGCGGCCCTCCGAACAGCTCGGCGGCGGGCGGACCGCGAGCGGCGCTCGTAGCGAGGGCCCGGCTCGGCAATCCACCCCGATTCGGCGGGGTCCGTGTCGTCCTTCGAGCCGGCGGATCGATCCAGCCCATCCAGCCGGTCTTCCGGCCCAACGGTGCCGTCGACTTCCTGGTGCGACGTGACCTGACCCAGCGTACCGCTGAACTCCGATACGAGCGCGGACCGCCCGTACTTGAGCATGAGGGCGCGGAAGTCGCGCGCATAGAAGAGCTTGATCCTGAGCCCCGGATAGAGCTCGCGAAGGCGACGGACCTTTCGGTTCTTCTTGCGTACGAGTCGCTGCTGGAGCGTCGTCAGCTCGATGAAGAGCTCCAGGTCCGGCAGGAAGAAGTCCGGGGCGAAGCTCTCCAGGACGTTGCCGTCCAGGTCCCACAGGATCGGGAAGACCGTCGGCTCGTACTCCCAGGCGACCTGATAGAAGTCCAGGATGCGGCCCAACTCGGCTTCGCTGGCGTGCGCGAAGGCATAGTCTGGATGCGGGCCGCGGGCCGCCTCGAAATCGGTCATACGGCCGGCCCAATGATCAGCTGCAGTCGCGGATCCACCCCACAAGTCTATCCGCTCGGGACGCTCAGGGGGCGCGTCTGATAGCACGCCGGCGTTGCCACCTATACTCCCTGGGGGTATCATTTTCGGTGTCGCGGCCTTGCGTGCGCGGCCTCGGCAGGACAACGAAGCGAGGACGAGTTGCCAGGACAGGGCGAAGTCACGAATGTGAGCGTCGAGGGGACGGCCGGCGCGGTTGCCGACCGGCTCGATCCCGGCGCCGGCACGTCCGAACTGGATGCTTCCTTCCGCCACTCGTACACGCGCGACCAGTCGATCCTGATCCGCCGCCTTCGCCGCATCGAAGGTCAGGTTCGAGGCATCGAGCGGATGATCGAGCGCAAGGAATACTGCATCGACATCCTGCAGCAGACGGCCGCGCTCCGCGCCGCCGTCGACTCGGTGGCCCTGCTCATCCTCGAAGACCACGTTCAGGGCTGCGTGCGCAGTGCCGCCGAACATGGCGACGCGGATCGGTACATCGAGGAGGTCCTGGACGTTGTCCGACGCACCCTCGGCAAGCCCGTCCGCAACCCGCGGGTCTGATTGGGCGGCCCGGAGACTGCGGCGCCTTCCGCAGTGGCGACGGCGCCACTCGACTCGTCCACGTACTCGTCCACGTACGTCGGGCTACGTAGGGACTTATCCACTTTCGTGGAAGACTGCCCGATTCTCGTGGAAAACCTCGTTGACGAGGTCGGTGCCGGCCCCTACTGTCCGTCATCCGCACCGCAGCTGCGGACCGTCAGATGGGTAACCGCGTTGGCGAAGGGATCGGGGAAACCCGACCGGACACTGGACCAGGGCGGAAAGACCGAGGGACGCCGGGTGCGCGACGAGAAGACGCCGGGAGCGGCGCGGCCGTGAGGAACGGGAGTCCACAGATGACCCCACCCCAGGATCGCGATCCGCTCCCGACGTGCGTTAACGACCTTTCGCCGCTGCCGCCGGAGTACTGGGAGGCACTTCGCGGCGGGTTGGGTTCGATCTCGCTTGGCGATGGTTTTGGAGGCCGCGGCGTGGGGTCGGAGGGCGGCGGCGTCTCCGAGGCAGGTCTACAGGCCATCGGCGACCACGTTCGCCTGCTCCTGGCCTGGAACTCGGCCATAAACCTGAGCGGGATCCGCGATGTGGAGGGGATCGCCCGGCAGCATGTCCTGGACAGCCTGACGGCGGTTCCACTCCTGCGCCGGGCGGGGATCGACGACTTCATCGACATCGGCAGCGGCGGCGGGTACCCCGGGATCCCGCTGGCAATCGCCCTGCCGGCGCGGCGGGCGCTGCTCGTGGAATCGATCGCGAAGAAGGCGCGGTTCCTGATGGCGGCAGTGGCCGTTGCCGGCGTGGCCGACCGCGTCGCCGTCATGGCCGGCCGAGCGGAGACGCTCGCCGCGGACCCGAACCATCGCGGCCGTTGGGGAGCCGTCGTTGCCCGCGCCGTGGCGGACCTCACCGAGTTGGGCGAGTTGTCGCTGCCGCTCCTGCGGCCCGGCGGCCTGCTCGTGGCCTGGAAGAGGCGCCCGATCGATGAGGAAGTCTCGGCGGCGGCGCGGGCCGTGCGCCAGATGGGCGGACGGGTCGCCGACCTCGAGGTCGTCTCGGTGCCGGGCCTGGAGGATCACCTCCTCGTCGTCGTCGAGAAGGTGGCCGAAACTCCGCGCGAATTCCCGCGCGATCCTGCTGCCCGCCGGCGCCGGCCGCTGTAGGGTCCGGGCATGCTCATCGCCGTCCTCTCCGACATCCACTCGAACCTGCGAGCGCTGGATGCGGTGCTCGGCTCGATCGGAACGGTGGACGCCGTCTGGCACCTCGGCGACGTCGTGGGCTACGGCCCCGAACCACAGTCGGTGGTGAACCGGCTGCGCGAGGCCGGCGCGATTGGGGTCAGAGGCAATCACGACGAGGCCGGGGGCGGCGGCACCTGCATCGAGTTCTTCAACGAGGACGGATACAAGGCGATGGTGTGGACACGCACCCGGATCGACGAGTCGGCGCGCCTCTACCTGGCCGGGCTACCCGAACAGCGCATGCCCGAAGGATCGGACTTCACCCTGGCTCACGGCAGCCCGAGCGATCCCATCTGGGAATATGTGGACTCGCCTGAAGTCGCCCAGGCCAACCTTTCCGCCTTCGACACCACTTACTGCCTCGTCGGTCACACCCACGTCCCGCGCCTCTTCCGCCAGTTGCGAGGGCGCATGCGGGCGATCGCGGTGGACCGGGGCGGCCGCCTCGCCCTCGACGGCCGGCGCATGATCCTCAATCCCGGCAGCGTCGGGCAGCCTCGCGACGGCGATCCGATGGCCGCCTACATGCTCATCGACACCGCGACCGCCGAGGCCACCTGGCAGCGAGTGGAGTACGACATCGCCGCGACGCAGGCGGCAATCGTCGCCGCCGGCCTGCCTCCGCACCTCGCCCGGCGCCTGAGTTCGGGGCGATGACGGGCCGAATGGCCTCCCGCATGCCAATTTGGGTGGCCCGGATCGTGCCTTGCGGGCCGCGCTGATGGAGCCGCAGGTACGGCCTCGGGGCCCGGGACTGCGTGCTAGCCTTGCCCGGTTCGACCGAACGACAGCGTCCGGCTGGGCGCGTGCGTCGGCTGGGGTCGCGATCGCCGATGCCCCGACGCCGACGGCCGCGGCCGCTCCCAGCAATAGAGGAATCCGCGCTCGATGACCACTCCTCGTCCACCGCTCCACGGCCGCAAACTCGGCGACCGGCGCGTGGTGGTGAATCGGCCGCACTCGGACTTCTTCCGATACGCCGGCCCCGGCACCATGGTCGCCAAAGCGGCAGCGAGCGCGCCCACTACCGCAGTCGGGCGCCGCGTGGCACGAGTGAGGGCATTCGTCTTCGGCAAGCCGCTCACCAGCGCGGCGGAGATCGGCGAGCGGCTCTCCAAGAAGCTGGCCCTGCCGATCTTCAGTTCGGACGCCATCTCGTCCTCCGCATACGCGACCGACGAAATCTTGCGCGTCCTGATCCTGGCCGGCATCGCCTGGCTGACGTGGTCCATCTGGGTTGCCGCCGCGATCGCCCTGATGCTGACCATCGTTGCCCTGAGCTACCGGCAGGTTTGCCATGGCTACCCGTCGGGCGGCGGCGCCTACGTGGTGGCCCGAGAGAACCTGGGCCCCAACTTCGGCCTCATCGCCGCCGCCGCGTTGATGGTGGACTACGTGATGACCGTCGCCGTGTCGAGCGCGGCGGCCCTCGCCAACCTGTCCGCGTACTTCGAAGTGATCAAGCCCTACAGCGTCGAGCTGGGGGCGGTGATCATCATCCTGGTCACGGCCGCGAATCTCCGTGGCGTTCGCGAGTCGGGCAACATCTTCGCCATCCCCACGTACATGTTCGTCGGCATGGCCCTGCTCGTGATCGGCATGGGCACGGCGAACGTGCTCACCGGGCATGCGCACATGGTGGAGCCGTCCAAGTTCGCCGAGAAGGCAGGGACAGAGGCATTCACGATCTTCCTGCTGCTCAAGGCGTTCGCGGGAGGATCCGTGGCCCTGACCGGCGTTGAGGCGATCGCCAACGGCGTGCCTGCATTCAAGCCGCCCGAAGCGAAGAACGCCGCCAACACCCTGATCATCATGGCTCTGCTCCTTGGCGTGATCTTCGTCGGCCTGACCTTCGTCGGCATGAACTACGGGGTCAGAGCCGAGACCTCCGCAGGCCAGCCGGTTCTCGCCCAGATCGGATCGGCCGTGTTCGGCCCGGGCATCCTCTTTGCCCTGCTGCAAGTCAGCGCCGCCTTGATCCTGTTCCTGGCCTGCAACACCAGCTTCAACGCCTTCCCGCGGCTGGCGGCCATCCTCGCCAAGGACGACTCGATGCCGCGCCAGTTCGCCTTCCGGGGCGACCGGCTGGCCTTCTCCTGGGGCATCGTCGTGCTGGCCGCGGCCGCGATCGGCATGCTCTGGGCCTTCAACGCCTCGGTGGACGCGCTCATCCCGCTCTACTCGGTCGGCGTGTTCATCTGCTTCACGCTGTCGCAGGCCGGGATGGTCATCCACTGGCGGCACGAGCGAAGCGCAGGCTGGGCCTGGCGCAGCGTGCTCAACGGATTCGGCGCACTCCTGACCGGCGTCGTCTTCCTGGTCGTGGCCTACGAGAAGTTCTTCAACGGCGCCTGGATGGTCCTGATCTTCATTCCGGCCCTGATCGGGATGATGATGTTCATCCGGCACCAGTACGCCGCATCGTCCCGGGCGCTCCAGATGCGACCGGGAACCGCAATCCCGCAGCCCCACCGCCACAACCGCGTGGTGATCCCAATTTCGGGCGTGAACCGCGCCGTCGTCCAGGCTCTGAACGTGGCCCGATCCATTACCACCGACATTCGCGCCGTCTACGTCTCCGACGACCCCGCGACGAGCACCGAGGTTCGCGAGCACTGGGTCCAGTCCGTGCCGGACGTGCCGCTCGTCGTCGTCGAGTCGCCGTACCGCGCCCTCATCGCCCCGCTTGTCGCCTATCTCGACGTCCTGGATCGTTCCTGGCCCGCGGATCAGGAGAAGCCGATTACCTTCGTCCTGATCCCCGAGTACGTGGCTCGCAGCTGGTGGGAGCGGATGCTCTACAACCAGGCAGCCAAACAGCTGCGCGCAACGCTCCTCGGCCGGCCGCATACCGTCGTGATCAACGTCCCGTACCGCCGCGACGAAACCCATGTCACCGCCGCGGCGGAGGAGAAGCACCCGGATGGCACACTGGTCCCCGGAGAGAACGGCGTCGCCACCGATCGCTCATCGGCCGACCGCCCGTCCACGAGCGGACGGCGCTAGGGCTCGGCTGCGACCCTCGTAGCGGCCCCGCAGGCCGCGCGGAGTGATCGTTGGGCCGAACGGGAAGGCGCCGGTGCGCATCCGGATCGGCCCTCTCCACACCTTCGGCTCATGCATAAAAGCGCGCCGGTGGTATCGTTCCCGCTCGTAAGCGATCCTGGTCGCGACCCGCTGTCACGAGAACGGAGGTCCGGTGCCCGAGGCGATTCCGCCCGTTTTCCGGCGCGCCGTCATTGCCCTCAGCGGTGGTGCCGTGGATGAGACTGTCGTCCGTCTGGCCCTCGAGTTCGGGCGCGCATCCCGTGCCGAGTTGATCGCGATCCACGTCGTGGAGCTCAACTGGACTCAGCCGCTCGACGCCGACGTGGCGGAGCGATCGGAGGAGGCCCAGCGGGTACTCGACGCCGCCGAAGGCGTGGCCGAAGCCATGCACGGCAAGCTCGAGGCGGTCCTGGTTCAGGCTCGCGATGTGGGTGCGGCGATCGTGGACGAGGCCGCGGCACGCGATGCGGACTTGCTGATTCTTGGCCTGCCATACCGAACCCGCTTCGGCGGCGACTTCGCTATCGGGCGGGCCGTCCCCTATGCGTTGAAGAACGCCCCCTGCGCCGTGTGGGTGGTGCGCGAACCGATGGGCGAGGAGCCTCAATGAAGATCGTGATCGTGGGGTGCGGCCGCGTCGGGTCGACACTCGCCGAAAACCTCGACGCAGACGGCCACGAAGTCATCATCTTCGACATCCGGACTTCCGCCTTCGATCGGCTTCCGGAGACGTTCAAGGGCGTCGCCATTCGCGGCGACGGGACAGACGCGGAGGTTCTGCGGCGGGCCGGCGCTCACGGCGCCGACATCTTCCTGTCGCTGACGGAAGGTGACAACCGCAACATCATGGCCGCCCAGGTGGCCACTGAGTCGTTCGGTGTTCCGCAGGTCATCGCCAAGATCAACGACCCGGTCCGGGCCGCGGCCTATTCAGAGCTGGGCGTCGTCACGCTGTGCCGGACCAACCTGATGGTCGACTCGGTGGCCCAGTACTTGAACCTGCCGATGCAGACCGGCCCCGGCATCGATATCCCCGAGACACCGGGCCGCGAGCATCCCCATCCGTCGGCCGACACCATCGAAACCCCGGCTTTCCGCCATCCGGGGCCGGATCCGGAAGCCGCGAGCGGGGCGGCCGACCGCCGAAACATCACCAGCGAAGCCGACGCGGCTCGAGCCAGGCGGCTCGGTTTTCGTCGGACGCGCGGCTAGGCGCGGGTAGGAGAGCGACATGTTCGTCATCGTTGTAGGCGGCGGCAAGGTCGGGTACTTCCTCGCCCGCGAGCTCATCGGAGCCGGCCACGAGGTCGCCCTGATGGAGCGGGACAGGGCCCGCGCCGTGCAGATCACCGAGGAAATCGGGTCGATCGTCATTCCCCAGGACGGCTGCGAGGGCAAATACCTGGGCCAGGCCGGTGCCAATCGGGCCGACATCGTGGCCGCCGTCACCGGCGACGACGAGGACAACCTGGTCATCTGCCAGATGGCCAAGCATCACTTCGACGTGCCGCGGACCATCGCCCGGGTCAACAACCCCAAGAACGAGAGCCTCTTCAAGCACCTCGGCGTAGACGAGATCGTGTCGCCGACCCGGATGATTCTCGGCTCCATTGAGGCCGACATCCCGGTCCACGAGCTGCTCCACCTGGCGGTGCTCGGCGGCGGCGAGCTGGAGCTCGTCGAGGCTCAGTTGCGCATCGGATCGCCCGCGGTGGGAGTCACCGCCGGCAGCCTCAACCTCCCCGACGGGTGCTCGATCTTCGCCATCATTCGCGACGACCGGGCCATGTCGGTTCGCTCCGAGACGGAGCTTCAGGAAGGCGACAAGGTCATCGGTATCGGCCGGACCGAGTGCGAGGCCGAGCTCCACAGGATCCTGCTGGGCGACACCGACTCGCAGGACTAGGCGGCGGGGCGGCCCGCTGAGGCAGACCGCCCGACCGATCGGCGCGCTAGCTGTTCAGATACAGCAGCGCCAGACCGGCGATCGCCACTGCAGCTCCCAGGTACCAGAGGCGCGGCGGCTTGTGGCCCTGGAGCCAGAAGGCGAACGGGACCGCGATCAACGGCGCCACGGCCTGGATCGCCTGCGCCTGGCCGGCGGGGATCGTCTGAAGTGCCCACACGAGGAACGTGACGCCCAGGATCGGGCCGAAGATCGAGTTGAGGCCGCCCCAGAAGAGCGGGCGAGTGGTCAGCTTGCCGCCGTCGGAGCTGAGGACGGACTTGATCGAACCGTCGGCCGCGGCAAAGCCCCACTTGCGACGCCACACGAAGCGGGCGATGGCATAGACGATGAGGGCGACGAGGAAGCCGCCGATCAGCCGCTGGAAGGCAACGGTGATCGTGTCCGGCGGGGTGTGAGCCGCCTTCATGAGCATCTGGCCGTGCTTGGTGGCGGCGACGCTGATGCCCTGAGCCACGGCCGCAAGAAGGGCCAGGCCGACGCCGAGTGCGACGCCCTTGAGGGCCACTCCCTTGATGACGGTCGACCGGACGTACGGCAGGAGGCCGATGACCACGCCGACGAGGATCACCGCGCACAGTTCGATCTGAAGCGTCGTCAACTTGTCCGCATACCAGAACCAGGCCACGACGGCCGCGACGGGCGCAGCGATCGTCTCCTCGATGAGCGACGCGAGCGGCGCGCCCAGCCTGGACAGCGAGGCGAGCAGAGACAGGCCGCCTATGCCGAAACCGATAGCGCCGGCGGCGATGAAGAGCTGCGTCTGGCCGCGCATCCCCTGGCCGAAGGCGAAGGCCCACACGCCCAGGATCAGGAGAGCGAACGAGAGTCGAATGACGTTGGCGCGGACGAAGCCGATGAGTGCAATGGCGCGTCCGGCAACGACCGGCGTGATGCCGAAGAAGAATGCGGTGAACAGGGCGCCGATCATCGGACGGACCTCATCCGGGGAGCGGCGATCCGTCGCTGTGGGGACGGGCAGGCGGGCACGGCGACTCTAATGGTCATGTAGTAACTCTTTCTTCGGGAGGTTTCAACGAATCTACACGCCGGCTCCCCGCCCGGCCCCGCGCCTCATGTCCCGTTCAACTGGGCCGCCGGTCACTGCGCCGGCGCCCCGAATGGCCCGGCGAGCCGTGCCGGGGCCGGGGGTTGCGCGGGGGCCCGGCGGCGCGGGGGCCCGGCGGCGCGGGGGCCCGGCGGCGGCCTGGCCGAGCGGCGCCGGCCTACTTCAGGAGCTGCGCCGCGAGCCGCTCGCCCAGGCCGACGGCGTAGTTCTGGCCGCGATCGTGCGGATAGACCTGCCCGATGGTCGCCACGTAAAGGCCCGGAAGCGGCGTTTCGAACGGAGGGATCCGGTCTCGGAAGTCCGTCCCAACGATCGGCTGCGCGTCCCGAACGGCGAAGAGCCACCGATCCGTGATCCAGCTCTTGTCGAAGGTCGGGTTGATGCGCGCCAGGTGCGGGGCGAAGGCATCGACGAGCTGGTCGGCGCTGAGGCTGAGCATCGGATCGGCCGGATCCCGGTAGCTGCCGAGGTAGACGATGCGACGGCCACCGTATTCGGACGGGGCGCGCATGTTCGTGTGCTCGACGACGACGAGGAACGGGTAGCCCGCGTCGTTGACGTTGAGCCAGTACGTGTCGGTCAGCGACCGGTCCAGAGCGAGGATCAGGCAGTGGGCGGTCTGGGCCGGCACCGTCGCGTATCGAGCCCGCCACGAATCGGGCAGTTCGGAGGCGAGGTCGGCGGTGAGGCGGGGCGGGAGCGTGGAGATGACCGCGTCGTGGCGCTGGGTCTCGATGCCCGACGCGCCTCGGGCTCGCACGCTGTATCCGTTGTCGGTCCGCTCCACGGACTCAACGGCCGTGTTCAGCCTGACCGTCCCGCCGGCGCCACGAACCCGCTCGGCCAGCCCCTCGTACAGGGGCCGAAACCCTCCGCGCGGATAGCCGAGCGCCGACGTCCTGTCGTGGACCCTCGCCCAGAACCACGGCAGGGCGATTTCTTCCGCGGCGGCCCCGAACTTGCCCTCGAACAGCGGCCGCCAGATCCGGTCGTAGGAGGCGCGGCCCATCCAGCGTCGAAGCCACGGACCGGCGGCCCGGCCCTCCAGCAAACCGCCTCGCGGGATCAGCCGCAGCGCCGCCAGAGTCGCACCCATCCGCAGGCGGGCCGACAACGGCAAGCCCCGGAACCTCAGCAGCGAAATCGGCGAGTCCAGCTGCGCGATCTTGCCGTCAAGCAGCGTGGCCGTCAGCGGGTGCGTCCAGGACAGGCCCTCGGCGAGGCCGAGCTCCTCATAGGTCCGGCGCACGATGCGGTCCGACCTGAACACGTGGTGATAGAAACGCTCGAGCCACACACCGGGCTCTACCTCGAAGCCGGCGGCCTGGCCTCCGACGAAACCGTCCCTCTCGTAGACGGTCACGGAGCGGCCCGCTTCTGCGAGCCGCCGGGCCACGCTCAGGCCGATCGCCCCCGCGCCGATGACCGCCCAGCTCTGGGCATGGAACGCGTCTCGAGGATCGCCGACGATCGAGGCCGGAGAAGGCGTCGGGGTAGTCACCGGGCTAGTCTATCGGTTGGTGGATGGCTCACGAAGGGACGCCGACGGGTGGCGGGCACGGGAAATCCGAAGGTCGTAGCGGCTACACTTCCACCACCCCAGCCGGCGTGGCTATCGTGGAGCGTCGCGCGAGGGTTCGCCAGAACGAGGGCCCGCTTGTCCGCGGCTGAAATCCAGGTCAGTGAGTCGACCGGCGCGAGGGCTGGATGGTGGCGCGGACTCGCCCTCGAAGGCGTCCGGACTCTGCCGATTGTGGCCCTGGCGCTGGCGAATCTGATCCCGGGCCTGCTGCTGGGGCCGGCCCTGGATGCCGCCGTCTTCTTGTTGATCGGGAAGGGCGTGAGCCACGGGGCGATGCCTTACCTGGGCTACTGGGATCACAAGCCGCCGGGTGTGTATCTGCTCAATGCGGCCGGGCAGGCTGGCCTGCCGTGGCTCGATCCATGGGTAGTGGATTGGCTGCTCACGTTGGTGGCGACCGTGATCGCCGTGGTCATTCTGGAGAGGCTGCTTCGTCCCCGGGTTGGAGCCGCGATCGCTCTGGCAGTCGCCCTGGCCTGCGAATGCATCGTCACCGCCTATCCAATCGCCATCGGCGGCGGCTACACGGAGTCTCTGGCTCTGCCGCTGATGGTCGGCGGGCTATTCCTGTTGGCCCGGGGCGACCACCGGGCACGTTCCCTGGCAGCCGCCGGGCTTGTCCTCGCGGCCGGGTGCCTCTTCTCCCTGCAGGTGCTGCCGGGAGCCGCGGCGATCGGGCTCGCCATGGTCGTGTCGACACCGCGTGAAATGCTCCGGAGAATTGCGCCGCTGGCCGCGGCCGGACTGCTTCTACCGCTTGCCGCCCTTGCCTGGCTGGCCTGGGGAGGAGCCCTCGGCGCGGCAGTGGACCAGCTCGTCCACTACAACTCGGTGTATCGGACTTCGGGCAGCAGCTGGATTCCGGCGGATGTGGTCACCGAGGGGATCGCCGCCATCTGCCTGCTTCTGCCGGTCCTGGTGAGCTGCCTCAGGATTGTTCGGGGGCACCTCGCCGTCGACCGGGTCAGCGCGGCGTGCCTCGGCTGGGTCGCCGGATTCCTGGCTCTCGTGGTCTACGAGCAGCGTCTCTATCCGCACTACCTGATCCTGCTCGCCCCGGCTCTGGCGGTCATCGCGGCTCCTTCGGTGGCGTGGTTCGTCGCCAGTTTGCGGTCTCCACGGCCGGCGCTCCGGCGGGCCGGGTTCTCGTTTCTCGCCATCACGGCGGTTCTGGTGCTGATGCTCCAGGCATGGAGCGTGGAGTGGCTCGTGATCACGGCGCCACGCGATTCCACCTGGCGGACGGAAACCCAGAGTGTCACCCGCTGGATCGACTCCCAGACGCCCGAGTCCGCGACCGTCTACGTCTGGGGTAATCACCCCGAGCTGTACCTGCGGTTCGACCGGACGCCGGCCCAGCCGTACCTCTATGAGTTCCCGCTCACGACTGAAGGCTACTGGTCACCCGCAGCCACCCACGACCTCGTCGAGAGATGGTTGCAGGCGGGTCCGGACGTGATCGTTGAAGCGCCATCGTCGGTTCCCTTGTCGCTCCCGGCCATCAAGACTCAGGACCCGCGCAACTACGACTCTCTGGCCGAGCTCCGGACGTTCATCCACGATCGATACCAACTATCCCTTGACCAGGCCGACTTGCGGGTCTGGCGGAGGCTGCCATGAACAGGGCCATGACCGGCGGCAGGTGGGCTTCCTTCGCCGCTCTCGGCGGCCTGCTACTCATGCCGGGACTGTGGTTCGGGCCGACATTCGACGCCGCCGCGTTCATGCTCGTCGGGTCGGGGATCCGGGCCGGCGGCATGCCGTATCGGGACTTCTGGGATGACAAGCCGCCGGGCCTGTACCTCCTGAACGCCATCTCCCAGGCGGGCTTGCCCTGGCTCGACCGCTGGCTGGTGTGCTGGTTGCTGAGCCTGTCCTTCACGGTGGCTGCGGCGATCATCTTCGAGTCGCTGCTGCGGCCCCGGGTCGGGGCGTTGGTCGCCTGGGGCGCGGCCCTGGTTCTTCTTTGCTTCGTCGCCTCGTACCCGATGGCGCTCGGCGGCGGCTACGGCGAAACCTTCGCTCTGCCGTTCGTGCTGGGAGCCGTCTGGATCCTGAGCAGATCGGAGCGGCGGTTCAGAGATGTGGCTGCGACGGGCGCGCTGCTGAGCATCGCTTGCCTGCTTTCGCTCCAGTCGGCCCCCGCAGCGGTCGCGATCGGGCTGGCGACGGCCGCCAGCATGACGATCCGACCGACATTGGGGCGGTTCGCGGTCCTCGGCATGTCCGGTCTGGCGATCCCACTCGTGCTGGCCGGCTGGCTGATTCTGGGCGGAGCCGGCCAGCAGGCCTATGACGTCGTCGTCCGGTACAACTCGGACTTCTACCGGCTGAACGGCCAGTCGCTCTTCTGGCTCCGCCTGATGCTCGCCGGGATCGTCGTTTCGGCCCTCCTGCCGTCCGTCGCGGCTCAGGTTGTGTCGTGGTTGCGTGGAAGACGGCGGCCGGATCGCGTCGAGGCGGCCTGCGCCGGTTGGCTGGTAGCGGCCGTCCTGTCGTTCGCGTATGAGCAGCGGGTCTTCATGCACTACCTGATCCTCGTCGCCCCGGCGCTGATCGTGATCGGCGCGCCGGCGTTCGTGAGGCTGTCGAAGCTTCTGCGTTCGCCCCGCGCCGCCGCGCGCCGAGTCGCGATAGTGGCCCAGAGCTCGGCCGCGGCGATGCTGATCGTGATCTTGCTCTGGGGAGCTCAGTGGCCGGGCAGCTCGGCCGGGATCACGAACGCCTGGCATGCGGATGAAACCGCCGTTTCCGGCTGGGTGAGAGACAACACCCCGGCCTCGGCGACGGTCTTCGTCTGGGGCGATCACCCCGAGATCTACATCGATGCCGACCGATGGCCCGCCTGCCGCTGGATCTTCATGGATCCGATGACCACTCGGGGATATTGGTCCCAGGAGGCGACAAACGACCTCCTGGCGCAGTGGCAGGCGAACCCGCCGGCGGTGGTCGTCGAGACTCCCGCGGCCATTCCTCTCTTCCGAGAAGGTGTTTCGGCGGCGGACGACCCGCGAACCTACGACGTTCTGGCCGGACTCAGATCCTTCGTGCGCGACGGCTACCGGCTCGCCCACACCCAGGGCCAGGCGGACGTCTGGCTCAGGCGGTAGAGGCGGACCGGACGGTCCAATTCACGCACAGCTAGAGTGGCGGCCGGGTGCCCGGTGGCTCGCGATCGGTCGAACACGTGGATACCAGCCACGCCTTGGCTAAATGAGCGAATGGACCGCTCGGAACGCGACCGGTCGAACATCCAGCAATTCAGGCGAGCGCGCACGGCGGGCCGACTGCGGTAGTCTGGGGGCGCATGTTTTGCGGAGTCACCTGAGAGGGGAAATGGGCATGGGCAAGTTGGGCAAAGGGTCGGCGTGGCGTCTCGCGCTCGTCGTCGTGGCGGTCATCGGATTGGCCGGATGCGCCGGGCCTGCGGCCAGCCCCAGCGCGCAGCTCACGGCAGTTCCAAGCGTCCAGGGCATGTTGACTGCGAATCCCAGCCCCACCCCGACGCCGACGCTCGCACCAACCTCTTCCCCGACGGCGCGGCCACCGCTCAAGTTCGTCGCGACCGGCAGCATGCACGTCGCACGTGAGTACGCCACGGCCACGCTTCTACCGAATGGCAAGGTCCTCATCACCGGTGGAATGGCGGACTTTGGGCTTACTCGGGACTTCTATGCATCGGCCGAGCTGTATGACCCAGCCACAGGCAAGTTCACCAAGACCGGGTCGATGACAGTGGCACGCACCAACCACACGGCAACTCTGCTCGCAGATGGACGCGTCCTGATCGCGGGGGGCTACGGCTGCGCGGACCCACGACAATGCTCCGGCGTCTTTGTCGGCGACATGAAGGATCTCGGTTCCGCGGAGTTGTATGACCCCAAGACCGGCAAGTTCAGCTCGACGGGCTCCGTGATCGGGACTTTCGCCAACGGGACTGGGACTCTTCTGGCCGACGGTCGAGTCCTGCTGGCCGAGGGCGATGGCGGCCCGGCTGAACTCTACGACGCACAGTCTGGCAAGTTCGTGGCAACGGGCAAGGAGATAGGCTTCGCGAATGCTACGGCGGCACTCCTGCCAAATGGCAAGGTCCTGCTGACCGGTCAATCGGTGACCCGCAGTGCCACGACTCGTTTCCCCCTCATCGGCGAGATCTACGACGAGGCGAGCGGCAAGTTCACGAAGGTGTCGTTTGAGCTTCCACCCGGCTCTACGCAATCGGCCCAGTACAACGGCCAGGTTGTCAAACCGTTCTCGATGACCGGCCCTATCACAGTCCTCAAGGATGGCCGCATCCTTCTCTTTCAAGGTGGCTATCTAGAGACATACGACCCTGCGGCCGGCTCATGCGTTGCCGCTGGTTTCGTATCGCCTGGCGCTCAGTGGGAGATCCCGACCGCCACTCTGCTCAGCGACGGCCGGGTTCTGATCCTGGGAGGCGGCGTCAAACCGGACAGCAACCCTGAAAACAACGAAGTGATCACCAACTCAGCCGTCCTGTACGACCCTTCCGGAGGAGCCCACGCGATCGGTTCGATGAAGAGCGCCCGTCGCTACCACACGGCCACCCTCTTGTCCAACGGTGCTGTCCTGATCGCTGGCGGCCAAGATGCGCACGGGAAACCCGTTGCTTCCGCCGAGCTGTTCAAGCCGTGACAGAGCAGCGGCCCTCGTTGCGTCTCGCGCTCGTCGTCGTGGCGGTCATCGGATTGGCCGGATGCGCCGGGCCTGCGGCCAGCCCCAGCGCGCAGCTCACGGCAGTTCCAAGCGTCCTGGGCACGTGGACCGCGAGTCCGAGGCCCAGTACGACGCCGACGCTCGCCCCCACTTCTACCCCGACGGCGCCTCCAACGCTCAAGTTCGTCGCGACAGGCAGCATGCACACCGCGCGCAGTAGTGCGACGGCCACGCTGCTGCCGAATGGCAAGGTCCTGATCGTCGGCGGAATGTCGGCCCTTCCGTTGACTCAGGACTTCTATGCATCGGCCGAGCTGTATGACCCCGCCACAG
>Ga0182010_10000740_pt1 | contig 18455 bp, 12 predicted proteins | sample 611E1MmetaG_FD_120488 | JGI IMG/M metagenome (GOLD analysis project Ga0182010, IMG submission 120488) | Permafrost microbial communities from Stordalen Mire, Sweden - 611E1M metaG | ecosystem: Environmental > Terrestrial > Soil > Wetlands > Permafrost | place: Sweden: Stordalen | collected...
AAGGTTAGGCCGATAACCTTGGATTTGGAGCCAGGGAAGCCAACGTTCTCAACCGGCCTTCTTCAACGCCAGTGCGAGCGGCTTCCTCTCGCCCCGTCCATTCGAGTAGTGCTGACTTGCTCGGGTTTACATTTCTCAGTCGCTTGCCTGCTCGTTCGGGCAGTCGATGTGGATGCGAGCTCGCTCTCTACAGGTCGAGCTCCCGTCCGAGGACCCGGAGAACCATGCCACCACCAACGGTTGGCTAGGCTGGGCCTCGGACGGAGGCGGTCAGCCCTTCCTCGTGATCGGGTAGATCGAGAGTGCGCCAAGGACGGCAGGAGAAGCGAACGAGGGTGGAGGCGCGTCGGGGCGGGCGACGCTGTCGACGCCGGCGTCTCGATTGACTTCGAACCGCCTCCGGTTGTGGTTGGCGCAGAGCCTAGCGACGGCCGGGCATTGCCCGAGCAGCCGGAAGCGGTGATGACCAACACTAAGCCGACGATCGTGCGAAGCCGGCTCGTGGAGCGAACGCTCATATCGTCTCCCCCGGTTAGAAAGTGGACGTCAGCGTAGGTCCAGGCACCATAGGCAGCAAGTTACGGCGGACACACGACCAACATGCAGCCAGCCCAAGAGCCTGAGACCCCGAGCCATTGAGGAACAGCGGCGCGAGGCTTCGGTCCAGCGCTCCGTCCCAGGAGAGGCCGTGACCCCGGAATGTGCGCCGCCGACCATGGATTGACGTTCCGGCAGCTACCGCTATGCTACCTCGTATAGTGATGCACGGCGTTCTGAGGTAGCAGACATGGGTCGGATCGGGAGCCAGCTCTTGAAGGGGACCACTCCGCTCTTGGTGCTCAGCGTGCTGCGCGACGGCGAGCTCTACGGCTACGAGATCGCGCAGCGAATCCGCGAGCGGAGTGGTGGATCATTCGCTCCGAGCGAGGGTTCGCTTTACCCTGCCCTCCATGCCCTCGAGGCCGAGGGCGCTCTGTCGGCGACGTGGCGCGAGGGTGACAAGGGCCCGCGCCGCCGCTACTACCGTCTGACGAACTCCGGCGGCGCGCTTCTGGCCGAGCATGAAGCCCAGTGGAGTTCGTTCGCCCTCAGCGTCGCTCGCACGGTCGGAGGGGAGGCGGGCCGGTGACTCTTTTGATCGCATTCCTCGTGTCTATGGCGCTGGGCAGCTTGCTGTACATGCGGCTTGAGCGTTCGGTAGATCGACCTGTACCACTGGCGAATACCACCGGGCTTGATCGCAAGGCGCAAGAGTTCCTTCGGACGCTCGACTCGAACCTTGATTTGCCAGAGACCGACCGAGCCGAACTTCGGGCCGAGCTCGCCGACCATCTCTCCGATTCAGTCGCGAGTCTGGAGGCCGAAGGCCAGCCTAGAGAACGAGCCATGCGGGAGGCACTGGCCAGGCTCGGTAATCCTGCCGAACTCGCTCGGCAGATGAATGCGGCCCATCGCTCGACCCGGCGTACGTTGGCCGGAGCCGCCGGCGGAGTATTCCAAGTTGGGCTCGGCGCGATCCAGGGCTACCTCGTGGGGATCCTGCTGTACTTGCTCGTATCTCTTATCACGGGAGTGCTTCTCAGCTCAGCCTTGCGTGGGGCCGCTGATTCCGCCGCCCACTTCCTGCCTGCCATTAGCCTGAGCTCGAGCGACACGAGCACTGCTGCCACCGCAGGACTCGGCTGTTTTGCCGGGCTCGTAGGGGCCCGCCGAGGTGTCCAAGCCGCGCATAGATTGAGCCGCCGGTCGATATCGGCCATCAGTCGATGGGTTGGAATCGGCGGCGGGGCGATGATCGCCTACCTGCTGATGTTCGTGATCAGCCAGCCACAAAGCTGGCCCGCGGTGCCGATCGAATTGCTCATCCCGATCGCCTTCGCCGTTGGCGCCCTCTTCGCGATGCGGCCATTGCCCAGCGTACGAGTCCCGGGCCGGCTGGTCGCGGGGGCAGCAGTAGCCTTGATCGTGGCAGTGGTCGCCACCGGGTCCTGGTCCTCCACTGGCACAGTGACCGCGAGCTCCTCGTATGACAATGGACAGCAGACCGCGGCACTCAACAAGATCGTGCCCGCCTGGTCTGGCGATATCGGGCTCGAGGGCAGGTGGGGTGCGATCGGCGGCTCCGTCGTAGACGAAACCTGGCAGATTCAAGACCCCAAAGTCCTCTCCGGACTGCGCGACATTCGTTTCGAACTCTGGCGCGCCGTTCCGGTTGCGGGCACGCCGGATTGGCAGCAGGCCTGGCTCCCAGACCAGGGCTACTCAGCGCCATTCGCGACCGAACCGGCCGACGTTTCGAGCGCCACCTTCACCGCCCATTTCGACGTTGGCCACGTCAAGACCACGCGCTGGCTGGTTCTGCTGACGGGCGCAGCATCGGATGGCATCCGATACAGGGTCGACTGGCGCTCGGAGTGTCCAACGTCGTTCTCTGGGACGATCTGGGATTGGATGACAGCGACCTACTAGCCGTGCCTAAGCCGCCGCTGTCAGGAATTCAACGACCCAGAGCGGCACAACAATCCGGCACTTGGGAACCGCCGGTTCAAATCCTCTCGCCCCGACCATTCGAGTAGGTTGCTACCTACCCCTCTTGCCTGAGTCGCTGTGGCTTTGGTTGCGGTTGGCGCCGGTTGCCACCCTTCGTTTCCGTCTCCACAAGAGCAACATTGGCGAATTCCAGAATCGGGTCTTTCACCCCCACGGGGTGTGCGGGCTCAGGGACCCGTCGCGGCCGGCGTTGCCTCGATCGCCGGCGTCGAGGTCGGCGTCGCGTTCGGATCGGGGCTCGGCGAGACGGGCGGGCCGATCGATCCCTTCGGTTCGACGCCGGACAGCCCTTCGCCGAAGTACACCTTGTTTCCGGAAATCCAGAGGATGCCCTTTGGCTCGATCAGCATCTCTCCGTCCGAGGGCAGATTCCCTACGTCGCCGCCTTCATTTAGCAGCGTCCAGTGCCCGTCGCCTTCACTCAAGTAGAAACGCCCGCCGCCGTCGACCGCGTACAAGATCCGGTTGCCGTCCGAAACCATCTGGGCGCGACCATTTGGGGATTGGGGGGAGGGCGGCGCATTGGTGTCCTTCGACCAGCTCTGGCCACCGTCGGTCGAATGGATATCGCCGTTGGTCGCCCCGAGGCGGCCATCGACCATCATGGCCCAGCCAAATGGCGGAAGGGAGTAACCCTGCGGGTCGTACTTCGACCAGGTGAGCCCATCGGGCGAGTACCAGGCGTACTCGGAATAGCGCCAAGTCAGTGTCGGGCCGCCCCCGGACTGACTAGTGCGCTCGCTACTGCCATTGGGATCCTCGATCTCCCCGGTGGCCATGAACCCGTCGATGAACGCCCGAACGGAGACCCCCCGGGCCTGCGCGAGATCCGAAGGTAGGACGGCCCGGATCCAGCCGACGCCGTCCCGAGTGACGTAGACGGTCGTCGGCCCCGCCGGCTCCGGCTGAGACGGATCCGCCGCGGGCGAGGTCGTCACTACGAGGCCGGGCTTGCCCGACACGACACCCGAGACGCGCCCGAGGTCGAACGGCACCGCGACGGGCGTGAGCTTCTCGCCATCGGTCGTCAGCCAGGCGCCCGTCCCGGGCAGACCGTTGAGCACGAGCAGCTGCCCGCCCACCGAAGCGACCCACGCGTCCTGGGGGATATTCGTGGCGAGTCGCCAGTCGAGCCCGTCCTGCGACAACCACCACCGGGCCTGGTCGCCGACGAGGGCGTAGCCGTGGGACCAATGGATCGGGAGAACTTCCCCAAGCGCTGTCCACAAGGGCCTGCTCGCGTTCATGCCCGCGAATCCGGAGCTGACGTCGTGCCACTCAATTGCCGTCCACTCGCCCGAACCGGCGTCCGGACGCGGGGTCCACTGCTGGGCGGCGGGACTCGTGGAGGTCCGGAGGAGCCCACCGACGAGCGCGACGACGGCGAGCACGGCGGCGAGACCGGCGAGCCCCCTGAGCGCGTGGGGACGAATGCGTCCATCGAACCTCGCCGCCGTCCGACTTCGTCCGCGGAGGATGACCTCCCGGGCAACGTCGTCGAGCGTCGATGGCGCCTCCGGAGCAGCCCGGCCGATCGACCGAAGCCGCCGTTCGAGATCCATGTCGAAGTCGTCTTGGTTCATCGTCGCACCCCACCGTTCTGGCGTTCCAGCTCCTTGCGGAGCGTATTCATCGCGTAGTGGAGCCTTGACTTGACGGTGCCGAGTGGAACGTCGAGCCGGCTCGCGATCGCTTCGAGCGGGAGGTCGCGCCAGAAACGCAGCACGACCACCAGCCGCTGATCGAGAGGCAATCGGGCAACCAGCCGGCCGACCTCGTCGCGAGCGAGGGCATCGCGAAAGGGATCGTGACCGCCCAACGCGGCGTCGTCGTCCAGCTCCAGGAACCGGACGCTTTTACGGGCACGCAGCCGATCCTTGCATGCGTTCGCGACGATCCGATCGAACCACGGCGCGAAGCTGGCCCGATCACGTAAGCGCGGCCAGGCATTCCACGCCCTTTCGAGACCGTCCTGGACTGCGTCTTCAGCTTCTCCGGCGTCGCACAGGAGGAACCCGGCCAGCCGGTACGCGCCCGTCAGACACGGCCGAACCAGCGCGAGGAACTCCGCGTCCTCCGTCGCCTGGTCCGACTTCTCCAGCACGCGCGGCATTCCCTCCACGATCATCTCGGCTCCCTACGATAAGTCTCCGTTTCGGAGTGCCCTTCCAGACGAGGGTGGTACCGAAAAGGTTCAGAGCTGAGGTTGATTGAGTCCTGCGTAGTTCACGGTCACGCCGTGAAGATCAGTTGGAAAGCGGCGGGCGCCAACTGACGAGATCTAGTTCGTCACGCAGAGCGCACCGAGCGCAGCGGTGGCCAGGCGCCGCCCATCGTCACGAGGATGCGGCCCCGGTAGAGACGTTGGATCCAGATCCCCGACGAGCGGGTTAGCCTAGGCCCGACTCCTCTCGCCCCGACCATTCGAGTAGTTTCCACTCCACCCACCGTTCCCTCGCGCGGGCTGCGCGCCTTGCCGCGACCTGACGCCCCATGTCGAGCGATGAGCGATGCCATCGCGTGCGCCGCGGAGGATGCCCGTTGCCGGCAGACGGCGGGCGCCTTGGCTGGGTTCACGTCCTGGCAGATCTGGTCCTTGGTGAGCTGGCCCGTGGCGAGCACGATCCTCAGCGCGTCGAGCATACGGTCCCGAGGGCAACTCGTTCGGGCCGACCTCGTCCGCCGAGGTAGCTATTCCGGAGGCCTCCAGCCGCTCGAATACCAAGCGCCCCGCGTTCAGATTCCCATGTCCGCTCTCACCGGAGTGGAGATGTTCCAACGAGTGGCAATCGCGACGTCGCGGGTCTATCCTCCTGTGCAACCGGCGACGATGCGCCGGGAGGGACGCTCGAGGGGCACGCCATGAGGTACAGGAAATCAGGTGGTGCAGCGGCGATGGCCGTCGCTGTCGGCGTTGTCGCCTGCCTCATGAGCGCGGCCTGCTCCCCGGCGGCAACGAGCACCTCGCCTACTGTCCCCGCGTCGCCAGCTCCTAGCCAGGCCGCGTCGGGTAGGCCGGGCTGCCTCGTCGGCGAGGCGTGGAACAACTACTCGGAAGACCGGATCGCGTTGTGGGACCAGCCGGCGATCGAGAAGCAGATTGACGCTGCCGGGGGCACGCACGAGTTCGTCGACGCCAAGTCGAGCGTTGAAACTCAGGTGACGCAGATCGACGAGTTCGTTGCGAAGGGTGCGGACGTCATCATCGTCCGGGTCATGTTCGGCCCCGACGGTGGGCTCGCGCAGGAGACCAAGGGCGCGATCGACAGGGCGGTCGACGCGGGCGTCCCCGTCATCGTCTACGACTATCTCATCGACGACCCGAAGGCGCTCGTGGTCGCGTTCGACCCGGTCGAGACCGGACGGATGGAGGCGCGCGCGATCCTCGCCGCAAGGCCCAAGGGCAACTACGCGATCATCAAGGGCCACCCAACGGGCCAGCTCGAGCCCGACCTCATCGCCTCCGGCATCCACGAGGTCCTGCAGCCCGCGATCGACAAGGGCGACATCAAGATCGTTGCCGAGACCTACACGGTGAATTGGGATCCCTACACAGCGCAGACCGAGATGGAGACGATCCTGTCGGAGAACCACTACAAGATCGACGCGGTCATCTCGGAAGACGACAACATGGCCGGCGGCGTAGTCGCGGCCCTCAAGGAGGTCGGCCTCGACGGAAAGGTCGCCGTGGCAGGTCAGGGCGGTGACACGTGGGGACTCAACAGAGTCGCCCTGGGGACGCAGACGGTCGATGTCTGGCCGGACCTGCGGCTGCGGGGGAAAGCGGCAGGTGACGCCGCGGTGGCCCTTTGCAAGAACCCTGACATCTCGAAGGTCAATGGCGCCAGACCGCTCTCTTTGCCCAAAAATCAGGCGACCGCGCTGCTGGTCACGCCGCAGCCAATCATGAAGGACAACCTCAACCTTGTGATCGATTCGGCATGGACGACCAAAGACTACGTCTGCAAGGACGTCGACCCCTCGAAGGCGCCGCCCGCCTGCCGCTAGGCTGGGAAGCCGGTCTGACGCGCTCGACTAGGCCAACCAGCGAGTCGGTGCCGCACACGACCGGCGGCAACGGCCGGCGGCAACAGAGCCGAACACCGCCGGATTCGAGGGCCGTCAATTCATCGATCCCCTCGTGAATCGGTCGCCGACGAACCTGTGCGGACCCGCTGGCCCAACGTGAGATCCGCTCGACGAGAGTCCGCGAGTTCTACCTCTCGCCTTCGCCGGCTCGGCAATAATCTGGCGCGTCCAGGTTTCACGACGCCAGTCCTTTTTCCACCTCGGCCACCGGCGCTGTCTTGACGATCAGTTCGAAAGCGAAGCCCCGACTCCTCTCGCCCCGACCACTTACGTGTATTCGCAGCTCCGTCGGGCAGAACATCCCCCATGCCATAGCGGAGCGCGTGCGCGCTCAGATCGATCGCCATTTCCTGCGTGCCCAGGACCTCGATCCGATCGAACAGAGCTGCCGCGAGCATCTGGCGTCCCTTGCCTCCATCTGCCTTAGAGGTACGGTTCACTCCGAACTGCCGGAACCACTCGACTCACGTTTTGCCCCAAGCCGATGCAATCCGGCCTTTCCGTCCGGGAGCGCGTGTCCTACGCTCTCGACGTTGGAGTGCCGCAGCAGAGGGGCATCTCGGGATGAGCGGACGGATTCACACTTCGATCTCCGGCAGAATCGTTCGTCTGATCGTCGCCTGCGTGCTTGCGGGCGGGTTGACGGCCGCGTGCGCCGCTTCCAACGTCAGCACGCCGGAGACTCGAGCGCCCTCACCGACGGCAACTGGGACCGCCAATGGGCAAAGCTGCCTCGTGGGGACCTCGTGGTGGACCATCGCAGCTCACCTGGACCTCGAGGAACCACTGCTGGCGCAGGAGATCCCCGCCGCCGGAGCCCGGTACGTGGAACTGGACGCAAAGGCCGCGGCGCAGGATCAGGCGGACCAGATCGACCAACTGGTCACTGCCGGGGCGAAGGTCATCATCATCGAGCCCGGAGTCGAGAGTGCGTACCTGCCGGCGGTCCAGAGAGCCATCAAGGCCGGGGTCGCCGTGATCTCGATGTGGCAGCCGATCGAACATGCCGCCACGCTGTATATCGCCTTCGACCCTGTCGAACAAGGTCGACAAGGGGCCAGCGCTCTGCTGGCCGCGAAGCCCAGGGGGACCTACGCCATCATCGCGGGTGACCCCAGCCAGCCGGAAAGCCAGCTCTTCGCGTCGGGCACCCGGGTGAGCCTGCAGCCTGCCGCCGACCGGGGCGATATCAAGATCGTAGCCACGGTCACCACCCCCGGTTGGGACCCGAACCTGGCACAGCAGGAGATGGCGACCATCCTGAGCCAGAATGGCGGCAGCGTGGACGCCGTGGTGGTCGAGGAGGACGACATGGCCCGTTGGGGCGTGCAGCAAGCGATCGAGGAGGCCGGCCTTTCGGGCAAGGTCGCAGTTGCCGGCGCGGGGTTGACGGCATCCATCCTCGGACTGTCCGACGTTGTCCACGGCACGCAATCAGTCGAGGTCTGGGGGAATCCGGAGCGGACCGCCCATGCGGCCGCCCAGGCCGCCATCGAGTTGTGCCACGACCCGGACATCACGAAGGTTGCCGGTAGCGCCTCGGTCACCTGGCCCGGCCGCGACCCGATGAGGGCGATCCTGCTCGCGCCGGTGGCGATCACGAAGGACAACATCAGCATCGTTATCAATGCGGACATGTACTGGCGGCAATCGATCTGCCCCGCCGGTCCATCTTTCGGGCCGCTGGTGCCGCCTGCCTGCCATCTGGGGCCGGTTCCGATCGCGTCCGCTTCCGCGCAAAGCCAACCGTGAGTCCTGCTGCTAGCGCTCGATGTGATAGTGGATCTTCACCCGTATAGTGTCGGCTTGACTCCTCTCGCCCCGACCATTCAGGTAGGTCGCGCCTACCCGCAAGGTGGATCCCCGCACGCGGCGATCACCAGCCTCTAGCACGTATTCACGACTCATCCACAAGCGCCAAGGGCCTCCGCCGCCTGAGCTAATCGGGGTCTCTGACCCCCTACGAGCAACGTGTCGCCGGAGCCGGGCAAGGGTGTTATCCACGGATTTCGCTAGATCGCTGCGACCGGCGGGTATGGCCCGATGCACGGGTCATCGGGCGGGTATCGCCTAAGTACCTCCGCGATCCTCTCATCAAAACTCACGGGGAGCCCGCGGGGGCTCTCTCGGTGAAAGCTCCTCAGCCCTGGGCGGCGATCGCCCCGGCGAGGGCTGTGAGCTTGGCCAGGTCGGACTCACCGGAGATGTAGACAGTCCCGCCGTCTGTGTGGTACAGGAGTCCGAGGACTGCGCCCGTGTCGTCGGAGCTCTTCCCGATGACTGCCCCCTTGCCCAGGCCGGGGAAGTTCGTGGGGTTCACGAATAGGATCGACTTCTGCATCTCATAGTCGGAGGCTGGGTCGACGTGGACGGCCAGGTCGTAGCTGAGCCCCTGGATGCTCACCTGGCAGGTCCTCATGTCACTTGACGGACTGGTCGTCACGGTGGAGCCGGCGCCGTAGACCTTGGCGGCCACGGCGTCGGTGACGACGGAGCAGGGGTCGATCGTCGCCGCGCCGGTTGAGCTGCTGTCCGTCGTCGACGCCGACGAACTGCCAACCGTTGCGGGAGTGGTCGTGACAGCCGTGCTGTTGCCCGAGCTGCAGGCCGAGGCGACAACCGCGAGCAGCGCGAGCGCGCCGACCCCGACGGTGAGCATTCGGCGGCTCCGAGTGCCGCGAGCCGAGGGGTGCTGAGGGTGGTCGGGACGGGTCACGGTGGTCTCCTCACAATCGACCGGCGACCGCCGGCGCACAGTGCATCTGCAAAGTACGTTGAGGTTAGTCACCGAGTCCGCCCTCGCGATGGATCGACCCACCGGGCAGGACAAAACCGCCCCAATCGGGCGGGTCGCTCCAGCACGACTAGCATCGGGATGTGCTTGCCTCGCGCATCTACTCCGGGGCTCGCTTAGTCGGGGGTTCCATCAATGGGTCAGTCGCGGTCGCCGCAAGAGCCGAGTTCGCAGCAAGCTCCTAGTGCGGCTCCGGAGCGGGCCCCCAACGAGGCGGTCCCCCAGAAGCCAGATGCGCAGCTGACTACCGTGCAGCGATCGGCCGCGCAGCCCCCGGTGCCTCCGCGGGAGGGTCGTCGGATTGGTCGCAGGGCGCAGCTGGTCGGCCTCCTGCTGATCCTGGTAGTGATGGGTGCCGTGGCTTTCGTCGGCCAGGGGCTTCTCACCGGGACGCCCAGCTCCACGGCGGCCCCAAAGACTGTGTGGCAGAACATCACGGCCGGCATCACCGACGGCACAGTCCCAAAGCAGACGGCCCTCGAGGCCTTCGCCTACCTGTACCGGGTCGACATCCCGGGCGTGACCGTCCCCAAGGGAATTGAAGGTAACGACGAGCCCACGTCGGGCAGTGGCGCGATGCGCTGGGTCCAGGCCAACTGGGCCGAGCTGACGCCCGACCAGCAGGCCGTGATCAACCGGTACCTGGTGCCCGGCCCCAATGACATCGCGCTCCCGGAAGATACCGCCAGCCCGGCCACCTCGGGCGCCGGCGGCGCCACGAAGCCCGAATTTCAGCTGATGGCAGCCCGCAAGACCGCGTCAGTAGGGGTTGTTCCGGCTCCGGCTGCGCCCATCACCGTCGCCGTTGCCCTGGAAGCCGAGCTGGTAGCCGACCTCGCCGATCTCGGCCCGAAGCTCGGCATGACCATCCTGAAGGTCCGATTCATCGACACGGACGTCAAGATCCACGTGAGCGCCCTGGACGGCGGCAACACGCTATTCACGACTCAAGCCAAGGTCATGTTCAATGGCCACTACCGGCCGTGCGATGTCACGGCCTGGTCGAACGCCTGGCTGGGTGAGGTCTCGAGCAGCGGAGTGATTTCGCCGGCCCTCCACGTCGAGATGACCCACGAGGCGGTCCACTGCTATCAGAACGTGATCTGGGGCGACCTCGCAACCGGCTATGCGATTCCCCCCTGGATCACCGAAGGGACGGCGCTCTACTTCGCGACCGACGATACGAAGATCGAAGAGCACATGCTCGCGGGCAAGTGGAAGTACGACTACTTCACGCCTGAGACCCCGCTCACGAACCGCTCCTACGACGCCTTCGGCTACTACTCACTCCTGGCCCAAAAGGGCCGAGACATGTGGGCGCGGATACGGATGGCATGGGAGGCGGCGGCCAAGGGACCGGAGCGATCCAACGCATTCATAGCCGTATTCGAAGGCGACGATCCCGACATTCGCGACAACTGGGCCGAGTCGTACCTGCGTCAGGACGCCTGGGGAGATCCCTGGAAAGCCTATGGCTTCGGGCTGCCCGCCGATGCCCAGGTCTCCCGGCACCCCGCCCAAGCCCAGGCCGCGCCCGGCTGGACGGGCTCGCTGCTCGGCAGGTCGAATACGGTCTTGAGCGTCACCGCGAGCACCGGCGAGGTCGTGACGGTGTCGACGGACGGCCTGGCCAGCGTCCATGACGAGAGCGGCAACAGCGCCCTCCACTTCCAGAACCAAAGCTTCTGCACCGCCGCCAGCTGCGTGTGCCCGTCTGGGACTCTCCTGCAAGGCAAGGACATGGCCCCGCAGAAGCTCACCCTCCCGTTCGTGGCCGCCTTCAACGCGCCCTTTGGCGGATCCAACTACAGCGTCACCGCGGACAAGCTCGACGACATATGCAAGAAGCCGGCCACTCCGGCGCCGCCGGCGCCGGCGGGCACTCAGGCGGCGCCGGCGGGCACTCAACCCACGCCGGCCCAGCCGACCGGCTGTGGGTCAAGCTGCAGCGGCTCCAATGGCGACCCGCACCTGCAGAGCGTCAATCAGTACCACTACGACCTCCAGGCCGCGGGTGAGTTCACGCTCCTCCGCTCTGCCGACGGCAGCCTCGACATCCAGGCCCGACAGGAACCCTACGGATCTGGCTTCGTCTCGATCAACACCGCCATTGCGGCCAGGGTGGGCAGCCATCGCGTCGGCGTCTACATGACCGACGCCGGCCTCCAGGTTCACCTCGACGGCGGCGTCGTAGATCTGACCGCCGGACCAAAGGACCTCGGCGGCGGAGCCAGCATCTCCGCCTACTCCAAGGGCTTCGAAATCGGCTTCCCGGACGGTACGAAGATGTGGACGCTCTCGGTCGGCAAGTGGGGCATCAACGCCCAGATCAGTCCATCGGATAGTCTCAAGCAAAGCGGCGTGGGCGTACTGGGCCCGATCGTGCCGGGTGGTTTGGGCGTGCCCGCCCTGCCGGACGGGACGCGGCTGCCGCGTGCTACGACCGACGCCCTGCGCAACGGCATCGTCAACGGCCAGTTCGCCGACGCCTGGCGTGTGACCGACTCGACCACCCTCTTCGACTACGACACGGGCAAGTCGACCGCTTCCTACACTATCAAGCCCTACCCGAAGGACCCGAAGTTCGGCGCGCTGAGCGACCTGTCGGCCGACCAGACGACGGCCGGCAACTCGGCTTGTACGACCATCACCGATCAGGACCTCCACGACGAATGTGTCTTCGACGTGGGCGTCACCGGCGCCGCCGGCTTCGCCGACGGTTACAAGGCCACGCAAGCGCTCTACGACAGCGGCATCGTGACTCCAACCGGATCGCCACAGCCCCAGAGTTCCGTGACTGCGCCCCCCGGCAAAGTCACCGGGGCAGTGGCGGTGACGCAGGTGGCAGGAGTCTCCGGCGCCGTCGTCGGGCCGGACGGCAAGCTCTACTTCTCGGTCGGCCTGGGCGGCGGCAAGTCTGCCCTGCTCGAGGTCGATCCGACGACCGGGACCATCGTCCACCAGGTCGACGTTCCCAAGACGACCACGCTCCACATAGCCGCAGGTTCAGTTTGGGCGCCGGGACTCATCGTCGACTCAAGCGCCAACAACTGCAGTGCCACTCGCTTCGATGCCCAGACACTGGCCCTTCAGGGGACGATTCCGATTGCCTGCACTTCGTCCGGCCCGACGATCGCCTCCGACGGCCAGGCGATCTGGTACGAGGACGACAGCAAGAGGGACTTCGCCACGGGCAAAGGTGCCGTCCTGATCCGGCTTGATCCCTCGACCAACCAGCCGGGGACGACGGTCCAGCTACCGTTCGTCGGCGGTTCTTGGCTCGACTCGCAGGGTGCGCTTTTCCAGTACAGCGCTGATGCAGGCTTGTATCGCCTCACGACCGGTAGCACGACGATGGAACCGCTTGGAAAGCCACAAGGGCGCGTGTTTGCGGCCGGAACGGGCTTCTGGGTGCAAAACGACTCGGACCAAACGGCCATGTACTACACCAACGCCAACAGTCCCGACGCGACTGTGGCGACCGGCGGCACGCTTGAGGCCGGTGACGCTTCGGCCGCATACGTGGAGAAGTCGGGCCAGGACGGGGTCTCGTCGCTGTGGCGCTATCCCGCAGACGGCTCGGCACCGACGCAGATGGGTGCCGCGCCAATGGTGGACTCCAACGCCCTTTCCTACGTCTTCGACCCGCGGCCGCTTCCAGCCGTGAACGGAGTAGTCAAGTACTGGGTGATCGCCTCGGGCAATGCGACTACCACCACTCTCTACCTGCAATGGATGCCGCTGCACTGACCTCCGGCGGCCGCGAGTCGGGCCGGCGCTGGCCGAGAATCGGCGGTAAGGCCGACCCATCGAGGACCTGCCGTACCAGGGTTAGTCCAGACTCGACCAAACGTAGCTCGGTATGTTCGCGACCGGGATCAGCAACGATGGCGACGGTGTGTCGGCCCTAAGCCTCTCGCCCCGACCATTCGAGTAGGTCGCGGTCTACCCTCAGTGTTCCGCCGCCGGTCGGGAGTCCGCCGTCCGCGGTCGTGGCCGTCGCGCTACTTGAGCAGATCGGCGTAGTACGCGCGGGTCTGACTGCCACTGGAGACAATCGTCACGAGCCGGCCGGCGCCGATGCTGAACGACGGCACTGCGCCGTGCTCCCCTGTCGCCGTGATGATCAACTTTGAGCCCGTGTCGCGCCATGTCCTGCCGTCAGTCGTGATCCACATCTCGTTCTGCACGTTCAGGGCAATCGCGACTCTGCCGTCGCTGCCGATGGTCCACGGATCGTACGATTCCACGGGCGGCCCGGTGGCGGCCGTCCAGGTGGCACCATCAGAAGACCAGTAAAGGCCCTGCGAATCCCCCACCAATACCCCGCCCACCGCTACCACTCCCCCGGGTGCGATCCCCAGAGGGACCCACGAGCGGCCGTCACTCGACCTCCAGGTGTGGGCACCGTCGCCGGCGATGAATCCATCCTGCCACGGCGTCACTGAGATGATCCCTCCAGAGGGACCACTCAGGGACGACCCAGGTTGCCATGTCTTGCCGTGATCCGCCGAATACAGAACCTCGCCCCCCTGGCCGGCCGCGATGAGGTTTCCACCGGAATATGCGACGTTCACAAGCACCCCTGTTTGAGAGGGCTGGATCGTCGCCTTTCGCCACGTCACTCCGTCGTCCGATTGCCAGGCGGCTGCGGTAGCTGTCACCGTCTCGGTGCAGTAGCTGTCCATTCCGCCGACCGCCACGAGCCCTCCGTTGCCGTCCTCGGCGAGCGACGTGATGAATGCGCAATCCTGCTTTCCCTTGCCGTTGAATTGGGTCTCGTCGGCAATCGGGCGCCAGGTGGTGCCGTCATCGGACTCCCAGAGCAGCGAGCCGCTGAGCCGGTTGAAGACGTTGTAGAAGTGGCCGTTCGCGTAAGACATGGTGTTCGTGTCCCAGGGCTGGGCCGACACCTTCGGCACCGTTGCCTGCTTGAAGGTGATTGGTCCTGGCTTGAGCGACGGGCCCGGCAAAAGCGTGGCCGAAGGCGTCGGCTGGATCGATGGTTGGGAAGGTGCGGGCGATTCGACGGCCTGCCAGGCGATGGTTCCCAGGGCGGAGCGCACCAACCCGCCGCCGTCGAGTTGTTCGCCGAGCACCACGAGCTCGGAGTCGAAGACTGCGAGGGCCGCCGGCAGGACTCCCGGCGACCCGGAGCCTGCCACGCGCCACGTCCGGCCGGCGTCCGTCGACACCCACGTGACGACGGGGGCCGAGGCCGGCAACGTCACACGGTCCTGCGGTCGATAGCCGAGCGCGACGAGGGCGCTCCCGATCTGCGTCACCACCGCGGGCTCACAGGAGACCTCGCACCCGAACGCAGGGCTCGGTTCGTCGATCGTAGACCGCGACCACGTGCGGCCATCCTCCGATGTCCAGGCCGATGGTGGCCCGCCGTCCCCGTCGTGCCCGAGGGCCACGATCACGCCATCCGAGACGAGCAGCGTGGTCGGATAGAAGGTACCGAACTCTCCCACTGGTTCCGTACTCGCCGGCTCCGCTCTCACCCACGTTCGTCCGTCGTCCGAATGCCAGGCCTCCGCCGTCGGTGAAAGGATTTCGAACCCGCCGGCGCCGCCGCCGATGAGCGCCGGGCCGCTCCAACCCGTGTTCTGTTCCCCCGGCAGCGCGGCCCGGGTCCAGGTCAGCCCATCGGTCGAGTACCAGGCGTAGCGTCTCGCCTGCTGCAGCTCTGGCACCTGTCCAGTTACGACGGCCATCCCGCCTGCGGTCGCAATCGTCAGGAACATGGGCGGTTGCGACTGATCCACGGTGATGCGCGTCCAACTCACGCCGTCCGGTGAGTGCCAGAGCGTCTCGTCATTCCGATCCGGCTCCTCGAGCACGAGGAGCGCGTAGAGTCCGCCCCGGCCGTCGGGCGCCGCGCTGGAGTTGTACGACCCGCCTGGCGAGAAGGTGTCCGGCTTCGTGATCAGAGTCCACGTCACGGCGTCCGTCGACGACCATACCGCCGCCCTCTGATCCGTACCGACCCCGGCAGCGACGTTGACGTCTCCGAGGGCGAAGAGCTTGTCGCCGATCGGAATGACTGCACGCACTCGGACCGCTCCTACCGGAAGCGTTCCGACTCCGTGCCACGTGATGCCCCCGATGGTGGCCGTCGGTGCGGGCACGCCGGTGGCGATCGGCGACGACGCGCGGCTGGACGAAGTCGTCGCGTCAGGTGACGACGAGGGGCTCGGCGACGGCGTCTGGCCGAGGGAGATGACCAGGCCGGCTGCGAGGACAACGCAGGCGGCGAGGCCGACATACAGCGTCACCCTCTTCTTCGTCCCCATGACCCCATCATATCGGCTGCCTCCCTCACCCCGCGTTCCTCAACGCCAGCGCCATCCTCGGCGGCACGATAATTCGCTGCACGGGAATTGCGAGCGCCACTCCTCTCGCACCGAAGAAACCCAGCACATCCCGTGAACCACGGGGCGAGATCGCTAGCGCGTCATGCGGAGCGCACCGAGCGCAGCGGTGGCCTGGCGCCGCCCATCGTCACGAGGCCGCGACCCGGTGGAGACGTGGGATCCAGATCCGCGACGAGCTAGTTTGCCGCGGCCTGACTCCTCTCGCCCCGACCACTTACGGGTGAACCGAACCCAGCTGGCAGCACCGCCGCCAAGCCATGGCGGACCGCGTGCGCGCTGAGGTAGAGCGTAGCCTCGCGCATCCCCAGGATGTCGATCCGGTCGAATAGCGAGCTGGCCAGCATCGCTCGGCCCTTGCCGCACTTGCCCTTGGCCCATGTCTCGAGCAGCTCCCGCAGGAACCGAACGGCCACGTCCGCCGGTACAGCCTCGGCCGGCGTGGGAGCGAGACCGAACTCGCCCGCGCTCCTCCGGGAGCGACGGCACGAGCGGGCCTACTCGAGGAGGCTAAGCTGTCGCGAAGAGTTCGCCGTGGGGAAGGCTTGTGGCCCCATTCGCACGCGCATCGTGTCGGACTGAGTCCATAAGCGCGGAGCCGAGTCCGAGGAGAGGAGTGGACCGATGTTCGTCGTCGCAATCGTCCGGCGGAGGCTGCGGGAGGGGAAGACCTACGAGGATTTCCGACAGGTCTGGTTCCACGAAACCGGCTTCGGCACCGACAACCGGATGTTCTCGTGCCTCAACGTGGCCGACCCTCACGAGGTCATCACCATCGCTCTGACCGAGGCGTCGGCGGGGAACGCCGAGCGCCTGATCGGCGTCGACGCGGCCGAGCGAGCGGGCAGCCCGCTCGACGACATCGTCGAGCACCAGATCGGGCGTACGTTCGGGATTCTGGTCGCCGAGGATGACTTCTCGGCCGCCGGCCAGATCCCCTATCAACCAGCCTCGGTGGGCGGTCAGATCACCGATATGCGCGAGGTCGAGGGAGCGCTCCAGCTTGGGGCCGCGCTGCTACAGCCCTACCTCGGGAACGCGCTGGATTAGCCGCGACAGAGTGGAGCATCGATCAGACCCAGCGCGACTCACGCCGAACCTCAAGACGCTCCGCTAATGCCCATCCCCATTGGCATTCGGCTAGCTCCCCGAATGATCACCCGTACAGTGTCGGCTTGACTACTCTCGCCCCGACCATTCGAGTAGGCACAGCCTACCCGCACGGCGGATCCCGCACGCGAGCGATCACCAATACTCTTGCGCGTCAACCTCCCGGTGCCCGTTGTCAGGCGTTGAGCCGGGATCAGGGCTCGGAGTCGATGACCTCGATGACGAGCTCGCTTAGGCGCAACAGACGATCCATAACGTGCTCGGAGTGGATATTCCCTTCGTGTCTCGACTCGCTCAAGCGATCGGAGACCACCCCTATCCAGCTGCACTTCAGACCCAGCCGGCGGCCTACGGTTAGAAGCGCGGACGACTCCAGGTCGATGGTGAGAACCCCAAGTTCCTTGAGACGCTCCACCAGCGTCCCCTCTTCCCTATACAGGGCGTCGGTCCCAAAGGAGAGCCCGACGTGATGTCGCCAGTCGCGCGCGACCAGCTGAGCGCGAAGCCTGGCCGTCAGTTCCAGGTCAGCCACGGCCGGAAACTCGACGGGAGAGTAGTAATTGGACACTCCGTCGCCCCGAAGGGCACCCTCGAGCAGGACGATGTCTCCAATCTCGACGGTGCTCTGCGGCGTCCCGCCCAATCCCAATCCGATGACTTGCTGGACTCCACACGCCGCCAGTTGCTCCAGGGAGTTCGCGATGCGCGTGCCGCCATACGAAGGAAAGTGGAGGCCGAAGCGCTTGCCGCTGGGGGTTGCGCTCACGCGCAAGGGCGTCGTGGAGTATGGCCATTCGAAGTTTGTCACGACCTGTGGGAGTGTGCCGTCGAGCGTCCCAAAGAGACCCGAGCTGAACGTCACGAGGCACGTGGTGCCGATCGCCACCTTCGCGGGGTCGAGACCGTGGTGTCGCAGATCCTCGGCCGCAGATACGTAGCGCCGCTGACCAAACCAGGTGTCGTTGTCGACGATCGAGCTCATGGCATTCCTCTGATGTACGGCCAGTTGCGATCCCGCTCGAACACGCATCAAGACGCCGTCCATTCTGCCCCCGCGACGCTCTCCGCATTGGTGACGCGGCACGTCCCTGTGGGGTGCCATCATTCGGTCGTTAGGCAGGCGACGGGGCGGTCCCTATAACACCTGAGCGTGTTTGGATGCCCTGTTGGAGGACGCCCTTTCAAGCCGTCTTCCAGACTCGACCAACGTAGCTCGGAACGTTCGTGACCGGGATCAGCAACGATGGCGACGGACGTGTCGGACCACGGACGAGAGCCAACTCGTCATGCAGCGCGCACCGGGAGCGACGGAGCTACGTCGCGGCTCGGAAGCTCTAGACCGCTACGGCCTTGACATGGTCGCATGCGGCACGGTTCGGCTACGCATCGGCCGAGTAACGGACCTGCTACGGCGCCCCGAGAAGGCCTCGCCACGTCTTGCCGCCGTCGGTCGTGGTGTACACGTGATCCAGCTCCCGCGCGTTGCCCACGAAGGTTCCGCAAGAGAGCCAGGCCTCCGTCGTCGAGACCACGAC
>Ga0182010_10000741_pt1 | contig 18452 bp, 13 predicted proteins | sample 611E1MmetaG_FD_120488 | JGI IMG/M metagenome (GOLD analysis project Ga0182010, IMG submission 120488) | Permafrost microbial communities from Stordalen Mire, Sweden - 611E1M metaG | ecosystem: Environmental > Terrestrial > Soil > Wetlands > Permafrost | place: Sweden: Stordalen | collected...
ACTCCTGACCAGTCCTTCACGAACCTTTGGTTCATCGGCCAGTTTAACGAGAGCATCAAGTGTTGCAAGTCGTACATTGACATTTGGATCCCCGTTTAACGTTGTGAATAAAGCGCCTATCACTTTCAGATCTACATTACTGATCTCCTCAGTATAGGATACAGCACGCATACGCTGTGATGCGGAAGGATCATTCAGAAGTGTAAGCATCATAACCTCTTTCATTTGTGAAACCTGCGATGTAAGTGTGTCAATCTGTTTATTGTAAGCTATTGAAGATTGACCCGGCTGATGTAAAAGATAACCTCCGATTAACCCTGCGGCAACCAATAAGAGGCTGAATGCCAGCCGTGGCTGAGCCTGTAAAGACAAGTACTCTCGCATTCTATTTATCCATTCACCAACAGGATTTCTTTTGGCAACAGATTCTTCTTTAAAATTATTCAGCATTACATCAAAGTTCGTTCTCATTGACGGGGAAGGCTCGGGCTGTGGAATTTCTCCCATAAGATCCCATATTTTTCTGGCTGCTTCAAATTCCTTGTGGCACTCTGCGCATCCTGCCAGATGGTTCTCAATCTCTCTTCGCTCCTTCTGATGAATGGAATCAGTCAAAAGCGATGTAAATTGATCTCTGTAGTCTTTGCATTCCATATTTGTCTTTTTAGTTCTCAATCCTTAAATAATTGGTTTTTAACTGGTTCAGCGCCCTGTGCACTCTTACCTTTATTGCTCCTTCAGTGGTATTAAGTATTTTTGCTATTTCATGATACTTAAGCTCCTGGAACCGGCACAAGATCAGTAATTCGCGGTTTTCTTCGCTTAATTTATCCATTGCTGTTTCAAGTGTTTTAAATTCCTGTTCTTTTTCTAATAGTGTATCACTTTTCTGGTCTCCTTCAATGTGCTCTTCCAGATTTGTCAGATCATAATGAGCAGGTGTTCTTTTTACTTTTCTGAAGTGATCATATACTGCATTCCGGGCTATATGATACATCCAGGTTTTAAATTCGCCAAAGCCCATAAAACCATCGGGGTATTTCAACATTCTCAGAAATATATTCTGAACCATATCTTCGCTTAACTCTTTCTGCCTGGTCATATTAAAAATGAATCTGAATAACTGACGATTGTATCGTTCATAAAGAAGGCCCATTTTATCAATGTCACCATTTTTTACCTTCATCATCAGTGCATTATCCGAAATAGTCTCCAACCTTTAATGTTTTATTTGCTTCAATCTGTACTGTAAACCTCATCAAAAGGAAAAGGTTACACAGAAATAAAAAAATTTCTTTAAAGATATCTACAAAATGATAATACTTAAAAGTCCGTATCATTCTTGGGTACCCCGGATATCCACATGCCGGACTGATTAGCTGACACAGACTACGGTCAGTAAAATTTATTAAATTAGAGACTTCAATCTATATAACTATTTAACCATGAAAAAATATCAACTCTTCATTGTCTTGTTTGTCTTTCTGAGCATATTCACGATAAAAGCACAGTCTAAAAAATATCCGGCAGGTATCGAAGAAAAAATAAAACAGGTTGAGAATAATCTTGCCGGTTGGGTGCAAACAGGCACCGGTGACACCTGGAATCTGGAAGACAGAATGAAAAAATATGGCATTAATGGCGTAAGCATTGCCGTAATTCATAATTATCAGATCGAGTGGGCAAAAGGATATGGTTTAGCCGATGTTTGTGAAGACCGTCCGGTGACAGAGAAAACTCTTTTCCAGGCAGCTTCGATCAGTAAATCACTTAACGCAGTTGGTGTACTGAAACTTGTACAGGACAAAAAACTCGATCTCAATACCGACATAAATAAATATCTTGTAACGTGGAAGTTCCCATATGACAATAAGTCGGATAACAAAAAGATAACTTTGACCAATCTTTTAAGTCATACCGGAGGACTGACTATTCATGGTTTCCCTGGTTATGCAAAAGGGGAAGTCCTTCCGACGCTGCAGCAAATACTTGACGGACAAAAGCCTGCTAACACAGAGGCTGTAAGATCATCGGATGAACCGGGTAAAAGTGTCAATTATTCAGGAGGCGGAGTAACAATTTCACAGCTAATTGTAATGGATATCACACATCTTCCCTATGATGTCTTTATGAAGAAGAATGTACTTGGTCCGCTTGGGATGACGCAAAGCTCTTATACTCAGCCGCCTTCTGGTGATAAGGCCCCACTTCTGGCCACAGGTTACAGGGCAGATGGGTTAGAGATTCCGGGGAAATTTCATATTTATCCCGAACAGGCTGCAGCAGGCTTATGGACAAATCCTGTCGATCTCTGTAAGTATATCATTGAAACACAGCTCTCTTACCAGGGGAAATCGTCAAAAGTGCTGTCGCCTGAAATGACCGAAGTAAGACTTACAACGGTCCTTGAAGATGCTGCTCTTGGTACATTTGTCAATTCGAGGGTCACCGGATCACTGAAATATTTTAATCATAACGGTGGAAATGAAGGATTTCAATGTACTGCAGTTGGCTGCCGTGATAATGGAGAAGGTGTGGTTATCATGACTAATTCCGATAACGGATCACAAATTTATGAGGAAATACTGAATAGCGTCGCAACAGTTTATCACTGGAAAGATTATTATCTGCCTGAAACAAAAAAGGTAGTTGAGGTTGATACTACAATTCTTGATAAATATGTCGGCAAGTATAATGCCGGAAATATTTCAGTCTCGGTTAAAAGGATCCAGAATGGTCTACTATGCAATGTCCGGGGTGAGGCATTCTGGAATGTGTTTTTTACCTCCGACAGTGATTTCTTCGTAAGAGAGATCAGGGGAGATCTTAGATTTCAGACCGATAAAAATAATAAAGTAACAGGAATCTTTTCTAACGGTCTGACTGCAAAGAAAGTGAATTAAGGATCATTATTAAAGAAACAGAAAGAACCCGTCAATGAAATATAATATACCAATAACTCCTAATATCAGACCACTGATCCAGACAAATTTCTTTTTTGACAGGGTAGCTATTGAGGAAAGCAAAATCGAGATCTGAAGAAAGATAACAGCTATACCAAATTTCCCGGAGTGTTTCTTTGATTCTTCACGAATATTCTGGAAGTTCGTAGCCTCTTTGCTTATGGCTTCTTTTTCTGTATCATATGTCTTAACCTTTTGTGCGTAATCTGCAATCAACACATTATATTTTTCAATCAAAGATTCATTGCCTTTCTGTTTTTCAAGTGATGCTACCTGAATTTCAAGGTTTTCCCTTCGACTATCATAGAGGTCTCTTTTAATACTCTTGCTCTGAAAAAATGCCCACTGGTCGCTTGCCAGGGTCTGGTTGAGCAAACTTCTTGTACTGAATCCACCACCTTTAAAAGTTGATAATGTTGCTGCTACAGCAATCAATATGGTAGTGATAGCCATGTAAGTCATCCATTTTTCTTTTTTCTCTTCTGCCATGAACTTCAATTTTTAGTACTAATTATGAAAACTGTGCAAAAGTAGCAAAGAGATTTGTATTTAAAAACCATTGCTCACTCTCAGCACCACCTAACACATTGGCAATCTCCTACGTCTAGTGCCCTAAGCTCTGAGCCCTGTGCCCTGTGACCTGTGCATTTCTTATACCTTAGCAGTCTTCCATCCTCCCCTTTTAAATAGCCAGAGAGTGACAAGTCCCATTGATGTTTCCGCAAAGAATACACCCCAGAAAACACCTGAATATCCCCAACCAAAAACAATTGCGAGCAGATACGACAATGGGATCTCGATCAGCCAAAAGAAAATAAGGTTGATCTTTGTAGGCGTTTTTGTATCTCCCGATCCGTTGAAAGCCTGTATTGCTACCATCCACCAGCCATATACAAAATAAGAATAGGATAGAATCTTCAGCCAGGTTGCTCCAACATTAATTACGACTTCATCATTGGTAAATATTGTCATCAGAGAGCGGTTAAATATGAAATAAACCACCGAAACGCCAATTAAAAATATCATATTATAAAATCCTATTTTCCACACTGCCGATTCTGCACGATCAGGATTTCCGGCCCCAAGATTCTGACCTACCAGGGTGGCTGCTGCATTCGACATTCCCCATGCAGGCATCAGAGTAAACATCATTATACGAAGTGCAATAGTTGAGCCTGCCACAGCCTCGCTGCCAATGCTGGCGAGTATCCGCATCAGAAAAATCCAGGAAGTCATCCCTACCAGCATTTGTCCCACCCCACCTAATGAAGTGCGGATAATGCCGAGCATTATTTTAGCCTCCGGGTATATCTGGGAGAGATTTACCTGTATATGTTTCCCGCCCCTGAAGAGCAGCCAGAACTGAACAATTACACCGCTGGCACGTCCGACGGTCGTGGCGATTGCTGCACCCTGAATTCCCAGGGCAGGAACGGGTCCAAGACCGAAAATAAGCAATGGGTCCAGAATAAGGTTCACTCCATTGGAAATAAAAAGTATCCGCATCGCAATGGCAGCGTCACCGGCTCCACGGAAAACCGAGTTGATAACAAAGATCAGAACAATAACCACATTGCCCCCAAGCATCCACTGAGTATAGCGATATCCCTTCATCAGCGTCCATTGATCAGCGCCCATGAGAGACAGTAATTCCTTTGAGAAAAAGATTCCGATAAAGGCGAAAGGAATTGAGCAGATAAATGCAAGAATAACTGCCTGAAGGGCTGATTTACCTGCAAGATCCCTTTGTTTCTCTCCAATTCTTCTGGCTATAATAGCAGTGACCGCTGTTGCCAGACCCATTGCAACAGAATAAAGAAGAAATAAATATGTCTCCGTCAGTCCGACGGTAGCTACAGCCGAAGCACCAAGCTTGCCGACAAAAAAGATATCCACAATTGCAAACGTGGATTCCATAACCAGTTCCAGAATCATGGGTATAGCAAGAAGCAATATAGCCTTATTAATGTTTATCAAGGTATAATCAGCTTCAGTACCCTTAATAGCATCCTTAATGTCCTTCCATAGCGATAAATCTGACAGATGCTCTGCATCCTCAGAGACTATCCGGCTAATAATATTTTTCTTTGTAATTTCCTCGCAGTCTTCCATTTCCACTATCACTTACAGCTAATTAATATGATCTTTAGAAAGTGGGTAATCCTTTTTGATCTAACAAATTTTTTACGAAATTGTTAGATCGCCTGAAAAGCGAATCAGCTTATTCAGATCGAGGTTTCATACACCAATGAGTTTTTGCTGTGTTATGTAAGTGAGGGTCGGTGGATTTTATTTATCAAAATTAATCTTCTTGAAATCAGCCAGTTTCATGGCCTCTTTCCTGTAAATTTTACGTGTATGTCTCTCACCATTATCATCACTTATTCTGCTCAGACCAAAATAAGCATAAGCAGCATATTCGTACCCATACCGGCCATATAAGGAAAGATCATTTATTCCATTATAATAATACTTTTCAGCAGTTTTATTATCATGATACTTTTTTTCCTGCAGGATTCCATTCAAGATCATTAGCTGTGCCTGAAAGAACTTATTTCCTTCCTCTTTCGGAAAACCTGAAATCAACTTATCTGCTTCATCATAATTTCTCATTAACAGAAGATTTCTTATGTAAATCTCAAGATACTCTGAATTTTTCGGGTACTTCTCATAAAGAGTCCTGCTGTAAACAGAACTCTCAGCAAGTTTATTCTCAAAGTTCAGATTGATCCATGTAAGAAGATAAGCTGATTCAGCTCTCAAAACAACTGAGTTTAGTGCTGCTGACTTCAATTGTTTCAACCCGATTTCAATATTCCCATGTGGAAACAGAAAAGCCAGTGATCTGTAAACAGGATAAGCTTTTGGAAAAGCCTCCCGGTAATAATTATAAGTTCCGGTAAAATAGAATAAATCGGGACAGTCGGAGGTAAAGTTAAATGCTCTTCTGAGATATTTGTAAGTACTTATTGTAAGAGGCGTAACCTCCATAATAAGCTCATTATCATCATAAAACATTAAAAGTAATCCCCTGGCACAGAGATCAGCCAGCAAGTACTCTGACTCATATTGATTATTGTCATTCTTTTCAGCCAGTTTAATGCATTCATGCATATCGTCTTCGAAAGAAACGTGCAAAGGAGACGTATGAAGCATAGGATAATTCTCCCAATAGGTTAACATCCCTCTAAGCAGGTATACAATCGGGTGACCAGGATATAACTTAACAATTTTTACGTATTCCTCCCGGGCATTTTCAAACTTCATGTTATATATGTAATCAACGTCCCGTTTGACGAGATATAGGGTGGAAGTATCCTGGAGTAACTGAGCTTCCAGTGGGATTTCGATGAAAAACAATGAAATAGAAATCCATTTTATGATCGTTTTAAACCTGCCCGGCATAGTCAAGAATTTTTGAATAAAACTATTAAAACCTGACTTATACTGCAAAAGAGATAATTATCAACGTCCTGGCAATTCACCTGACTCATTTATTCATCATCTTGTCTCTTAGAACTTTAAAAGGAGACCCTGCACTCCATTCAGGAAATTCTTTTGAGATACTCAGATCATAACCTGTTTCAAAATAGACTTTAATATCTTCAATCAAGCCATCAAAATTCCATTTGTCGGGTTCGTAATTATCGGAGGATTTATGATAGTTTGCCATCAGCCATTTCTCCTGCATAGCAAGACCCCATTCTTTGCCATGTTCAATATTGTCCACACCTTGTGAAAGGTCTAGTGATGGAACCCCTGCTTTAGCAAAGCTGAAATGGTCAGAACGGAAATACCCGCCTTTTTCCGGTGTCGGATCAGGACTACCATATCGCCCATATTTTTTCAGAACCGCTACTGCATAATCATCAAGCCTGGAGTTGCCAAAGCCTACAATAGTCATATCTTTTGTCTTCCCGAAAATATTCAGAGCATCCATGTTGATTACACCGACGGTTTTTGCAAGAGGGAAAAGAGGGTTTTTCACGTAGTATTCACTGCCAAGCAATCCCTGCTCTTCACATGTTACCGAAAGAAAAAGCAAAGAACGGTTTTGTTTCTCAGGCAGCCGGGTAAATGCTTTTGCAATTTCCACGAGGGCTGCTGTTCCGGTACCATTATCAACCGCTCCGTTAAATATGGAATCGGGTTTATAAGCAGGATTGATACCAAAATGATCCCAGTGCGCTGTGTAAATAATGTATTCATCAACCCTGTCAGTTCCGGGCAAGAGGGCTGCCACATTATTTGATTTTGTATGTTCTACCTGATTCTTAAACTGAACAGATGCATTCAACTTCATATCGACAGGTTTAAATCCGCGTTTTGTTGCCTCAACAGCTAACCTGGTATAATCCAGCCCTGCCGATTCAAATATTTTCTTTGCAGCATCTGTAGTTACCCATGCCTTGAACTGAAGATCAGATTTGGAGAGATCATTATCTTCAAGATAGAACAGGGAACCCGACCAACTGTTCTGAACCACCGCCCAAGGGTAGCCTGCGGCACCTGTTTCATGAATTATTATAGCCGCTTTAGCTCCTTCCCGTGCCGCTTCTTCATACTTATAGGTCCATCGTCCATAATAAGTCATTGATTTTCCATTGAATAAAGCAGTGTCAGAAGTTGCATAACCGGGGTCATTTACGAGCATGAGAACTGTTTTTCCTTTCACATCCAATCCGGCATAATCATTCCAGTTATACTCAGGAGAATTTATTCCGTAACCCACAAATACAACTTCCGAATTATCTATTTTAATATTATCAGCAACCTGCGGAGTACTACCGATGAAATCATCAGGATATTTTAACGTGATTGTGCTTTTTTCACCCTTGATGTCCAGCGTCATAGACTTGTCAGCAGTCAGTTTTATCAATGATACTTCCTGAAAATAGCTACCGTTGTTTGCCGGCTTTAGTCCAAGTTGCTTGAACTGGTCAGCCAGATAAGCGATTGTTTTTTTTTCACCTGTTGTAGATGGGGCTCTGCCTTGAAAATCATCAGAAGCAATTATAGATAAATATTTCTTAAGGTCATCAGCAGTGATACTGTCAATTGCCTTGTCAATTCCTTTTTTTTCAGTTTTGCAGCAGGTAAAAGCTACCAGTATCAGGATAACTATAATATGATTTCTATTAACCATGGTGATTACTTTATGAATTAATTATCTGTATATCAATTGAATAATATATATTAATTAAATATCGTTTAACATAAGTTGAATATAATATAAAAACCTAAACTAATTAACAGAAATAGATAAAAGATGTTCTGAACAATTTATGAATACCTTGAATTCAAGTCTTGTTCGTTCAGGATGTTTGCTTAAAGTCTGAAAATGAATGTTTGATAAGTCAGAGCATTCAAAATCCGGAGAAAGAATATTTTGTTTAATAAAATTCATTAATTTTATAATAATTACTCAACCAGGAAACAAACCGGCTAACATTAAAATTACATTTTAAATAAATCCTGAAATATGAAAAAAATATTCTTTTCTCTGTTACTGATTATGGCAGGCATTTCACCCCTTCTTTCCCAGGAAGATAAGGAAGGATGCAAAGATCCCGCATTATTCACAAGAATGCCAAACTTTCACATCTATAATTGTGAAGATCTTCAATTCGACAAGTTTGAATTCCCTCTGAATGCCGATAATAAGCAATCAGTCGAAGGTCATTCTCTTAATGTGATTTATTACCTTAATGATAATGCCCAGACTCCCAGCGGATTGCAGATTGTCAGGAATTATACAAATGCTATCAAGAAAATAGGAGGAAAGCTGATTTATGAATTTGAAGACGGGGGAACACAATATACAACACTGCAGCTTGTCAAAGACAAAAAGGAGATCTGGGCTCAGATAGTCGGGGCCGGAAATGGAATGTATTCAATACATATAGTAGAAAAAGAAGCAATGAACCAGGATGTGGCAGCTGATGCAAGCAGCATGGCAAAAAGCATAAAGGAGACAGGCAAAGTAGCTGTTTACGGTATCTATTTCGACACCGGAAAGTCAGTTCTGAAAGCAGAGTCCAAGCCAGCACTGGATGAAATTTCAAAGCTGCTTAAAGCAGACCCCAAACTGAAACTGTATGTAGTAGGTCATACTGATAACACTGGTGTATTTGAGTCAAATATCCTGCTATCCACCGAGAGAGCTCTTGCGGTGATGCATGCACTTATGACGCAGTATTCAATTAATAGTGACAGACTCAGATCATTTGGTGACGGGCCTACTTCTCCTGTTGCAACAAATGAAACAGAAGAGGGTAAGGCTCTCAACCGCAGGGTTGAGTTAGTTAAACAATAGTATTATAAAGCGGAAGGCTGGGATAGGGGTCTTTATCTTACCAGGAAAAACTGCAACTAGTTTTTATCAACACTGAAAATTTCGCTGATGAGAGTGCTGTACTTAAGATAGAGCACCTTTCGTTTTAATTTCAGAGTAGGAGATAATTCGCCTGAGGAAGCGGTCCATTCATCGGAAACAAGCCTGAAGCGTTTGATTTTTTCATGATCGCTCAGATTCAGGTTCATAGCGTTTACCTCCTTTTGATAGAGTGCAAAAACTGATGCATTGGCAATCAGCGACTCATTATCAAGGAATAGAATGTTGTTAGTTGATGCCCAGTCATGGAGGTATTGAAAATCAGGGGCAATAAGTGCGGATGCAAATTTTTGATTTTCACCAATAACCATTACCTGATCAATAAAAACAGATTCCTTTAGTTTATTTTCAAGTACCTGAGGAGCAATGTATTTACCGCTCGATATCTTAAATATTTCTTTCTTACGGTCTGTGATTTTAAGATATTTGCCCGCAACAAACATACCGATATCGCCGGTATGAAACCATCCGTCTGTATCTATTGCTTCAGCAGTAAGTACCGGTTCCTTGTAATAGCCAAGCATCTGGTTTGGACCCTTTGTAAGTATTTCCCCGTCTTCTGCTATCTTAACCTGAACATTCTTCAGCAGCGGGCCTACTGTTCCAAACATAACCTCTTTTGAACAAAGATTATTTATTGCAACTACAGGAGAAGTTTCGGTCAATCCATAGCCTTCGAGGATACGTACCCTGGCAGCCCAGAAAATCCTTGCAAGTCTTTCCTGCAGCGGAGCGCCGGCCGAAGAAATAATCCCTACCCGTCCTCCAAGCACTGCTCTCCATTTACTAAAAACAAGCTTGTTGGCAATTGATAACTGCAGCTCATAGAACCACCCGTTTGCCCCGTTTAACTCATAGCGAAGTCCAAGATTAACAGCCCAGAAGAATATCATTTTCTTAAGACCCTTCAGCTCTTTTCCTTTGCTGATGATCTTGTCGAATATTCGTTCCAGTAAACGGGGAACAACTGCTATAATATCAGGCTTAATCTCATTCAGGTTTTCCATTAACCTGCCCATATTTTCGGCGTAATATATACTCACACCTTTATATTGGAAATGATAAGTTAAAGTACGCTCATAGATATGGCTGAGAGGTAGAAAGGATAATACTTTTGCTTCAGCCCCCAGAGGATGAATAACACTTGATTCTGTAAAATTGGAAACAAGGTTTAAATGCGTGAGCATTACACCTTTAGGAAAGCCTGTTGTTCCAGAAGTGTAAATGATTGTGGCCATTTCAGATGGCTTTATTTCAGCTTTTATTTTTATCAGTAAATTCTCCTGGCTCAAAGAATTTTCTTTTCCGATTGTTATTACTTCGCTGAAATGCTTTACTCCCTCAATCCTGTCAAAAGTATAAATTCCCGAAATGGACGTAATCTGATCGGCAAGCGGTTTGATTTTTTCATAAAGGTTTTTGTCTGAAATAAATACAAGCTTTGGTTCTGCATGGCTTAGGATATAAGCATATTCATCACTGCTGATCGTCGGATAAATTGGTACGCTCACTGCCCCTATCTGACTTACTCCAAAATCAGTAAAATTCCATTCCGGCCTGTTATTTGAAATGATGGCAACCTTGTCTCCTTTTTTTAATCCCATAGAAAGCAGGGCATAACTGACCAGATTACAATTGTCAATATACTCCTGAACTGAATAATGTTTCCATTTACCCTCTTCCTTCGCTGCCAGAACATCTGTTTTATCAGAAAACAGATTCTGCATCCTTGTCAAAAGGTCAAATGTTCTTGTCGGCTCCATAAATGATTTTTCTGATTTGTGAAAAAGGCGAATATACTATTTTAAGTTTTTTTTAAACGTAAATATTTAATGACAGTTAAAATCAATCGCTTCTTATATTAACTTTCTGAGTGGAATTCTATCTTCTCATGAAATCCGGACTAAAAGAGAAATACCGAAACAGAAACATTAAGCAGCAATTATCCGTTCAATTTTTATAACCTTGAAAATGTCTTTTAATGTTTAACTTCGTAATATAAGATTGAGTTTAAATACTTGAGTTTGCTTAAAAAAGAAAATCGAAAGTTAGGATAAAAAAAGGGATCTCATAGGGTGAAATATTAAGATGAAGTTAATTGCATGGTACAGATTAACCTGGAATACCCTCCGATAATGGGTAAGACCTATTCCTTATTCGGAACTTCAGATTCGACTTCGGAATATTTTGAAACAATAAGGATACTTACTGACAGAATTCAGGCATTAGACAGAAATACCTCAGTATTAATCGAAAGCATAAAAAACTTCTCATTAAATAAGAGCAAACTTAAAATGTCGCTCAGGAAAAAAGAATCTGATGATCTTATGTCATTGATATTGAATATCATCGATCCATACCTTAAGAAATACACTGAAAATACGGAAGTCCATCTCAGGAAACTGCCACTATCCAAAATGTGGGATCGTCGCCTGGCAACCACAAGAGAACAATATCATCTCTATATGATTGAAATTGAATTATCTAACAGGTTATTCCTATCTGAATTCATTAAAGCAGACCAGAAAATTGCATTGATGCCATATTGTCTTCAGGATTTCTCCGTCAAATGCAAATCAGAAAAACAAGGATTTGATTATAAGTGTCGTCATTGTTCTGCCCGATGTTATCAGAATCATGCGAGCCTGATTTTGGACGCCAGTAATATTGAACCTTTCATATGGATGGATGGTGACATGAAAAAGCTTGCAAAGTATACCTTAAGTAAGAAAAAAACTTTCGGCGTTCTCGGCATTGCATGTATCCCCGAACTTACCTGGGGAATAAGAAACTGCCGGAAAAGTAATATCCCGGTTATTGGTGTCCCACTGAATGCTAATCGTTGTACCCGATGGTATGGTGAATTCTTCCCTAATTCCATTGATCTGAACGAGCTTGAAAGGCTGGTGACAAGCTAAGCTGGACAGGAAGTTCTTTTAGCGTTATTCTTTTTTCTTTTTACGGGAGAAAATTCCTTTTAATTGTGCCCAGATGTTTTTTGGATGTGAAGTGTCTCTCTGATCTCCTATAAGGGCTGCATATGGCTGCAAACCTGCAACATTTTCAAAGACTATTTTAAGTATTCCCGATAAAGGCAGAAATAATATAATACCTGCAATTCCCCAGACTAATCCGCCAAGGATCAGGACAAAAATGGTAAAGAATGGACTGATATTAACACTGCCGCCAACCACATAAGGTTCAATGAAATAATGATCTACTAGATTGATAACCAGTATTATAATAACAACAGAGATTGACTGGTTAAGTGATCCGTCGATAAGTGAAATAAAAAGCGGAACCAAACCTCCAATTAAAGCTCCTACATATGGGATTATGGTCATAATAGCTACTATCAAAGCGAGTACGATGGCATTTTTCAAACCGACAATTAAAAACCCGATAAGAAAAAGCACACCCATAATCATGGAAGCAACAAGTCTTCCTGTGAGATATTGCTGGGCTACTCCGCTTATTTTGCCAATCATTTCCCTGGCTCTGTCTCTTTTTTCTTCCTTGTAAAGCATTACCACAAAACTTTCATACTTATTCCTTTGCATTAAAAAAAGAAAAATAAATACCAGTACCAGGAACAGACTCCCAATAAAGTTAATGGTACCTCTTACCATGTTTGAAAGAAAACTTCCAGCATTATTAAATGCATCTGAAGCATGAACTCTCAGCTGGTTAGTACTAACCCCCAGGCTTTCATTAATCCATGTCTGTATATCAAGCTTTATTTCCTCGTACCGTAACATTATCAGTGGTAATTCTTTTCCTATATTTCCGATTTGTGCAGAAAGAAGCAAGATTACTCCTGTAAATAAGACTACAATGATCAGAACTGAGATTAAAGACGAAATAACTCTTGAAACCCCGTGACTTTCAAGTTTGTTTGAGAGAGGCGTCATCAGCATTGCCAGTAAACCGGAAAAGCAGATCAGAATGAAAAACTGTCTCCCAAAATATAATACTATGCTTGATAATATTGTAAAGAGCAATACCCTGTTAATTCGAGCCAGACCGGGATGTGGTAACATAAATTAAATCAAATAATACAAGTTGGTATGCATAGTTGAAACCAAATATTTCAATCTACTAAACAACAAGCTGCCATAAATAGTTTAAAAACGTGTTGATATTAGTTAAACATCCGGAGTTTTGAGTTCAGCGGTTCTCGTTATTGAATTTTCCATTTGGTCTCTTTTGAAATATACTTTTTGCTTATTATACGCTTATTTATTAAAATAAACAGTCTTAACATTTGCAAACTCCCTTATACCCTGAATAGCCAGTTCCCTTCCGTAACCAGACCGCTTTGTTCCTCCAAAGGGCAACCTTGGGTCGGATTTTACCAAGGCATTGATAAATACCGCTCCATCAGCAAATTCATGGACCAGCTCAGCTGCTTTTTTCAGGTCACTGGTAAAAAGAGAGACTCCCAGCCCAAATTCAGTAGCATTTGACAGGGCAATTGCCTCCTGTGTGCTCTCGGCAATAGTAAAAGGAGCAACAGGTCCGAAGACTTCTTCGTCAAAGAGAGGCATCCCCGGTGAGACATGAGTCAGCATGGACGGCTGGAAAAATGCTTTATCGCGGGTGCCTCCTATAATTAATTCAGCTCCCATCTCGACCGATTTTCTCAGCTGTTCCTCAACTTTCTCAGCCTGTTTAATACTTGCAAGAGGTCCCATATCTGTCTCATCCTTTGAGGGATCTCCGGTTTTTATTTTTTTCATTTCCTCAAGAAACAGTGCAAGAAATTTATCACTCACTTTCTCGTGAACAATGAATCTTTTCGCAGCAATACAGCTCTGTCCTGCATTCTGAAAGCGTGCCGTTATCCCAATCTGAACTGCCTTTTTAATATCAGCATCCTCGAGCACGACAAAAGCATTGCTTCCTCCCAGTTCAAGCAGGGATTTCTTAATTTCCATCCCGGCAGAGGCGGCTACTTTCCGTCCCGCCTCTTCACTACCTGTAAGTGAGACAGCCTTGACAGATTCATGCTTAATGACATTCCCCACCCTGTCTGATCCAATGACAAGGTTTCTGAATACAGGAGCAGGAAAACCTGCATTTTCGAAGGTTTTTTCAATATTCTCTGCGCAAATCTGAACATTGGAAGCATGTTTAAGAAGGACAGTATTCCCTGCCATAAGAGTCGGGACACAAAACCGGAATACCTGCCATAAAGGAAAGTTCCAGGGCATTATTCCGAGTATACTCCCCAGCGGTTCATAATATATACAGCTTTTATGAGCATCGGTCCTGATGTTTTCGAAAGCAAGGAACTGCTCCGCATATTTTGCATAATATTCACAAACCCATGCGCATTTTTCCACTTCTGCCCTGGATTCTTTTATGGGTTTTCCTATCTCAGCGGTTACTGATCCGGCAAACTCATTTGTGTTTTTCCGAAGTAATCCGGCTACTTTTAACATGAGAGAGCCACGAACTTCCAGACTCGTTTTTTTCCAATCTTCAAATGACCCGGCTGATTGAATGAGTATGTTATTCACCTTCTCATCTGAGTACTCCTCAAATTCCTTGACCGTTTTGTTCGTGAATGGATTGACGCTTCTCAGAATCATATTCTTTCATTTATTAATGAACTAATAAAATACTAAAACACAAAAAAGTTTCAAAAGTTTTTACCCTGCATGAGGTATCAGATCTGCGGTCCAGCTGAAGCGGGATCTCCTTGTTGCTTGAATAAGAGCGGGGTACTGTTCACTTCTTCGTACAACTCTCTCTAATTTTTCAAGCACCTCACACTGGATCCACATTGCATCGAAAGAACATTCCGTTCAACACCTGAGACATCGGATTCAAGAGAACGGCTCCAATAGAAATCGTATTGTAAATGTTTGGTTGATGACCACCATTGACCAAGCTGTCCCACATCGCTGAATGTGCCAAGCGGCAGACGGACTCCTCCGGGCACTCCTGAAAAATTGCTTGTATTGAAACCATTTACCTGATTTGTCCAACCGGTAATGGATTTCATTTGCGAACCCTGATCTGTTCCTCTAATGTTTTCAGATCCAACCTGGTTTTCCGGCATCCCGAGATATATTTCAAGAGTATTCCATTCTTCATCTGTAGGCATATGCCAGCCGACAGGACACAATTTATCAGTTGTCACAACACCGCCGTTGTAAAGAATTCCATATTTGCTGTTGTACGTTGTTGAGTCATTATTATACCAGCATAATCTTGGGCTCATTGGAACATCACCCCAATTATTGTTATCAGTAATAAGCTGGATAGGAGTTCCGTCATTAAGTTTTGTTGTCTTCAGGTTTTCAGCCATCCAGACCTGTGTTCCTATCCTGGTGGTTTTATATATGTTACCGTCTATATCACTAACAGATCCGAAGCTTGCACTAAGTCCTGTTGTAAACATAACTTCAGTTCCATAAGATGTTCCATAACTGTTTGTTGCGAAGGCTTTGGTATAATATTGTGTCGTCTGCCCCAACCCTTCCAGAAGTGATGAAAATTGCCCCAAACCCATGCCATTAGTTATCTTTATACCTGTATTTTCAGGTCCCGGAAGTGTTCCCCAGAAAGCACCTCTTTCAGTTACAGGTGATGGTCCCTCATATAATACATTCCCTCCCACAGGAGCCGAGTTATTTAAATGAACCGGGACAGGTGTTGTCGTAACATATGGCAGGTTTGTATCCGGAATGACCGTAAAGCTTCCTACTCCTGAAGAACAACCCCTCTTGCATTCGTTAATGGCACTGAAAGACCAGTAATATGTTTTACCTTTCTCCAGGTTATTCAGGGTATAGCTGTTTATTGTCTGTTGAGAAATTATTTTCAGATTTTCCTTATCCGTTCCGAAGGATATATCATAATTTGGATTCGCAGTTGTAGCTGTCCATTTTAATGTAAGTGAGGTAGATTTAATGATTGCACCAGCTGCGGGATAATCCATTATACAATATATTATCGCGGTCGACATATGAAATGCACAGGGATCATACTCAGGTTTATTCTGGTCCTTATGGCATCTGACAGATGAAACGAGTAGTATTATCAAAAGAAATAGCTTAACTGAATATGACTTTAATTTTGCCATCGTAGTATCTGAGTATTGGTTAATACTCCTCTGTAACAGATGTCGGTTAGTAAAATTATACCAAAATTACCTTAAAGTCAATTCTTTTAACCGCAAATCACCCCATTCCACATACCCAGCACCTAATTCCTCCTTTGCAAATACGGAATTATCACATCATTCTTAAAATCGCCCGTGCCATCATAGGTTATTGTTACAACAGGAATGCCTGTTATATTTTTGATCTCTCCAGTCATCGCCTCCGTGACTAATGATGGACAACAAAACCTGGAAAAGGGTCAATAGTAATTCAAGTATATCAAAATCCTTATGTGAACTTTCTTAGCGTACATTTTGACTGAGGTTTTCATTTCTGGTACCCTTTTCTTTGGTTCATTTCTTTTGTGCAAGCAAAAGAACCGAATCCCGATTTATCGGGATGAACTCGGCGAAGCCAAATGAACTATCAAATAAAAAAATTTACCTTTTTTCAAATAATGTCCAAACATTACCAGGCATATCCCTCAGAAAATCTTTTTGAACATTATATTCCGGATGAGCGTCGAGGAATTTTTTTGCAATGAATGATTCTCCGCAGGGATGTCCCATTATTGCCCAAAACTGCATTTTGGATGCCAGATTGCTGTCGGTTGCCTTAGCCTGTACTGCACCTGCTGCAAAATAAGCTGCATCCCAGCTTACTCCAGGAATACCAGCCTCATCTTCATCCAGATGACCGCATAGTGAGAAGCGACCGGCATTTACTTTATTTCGCCGGGTATCAAAATGATCACCCATAAACGATTTTGCTGACTCAATATCTATTTTCCCCTTATTATCCTTCATCAGTACCTCCCATCTCTGACGGCGCATATTCGATGATTGATCAGGTGAGGTGGGATCAAACGATGTCTCTTCTTTCTGGATCTTCTCATTTACAGGGAAATTAGCACCCGTAAAATATCCGTCGGTTGTCCGTTCCAGAAAATGATTTTTCAGCCCAAGCTCAAGCCGGGCGATTTCCCCGGTTTTATTATCTCCCAATATCCAGGCATTTGCATAGCCTCCATTGTTTCTTTCAACCAATAATGCAACACACTGATCAATTGATGATGAATATTGAATTGACTGTCTTGCCCTTACGAATTCAGCCACCTGTGTGGTATCGAAGCCCTTAAAACCCGAAATCGTGGTTTCGGTCAAAATAACTCCGGCACTGTTTATATTGAAATCATCACCGCTGTGAATCAAGCCGGGAAGAGCATCCATGATTATCCTGTTTCCTTTCTCAGGGACAATATCCATGATGATATTCCATCTTTCACCGATCAGATATTCGCTCCAGTTATTATGAGCTATTACAATTTTTCCATCTTTTGTCCAGGATCCTGTTGCGGCAAAGGCGCTGCAATGTTCAGGAGGAGAAGGTTTCGCCTGTTTATCAAGCCATGGTACATAATAATCGGGTATTTCGCAGATAGAATTCATTGCAACCACATCTTTAATATCGATTTTACCCTCTCCCAGTCTTGCATTCACTCCTGCTGAGATCCCTGTAAGTTCTTCCCTATATTCAACAGGGATGTTGTGCCACAATATCCTGTAGGATTCATTCCTGTAGAATTCCCAGTCCCGGTGGGTCATCTGCCTGTTTCTCACTTCCATTGCACCACGCAGATCGATAATCTCATTTGCCAGAAGATAGCCATGCTGAAAGCCAATGACGCCTGGTGTACCTTCAAGATGGATTTGTATCCAACCGTTTTTTTCGGTGCGGCTTGACTTTGCAAGAATCTGTTCCTGCGAGAGAGGTGTCTTCTTAGGGGAATGGCTTGCACAGCTTACAAGAAAGCAGGAGATAAGTAGAGCAGAGAAAATTTTTTGTTTCATAATGAACTGATAAAGACTATTACTACTACAAATCAAAAGATTAATAAATTAACTGAATATAAGATAAAATTGACTTTCCGGATGCTAACAGGATCTGTATTCAGAACTACCTGTACTTGGTCCAAACCATCTA
>Ga0182010_10000742_pt1 | contig 18452 bp, 11 predicted proteins | sample 611E1MmetaG_FD_120488 | JGI IMG/M metagenome (GOLD analysis project Ga0182010, IMG submission 120488) | Permafrost microbial communities from Stordalen Mire, Sweden - 611E1M metaG | ecosystem: Environmental > Terrestrial > Soil > Wetlands > Permafrost | place: Sweden: Stordalen | collected...
TCTGCTCGACCGTCTCAAAGTCACTCGGCGCCTATGCGGCGATCCCGGCAAGCGGAAGGGCATGGGATGCGACGGCTCAAGCGGCATACTGCATCAGCGGTAGCACGGTATATTCGTACCAGACGCCGCAATCGGTCACAGCAATAGTCTCGTGGGCGAAGACGCAAGGATTCGGGGCGATCATGATTTACGACCTCGGCGCCGGCTATGAAGCCACCGCCGGTGCAGCCGATCCGCAGGCTCTTCTGCACGCGATCTGGCAGACGGCGAACGGCACGGTGAGTTTGCCCCCCACGGGAACATTCGGTGCTTCTCCCGCAACCCTTCCGACGGGAGGTGGAACGGTCACGCTCACCTGGACATCCTCCACGGCTGACAGCGCGTCCATTGACAACGGCATCGGCACCGTCGCGCTCAACGGCTCCAAGACTGTGACGGTGAGCGCCACAACGACATTTCATCTTTCGCTCACCAGCACAACCGGCAGACAGGTCTACGCCGCCACGGTGACGGTCGGGACCCAGCAGGCACCGACCGGAACATTCACCGTCACCCCCACCTCGCTCCCGGCAGGGGGCGGGAGCGCAACGCTCCAGTGGTCATCAACGGGGGCGACATCGGCGTCCATCGACAACGGCATTGGATCGGTTGCGACGTCCGGATCGCGCGCTGTAACGGTTACATCGACGACGATCTTTCACCTGACGCTGACCAATGGCGCGGGATCCGCTGCCTACGCCGATACCGTCACGGTTGCACAGAATCCGCCGACCGGCACATTGAGCGCGACTCCCTCCTCCTTTGCGGCAGGAGGCGGGAACGTGACACTGCAGTGGACTTCCACGGGGGCGACATCCGCGGCGATCGACCAGGGAATCGGCACGGTGGCACTCTCGGGTTCGCGCAATGTGCAGGTGAGCTCGACTACGATCTTTCATCTTACACTGGCAAACAGCGCGGGGAGCAGGATCTATGCGGATACCGTAACGGTCGTCGCTCCCGTCGGAGCGCCCACCGGAACATTTGGTGCGGACCCGATAGTCTTCCCGCTGGGGGGCGGATCGGTAACGCTCACATGGACCTCGACCAACGCAGCAAGCGCCGCGATCGACAACGGGATCGGATCGGTTCCTGTGAACGGGTCCATCACCAGGAACGTCACCGGCACCACGGAGTTTCATCTTTCTTTGACCAACACGTCGGGCACGCAGATCTACACCGCAATTGTCACTGTCGCCCCTTCAGGATCGCTGGTTGCGACGCCCGCATCGCTCCCACCGGAGGGAGGATCAGTCACGTTGACCTGGACGTCGGTGGATGCAACGTCGGCCGGTATCGACCAGGGAATAGGCGCGGTCTCTTTCTCCGGGTCGCAGAGCATCCATGTTGCCGCCACAACGGTCTTCCACCTTTCCCTCACCAACAGCGCGGGAAGTACTGTGTACGCCGACACGGTGGCGGTTGCCTCCAGGGCGCCACAGAATTTCTCGCTTGAGCAGAACTATCCCAATCCGTTTAACCCGACGACAAACATCATCTTCAAACTTCCGGCCGAGACGATGGTACGGCTGACAGTGTACACCCTCCTCGGTCAGGAGGTCATCACGCTCGTCAACCAGCGTCTTCCGGCGGGAACCTACCCCGTTCCGTTCGATTCCCGGAACCTCTCCACAGGGACCTATTTCTACACATTGGTTTCCGGAGATTACGCGGAGACACGGAGGATGGTCGTTGTCAAGTAATCCTTCCTTATGCTCTTCTTTCACGGAGTTTCACCCGAAGCAAAAGCCCTGAGCCCTCAGGGCTTTTTTATTCTTCCCTCCCCCCCACCGCAAAAGCTTCATTCTTCGCCTGCTTGCGTTAGTTCGTAATTTTTAACGTTTCTACATTCTTCCGGTACAAACTGCAATCTCTTTACTGCGACGCAATTCCCAGAATTGCTAAAAATAGTTCCCACAATTGCTATATTCGGCCTTTCTTAAGCCTAATTATATAAGCATAATTTGCTGTATTCGTTTAATTTCACGAGATAGGTTCAGCTGTGATTAGTGGCACGAAATTGGAGCCTATTGACCACAGTCACAGAAGTTCACAAATCGGCCTTTCATCGGAGGATCCAATGAATAAGACGAAAAAGCTTCTTCTGGCGCTCAGTGCCTTCGTCCTGTTTTTCGCGACCTGTGGACTCGTGCAAGCACAAATGCCGGTCATTGCCTACCACCCGACATGGTGGCAGGGGTCTTTGAAGCCGTCAATGATTGACTTTTCTTCGCTGACGCATATTATTATCTTCCCTGCTCAAGATGCCTCTTCCTCCTCCCCGTATTTCAACGGATCGGCGCTCAGTATGGGAGGCGATCTCGCACAGATCGTCACCCTGGCACACGCAAAGGGATGCAAAGTCTTAATCTCCGCTGTCGGGGGTTACGGACAAACGCAGATGCCGGTCGTCGCGGCTGATGCCGCAAAGTGCCAGACATTCGTCAACGCGGCCGTTGCATATGCATTGGCCAACGGATGCGATGGAGTGGAATGTGATTGGGAATTCCCGAGGTCCGGCGATGCAACCGGCTGGAAGAACCTCATCACGAAGTTCCGGGCTGCTCTGGACGCGTGGACGCCGCACGGAATTCTCATTACGAGCGGCTACTATTCTGATCTCGGCGCACCGTACAATGTTGCCGACATGAATGCGAATGTCGATTTCGTCGTTCCCATGACATACACCATGTGGATGGGAAGCGGTGCCGGCCCGTACAAAAGCGGCTACGATACGCCCGTTGGTCTCCCGACACAATGGACCGGGTATTCCGGGTATTCCCTCTCCTCCCCGGCTGGTGGCGGTCCTCTGACTTATCTCAACGATGGGTACACGCCGTCGAAAGTCGCCGTTTCGATCAGCTTCGAAGGGACGCAGTTCTCCGGCGTTGGCGGCAAGATGGGCGTGGCATATTCATCCTACGCCTTCTGCTCGACCGTCTCAAAGTCACTCGGCGCCTATGCGGCGATCCCGGCAAGCGGAAGGGCATGGGATGCGACGGCTCAAGCGGCATACTGCATCAGCGGAAGCACGGTGTATTCGTACCAGACGCCGCAATCGGTCACAGCAATAGTCTCGTGGGCAAAGACGCAAGGATTCGGGGCGATCATGATCTACGATCTTGGCTGCGGCTATGAAGCCACCGCCGGCGCAGCCGATCCACAAGCCCTCCTGCACGCGATCTGGCAGACAGCCAACGGCCCGGTAACACCGCCCGCTCCTACGGGAACATTGATTGCTTCTCCCACAACCCTCCCGATAGGGGGAGGAGCCGTCACTCTCACCTGGACATCCGCCAATGCCGTAAGCGCCTCCATCGACAACGGCGTCGGAACAGTTGCTCTCAACGGGTCCACCACCGTCACGGTTGATTCGTCAAAGATCTTCACGCTCTTTCTCACGAATGCAAACGGAACCTCCACCTATGCCGTGTTCATTGGCGTGGGCGTTCCGGATCCGCCCGACTTCGTCTATCCGCTCGACGGCCAGTCCAACGTCCCAAGGAATGCCACGGCCCGTTGGACCATCAGCGACGGAGCGGTGCGTTACCAGGTCCAGATTGCGACAGACTCGCTCTTCACGACCCTCTCCATCAACGACTCGACCCTCACCGACACCACGAGGGCGATGAGCCTGGCGCGGTCAAGAAGATACTATCGGCGAGTGCGGGCGTTTTCAGACGATGCAGGGTGGGGCGTGTATTCCGACAAGACCAATTTCACCACCGGTACCACGACGGGTGTCGACGGAACAGAATCGACTCTTCCCACATCAACGCAATTGCTGCAGAACTACCCCAACCCGTTCAACCCGAGCACAACCATCGGCTATCAGCTTTCCACAGCCGGGACGGTGACGCTGAAGGTATACGACGTGATCGGGCGGGAGCTCGAATCACTTGTCAATGCCGAACAGCCGGCCGGCCGGTACAGCGTGGTGTGGAATGCAGGAGGACGCGCCAGCGGCGTGTATTTCATCATCCTCAAGGCGGGAACCGCCAGCGATGTCCGCCGGATGATGCTCGTCAAATAAGTTTCTCTCTCCTCAACAGAACAACAGCCCCCGACCCGTCACAGGATCGGGGGCTGTTGGTTTTCATAGCCCTCCGCAACGTTTCTTTGGCGCGTCAGGGCTCTTTGCCGTACAGGCGGAGCCGGTCATAGAGCGCTTTTCTGCTCATGCCGAGCACGCGCGCGGCCTTTGTCTTATTGCCCGAGCACTGCGACAGAGTGCGAAGGATCATGAGCCGGGTCCCCTCCGCAAGACTCGTCCCGTCCGGTATCGAAAGTCCGTTTGTGCCTTCGCCGCGCCCCGCCATCCGGTCCGGAAGGTGCGGGACGTCGACCTCCTCCTCCGGGCAGACGAGGACGGTGCGTTCCATGAGGTTTCTGAACTCCCGGATATTCCCCGGCCAGTCATATGACGCAAGCTTCTCCATGGCGCGGGGTGTAAACCGCTTCACGGGTGTCCCGTATTTTTCGGAGAACAAGCTCAGGAAATGTCCGGCCAGCAAGGGAAGGTCCTCGCGCCTTTCGCGCAGCGGGGGCAGATGCAGCTCAATGACATTCAGCCGATAGTAGAGATCTTCGCGCAGCTCGCCTGCGTGAATGGCTTTCGGGACATCCCGGTTCGTCGCCGCCACGATTCGCACATCCACATTCACTTCTTCGCGTCCCCCGAGCCGGCGGAACGACTTCGCCTCGATGGCACGGAGCAGCTTTGCCTGGGATTGCGGGTGCATCTCGGCAATCTCATCCAGGAACAGCGTTCCTTTTTGCGCCATCTCAAAACATCCCGCCTTCTTGGACACCGCTCCCGTGAAGGCTTCCCGTTCGTGGCCGAACAGTTCGTTGTCGATGACGTCCTTCGGCATGGCCGCGCAATTGATCGCGACGAACGGACCTTCCGACCGAAATCCGCTGTGGTGAATCAGGCGGGCGATCACTTCCTTCCCCGTTCCGCTCTCTCCCGTCACCAGCACCGCCGCTTCGGACCGTGCCACGAGCGTTATGCGGGACCGGATTTCCCGGATGGCCTCGTTCCTGCTGATGAGGACCGGCTCACCATCCTGCGGCAGCTTCCCGGTATTCTCCACGTCTGCTGCAAAGGCCTTTTCCCCGGTCTGGATCATCTCGATACTCCGCGGTGAATACATGAAAGAACAGCATTACGGCAAGGTATGATTTCGGCGGACGTCGTCACGTGACTCCGGTCACGTCTTCTGCACGATTCACATTTCTTCCGGCGCGCCGATCCCGAGGATCGCAAACCCGTTCCGGAGAACCGTGCGTGCTGCGTGACAGAGTGCCACGCGCGCGCGCGTCAACGGGATATCCTCGCTGACGACGCGGCACTCGTGATAGAACTTATGGAACGACGTCGCAACATTCTGCAGGTAGTCGGCGATCCGGTGGGGTTCGAATGCGAGCGCGCAGGATTCCACCATCTCCGGAAAGACAAGCAGCGTCTTGATCAGGTCGATCTCCGCCTCGTTCCGCAGAAGCGACACATCGAAGTCCCCCCCCGCATCCGGCCCCGGTTCTCCTCCGGCATAGCGCAGGATGCTGCAAATCCTCGCATGCGCATATTGCAGGTAGTAGACCGGGTTTTCATCGGACTGTTGCTTCGCAAGACCGAGATCGAAGTTCAGGTGGCTCGAGATCGTTCGCATCAGGAAAAAATACCGGACGACGTCGGCCCCGACTTCATCGATAAGTTCATCGAGCGTGATGAAGTTGGCTTTGCGGGTCGACATTTTCACCACTTCCCCCCCCTGCGTAATCGTCACGAACTGGTGGATGAGCACGGTGACGCGCCGCGTATCGAACTCAAGCGCTTTGAGCGCCGCAAGCACGTCCGGATACGTCGCGACGTGGTCTGCGCCAAAGATATCGATCATCAGATCGAATCCCCGCCTGAACTTCTCCCGGTGGTACGCGATATCGGGAAGCCGGTACGTCGGCTCCCCGGTGCTCTTGATGATGACCTTGTCCTTCTCTCCTCCCAGCGCGGACGTCTTCAGCCAGACGGCGCCGTCCTGTTCGTACACCAATCCTTTTTCGCGGAGGCAGCGGACGACGTCATCCACCATTCCGCGTTCGTACAGCCAGTTCTCATTGTAAAACGATTGAAACTCAATATCGAGGGATTTCAGGGTCTTCCGGATGTCCGCAAAGATTTCCGTTTCCGCCTGTTCCTTAAACCTCCCCTCGGCCGGTTCCTCCCTGAGCGATTCACCCGCTGCCTCCAACAGATGCCGGGCGATGTCTTTGATATACTCGCCCTGATAGTGGTCGTCGGGGAAGGGCTCGGTGCCCCCCAGAAGTTCCAGGTAGCGGAGCCGGACGGAATCCCCCAGGACCCTCATCTGCCGCCCCGCATTGTTGAAGTAGTACTCCCGCTCGACAGCGTGCCCCGTCCACTCAAGCATCTTCGCCACCGTATCGCCGTAGACGGCGCCGCGGCCGTGTCCCACGGTCAGCGGTCCCGTGGGGTTGGCACTGACGAATTCCACCTGGACTTTCTTTCCTTTCCCGATATCCGATCTGCCGTATGCGGCGCCGGCAAGGATCAGCGCGCGCAGTTGTTCCAGATAATACGTTGCAGCAAACGTGAAGTTGATGAAACCAGGACCGGCGACCTCCGTTGAAGCAACGAGCGACGGATCAAGGTGCAGCCCGGCGACGAGAGCTGCCGCCAGTTCCCGGGGGTTCTTCCCTGCCTTCCTCGCGGCCACCATCGCCGCGTTCGTCGTCAGGTCGCCATGCCCTTCCTGGCGCGGCGTTTCGAACGACACGGGGGACGCCGGATCGATGCCGATATCGCGGAACGCGGCAACCACCCGCTCCCGGAGATACTGTTTCATGACGCCTTGACCCTCTTTCTTGTTGCCGGCCGCGCCGTGGAGCGTTTCGGCTTTGTGGTTCGCGGTTTTCGCACGGGGGCATCGTCATTGACCCGCACCGCCTTCGCATCGCCCCAGAGTTTCTCCAGGTTGTAGAATGTCCGCGTGCTCGTGTGAAAAATGTGCAGCACAACATCGACATAATCCAGGAGGACCCAGTGGGGGCTTCCCGATTCCCTGTGCCACGCGTTCACTCCCTTTTCCTCCATCCCTCCCTCCACCGCGTCCATAATCGCCCGGATTTGGACGTCGGACTCCGCAGAGCAGAGCACGAAAAAGTCGGCCATGCTCGTGAGCCCGCGGAGATCCATGATAACCACATCACCCGCCTTCTTGGTCAGAGTAAGCCGGGCAACTGCTCTTGCCAGTACCGGTGATTTCACCGTGTGCGTCCCTCATGTGATGGTTTCAGTGACGGATAATCCCGGCCAAGAACGACCGAGACATCCACGAAATAATCCTCGTTGATCTGTTGCACAATGTTCTTCTTCTCAATTCCCAGGGCATAGGCGACCCGTTCCGCATTCGCCGTGCTCCCTGTCCTGTCGATGACCAGCGATTCCAGGACATCGAATCTTTTGTAGTTTCTCATTTCGACGACATCGAATCCGCGCGCGCGAAGGAAACCGGTCACGCTTGTTGCCGCACCGGAGGCGCCGCAGCCGTTGAGCACGTCGAGCTGGATCGTGCCTCCCGGCGCCGACCCGGCGCGCGTCGCCTGGACCGGGGGACGCACAAACGTCCGCAGAACGAACGATGATGCGAGAACGAGCACCAGAAGCGCGAGGGCGGCGATAAGGATGTTCAAGATCGTGGAGCGTGGATCGTTCCGCGCAGGGGCGGAGGTGCGAACAGGATGAGACGTGTCGCGGGAGATCGTCATGAATCCTGCACGAGAACGAAAGAGCCGGGTGCTCTTCCGTGGAACACGGAAGATCCAACCCGGCTGTGAGGAATCCGCACAACCCCCGCTATGGAAAGCAGTCGAGAAAGAGGTCTCTTCAGAATCCGTTCTCCCTGAACCAGAATGAGTTGAAAGGGGACATCGCATAAGAGCCGAAGGGCATCTGGCGGTACTGCACTTCGAGCAGCACGTTATTCCACGGACGGTAGTTCAATTCCGCGCGGCTGAGATACACGCCGCTCAGGTCGGAATTTCCCTTCCCGTTGAAGGACGTCAGCGACTTCGTCGGGGAATAGCTCATGCTGATATCCGTCTGCACGTTGAAATTATCGGCAAACCGGTACATCATGCTATTGGTGTACGTGCTGAGAGCCATACCCTGTCCGCCCAGCGACATGTACGAGATATCCACTGCATGGTGCATGGAGAACTTGTCGGGGTCAAACCATCCCAGGAACAGTGACGACGGCTGGGTGATGATGCCGCCCGAAGATTCGGCTTCCCGCTCCACCTGTCCTTTGAACTGGGCCCAAGCGCAGGTACGGGACATCACCAGCAGGGCCACCACGATGCAAGCCACGAACGTCTTCATGACACGCTCCTCTCACCAACCAAGGGAAAAATAAGGAAATCGGGGCTTATTGTCAACTTTCCCTGCCGGCGAGCAACCGGCGCGCCTCCTCAAGTTGCTCCGGAGTATTGATCCCCCCGATTTCGACCGGATCGCGGGCCGTCACTGCCGCTACGCTCATCTTCCTCCTCCAAAAAACCTCAAAGACATCGGTGAGATAATACTCTTTCTGGGCGTTGTTGGGCGTAATCTCGTGGAGGCCTTCGAACAGATTCGCCGCCTGAAAAGCGTAGATTCCCGAATTGATTTCCCGGACTTTCCTCTGCTCCTCCGTGGCGTCCTTGTGTTCGACGATCGCCGTCACATTCCCTTCCCTGTCGCGGAGCACCCTCCCGTACCCCGTAGCGTCTTCGGGGATGGCGGTCAGCACGGTCGCGGCAACGCGCTTTTCTCTGTGGCTCGCGATCAGCTCCCTCGTTGTCTGTTCGGTGAGCAGCGGCACATCGCCCGAGAGGACGAGCACATCCCCCGTGAATCCTTGCAGAACCGGCTCTGCCTGCATCACGGCATGTCCGGTTCCAAGCTGGGGATCCTGTGTGACGCAGACGGCAGAAGGGGATACGCGCGCGAGGTGTGCGATAACGGATTCCTTCCGCCATCCAACCACCACGACGGTCCGCGATGCCTGGAGGCGCCGCGCAAGGTCAACCACCCATTCCACCAGCGGCCGGCCGTTGATTTCATACATCACCTTTGCCATCGAGGGATTATTCATCCGCGTCCCTTTTCCCGCGGCCATGATCACGACGGCAAGTCGATCGTCCTGCAGGCTCATGCCACTGTCAAAGGTATGTTGTCGATCAGCCGGGTTGTGCCAAACTTCACCGCCAGCGACACAAGAATGTGCTGCCCATGCTCCAGCGCGGCAAGTTCCCTGAGGGTATCACCGTCGGCCACGGAGACATAATCGATCGTTCCCGATGTCCGGGAGGTGATCGCTGCGCGGATGGCGGCCGTCAACGGCGCCGCCGAACGTTCCCCATTCGCCACGGCATCCGCCGCCCCCTTGAGGGAGGCATACAGAACCGGCGCCTCCTTTCGCTGTGCCGGTGTCAGGTAGACATTGCGGGAGCTCCTGGCGAGCCCGTCCGATTCCCGCACCGTCGGGACGATGATCAGTTCGCAGTCGAAATCCAGGTCTTTCACCATCCTGGAGATCACGACCACCTGCTGGGCGTCTTTCTGTCCGAAGACCGCCACATGCGGTTTCGTGAGATGAAAGAGCTTCGCAACGACCGTGGCGACGCCGCGAAAATGGATCGGCCGGAGCGCGCCTTCGAGCGGCTTCGCAACCTGTTCCACCGTGACAAACGTCTGGTATCCGTCGCCGTACATGGCTGCCGCATCGGGGGAGAAGAGCAGGTCGGCCCCGGCCTCCGCGGCCCTGGCGGTGTCGGCGGGAAGATCGCGCGGGTACCGGGCGAAATCCTCTCCTTCTCCGAACTGGGCCGGATTGACAAAGACCGTGACGATCACGCAGTCGGCGTGCTTTCGCGCTTCGCGAAGAAGCGTGCAATGTCCCTCGTGCAGCGCCCCCATGGTCGGGACCACGGCGAGTCGTTTTCCGGCGAGGCGGAGCTTTTCCGCTTCGCGTTGCATCACGCGTGGATCACTGACGATGTTCATCGATGTGAGCCGGGGGATCGAGTGGAGAAATAACGTACAAGCCGGGAAATTTCGGCGTGGAGATCCTTGCGGTGGACGATCATGTCGACGAAACCGTGTTCCAGAAGGAATTCCGAACGCTGGAACCCCGGCGGGAGATCCTTGCCGATGGTCTGTTTGATGACCCGGGGTCCTGCAAAGCCGATCAGCGCCCCGGGCTCCGCGATGATCACATCCCCCAGCATCGCGTAGCTCGCGGTAACCCCTCCCGTCGTCGGGTCGGTCAGCAATGAGACAAAGCCCACCCCGGCTTCCGCAAGCCGGGCAAGCTTGGCGCTCGTCTTTGCCATCTGCATGAGCGACAGCGCGCCTTCCATCATGCGCGCCCCCCCGCTCGACGAAATGATGAGGAGAGTTGTCTTTGTCTTGAACGCCTTGTCGATCGCGCGGCCGATCTTTTCTCCCACAACCGAGCCCATGCTGCCGCCGATGAACGAGAAGTCCATTGCCGCGAGAACGATCGGCTGCTTCTCGATGGTCCCCGTCCCCCAGCAGACCGCATCGTGAAGCTTCGATTTCTTCATGGCCTCGGAGACCCTGTCCCGGTACCGCTTCGTGTCCACAAACTTGAGCGGGTCTCCGGATCGCATCCTCCGGTCATATTCCTTGAAGGAGCCCTCATCAAGGATGATCCCGACATATTCCTTGCTCCCGATACGGAAGTGCGCCCCGCATTTCGCGCAGGTGAACTGGCTCTTCTCCAGCTCCGTCCGGTGGATAATTTCGCCGCATTGCTCGCATTTCGTCCAGAGACCGTCGGGGACTTCCTTCTTCTGGGTCTCGGAAGCAATATTCTCTTTCGATCGTTTGAACCATGCCATGGCGGTTTCCCGTCCCTTGTTACCGTTTCTTGAGGAAGAACTCCTTGATATAGAGCGGCTCCAGCGTCACGGGATCGTCCCGGTGCCCCTCCCGCAGCATTTCTTCGCCAAGCCGGGCAACGCCGGCGGCGCTGCACAGAAGCGCCGGGGGGGACGCCAGGCGCATGCGGTGTCCGCCGCCGCTTCCGCCGTTGATCACCTTCATCGCTCCATCGCCGGTGACCAGCAGCGGGTGGTCTCCGATCTCGCTGCGCAACGCCCCCACGTCGCAGTCCCCGGCATCCCGGAGCGGACTCCCGGAGCAATCGAAGATCTGATAATAGACTTCGTCCCGTCGTGCATCGAGCGCGGCGAGAATCCATTCACCCGCCGCGGGGGGATCGGTCGCCGCCGCATGACGAGCGAGGGCAACGAGTGTCGGGACTCCCACCAGAGGCAGCTCCCGGGCAAACGCAAGCCCCTTTGCGACGCTCAACCCGATGCGGAGCCCCGTGAATGATCCGGGTCCGACCGAGACGGCAATCCCCTCCAGCGATCGGAGCGGATCGGCCTTCCCCTGGCGGGGGTCGCCATCGACGAGCACCCTGTCGATGAGGCCCAGGAGGCGTTCGGCGTGGACGTTCTTCTCTTCCAGCGATTGTTCGGCGGCGATAACGCCATCCCGCACGAGCGCAGCCCCGCAGACCGCCGTCGCTGTTTCGATTCCCAGGACCGTCACGCCCCGGCCTCCTGCCTGCCCGAGATCGCGATCTCCCGCTCCCCTTCGCCGGGACCATGCGCCATTGTGACGCGGTAGTGCGCGGGAGGGAGCAGATCGAGAATCACGTCGGCCCACTCGATGAGGCAGATGCAGCGGGAGGAAAAGTATTCCTCGATGCCGATCTCCGCCACTTCCGATCGGCGGGCGATACGGTACATATCGATGTGGGCGACCACGCCGAACGGGGCGGGATATTCGTTGATCAGCGTAAAGGTCGGACTGGTCACGTGCGCCGTCACGCCGAGCCCACGGCAGACGCCTGCGATGAACCGCGTCTTGCCGCTTCCCAGGGTGCCTGCCAGGGCCACCACGTCACCCGGATGGAGGAGGGCCGCAAACGCCGCCCCCACCGCCTCCGTCTCCTCCGGCGATCGAGTCACCCGGCGATTCACCCGCGCGGCTCCATGCGTACCACGGGAAGAATCATCTCCTCCATGGAGGCCCCGCCATGCTGGAAGCTGTCACGGTACTGATTGAGGTACTTGTGATAATCCGTCGGGTACACGAAATAGTAGTCTTCTTTCGCCACGATATAGTTCGTCGCAACGCCTCGCTTCGGCAGTTTGAACTCAAGCGGGTTCTTCACGAACATTGCCGCCTTCTCTTCACATTTCAGGTTCCGGCCGTATTTGTACCGCAGGTTGGTGGAAGCTTCACGGTCCCCCAGCACTTTCGATCCGCGGAGACTCCGGATGCTCCCGTGGTCGGTCGTCAGGATGATGGTGACATTCGGCATGCGGGCGAGAGTTTTGAACATCCCGAAGAGGGACGAATGGAGAAACCAGGACCTGGTCAGCGACCGGTACGCCGACTCATCCGGGGCGATCTCCTTGAGCAGCGACGAATCCGACCGGCCATGGGCCAGCATGTCGACGAAATTGACCACGATGGAGGTCAGCCGGGCGTTCGCGTACGATGCAATGGTGTTTTCGACGCTCCGGCCGAATTCGGCGTCGAGAATCTTGATGTACTTCGGTTCCGGCTTGAGGACGATCTTTCGCCGCTCCAGGAGCTTGTCAAGGAACTGCCGCTCGTAGCGGTTCCTGCTGTTCTCATCGTCCTCGCTCTTTTCCCACAACTCGGGGAAACGCAATTCGAGATCGGATGGGAACGACGCGCTGAAGATCGCATTCCGCGAATAGGGCGTTGCAGTCGGGAGGATACTATAATAGTACTGTTTCGAGATGGAAAAATATTCCGAAAGGAGCTTCTCCATGATCAGCCATTGGTCGAGGCGGAGACAGTCGATGACGAAGAAGAAGACCGACTTTCCCTGCTGCAATTCGGGAATGACGTAGCGGTCGACGACATCCACGGAGAGCGCGGGCCGGCCGGCGCTTGTCTCCACCCAGTCGCGGTATTTTTTCTCCACGAACTTGCCGAACGCAAGATTGCATTCCCGCGTCTGGTCGAGCAGCGTCTGTTTCAGGCCAAGCTCCGGATGTTCGTCAAGCTCCATTCCCCACCCGACGAGCCGCGTGTAGATATCGGTCCACCGTTCATACGAGAGATCATCCATCAACGCCCCGGAGATGGCATTGAATTCCTGGATGTAATCCTTGGACACCGCAGCGCCCGTGATCTTCCGTCCCTCCAGGAATTTCTTGCAGGCCATCAGGATCTGGCTCGGATTGACGGGCTTCGTGAGGTAATCGCTGATCTTCTGGCCGATGGCATCCTCCATCAGCGATTCCTCCTCGTTCTTGGTGATCATCACCACCGGCGTGTTCGGCCTCAGTTCCTTGATCCCGGCAAGCGTCTCCAGTCCGCCCATGCCCGACATCATCTCATCAAGAAAAACGAGATCGAATTCCGCCTCTTTGACCATCGCAACCGCATCTTCGCCGTTGGTCGCCGTGGCAACGTCGTATCCCCGTTCCTCAAGGAAGCGAACATGGGGACGCAGCAGCTCGATTTCGTCGTCGATCCAGAGAATTTTTCCCTTCGTTTCTTCCACGCGGTGGCATCCCCCTTCTTCAAGTAGCATCAGAATAATGATTCGGCCGCCGAGATGCAAACGTCAGAACACGCAGGCGCCTTATTGGATGGCAATGTGAAGATCCAGTCCCGCTTCATTCGTCGTACTCCCCGTAATCAGGGAGCCGGCATCATCCGGGGCGATCTTCGTATAGCGGTAGTACACCGAGGCCGTCACGCGTGCGCTGAGGACGTATTTGATGCGCGGTTCCATAACCGTTCTCGTCGATCCTTCGATGGGAACACCCACCGGATTGACATCCAGCGTGGAAACATCGTAGGTCTTCTTGGAGTTCTTCGTGACGGAGTACGACATGCTGATATCGATATCGTTATTGAGCGACAGGCCGAAGAAGGGAATCTCGAACCCCTTCCGCGAATAGGATGCCGTCACCGACACTTCCTGCGCCAGCGTTTCTACGATATTTTGTGAAGAGGTGGCAAGATCGTACGCCGTGTTCGTATTGTACTTGATGTTCGCCCCGAAATTTCCCTTGAGTAATTCCTTGAATGTGCAGTTCAGGCCCACGAGGGGCGCGAACCCATAGGCAACCCGCTGGGCATCCGTTATCTCTCCTCCGCTCCCGGGGCTGTTCTCGTACTGCCGCGTGTAGTTGGACGTGTAGGAATGATCCAGCGAGAGCCGGCTGACAAACTTGGTGAACATGGGTATTTTCTCGAGCCCGTCCCATCGGAGACTCCAGTTCACGCGGGGAAGGAACTGGCCGAACACCTTCCGGAGAATCGGAAAGGCCTCAAAGCCGTGCTCGAACGCCTGATTGAGCTTCGCCGCATCGGACATCGATGAATCGCCGTTGCTCTTCAGGTCCGCATACTCCTTGCTCACCTGCTTCAGACTCGTTTTAAAGATGCTGAAGAAGAGAAAGTCAGGGAACGTGAGGAATGACCGGTCGATATTCCCCGACGTCGACTGGCTGATGATCGTGGGCGCCCCCGTTATCGAGTCGGTCTGCACGTTCTGCGACCTCGTGTACGACCATCCGACGCTCCAGTTCAGGTCCAGGTGCGCTCCTTCCCACAGATCCCGCGTGGTCTTGAGTGCGAGCCGGTTCTGCTCCCGGTACGTGTTGATGAGCGTGAGTCCTTTGGCGCGAATGCCCGGCTCGACATCCCAGCCGAAGAACGGAAACTTCGAGCGCGGACCAAAATCCGTCAACCGCCCGGAAGGATCAGAAATCAGACCAAGCTGGTAGAGAGCCGAGGGACCGTTTTCCGGCAGGGAACTCTGGAAAAACGGCATGCGTCCCCAGAAGTTCACGAAGCCCGTTCCGCCGACAACGCCGCTGTTCTGTGCAGAGTTCGACTGCGTAAAGGAGACATTGATGTTATCATAGTCCAGAAGGGGAATCTTGATGAAGATGCGGGCCAGATTTTTCAACTGTTGCATCGTCTTCTCCATCCCCTTGCCGCCCGTGGTATCGCGCGCCGTCAGGGTCGTGTCCGGAGATGCAGCCGCGGGCGTTGCAATCGGGGGCGCACCCGGGTTCGTGATCGGGGGCGCACCGGGGTTCGTAATCGGGGGTGCACCGGGGTTCGTGATCGGAGGTGCACCGGGGTTCGTGATCGGAGGCGAGCCGGGCTCGGGTCCTCCCCGCCGCCCCCGTCCGCCATTCATGGCGTTCATGGAGTTCATGGGGAAGGACGGCTTGTCGCTGAAGAGAGGATCAAAGAGCTGCTTCAGTTTGAAATTGAACTGGAACGAGACAGAATTGCTGAAGCCGGCCTGTTTCCCGGCATCCCCCTGAGTCAGGGAATTCTGCCAGGAATAGTCGACGCCGTACGTGAACGTAAGATCAATATACTTCTTGATGTTAAAGATGTTCGGAATATTCGGTTTTGTATTGAAGGTGTTCTTTTGTCCGTATTGCGTATCCTTCCCGAAATTAATGAGGTGGTCATGGAAGAAAATGTCACGCAGGATGCTCGAGAACGAGCGCTGCTGGTCGTTCGCATCGAGCTCCATGTCGAGGAGACTGGAATTGACGCTCACGGAATAGTCGCCGGAGAGGTTCAGGATCCCCCCTTCCGTCAGTTTCCACCCGAATCCCATCCCGCGCGTTGCGCTGAACTGGCGGGAGATGATGTCCGTTGCGCCGTCGACACGCTGCAACGATGTGCTTCGGGTGCGGGTGGCGTTGACCGACCAATTGAAACCTGTCAGCGGGAAGAACAGCCTGAAATTCTTGTACTCGTCGAGGAACCATACCCCGTCGAAGAGATGTTTGAACGGCGATATGTAGTAATCGGGGGGAAGCGTCACGGCATATCCCATATGCGCGTTCCATGACCAGGCCACGCTCTGGACAACCGAAGGACTTTCCATCTTTGATTTCGTGTAGGTAAATCCGAAACTCAGCTTGTTAAACGTATCGCGGATGTACCACGCCTGCGAGGGGAAAGCGATCCTGAACGTCGGCGCGGCGTAGGTGTCCGTGACCTGGTGCGTTTGGGAAGCCGTCACGATCGAATCCGCCGCCGTTTGCGCCGCCGCGGCTGTCCCCCCGTCCTGCAGGATCTTCTCACGGAGCTGCGACGCCGCCTGGTTGACATCGATGTCGGAATTCGCCAGGTACTTCGGCTTCTCGTTCGACTCGCTGTGGGTATAGGAGACCGGCATCGTTGATCCCGCCCACGTATCAGGAAGAAGTTTGTCCAGCGACACGGTGGCGTTCAATCCCCAGCTCGTTGAGAGCTGGCGTGAACCGAACCTGCTCTCCAGCGAGTGGAACGCCGGATCGATGCGGGAATAGTTCGCCGCCACGGTGGCAAAGTCGGCCAGCTTCAACTGCGTGTCGAACCGATACGCCCACCCGGGGGTGTCATCGGGAGAGATAAGACGCAGTTCATCGAACCAGACCTCCCCCTGCAGGGGATTTGACGTCCCCTTCCCCACGGGGTTTTCCACGCCGATGGCCAGGTATGCGATCTGCGTCAGCGAGGGGTTGCCCAGCACACGGAAGAACGAATGCGGCGGACCGCCGGGGACAGGGGTCGGTTTGGACAACGCCGTCGTCGAATCGCGGGCCTGTTTGATCGCCGTGAGAGCAGAGAACTGAATGGTGATATCATTCAGAGGATCCCATCCGGGCCGGAGAGGAGCCCGGTATTCATAGAAATTCAAGCTGTCTGCGCCGAACCGGAAGAATACCTCGGCATCGTAATCCGATGTGTCGATGTACTTGAACTTGTCGTCCCCGTGAACGTACATTTTCATCGTCCGGTAGTCGAACACGTCCAACGACTTGTACGTGTAGTATTTCACCGCCTGCCGCGATTCGCCATCGGGGACGTTGTTCAGTTGCATGACGAGCGATTGTTCATTGGCCAGGATGTTCTGGTCCGGCTGCGTCAGGTCCCGTTCCCGCTGCACGCCTGGAGGGGACACATAACTGGGATTCTCTTCGATGCCCACGGTCGTCACGCTGAAGGAGGCATCCTTCGGGTCGGCCGTCAGTTTCTGCCACTGGCTTCCCACGAGATTGAAATCGGCGATCCGGACGAACGTCGTGTCCGTGTTCATGAACGTCACACGAATGAACCCGACGTTTTCGAAGCTGGGGGAGCCGACGACGCTGGTGAATTCCCGGATCGGGATGCGAAACTGATAGTAGTGCTTCCCCCTCGGATCGCCCCCCCCGACGATGCGGTTATTCCGGGCTGCGACCGTATCGAGCGACAATATGTACTGAAAGTAGGAATTCGCCTTGTCGAGGTAACCGTTGGCATTGATATCCTCCGTGTCCGGTACCCGGCCGCTCGGTCCATCCTTGTTATTTTCCGTCCCGTTGATGTGCAGAAAATCGAGGTACGAGCCGACATTCGTGTTGGAGTATGAATAGTCGTCCCCGCTCGGATCGGGCCCGAGGTCGGGGTACCTTGCCTGTTCCTGCGCATCGCTCATCATATCCAGCCCGATGTCCTCCCCCTCCTGCAGAACGCCGTTCGGACTGGAACTCAGCACCAAGTCCTCCGAATTGAGGGCATTGTTGGGGATCACGTCCTCGCTGATTGCGCCGAGGTCGATGATCATTTTTCCGTTCGGCGGGGCCTTTTCGACGAGCATCCAGAGTTCGATGAAATCGACGTTTTCTTTCAGCAGGTTGACGGCCGAGATCGAGAGCGGTTTCATCACCGAACCCCAGTTGCGCACCGGCGTCAATGTCGATGAAAGAGCCTGGGGGCTGGCGTAATTAAACGATCCCCGTTGAGTCGGGAAGTAGTACAGGTTCATCACCGTCGTTGTGTTGTTGTTCCCCGGCTGCTTGTTCGGCCAGACATCGGTGAGCTGCACGTCCGTGGGGAGGCGGTTGTACCAGATCACCTTCCCTTTCGAGAGCATCTTGACCGAATCCGACTCTCCCCACTCCGAATTGGCAACGGAATCCTCCGGCGGACCTCCTATTGTCCACATCCCCATCGACACACCGACAGGAACGGTGCGCCGCGCCCCTTCAAAGTCGTCGATGTACGCAACGCCTGCCCCCCCATCGCTCGGGATCGTGCTCTTCTTCGTGTTCGGATCGGGAAGCATGTACGCCGCCTCCCCGCTGATCCGGAGGGAAGAGGGTTCGCGCGTGTTCAGAACGGGAAGGGCGTCGAGGGCGCGCGTCAGGAACGGGAGATTCACGGTTGTCGTGCCGTCGACACCGAAGATGGTATTGCTGTTCGGTTCTTCGCCTAAACGCACCTTGTCGCTCAAGGTCTGCTGGTTGAGATTCATGATCGTGAA
>Ga0182010_10000744_pt1 | contig 18421 bp, 12 predicted proteins | sample 611E1MmetaG_FD_120488 | JGI IMG/M metagenome (GOLD analysis project Ga0182010, IMG submission 120488) | Permafrost microbial communities from Stordalen Mire, Sweden - 611E1M metaG | ecosystem: Environmental > Terrestrial > Soil > Wetlands > Permafrost | place: Sweden: Stordalen | collected...
TCATTGGCAATAATTGATTTATCACACTTTAGGACTTTATTCATTTGATGAGTATTTAATTCACCTCAAGATTCAATAATACAATCGTAACGGTGAAAATCAATTATATTTAGTTGGATATCAATAGGTTTAAATCAATCATAGATTTTCACAGATGCAAGTTAATTAGGTCAATTTAAATTAACATTACACTTTCACTAAAATAAGTTACATAAATCACACATATTTAAGTGGATACTAATAATTTATAATAGCACCTTGTTTTGTAAAACAGTGAATCCATTTTTTCTAAATAATTTTAGCTTATTTTATTTTGTGATATGTTAGAATAACATCCACAAATAATCGGACGTTTATTTGAGATATGAATAACAGGAGGATAACTGGGTTTTTGGGCAATAATTTGGTATGATAATTATTTGGGGGAGTATTATCTATAATTTTAATATTGGTTGCCCAGACTTGGTTGCCAAAATCATAAAACTCTTTCGTCGCCAGCCTGATCAGCAGGATGGATCAGAATCAGGAAATATTCACAAAGATCATTGATGATGATGAATTTTCAAAAGTGGTGAAAAAGTTATTGTTGGCGAAGGTGAACACATCTTATGGAGACCATAAGGTTTTAAATAAATCACACAAAGGATCGTTTGACCATCTTATCAAATGAGAGTATTTGTAACTATTTACATTTCTTTTCGTATAATTAAGTATAAGAGTTGTTTACTGGTTTAAAGAATTTGGTTTATATTGTTTTAATTGGTTCATAGGCTGGCATTTATTTGTCAGCCTTTTTTTGTATATTAAAGATAATCAAATAATTATGCAACTTTTTTTATTTCTTTTCGTATAAGAATATTCAAGATTGGTTTACTCGTAAAAAGAATTTGGTTTATATTAAAATAATATTATATATAATGCAACAAGAATTTTCTGTCAACCATAGATTGAAGTCCCAAAAAGATGATCTGTTATGTTTCGAACAAATAATCCTAAGACATAAAAACAAGTTATCTGCATATATTAGACGTTATATACCTGATGTGGCTCTCGTGGAAGATATCTTACAGGACACCTTCATTAAAGTTTTTCAATCTATTAAAGCAGGTAATTATTCCGAAAACGGGAAATTTATCTTTTGGGTAATGCGTATTGCTCATAATCTGATAATTGACCATTTCCGCTTAATTAAACAGATGAATACCATTTCGAATGATAACTATGAATCTGATCTCTTTAATTTAAAAAGATTTGCTGAAGGTAATATAGAAGATGATATGATCACGCGACAGATACATCAGGATGTAAGAAATATAATTAGCCATCTGGATGAAGACCAGAAAGAAGTGGTAATTCTGAAGTTTTATGAAGGATTGAGCTTTAAAGAGATAGCCAATAAAACCAAAGTCAGTATTAACACGGCTCTCGGTCGTATGAGATATGCTCTCATTAATATTCGGAAAATGATGGAGGAGAATAAAATCAGTTTAACTTTAAATTAGGTATCAGATAAAGGCGAGTTTATGACATAGGTGGTTGATACCACAAGATAACTGCCTTATGTGTTTCCAGAATTTGATAAATTATCTTCTCTTTCTCCTTTAAGGTTTTGTTGAATGAAAAATAAAATGATCATTTCTGAAAAAAGTTATATTTCATTTTTAAAAACTCATTTTTACTTTACGTTTTGCCTTAAGTATTACTGATTCAATGTTGACTGATGCACCACCTTTCAGTCTGCTCTCTTGCGCAGCCTGCATAAATCCGAAAATCTCTAAAGTTTCCTCAGCCTTAACCGGAACTATTCCTGTATTAAAAAACTCAACAATTTTTATCAATAATTCGTTATATCCAAGGGTTCCTCCAAGTGTCAGATTGGCTTTTTCTCCAAATGCAATACCACCAATTCCATATACTCCGGAGCGCGTTCCCCGGAAGGTGCCGATACGATTATCATTCCATACTCCAACAACTGAATCTGTATCTTCGGTATAGGTTCGCGAAACACTCCTGCAACCTGTACCCATAAGTGTAAATAATGACTCAATACCGTGTATCCCATACCAGAATAGATCAGGGTGTGTTTTCTCAATCGTTGCAGGACTGAATGTATCAGCACCCAGGACTTTTCCTATCTTGCCCCGTACAATTTCCTGAGTAACTTTTTCATATCTTAAAGAAGATGATGAAAAGACAGGTACATTATAATGTCTGGCTGCTTCAAAAATTGTTATTGCATCAGTAAGAGATGCTGTCATTGGTTTATCAATAAACATGCGCTTTCCAGACTTAAATACCGGTAACGCCTGTTGGAGATGAAGACGTCCGTCGTTTGTTTCAAGTAAAACTACATCCACTTTGGTAAGAAGTTCATCTATTGAGCCTACTATCTCAACTCCAAGTTTCCTGACTTCATCGGTATATCCTGGTATTCGTTCATAACTTGACTTGATATCATCGCTTCCTCTGGGATAGGCAGCAACTACCTTATATCCATCCAGCTCCGGAGCTGCAGCTATGTCATTAAAAGCTTTAGTAAATTCAGTACTGTGTGATGTGTCAAGTCCGATAATTCCTATACGCCGGCCAGATGAACCGGTTCTTCCAGATGTATAGTTCCTGTTACCCATCAGGCCAAGTCCAATACTTCCTAATAAGGTTGTCTTTACAAAACCACGGCGATTTAAATTTTTCTTCATAATTGTATGGTTACTGGTATTATATTCAATTGATATAAAATATCTGTAAGCCTTCTGACAGTCTATTTGTTTTCGCGAATATTATTTTAAGTTTATAATTCTTATTGAATATATCATATTCATCAGCGTCATGAATTTTATTTTTTAAATGGTTCATTAAAACTTATCAAATCGGTTCGTGTTTTTCCGTTCTCGGTGACTCTGGCAAGGGTATATACAGTACCGTCGTTCCCGATCGCAATGGAATTGACATACATAGGACGTTGACCGTCGGGATAAAATACGGCTCCGTGATCCAGGTATTTTTCTGTTAGTATATCATAAGTTACCAGATGAAGATCTTCGAGACCTTTAGCTTCTCCCTTTCTGGTTGAGGTGGCCCCCTTAACACGTCTGCCGTTTTCATATATCGGACCACCCGTCAGGTAATAGATTGTATGACCATCAGGACCTAACTTAAAACCAAGATAACCGTAACTGAACTGATCATTCATCCCAGTCAGTTTAGAAGGAATGGATGTCAGTCTTTCAAGTACATCAACACTTGAGATAGCCGGATCAAAGCAGAAAAGATATCCCGAGTTGCCATGAATACCATAAATCTTTTTCGTCGGAGCATACCAGAATGCCTGACGCCAGTTGTATGCCATACTGCCTGCCGTTGATACGTCGTAAGTCCCAAAATAGTCCTTATTTAGATCATCTCCTTGAACAGTTTCTACAACATCCTTCCCGACTTTAAGGTACTTAATCTGCCCTTCAGCATTGGTAAGATAGACAGTACCGTCTTCCGGATCAATTACGATTGAACGGCAAATTACACGAAAATCAGGACCAATACCAAGTTCACCTTTGCCAGTGAACGGACCTGTATTTTTCAATTCTTTCTTAGTGACATCATAACGGAACAAATAGCCAGTTGGCCATGTAAGTCCATAAATAAGGCCACGGCGTGTATCCATGTTCATAGTAATTATGCCTTCATTATCATGCACGATTCCCAGGTCCTCAAAAGTTTTGGTCTTCATATCAAATGCAAGTATGTGTCCGCCCCGGTAAGCTTTATAACCATTGACAGGAATACCCGCTTTCTCGATACCATCTATGATACTGTAATATCCAAGATGGGTTGCAAAATATAGTTTGCCGTTCGATTCAATGAAATTAACATGGCTTTTACCCTGTGATACCACTTTCATGTCTTTCTCACCACATATTTCGGTAAGGTCACCAAGATGTTCAATCGTTCCTGTTTTTGGGTCGAATGAATACATTTGCCCGGCTACGTCAATCAACTGTGAGCTAAGAACATAGTATATCTTTCCATCGCTTGCAGAAGAAAGACCATTATAGGTGTCGTGTGCATCCTTGAAGCCAGAGTTATAAACTGTAGCTACCAACTTTGCGTTGGGAGTTGAAAAAACTGGAGCTTCAACCACTGGTTTGATAGCTTGTCTGCAGCCAGTCATTACTAGTCCCGGAATTATAACTGAAAATAAAAGCAGGCGGAGTTTCATTTGTTTTATTTTTTTATGTTAATTATTTCTGCGATTTGATCTTATCAGCATTCAAATGTATCCTTTCAATTGCGGATGCAATATCATCCATATCAGATTTCCCTGCCAACAACATGTTTTGTTCAAACCATACCGCCTCTTCACATAACTGGTCATTCAGCGGACATTGATTCCTTTCCATATATTTCTTATAATCCAACATCTCCGGAGGATAAATCAATTTAAAATTTTTCGTCTTAAGCACATTTTCCAGGTATGACATTTTATTAAGTGGGGTATATCCACTTGAACAAGGAATTCCTTCGGCGCTGAGAGCGTTAAGAAACCGTTCTCTGGTTAAGCCTTTAAACTCCTCTTTTTTGTACCTGAATGGAAAAAGATGGAAAGCAGCCCTGGTTACTTTTTCATTGAATTTGTATGGTAAAATTCCGGGTATTTTTTTGATTTGTGACCTCAGGTATGCGGCATTATCATTCCTTTTTGTTGTTTGTTCCTCAAGGCGTTTCAACTGAGCAAGACCGATAGCCGCCTGGTATTCAGTCATCCGCAGTTTTGTTCCTGCCATAACTGTACCTGAACTTACATCGCCAATTAAAGTGCCATAAGGATTGCCGTAATTATGATAAGAGTAACATCTGTCTATAAATGGTCCATCATCACTCACTATCGCTCCTCCTTCACCAATTGGTATGTTTTTAGAATTCTGGAAACTGAAACAACCGGCATTACCGAATGTGCCGACTTTCTTGTGATCGATTTCAGCCAGCCATGCCTGGCAGGCATCTTCCACCACTAAAAGATTATGTTTCCTGGCAATTGCCATTATCTTTATCATATCAGCCGGCAGCCCTAAAATATGAACCGGCATGATAGCCTTCGTCCGGGGTGTTAACCTGGCTTCAATTTTATCATGATCGATCTGGAATGTCTCGGGATCGGTATCAACAAATACAGGCATTGCACCAGTTTGCAGAATTGCTATAACTGATGCAATAAAAGTATAAGGCGGAACAAGAACTTCATCACCTCCACCAATACCAAGTTGAACCATGGCAGTAATTAAGGCATTGGTTCCGTTTACAACAGCAAGGCACCGTTGTGAACCGATTGTTTCTGCCCATTTTTTTTCAAATTCGGTTACGACGCCTGCCCGGGACCATACACCGCTGCGAAGAACTTTTAGTAACTGTTCCTCATCGGTAGCAGGATTCCACATTGGCCATACAGGCCACAATTTAGTTCTTATCTTCTGGCCTCCGAGTATTGCCGGAATATCTGTTCTGGTCACACTATTAGCCAGAGAAACAGGTCCTAACCCCATGGCAACTGCTGCTCCGAAACCAGCAAGTGAATTTTGTTTTACAAATTCACGCCTTGAATAATTTTTTCCTGACATCTTCAGATTTTTTAAATGTTATAAAAAAAGCGATTTTTACCGGGTGACGTCTTGCGACCCAATTTCAGGTATGCCAGCTTTCCTGGCTAACCTTAGCACTTCCCCAATGATGACTGTTTCAATATTACTTTTCCAGACAGCAGGCAGTCCGAATGCTATCTGCGATGACATTCCCTCATATCCTCCTTCTTTAAGGATTGCTGCTGATGGGATATAGGCCATAACATCATTAGAATAACCCATCACAAATATATCCTGGCCGAATATCCGTTTGAACTCAATTGCGTAATCGATAACCAGTTCACCGCCCAGACTAATTATTGGCTGATCACCAAGTTTCCAAATCTGGACAGGATATGGATACGAAGTCCGGATTGGCTCTCCACGCTCGATTTTGCTAAGCAGATTTTCAGCCCATTGTTTTTGATAATCCGATGTCTTTTCCACAATCTCAGATAACTTTTCTTTACTCATTGGGTCATCTAAATCCAAATCAATTTCTGAATATTCCGATGTAATTACAGGTGTTAGTTTTCGCATTTCTTCATTTAAGACCCTGTCTGTTGCTGCAGCCAGCGATCGACCATACTGTTGGGCAAGGAACACTGATCCCCGGGGTAATGGATTCTGATCCGCACCTGCTCCCTGAAAAAACATTGCTGTAACACCCGGGTGCAATTTCTCCAATTCAATCTGCGCAAATCCTGCATAATCTCCACACCACTGATATCCCATCAAGGTAGTATTGTGACAGGCATATCCAAATGCGACAGCTATCAGGTTTCCTGATGCATCAGTAACCTTGAGTACAGGAACAGCAAAATCATTTGGCCCATGCAATTCTGTCAGGGTGTTTAATGTTGCTTCATTGTTGTTGCGCCGGTTTACCTGAAAACGTGTAATACCATTTTGTGCATAAAGTTGAACAGGTACCATTGATTTGATAGCTTCTCCTACTAAGGTAACAATTTTTTCTTCCAGAGTCACCGAGTAACTCCTGATCTTCTCAAGCTCCTTTGGATCATCAGTATATATATTATACATACCCTGTATGACAGGTCCGGAATGAGTGTGTGAACTATTGAGTATTATCTGAGCCCTGGTAAAACCATAAGTATCTGTAATCCGGTTCCTGATTCGATCTGACAGGTATTTCGGAAAAGATTCAAGATCAGTTGTTATCAACAGAGCCTTATTCCCTTTCATATCCTCGAGAGCAATTGCTTTGGCCCAAAGATCATGGATGATACCATCTGCAGGATGATTACGAGCACTATATCCCGCAATCCACATGTGCTGATCAGGAGTTATTACTACCCTGGCAACACCAGCTTTCCATCCTGCAGAAGCGTCTTTCAGAACCTGAGAGGAAGTAGTCTCGATGACAAAGAAAAGAAATATAAGAAAAGAAGAGATAATTGATACAGAAATATGTTTTTTCATTTTAGGTCTCTTAAAATTTACCGGCTGGTGTGTACATATTATCGAATGTTAATAATTTCCGGAAAAGTCAGTAGCCTGTTCCACATCTGTCTTTATTGAAATGTGCAACTGAAAACTCTTACTTAAATTCCAGCCATCCAAAAAACTCCGGCAGATGAAAATTTGGAGTAGGATATTCTACCGGTGCCCATGTCAGCCAGTGGGGATGAGATGTCTTATCACCACATTTATAAAAATTGGCTCTCCATCGGACACCCGATGCAGGTTTGTCAACATCCATATATTTTGAAAGAATTGAAAGGGGGATCTTATATTCTACTGTCCATGTCAAAGGCTCAGTTATTTCATTTTCCACATTCTTTTCAAGTGAATGTGACATCTCAATTTCCCCCGCATCCTTTAAATCGACAAAGCCCTGTTTCGTTCTGTTTTTCAGATGATACTCAAACAAAAAGACTCCTTTGCAGTTTGTTTCCAGATTGAAATAGCCTCTGCTCACGTCTGCACCCGGTGTAAAAAATAACTCTACACAACTGTCTTCGCAAATCCTTCCGTTTGTCACTTTGGCAACCGCTCTGGTATAATGATCTTTTACACGGAAAATAACATAAATATTATTATTGTCATACTTAAGCTTAACCTGTGTATCAGGGAAATGAGATGGCATTGAACCCATATGATTCTTAAGAGTTTGAACTTCTGAACCTTCCCAGAATTTCTTATCCCATAAGGCATCGAGTACGGGTTTTTGTTTTGTGAATTGTACATCACAAACAGATGATTTTTTAACATCCTGAGTACCAGGATTAAAGATTAATGCAAACAGCATAATCAATGGACTGAAGAAATAAATCATTGAATTCATATAATCATAGTTTTAATTGTTCTACTTAATTGACTCAGTACTTTCCTCCGGATCTGTCCTATCATTTACCAGTGAATAAACCAGTTTACTGACCTTCTCCGGTACTGTTTTTCCAAATATAAATCCAAAACCAATATATAGTATAAGCGTTACAATGACGGGAGTTGAAATTTCAAATGCAAGACCTGTTGTAAAGAATGACTTTATTGCAACAAATACAAGCATTCCGGAGATAACGGAAATTATTGCCGATTTACTTTCACTATGTTTAAAAAGCGGTAACAATCCAAGAATCATTGGCACTGAAATCGGTCCCACAAGTGGAGCAAACCAAGTGACAATCAGACCGAACACTCCTCCGAATGATTCTGCATTTAAAGCAATAATGATTGTCAGAGATGCAAAACTGAATGTGGCAATGCGGGCAACCATCAGCGTTTTCTCTTTGCCATAGGATTTCATTTTAGGGAAAATTGCCGGAAGAATATCCCTGGTCAATACTGCTGAGATCGTATTCGAATCCGAGGAAGTCATTGACATAGTATTTGTAAACAACGAAGCAAGCACCAGGCCAATTAATCCTGCGGGTAAGAACCTGGTCGCCATTAACGCGTATGCCTGAGTAGGATCCTGAAGGTTTTTCAGGAAGACCGGTGCAGCAAACATTGGGAAGAAAAGGACAAGAGGCCAAAGTAAATAAAGGGCTGATGATAAAAATGCAGCTTTCCTGGCCTGTGAGCCTGATGATGTGGAGATAAACCTTGTAGCCAGATGCCATGTTCCACCACTGTAACTGAAAAAGTCAATTAAGAAAATAGCTAATAAAAAGCCTAAAGTATATGGAGAATTAAAAATATGCGAATGTTCTGCAGGAAGCCTGTCCCATAATGTTATGACTCCAGACATTCCATCCCCCAAACGGCTGAGGACAATAAAAAGCATGGTAAAACCTGCAACAAGCTGAACCATGAACTGGGCAAAATCGTTTATGACATCAGCCCACAAACCACCTATTGTACTGTAAATCAATGATACGCTTCCTGCCAGAAGGATGCCGGTAGTATAGGATGTGCCTGCGAACACATGTAGTAATACCGCTGTAGCAGCCCATTTGGCACCAACATCAAACACTTTGATTATCACTCCACTCCATGCCATCAATTGCTGTGCAGGAAGATTATACCTTACTGACAGATATTCCAGAGGGGATTGAATTCCGGTATTCACTCTGAGTCTTGACCATCTTGGAGCAATGAAGAATGCGGCAAGAAGAGTCGAAATAAAGGTACCTCCTGCCCACCAGACATAGATTGTTAAACCATGTGTATAGGCTATTCCGGCATATGCGACAAACACAGCCCCACTGTACCCTGATACATGATGAGAAACTCCTGATAACCACCAGGGTAACGTGCCTCCAGCTGTAAAAAAATCAGATGAACTGTTGACCCGTGTATAAGCCCACAACCCTACTCCTATAAGCAAAATAAAATATACTGCAAGAATCAGCCAGTCTATAAAATGCATAATCCTTTGCCCCTCATTTTAAATTATAATTAAATGCCATGAATATCATTATATCAATTCATTTTTAACCTTGCCAGGAAAATCTGAATCCCTGGTTTTAAATGATCTTCTGATTAAAAGGCCCCCGAATATCAAAGCGGAGCTGCCTCCCAGGCCAAATATCAGCCAGTTTAAAACGAAAATGGCATTTGTTGCAATCGCCAGACCAAAACATGCAATGATCCCGAGTAAACAATCAATAATTTGTGACCTGAGAGATAGATCATGTCCGGGCAAAAGAGGATATTTCATACGCAATTTTTTCCAACCTGCGGGAGGACGGCAACGCATATAAAACTTTTTAAGAGTTTCATCTGATTCGGGGGGTGTAATTATTGTAACCAGACTTATCACTGACAGTGCAATAATAAACAGCATCCCGGTTCCCTGCCAGATTGGCTTATGCTGAAAATCAAGAATAAACCAGAACAGGACGGTAAGCGGGAGACCAAGTATTGTAGCTGCCAGTTCACCCCAAACATTAAATCGTGGCCAGAAAAACCTGAAATAGGCCAGAGGCAGCCAGAAAATAACAACAACAGAATTTATAAACAAAAACCAGCTTACCATATCATCTACAAAAAGGATTGCTATCAAAGAAGCTATGATAAATAATATCAGGGTTGTGAATCTGCTTATAACTATTTCCTGTTTCTTATTAATTCCCGGTTTCAATTCTTTGTAGAAATCATTCACAATAAAACTGCTGCCCCAGTTTATTAATGCACTTAACGTAGACATATAAGCAGCCACTTCTGTGGCAACCAGCAGTCCGGTAAAACCTGAAGGGAGACGGCTTGCTTTTATGAGTTCACCCCAGGCAAATGCAGGATCTTTAAGCAGCATAAACCCTTGAGGTGCCTGTCCATATTTAGCTACAAGATCCCCTGACCAGAACATTGTTATACATATGATACCTAATCCTACAAGCGGAATGATCCTGAGGCACAATGAAATAAAAGTACTGAAGAGCTGCCCGCCCATAGCGTGTTTTTCATTCTTTGCCGCCATGAACCGCTGGGCTGTCATTCCTTCTCCGGCAGTTGGGGAACCGGCGAAAAATAGCCCCATTATCACAAACATAATAAGCGTCAGCGGCGGCGTTATAGTTGAAACCGGGTTTAATGACAATGCATCATGTCTGATATTCTCAACATGCGAAATGATTGAGGTCCATCCTCCGTTCTGGGGAATAATAATAGCGAAGAAAACAAGACTGCCGGCAATCATAATAATCATCTGGACTACCGAAACCATGACTGATCCAATTAAACCTCCCGTGAGTGTATATATCAATGTAACAGTTCCGAAAAGCAGCAAAATAGAGACCATCGACATTGGGACCAGAGGCGCAATAGTCTTGGCAAAAAATCCTGTAATATATGCCATTGTGATAATTGAGAACAAACACATGGTCAAGGCATAGGCTCTCCGGGCAAACACTGCTGTTTTCCCTCCGTACCGTAATGAAATAAGCTCAGCTGTGGTTACGATCCTCATCCTCTGCCACATTTTCGACCATATAATCGCAACCAGAGGCATCCAGATTATCCATTGCGCCCACCACAACCAGTTACCAGAGAACCCAAACAGAAATATCAGCATCACAAAACCTCCCAAACCAGATTGATAAGTTGCCGAGTTGGATATTCCCAGGGACCACCATGAGAGATTCCTGTTTGCGGTAAAGAATCCCTCCTGTCCCTTTGACGTAGCTACCCGGGTATAGAATAATCCCACAGCCATTGAGATCAGTGTAAAAAGAATAAGAACTATCCAGTCTCTGCCCGTCATAATTTCAATTTATAAAATTCATCAGTATTTATTTTCTATATAGATACATGATTGTTATCCAATCAATTCATTTATTGCATCAAAAGCTTCCCGGAGATAGATCCGCTCAACCTGAGGGGAAAGCGGGGATGGCAATACCTCATAGATATAGGCCTGATCAGCTTCATAACCTTTATTTTCAAACACATCAGAAGTAGGGATATATGCTCCTGTTCCATGAACGTAAGCTACACAAAATACCTGGTAATCAGGAAAGTTTTGTTTCAAAGCAAGCTGATATTTGACAAACAATTCCCCCTGAGTGAAAAAAATAATTGCTTTACCCAATTTCATCACATTTATTTTAAATGGAAATGAAGCTCTAACCTCATTTCTATCAATCATTTCATATACTTTCCTTTCCCAACGGGCGAGCATATCCTTCCATGTAAAAAATTCTGTTACATCGTATATCTTTCTTTTAGCTTCATTGGCAATATGTTTTTTTGTAATAATCTGATCCCTGTATGGCACATTTATAGTTTTTGCCAGAATTTTCAGGTCTATATCCATATATGCCTGTCCAAAACCTGTTGAAATTATTGCTTCCCCCAGCTGTTCACCGACACGATCTGTGACAGCAGGATCAACATTATGTGGTTCCCGTGGATTCAGATCACCAGCTGCTCCATTCATGAAAACTGACATCCCTCCATATTCGAGTTCCACAACTTCACGAGCCTTCCCAGGATAATCGGTTGAAATAAAATTGCTTTCATAACCCAGTGTAACAGGGTGGCAGGCATAGTTAAAAAGAGTCACTTTGCGCTCTCCGGAATCATCAGCAAGCTGCAGTATCCCAACTTCTTCATCGCGTAATCCGTCTGGATCTCCAACACGGTAAGCCATCCCGCCTCCTTCCGGTTTTATATCACGGCGTGCCATGTTAATCCCGCAGAGAGCTTTTGCTATTCTCATATTTGCATTTCTCAATCCTGACGTTTCATTTATTACACTTACGGCATTTTCTGAAACAGACCGGACAACGATATCAATGTAGCGGTCATTCGCTTCAGATCGTCCATATTCCATTTCAGGTGCGGAGTGTGTATGAATAGATGTGATAAGTACAGAATCTTTATCCAGTCCGGTTTTTTGTGAAATCCGTGCTGAAATTGTCTGAATAATTTCCGGATCCACATCCATCAGATCATTTACAATTAGGCATAATGAAACGTCCTCCTGTCTCAGGATTAGACAACGGGTTGTAAGTCTGCGATGCACTGTACCGGATAATCCTTTCCGGTTTGCATAACCAGCAAGAAAAAGGGGCTCGTCAGGAGTGATGTCGGTCAAACCGTAATTAAAGAGCAATGCTTTCATCTTATTACATTTTAACTAATGCACCCGTCTCAGAACTTTTATAAATATTCAGAACAATCTCCACTGATTTCCTCGCTTCATGACCATCTACCATTGGTTTATTTCCTGTATCCAATGACATTATCATATCTTCTATCTGGCATTTATGCCCGGTAATATTTATCGACATCGGATTTGAAACACCTCCCCCGGAATCAGATAAACCTGTATGCAGCTTTCTGATATGATCATCATTATTTGATTCTTTAAGAAATTTCCAGGTTATCAGTTTATCCTCTTCCATTATCACAGATCCCTCAGTACCAAGTATTTCGATTCTTTTGAAGGAACCGGGGAAGACTGCGACTGTACCCTCGATTACACCTAAAGCACCATTAGCAAATTTCAGAATAGCAACAGCTGTATCTTCCACTTCAATATTGCTGTGTCCCAAACAAGTGGTCAGAGCCTGAACCGATTCAACGGGCCCCATATACCATTGAAGTAAATCGACAGAATGAATTGCCTGGTTCATCAGGGCACCTCCACCGTCAAATTTCCATGTCCCCCGCCATTTGACTGAGTCGTAATACTCCTGGCTTCTGAACCATTTTACATAAGCATCACCCAGAACAAATTTTCCAAAACGCTTCTCATCAATGGCTTTCCTAATCTCCTGATTTACAGGCAGAAATCTTGACGGGAAAATGCCTTCTATCAATACCCCTTTTCTTTTGGCAGCATCAATTATCATATCACATCTTTCGAGCGTCACTTCAAGTGGTTTTTCAATTATACAGTGTTTCCCGTAATCAATTGCCCTTACAGCTGGTTCAAGATGAAGTCCGGATGGGGTGCAAATACATACAATATCGATCCTTTTATCTTTTAGCAAAACATCCAGATCATCACATGAAGCACAATTGAATTTCTCTCCGAATGCTTTTGATTTTTTATGGTCAATATCATATACAGCAAAAAGTTCAGCATCTTTGATTCGCATTATCGACTTTGCATGAAGATCAGCAACTGCACCTGTTCCAATAATACCAAAACCATGTTTCATATTTATTCAGCGTGATTGAATTTTAGATTTTGCATTTTAATAACAGGTTTATTATATTTAATGAAAGATTACTTCTTTGATTCAGGCAACACCAAAGATAAGCACTTGAGCCAAAATTCATTATAATGCTCCCAGTAGACAAAATTCAATCCCCAATGGGGTGCGGGATCAGAGGTATATGCTAAAACACGGCCTTTCCCAATTTCCCTGACGGCAACCAGCGGATGACCTGTTCCCTCAATAGAGATTAAGACATCACCTTCGGGAATAGGGTTTGTCTGATTATAACCAAGAATAGGAGGTATTCCCTTAAAATCAGATTCAAAGAAAACTTTGCTCCCGGCTTTTGTAACTTTCGGATAATATCCTTCTGTACTTTCCACCAGATCTTCATATTCAAGACACCCGACAGGCAGCACATTTTTAAATTTAGTCCTTCCCCATCCTCCTTTTCCTAGCTCACCAGTGAAAGAGTACCATCCTCCAAGCATCATTAATCCTTTACCTCTTTCGACAGCTTCATTTGTCAACCTCACCCGGTCGGGATATGTTAATATCTTCTTTCCGAATTCCTCACGTATGAAGAAATCAGGTGCCAGCTGAAAAAGTTTGCCTTCAACATCACTGAATATTATGACATCATATTCCTCAAGAATTTTCTCATATTCACCCGGATGAAGCTTATAGAAATCCCAGCTGGGTACGGAATTCACCTGATGCTTCCCGTCTGATTCAAGGGCATCTTTAAGCCATTTTCCGTAATTAAATATATCCAGACCTTTTTGAGCATGCTGAAAAGGAGATTCCGCAAATGATGGTCCCAGCAAAACAGCCCAATCTCCCACATAATAAATCTTAGCCATAACGAAATGAATTTTACAGTAAAAGTAAAAGTTACAAAAAATATTGTTTTGGTTGAACCAGTTTTTGAATTATTTTAGTTTAATCTGAGTTTTAACGATTGTCAGGTAGAAGACGAAAAGTTTGAATTTCTTAAACTATCATACTGAATTTTCTTCATAGAAGATATTACAGAAAATATTATCTTCGATAAACAGTTCATATTGTTAATAAGGGAGCTGAACGTGAGGCAGTACTAAAGTGATCGGCAGATAATTATAAAAACTAACTAAATTCTTTCTAAAATGAAAAATCGAGTCTTCATGTTATTATTGGGACTGGCAATATTTCTTTTTCTTCCAACTCTGTCAGGACAGGAAATCAAACCATGGTATCAGGACGGACCTTGGCTAATGCCCAAAAGCAATCCAAAAGCAAAAATCCTTCCTTTAATCAGAGTGGCGGGCAACAAATTTGTTAATCAGAAAGGTGATACTATTCTGTTCAGGGGGCTCTCCATATCAGATCCTGATAAAATTGATCGTCAGGGGCACTGGAATAAAGGTCATTTTGAAAAAGTTAAGGAGATGGGCACGATGCTGGTTCGTATACCGGTACATCCTGTGGCCTGGCGTGAACGAACACCGGAAAAGTACCTCGAGTTGCTGGATCAGGCTGTTGAGTGGTGTACTGACCTGGGAATGTATATTATAATCGACTGGCATACGATTGGTAATCTCGGAATGGAACTTTTTCAGGATCCGATGTACATAACATCAAAAACTGAAACTTACCAGTTCTGGAGAACCATTGCACAACATTTCAGCGGAAATAATACAATTGCTTTTTATGAGCTCTTCAATGAACCAACAATTTACAGGGGACAGCTAGGATCATTACCCTGGTCGGAATGGAAGAAAATAAATGAGAATATGATCAGTCTGATAAGAGCTTATGATACTGAGACAATTCCTCTGGTAGCAGGTTTAGATTGGGCTTACGATCTTTCGCCGCTTCGCGACGACCCCATTAATGCACAAGGAATTGGGTATGTTACACATCCTTATGCGCACAAACGAAGTAAGCCATGGGAAGCCAAATGGGAAGAAGACTTTGGCTTTGCAGCCGGAAACTTTCCGATTGTAGCAACAGAATTCGGTTTTGGCGGAATGCCCGGTCAACCTGCTGATACCGATTATGGCAACAGTATCATCAAGTACCTCGAGGGAAAAGGAATAAGCTGGGAATGCTGGGTTTTCGATCCGGAGTGGGGTCCGAGATTATTACAGTCGTGGCAATACGATCTTACTGACGCCGGCAAGTTCTTTAAAAAAGCCATGCATCACGAACTTGATTTTCAAAAAAAGTAAATAAATACTCAAATACGGTTAAGGAATCCTTCTGGCATCAGTTGATGTGAAGAGGAGATGATATTGTCTTATGCTTAGGTCAAGGCTTTCTATATCTTCTTAGCGGTTTTATATTTTGTATACGCCAGCAAAGAGATTGCAACAAGCACGATAACTGCTGCATAAACGAAGGTTGGCACCGGTACCGGATCGCCTGACGCATATGAATGCATTCCCGACAGGTAATAATTTACGCCAAAATATGTCATAAGCACCGAAGAGAATGCAAAAAGGGAAATAAGGTTGAATGTAAAAATGTCCTTCATTCCTGGTATTCTTCTGCTATGAATCACTATACTATAGATAATTATAGTAATAAGTGACCATGTTTCCTTCGGATCCCAGCCCCAGTATCTTCCCCATGATTCATTTGCCCAGACAGCTCCAAGGAATGTGCCGATTGTAAGCAGATACAGACCAATGGTCAGAGTCTTGAAGTTAATAACAGTCAATTCATCGATGGTAGCTGAAATCCTGTTCCTGTTTTTATCATTTGACAGTGAAAGAAGGATCAGATTAATAAGACTCAGAATGGCACCTACCCCAAGAAATCCGTCGCTGCTCACTATTACAGAAACATGAAGAGTGAGCCAGTAAGATTTCAATACCGGGACCAGATTTGTGATCTCCGGGTCCATAAAGCTCATGTGAGCAACCATAAGCGTCATACCTGCCAGAACAGCCGCTGCCGACAGAGTAAATGCCGATTTGCGACTGAAAATAAAGCCTGCCAGAAGTATAGCCCACGAAATATAAGTCATCGATTCATAGCCGTTACTCATTGGCGCATGTCCGGCAATATACCATCTTAGACCAAGCCCGAGAGTATGGAAAAGGAATCCTGCCAGTAACAACGATCCCAGTATTTTTACAAAAAGAGAGGTTTCCTTCCTTCCTTTTATAACCATTGAGATAAGCCCGATAAGCAATACTAGTCCGATTGTTGAATAGAAAGGAAATAACTTTTCAAAAATTCCCAGTTTATAATATAACAATTCGGCATCAGTTTTTGATTGCGGAGGAAGTGAGTATTGCGAAAACCGGGTCTGATATCCGCTTACTGATTCAGAAACCTCACGTACAGATGCCAGATTATTTGTCTGCAAAGCATTTGCCATGGCAGGAATAAAACTTGCCAGGTATAGCGAATCATCTTTGGTTGTAGCTTTTTGCAATGCGTCCTGCGGTGAGCCCCAGCTGTGAGTTCCATCTTTCAGGGGAAATATTTTCATGAAATCCCCTCTGTATATCATATAAACTATATTAACCCGTTCATCGATTTTCATCAGTTCTTTATCCGTCTTGCTTCTTGCAGATGGGGCTTTCATATAAGCGGCGTTAACATCCTCAGCAATTTTATAGGTACCCTTACCCTCAAGATCAACAAGGTCAGTAAATGAAGCATACTTCCCGTTTATTCCCAGCTTTCTCTGAATATCTATATTGGCAATCCTGATAAGAGGAACATCCTTCCAGTTATTAAAATCAAAATATAAGCCAAGGAATACCTGCATTGAGCTGAGTCCTTCAAATTCATTCTCCCTGGTTACTTTCCGGAGAATATCGTTACTAAGAGTGAAGAGCGGTTTTGTCCTGCCCTTTTGATCCTGGACAAGGACTTTACCCAGTTCGCTGGCGACAGATTTCCCGGGAACGAGTTTCTGCCCGTTTACATTTGAAGTACCTGTCAGAAAAAGCAGAAATATAATCAGAGGAATAGTTTTCCTTATAACAGAATTCCAGTTACCGGCTGTAATAGTGTGAAAGATTGCTTTTTTATTGAGTAATGACAGAATAATAAAGAAGAACAATAATATATACCCCGTGTATGTGACCATCATGCCTGCCATATCGTGATTGACTGATAGAATTGTCCCTTTTTCATCGGGGTCAAAGGAGGATTGATAAAATCTGAAGCCCTTGTATTTAAGTATATTATTCATATATATCATGAATGGCTTTTCAACATTTACAGGTTTGTCAAGAAGAACTACATCGCTCTTATATCCGGATGGACTTGCTGAACCAGGATATCGCTCAAGAATGAACTTGTTAAGCTTTATAGCGAATGGAAGTGTTGTTAATTTTGAACCATAGCTGAGTTCTATTGTGCTGCCATCGACCAAACAGGAGCCTGAAGCAGATTTTTCCGTCTCCCTGTCCCACAGATAGACTGTTGCTGATTTTTTGCCGCTGATAAGATGGAAGATAAAGGCGTTCTGTCCTGTATTCTGTTGTTCAGGTTTTACAGCGACTGCATTAACGATTCCCGAGAGTGACATCTGCTGGGGCACGATTTTGATATCACCTGCTGTTAAGATCTGCATCTTCTTTAATTCAACGGGTTTACCTGTCTCTACCGGCGTAATTTCCTTTGTAATCATGCTCATTTCACCAAGATTTAACCGGGACTGCACAAAAAACTTTCCCGAGTCGAGAGAAATATTAATGTCTGCAGGTTGAGATGAACCAAAACCAAAAGTAA
>Ga0182010_10000756_pt1 | contig 18246 bp, 13 predicted proteins | sample 611E1MmetaG_FD_120488 | JGI IMG/M metagenome (GOLD analysis project Ga0182010, IMG submission 120488) | Permafrost microbial communities from Stordalen Mire, Sweden - 611E1M metaG | ecosystem: Environmental > Terrestrial > Soil > Wetlands > Permafrost | place: Sweden: Stordalen | collected...
CTCATCGCCTACCTGACCCTGCCGATCCTGCCGCTCGCCACGTACGCCACGACCTCGCTTCCCGCCACGGTCCCCGACACGGCGAACGAGGTCGGCTGGCCGCAGTTCGTCTCCACGGTGGAGGGGGTGGTGGCTGGTCTGCCCGCCGACGAGCGGGCCCACGCGGTTATCCTGACCAACGACTACAGCGAGGCGAGCCCGCTCGAGTTGCTCGGCACCGGGCTGCCCCCGGTCTACTCGGGCCACAACGCGTTCTGGGACTGGGGACCCCCACCGGCCGACCTCACCGTTGTGGTGCACGTGGGTGACTGGAGACCGGCGGACTGGAGCCAGTTCTTCGTCGGATGTCAGGTCGTCGCGCACATCGACAACGGGCTCGGCATAACCAACGGCGAGCAGGGAACGGCCGTCTCCGTGTGCACCGGCCTGCGCGCGCCCTGGACCACGCTCTGGCCCAGCCTCCGGACTATCTCCTGACGTCGGAGTGCGTCAGTCGACCCGAAGGAAGCGAGGAGAGCGCGCCGGACCACCGGCAAGACACGCGGCCAGATCGCCGGTCCGCCGAGCACCGAGGCCGAGGCCGAGGCGCAGCCGAGCGCGCGGCGACGAGCACCGAAGCGAGCGCACTTGATGCTGCGTGAGCGAGGAGCGCGGGAGCCAACGCCGGAATGCGGCGGCCGACCGGGGATCAGAGCGATACGGTGCCGCTGACGACCATCGGCCCGGTGGGCTTCGTCACGTTGCCGTTCGGCTCCCTGCAGACGAAGAGCCACAGGATGGCCGAGGTCGACACATTGTCCACCTCCACGCCGCCTTCGCCCGAGTCGTCAACGGTGAATGAACCGACCTTGACAGGAGTGCCGTTGTCGCTGCTGAGCCAGACCACGTAGACCTGGTCGCCCTTGGTCGCCGTGAGGCCGTGCAGCGTCATGATGACGTTTCCGGTTGGTCGGAGAGCAGCGATGCCGGTCGCGCTGGACCCGTCGGCGGCCGCCATGACGGCCGTGCGAGTGTCTTTCAGCGTCAGCGCGTACTCGATCTTGGCCTGCTGGTCGTGGGCCTTCTGGGCCCTGGCGAGGCTGGCAAAGTCGCCCTGGAAGAGGAGGCCGGAGCTTGACAGTGCGAGGACAGCAACAGCGGCGGCAGCTCCGACCATCCAGCCCATCACGCGGCGACGACGGGAAGCGCGGGCTCGGACGAAGGAGATGACCTTCCCGGGCGCTTGATTCTGGGGAGCCAAAGCGGTGGGGGAAGCGGTCGCCACAGAGGCCCGGGACACGGCGGCGGGAGCAACCACCGGTGCCACAACCGGCTCGGCGGCGGGGCGCGCGGCCAACTCGCCGGCGCGAACGCGGGCCGCAAGGTCCGTCTTCGCAGCCGCGATGACCGACTCGCGCAGCCAGGCCGGCGGCTCGATGGGTTCGAGCGACTCGGCCAGGTAAGGCAGGAGGCCGCCCATCTCGTTAACCTCTGGGTGCAGCTCAGGGCAGCTGTCGAGATGGTCGCTGACGCCGATCATCTCATCGAGATCGAGGGCCCCGAGGACAAAGCCCGAGGCAAGTTCGCGAACGCGATCGCAGGTCATGACCATCTCAGGCCACACCCTTCTTACCGTTGGAGGACGGCACCGCACTAGCGCCGATTCCATCGTCCCGACCGACGAGCTGCTCTCGCAGAGCCACCAGACCGAGTCGCATACGGCTCTTGACGGTGCCGAGAGGAGCGTGGGTCTGGTCTGCGATTTCTCGCTGAGTCAAGCCGTCGAAGTAGGCGAGCTCGATGACCTCGCGCTGTACTGTCGGGAGAATCGTCAGCGCCCGGCGCACCTGCTCGGCGTCAAGGCGACCGGCCACTTCGGGCCAGATGTCGGGAAGCGTCAGAGCGGCCGGAGTGACATCGTCTGCCTCGTCGGCAAGGGCGACGCCAGTTCGCTGGCGACGCATGGCGTCGATCGCCCGATGGCGAACGATCGCCAGCAACCAGCCCCGAACGCTGCCTTTGGCTTCGGCGTAGCGGCCGGCATTGCGCCACAGTCCAAGGAACGAGTCCTGGACGACGTCCTCCGCCAACCCCGTTTCCGTGGTGATTCGCAGGGCAAGCGCGTATGCCATCGCGTGATAGCGGTCGTATAGCGTTTCGAGTCCGCCGATCTCGCCGGCGGCCACTTGCCGCATCAGTTCGGCCTCCACCTGCCCATCCGACAATGCGTCGGGAGCGACCAGAGGCAGGGGCGCTGCCACTGGGTGCCTCATAGGTTCATTCGCAGCGAGGCGCCTTCCGGTTCACTCAAAGCGGATATCTCGTATGCAGTTGACCGCCGTGCTTCGCCTGAAGGCGGCCGGAACCTGGTCGACCCGCCCGATCCCGCAGGACCATCGTGGATCGACAGGACGCCGCGTGGGCAATCGTCATGGACGTGCACCGGCCGAGTCTAGCCGAGCCGCATCGGTGCGAGTAGAGGGGCGCCGCACCGTTGCACGCGCGGAGGGCCCTTTTGAGATCGGTTGGGGACCGGAGTGCCTGCCGCCACCGGCAGTCATCACGCGCGCCTCGACGCCGCCACTCGGTCATCTATGAAGCCCCGTGGCGGTCGTCTATCCTGTCGACACTGCGGTCGAAGGGCGTGCCCAGATCGAGACACTGGCCGAGGGAGGTAACGGTGAGCAAGCTTGGAAGCGCCACTACCTTTGCGGCCGAGGCCGCTCTCTGGATCGCCGGGGCCGCGCTTGTCGCGGGCGCCGCGGGCATGCACTGGACGGTCGACCTGCCGAACGTAGACCTCGGTGGGTTGATGGGCTCGAGCCCATCGGCGGCGGCATCGGTCGGCCCCGGCGCGAGCCACAGCGCAGGGGCCATCGCCACGTCGCCGGTGCCCACGGCCACGCCTCGCCCTCACGCCACCCCGACCCGGTGAGCGGCCGCCCAGGCGTTCGCGTGACGGCCCAGCCCAGCCCGACCGCCACCGCACCCATCTGAACGGCCGTGACGGCGAGCGACCCGTTTGGCGAGCGACCCGCTACGGGTAGAGGCGGACCCGGCGATAGGGCTCGCGGCCCCGCGAGCGCGAGATGAGGTTGGCACGCTCGGCCATCTGATGCTGCAGCCGCCGGATGTAGGCGTTCTGCGGCGAGAGTTCGACCGGCTCGACCCGACGGATCACCAGGCCGATCGCCTCCTCGGCTTCACGCAGGGCGGCTTCGCGAGGATCGACCTCGAGCGAGAAGATCGAGGTCAGGCTGGCCTCCATCTGGACGATGGTGTTGCTCTTGAGAACGTAGATCGGGAGGCCCCGTTCCTCGGCTTCGCGAAGCGCGGTCGTCTTCTGGCGGTACTCGCTTTTGAGCGTCATGACCACGTCCGCCTCGTCCGGATCGCGGGCGATGATGACCGGCAGTTGCAGCTCCTTGATGGCCTGCTCCAGGCGCTTGCGGCTTATGCCGTGGGGCAGGACCCGCAGAGTAGGCAGGATCGTGGCACCGTCGCGGACGCGAAGCACCGAACTGCCTTCGTCGCCGTCGGTGCTATCGTCCGCCGATCGCAGACGGACGACATCGGCCAGTGCCTCGTCATCCTCGTCCTCGCGCTCCACGTCGGGAGTCCGGATCGAAGCGTCGTCCGCCGAGCCGCCGGGCGCGGACGAGATCGGTGCGCCGTTCGGCCCAGCCGGCAGCTGCTCCGATTCGTCCTCCTCGTCGACCTCGTCGGCGCGGTATGCGTTGAGGGCCCGCGTGGCCTGACGGGACCACGATCGCTGTCGCTCCAGCTCACGCAGCTCTCGGGCGCGCGGTTCGGGAAGCGGCGCCGCGCTGCGCTCGATGGGCCCGCGGTCGGCCAGTTCGTCGATCCGGAACGGCCCGCCCGCAGCACCCGAATCCCGGCCCGCCTCCATTCCGCGAACCGGCTCCGGCGTCCGCCCCGGACCCGCGAATCGGCCCGGGTCCGAAGACCTGCCCGTCCCCGCCGGCGGCATCGCAAACCTCTCCCCCGGGATGATCCGCTCTCCGGGGAGCATCCGCGCTATCTCGCCCGGCCCGCCGTCGGGCCAGCTCTGGCCAGGCGCTCCGGTCCCGCCTCCCCCGGTGCCACTCCCCGTGCCGCCGCCGGCGCCGCTCCCTCCGGAGCCGCCACTGCCCACGTCGCCGCGGCCCCGGCGGGCACTCTCGTGGATCTCACGCCCGCCGCGAGCCGGCGTCCGCCAGCCCCCGCCGGCACCGGGCCGATACCCCGGCCTCACACCGCTGCGATCCGCATCGCGCCAGTCCGAAGGGGCGCGGTACGAGCCCGAGCCGCGCCAGCCGGGCTCGGTCCGCCAGCCCGGTCCGGCGCCGACCAACCCGGCAAAGCGGTCGCTCCCGAAGCGGTCGCTGCCGCTGAGCGCCTCGCGAGGCGATGGCCGCGGTCGTGACTGCGAACGGTGGACGCCGCCCTCGTCTCGCCAGCGCAACTCGGCCGAAATCGGGTCGCCGCGCAGCAACGCGTCGATGGTCTCGGCCACATCGCCGTGCACCGTGACCTTCTCGCGATCGAGGATCTCGACGATGACGTCGAAGGTAGGCGGAGCCTTGCGCTCGAGGACGCTCTTCTGCGAGCGGCGGCGCCGCGCCTCCTCGTCGCCGAGAGTGACCGTCTGGATGCCGCCGATAAGATCGGTGAGCGTCGGGTTGAGCATCAGGTTGTCTAGGTTGTTGCCGTGGGCAGTGCCGATCAGCTGGACGCCACGCTCGGCGATGGTGCGGGCGGCCTGGGCCTCCAGCTCCGTCCCGATCTCGTCGATGACGATGACCTCGGGCATGTGGTTCTCGACGGCCTCGATCATGACCTCGTGCTGGAGCGAGGGGGTTCGGACCTGCATACGGCGCGCTCGCCCGATTGCCGGATGGGGGATGTCGCCGTCGCCCGCGATCTCGTTCGACGTGTCGACGACAACCACCCGTTTGCCGTGGTCGTCGGCCAGGACTCGGGCGGCCTCGCGCAGCATCGTGGTCTTGCCGATGCCCGGGCGACCCATGATCAGGATCGACTTACCGGACTCGACGAAGTCGTTGATGATCTCGATCGTGCCGTAGACGGCGCGGCCGATCCGGCACGTCAGACCGACGATCTTGCCCGTCCGGTTGCGGATGGCGCTGATGCGGTGCAGCGTCCGCTCTATTCCGGCGCGGTTGTCGTCCCCAAAGGTGCCGATGTGGTCGACGACGTAGTCGATGTCGGCCTCGGTGATCTCGCGATCGAGGAGCGTGACCTCGGCATCGGTGAATCGGGCTTCGGGCCGCCGGCCCAGGTCCATCACGACCTCGATCAGCTGGGAAGGGTCGGTCAGGGCGTGGACCGCCTCGAAAACGTCGGGCGGGAGAGCGTTGAGGAGCAAACTCAGGTCGTCGATCGACTCGCGTCGGCGGGGCGCCGCGCCCTGATCAGTCACGTGTCCTCCTGCAATGTGCAATCAGCGTACTGCCGGGACGAGAGCGGGTTCGGCTACTCGTACGACGGCCTCCTTCATGAAGAGGGTCACGGTGTCCAGGCCCGCAAAGCCGGCCTCTTCGAGCCGGCGATCGATCGGCGATTCGTACGTTCGAACGGGCGCCAGAACGCCGTTGTCGGGGCAGCTCCCGCCCCTGCCGATGCGCGCCGCGAGCAGCCCGAGGCCAAAGCTCACGAGTGCGGTCACGTCCGTCTCGGGGCGGGCCAGGAGCTTGAGGTAGTGGGGCTGCTCCTCGCGGGCCACGCCAAGCTGGAGCAGCGCCTGAAGGCCGCCGGCGCCATTCTCCGGTGCGATCTGGACATAGGACTCCATCTCGGCGAAGCGCAGTATGGGAGCCAGGCTGGAGCGAGGAACGCGCGAGGTGGCACCCTGGCGCTCCCAGTCGGTCAGGCGGTACGACTCGAGCCGGACCACGGGCTGCGGCGTGACGGCCGAGTAGAGCCGGGCGAGCGGCAGAGCGTCGAGCGGCTGGCAAGGACGAATCCCGGCAGCCTTCGCCCGGTCCTCCGGCCAGGGCGGCGGCAGCGGCTTGCCCGAACTCCTGAAGAGGAGCCGCTCCTGACCGTAGCGCGCGAAGCCGGCCTGCATGAAGAGCTCGGGATTGCCCTGGCCGTCAGAGCAGGCGACATGGAAGCGTATGGCGCCGCGCTTGGCGCCGTCCCGCAGGAGGTGCTGGACGAGTCGGAATCGAGTATCGCCGGAGTCGCCGGAGCCGATGGCATCGAGCTCGACGATCGTCCATTCGTCGCGCGACGCGTCGCGTTCCACTCGAAGAAGCCCGGACAGGCGGCGCTCGTCCTCGTAAACGAAGAGCAGGTCGTTCGGCCGGAACGCGCCGAGTGGCAGCCGGAAAAGGCTGAAGACACCGATCCGCGGGCCGCTCACCGGCAGCCCAAGCGAGCGCGCGTCCACGTTTTCCTGCTGGGAGAGGCGCGATAGCTCCCCGAGGGCGGCGAGGTCGGTCAATCGGGCGAGGCGGACTCTACCGCTCACATGGCCTCCCCCAGCGACCAAGGCTCGGTCCCGGCCGCGGCGATCCCCTCCCGTGGCTCGGCGAATTCGGCTGCCATCGTGGCCACGAGGCGGTGGATTCGCGTTTCGCCCGCCAGCTCCGGGTGGAATGAGATGGCGATCACATTCCGCTGTCTCACCGCCACGACCCGCTGATCGGGCAGCCTCGCCAGAACCTCGACGCCGGGTCCCACGCGCTCGATTATGGGGGCTCTGATGAATATCGCGCGCACAGGTCGGTCGCCCAGGATCGGCATGAGCAACTCGGTCTCGAACGAATCGAGCTGCCGGCCGAAGGCGTTCCGCTCGACCGTCACGTCGAGCAGCGGAAAGACGGGCTCCTCGCCGCCGGCGATCTCTTTGGCGACGACGATCATGCCGGCGCACGTACCCAGGATCGGGGCACCGGATCGGGCAAAGGCCATGATCGGCTCACGCAGGTTCCAGCGTGCGACGAGCTTGCGCATAGTCGTGCTCTCGCCGCCCGGAAGGATCAGCCCGGAGATGCCCTCGAGATCCTCGGGCAGCCGAACCGCGACCGGCTCGACCCCGATCGACCGAAGGGTTTGGATGTGCTCGATGACGGCGCCGTGAAGCGCCAGTACGCCGATCTTCATTGACTCGCTTCTCGTGGAAGCCGACTTCTGCGTCTCTGACTCATCAACGCAGACCCTCCGAGGGCCGAGGAGACGCGTCTGCGAGCCATCGGCCCGAGGACTACCAGCCTCGGACCGCCAGCCGCTCCGCCTCAGGAACCGTGGCCGCCGCGATGCCGCGCATCGGGCTGCCCAGACCCTTCGAAACCTCGGCGATGATCTTCGGGTTGTCGAAGTGGAGCGTGGCCTGGACGATCGCCTCGGCCGTCTTGGCCGGGTTCTCGCTCTTGAAGATGCCCGACCCCACGAAGACACCTTCGGCCCCGAGTTGCATGGCCAGGGCCGCGTCTGCCGGGATGGCGATGCCGCCGGCCACGAAGTTGACGACCGGCAGCTTGCCCTGAGCCGCGACCTGCTTGACCAGGTCGTAGGGAGCGTCCATCTCTTTTGCGGCCACGAAAAGCTCGTCCTCGCGCATCGAACCGAGCCGGCGAATCTCCGACATCAGCGTCCGGATGTGGCGCACCGCCTCGACGATGTCGCCGGTGCCAGCCTCGCCCTTGGTGCGGATCATGGCCGCCCCTTCATTGATGCGGCGCAGCGCCTCACCGAGGTTTCGGCAGCCACACACGAAAGGCACCTTGAAGGCGTGCTTGTCGATGTGGTTCGTCTCGTCGGCGGGGGTGAGCACCTCCGACTCGTCGATGTAGTCGACGCCGAGGGCCTCGAGCACCTGCGCCTCGACGAAGTGCCCGATCCGGGCCTTGGCCATGACCGGGATGCTGACCGCCGCCATGATCCCCTCGATCATCAGGGGATCGCTCATGCGCGCGACGCCGCCTGCCGCCCGAATGTCGGACGGGACTCGCTCGAGTGCCATCACGGCACAGGCCCCAGCGTCCTCGGCGATCCTGGCGTGCTCGGGGGTAACGACGTCCATGATGACGCCGCCTTTGAGCATCTGGGCGAGCCCTTTCTTTGTAGCCCAGGTGGAGGTCTCGGCGGTCATTGCGGGGTCCAATCCTTAGCTGCAGCGGGGTTGCGGGGCGCACTGCCATTGCGGCAGCGACCCGCCCCACGCTCCGGGATTATACGCGGGCGGCCCGACCTTCCCGCTCCGGGCCGGCCGGACGAGTCTCGCGGTGCGGCAGCCGAGGGTCCGGCACGTGTCCCTACCGCGCTCGATCCCAACGTTCCGGCGCGGTACAGTCGCGCCATGCCGTCCGACCCGCTGACCGAACTCGCCGCCGAGGTCGTCGCGTGCCGGCGCTGCCCCCGGCTGGTGGAGTGGCGCGAGGAAGCCGCGTCTAACCCGCCGGCCCGCTTCGCGGGCGAGCGGTATTGGGCCCGCCCGCTCCCCGGATTCGGCGACCCGAAGGCGCGCGTCCTGGTCGTGGGGCTCGCCCCCGCCGCCCACGGCGGCAATCGTACCGGGCGACTCTTCACCGGCGATAGATCGGGCGATTTCCTGTTCGCCTCGCTCCATCGGACCGGGTTCGCCAACCGGTCGACTTCGCTGGCCGTCGACGACGGGCTGACCCTGCTCGACCTCTACCTCAGCGCGGTCGTGCGCTGCGCCCCGCCCGAGAACAAGCCACTTCCCGAGGAACGCGCGAGCTGCCTGCCTTACCTGGTCCGCGAGCTGCGCCTTTTGCCCGACGTGCGGGTGGTGGTCGCCCTGGGCTCGTTCGCCTGGGACGGGGCGATCCGGGCTCTTCGCGATCTCGGCCACCAGGCGAGCCCCAAACCCGCCTTCGGGCACCTCGAGGAGGCTCGCGTTGGGCCGTACGCGCTTCTAGGCTCGTACCACCCCAGCCAGCAGAACACCTTCACGGGCCGCCTAACGCCGCCGATGCTCGATGCGGCGATGCTTCGAGCCCGCCGGCTGGCCTATGCCTAGTCGTCTGCGTCAGGCAATGCTCCTCCGGGCGATCGTTCGCCGCAGCCTCTCCGACTGGCCGCTCGTTCTGGCCGCCTGGCTGCTGATTGCATGTTCCACGAGCCTCATCACGGCCGCAGCCACTTACACGGAGAGTGTGGCCGCGGGCGGCTTCCAGCGGATGCTGGAACTGTCCCCGCCGGCTTCGAGCGCGGTCCGCGTCCACGCCAGTGTGCCCGCCGGTTCGGTCGCGGACGCGGACGGCGCGGTCGCGCCGGTCATCTCCGCCACGCTGGGCGCGGACACCGGCCGCACTTCGCTGATCGCCACGACCGACGGCCTCTCTCTGGCGGGCGTCGGGGCCTCGGACGCTGCCCACTTGATCCTGGTTGGCAGCTACGCGGACCTCGAGACCCACGCCTCACTCGCGGCGGGCCGCTGGCCTGAGCCGGGAGCCGCGACAGTGGAGGCGACCCTGTCCGTCGGGGCGGCGGCCGCCATGGGCCTCTCGCTGGGCGACCGGGTGAGCCTTACCAGCGTGCTCGACCCCACCAGGCGTGTCGAGCTCGCGATCGTCGGTCTGTGGCGGCCGGACCCAGCGGATCGCTACTGGCTCGGTTCCGCGCTCGAGCTAACGGGCACGCAGACCACGGGCACTTCCACCACCCGCGGCCCGTTCACGGTGGCCGCACAGGACCTGGCGACCGTCGTCGGCAGCGGCAGCGTGAACGTGGAGTGGCGCTGGCTACCCGCCATCGAATCGCTACAGCCGGGTAGGGCGGACGCCCTGCGCGCCGCGATCGCCACGATCGGCGACCGCGCTCAGGTCGCGTATCCGGCCACATACATCTGGGCCGACTCCGGGCTGCCGGACACGCTGAAGGCGGCATCGAGGTCGCTGCTGGTCGCCCAGGGCAGCATCTTGCTGCTCTTCGCCCAGTTCGCGGTCCTGGCCGTGTACGCGATGCTTCTGGTGGCCGGCATGCTCGTAGAGCGGCGTCGCCCCGAGTCGGCTCTCCTACGATCGCGCGGCGCGTCGTCCGGTCACGTGGCGCTGCTGGCGTTCGGCGAGTCGCTGCTGCTGGCTGTGCCTGCCGTGGCAGTGGCTCCGTTCGTGGCGGTGGCGGTCGTCCGCCTCGTCGGAGCCGTCGGGCCGCTGGCCTCCGCGGGCGTGCTCACGTCCGTGAGCATCGACGGGACGGCCGTGGCGGCCGCGGTTGGCGCCGGCATCGGCTGCGTCCTGGTCCTGACTGTGCCGGCGCTGCCGGGCCTGGGGTCCGGAACGCTGCCCGGCGTGCGCGCAGCGCTGAGCCGCCAGCTCGGCCGCACCCTGGCGCAGCGTCTCGGCCTGGACCTGGTTCTGCTGGTCGTGGCGGCGATCGCGATCTGGCAGCTCCAACTCTACGGGGCGCCGTTGACCAGGACCGTCCGCGGCGATCTCGGAATCGACCCGCTGCTCGTTACTGCGCCCTCGCTCGGGCTGCTGGCGGGAGCGCTCATCGCAACGCGCGTCGTGCCGCGCCTCGGCGAGGTCGGCGAGCGCCTGCTGGGTCGCGGCGCGGGTCTGCTGGCGCCCCATCTGGCTCGCCAGGTCAGCCGGCGGCCGCTTCGCTACACCCGGCTGGCGCTGCTGTTGATGCTGGCCGCCGCGCTGGGCACTTTCGCGGCCACTTTCGCCGCGACGTGGACCCGCTCTCAGTCCGACCAGGCGGCATATCAGGCAGCCGTCGATGAGCGTGTCACCGTGCTCGACCACCCCGTCCTGCCCGAGTGGGCGCTGGGTTCGACATACGGCGGGATCCCCGGCGTCCAGTCGGCGTCGTCGGTCGTGCGGGAGGGGTTCGACGTCGGGCGCGACGTCCGTGGCGGCCAGCTCCTGGCAGTCGATTCCGGAGCGGCGGCCGGACTGGCTTCCCTCCCGGCCGGCGCCTTCGACGGCTCGCCGCAGGACGCCATGGCTTCGCTGGAAGCTGCGCCGACGTCGCCCATGCTGCCGCTGCCCGGCCGTCCGGAGCGGCTCGCCGTCACGCTCGACACCGGCCTCGTCGACTCGGGCGCGGCCGGGCTGCCGACCGGTGAGATCACTTCTCCGCCGTCGGTCTACGTCTCGGTCGTGCTCTCCGACTCGAACGGCCTGCACCGTTTCGATGGAGGCGACGTCGCCCTCTCGTCCGCCTCCGGAGTGGCCACGATCGAGCTGACGTCTACGGTCGTCGGCGCGACCTACCGGCCGGCCTACCCGCTCTCACTCGAGGCGATCGAGATAGAGGTGAGCGCGCCGGCGCCGTCGCAGCTCGATGGCACCATCGAACTGAAGGGCCTGGAGGCGAGCGCGTCGTCGAGCGGTGGCGACTGGCAGCCAATCGATCTGAACCTCGGCACGACCGGCTGGGGCTGGAGCCGCGTCGCGGATCAGTCCGCCACGCCGTACCAGCCGCCCGCGGACAGCCCCGGCCTGGTTTCGATCGGCGACGCGGCCGACCAGACCGCGGCAATAGCTCAGACGCGAACCAACGGCCCGACCACCTTCCGCTATTGGGCGCTCCCGACCGGACCGACCGCGATTCCAGCCATCGCCGACTCGCAGCTCCTCGACGCCACCGGCGCCCGCCAGGGCGACACGCTTCTCGCGTCGCGGGACGGCTTCCAGTCGCCGATCCGGATCGTCGGCACGGCCGCCGACTTCCCGACGCTCGACCCGGCCGGGCCCTTCCTGGTCGTCGATCGGGCGGCTCTCGAACTCGTCGACTACGCAACATGGGGGCTCGTCGACACGCCCCACGAGTGGTGGCTGGCCGTTGAGCCGGGACAAGACGCGGAGGTCGCCGCGACCCTGGCCAGCGGGCTCTACTCGGTCGCCTCTCTTGTGAGTCGCGCCCAGCTCCAGAGCGGCATGCTCGTCGACCCGATCGCCCTGGGCGCGATCGGCGCCCTTGGGCTCGGCGCCGTCGCTGCGATCGCCCTGGCGATGATCGGCTTCCTGGTGACGGTCACCTTCATGGCTCGCGAGCGTATCGGCGAGTTGGCCCTACTGCGGGCCCTCGGCGCGTCGACGCGCGGGGTGGTGAGCATGCTCGCGGTCGAGGAGGCACTCCTGCTTGCCTACGGCCTGATCGCCGGCACCGCGCTGGGGCTTCTGCTGGCCTGGCTGGCGATTCCCTTCACCTCGGTGACCGCGACCGGGTCGGCTGCCGTGCCTCCGCCGGTGATCGTGGTTCCGTGGCAGACGATCCTCGGGATAGGACTTCCGGTAGCGGCGTTCCTTGCCGTCGGAGCCCTAGCTCTGGTTCGCGTCGCCGCAGGCGGAACGATCGCTCCGGCACTGCGCGGCCGGGAGGTGGCGCCTTGAGCTGGCTCACAGTCCAACTCCGTCGCCTGGCCGACAGTCGAGCCGCGACGGGCGGCCTGATCGGGCTCGCCCTGGTCACGTCGTTCCTGTTCGCTATCGCGCCGCGCGTGATCGATACCCAGGCCGACGTGGCCCTGCGCTCGACGGTCGACGCCGCCACATCCGGCACGCGGAACATCGCCGTCTCGCAGACGGGCCGCATCGCGGCGGCCTCCCCGGATCCGCTGGCCGCCATCTCGACCGACGGCGATCAGTTCTTCGAGCAGTTCCCAGGCTCCGCCGCGGCCCTCGTACAGGCCCGCTACACAACCATCGATACGGCCCGTTTTCTGCCACTGGGCCTCGAGGGCCGAACGGTGCGGCTGCGGTACCTCCAGGGTGCCACAGACCACATCAGTCTCGTCTCGGGTCGTCTGCCGACCGGGCAGACGACCCAGCTGCCGTTCTCGTCCGGATCGCTCCCGGGCGGGCCGACACTGCTACCCGGGTCGCAGCCACTGCCGGAATCGCTGACCACGTTCGAGGTGGCGCTCTCGACCGCCTCCGCTCACGACTTGGGCGTCGGTGTCGGCGACACCCTCCAGCTCAGCAGTGACAAGACGGACACACTGGTGGGCCCGCTGGTTTCGTACCTCGCCATTGACGTCGTCGGCATCTACGACGTCCCCAATGGCACGGCCGACTACTGGTTCGGCGACACGTCGCTCGAACGGCCCCAGGTCCGATCGCTCTCATCTCTCAACCAGATCGATGACGTGACGGTGCTGTTCTCGGCCGCCGCCTATCCGGCGCTGTTGAGCGCGACAACGCACAGCGGCCTCCGGTATACGTGGCGATACGAGATCGACTCGTTGCGCTTGCGGGCGGATAGTGCCGGCGTCCTGCTGACGGATCTGCGGCGGATGGAGAGCGTCTTCCTGGCGTCTGGAGCCAGTTCCGGGAGCCTGCTGCATGACCCTGAGCATGTGCAGCTGAGCGCGCCGGCGCTCCAGAGCGGGCTGCGCCTGCTGGTCCAGACCTACGCGGCCGACTGGCGGGCCGTCTCGCAGATGCTCAGCCTCGCCGAGGTCGGCGGCGGCGCCGTTGCCCTCCTGGCTTTGAGCCTGGTATGCCTGCTGGCAGGACGGCGCCGCGCACTGTCGCTGTCGCTCTGGCAGAGCCGCGGCGCCTCGCGGCTCCACGCGATGGCCGGGACGCTCGTCGAGGTCGCCCTTGAGCTGGCCGTGCCGGTTGTCCTGGGGGCGGCGCTGGCCATCGTCCTCATACCGTCGCGACCGCTGATGCCGACGCTGGCCCTGGCCGGTGGGATCCTCGTCTTCGCTTCGGGGCTGGTCCTGGCGAACACCTGGGCGGCGAGCGCCGACCCGGCCGCAGGTGGGCGGGGCGGCTGGGCCGGCGGGCTGGGGAATCGCGCCGACGGGCGCAACGCCGAGGGCGGCCGCGGCCTGGCGGCGGTCACGAGAGGGGCGAGCCCGCGGCGTCTCGCGCTGGAAGCGATGGTGATCATCGGCGCGGTCGTGGGGGCGTTCATCCTGCGCCAGCGGGGCGTTACCGCAGCCGGCGCCGACGTCGTCCTGACCTCGCCGGACCCTCTGGTGGCCGCCGTCCCGGCACTCATCGGAGGCGCCGCGGCGCTCGTCGTGGCCAGGCTGCTACCGATACCGCTCGACCTGCTGGCGCGGCTGGCGGAGCGCCGCCGCGGGCTGGTCGCGATGCTCGCACTTCGGCGCGCGACCGGCCGGGCCAACGACCGCCTGCTGCTCACAGCGCTCCTGACGATGGCCGCGGTGTGGTCGTTTGCCGCCGTCTCGCTCGCCTACCTCGGCCGGGCCAGCGAGGCGGCCGGCTGGCAATCGGTCGGCGCCTCATTCCGGGTGACGCTGCAGGAGGGCTCGGTCCCGCCGGACCTCGACTTCGCGAAGCTGGCGGGCGTCGAAGCCACCTCGGACGCTTCCGTGTTCGGCGCCCACGTACCCGAAACGAACGAGTCTCTGACGGTCATGGCCCTGGACCTGGCCGCGTACCGCGACGTGACCGCCGGCGGCTGGCTTGCCGGGGTCGTGCCCGAGTCGATGATCGGCTCGGAGGCGCCGACTCCAACCGTGGCCGTCACGCCCGGTTTGACCCTGAACCCCGCCGCCCGGGCCCGGGCCTCGGTCTTGTCGAGCGCTCCGCCGGGCGGGACCGCGAGTCAGGTCACCGCGTCGCCTGACCCGACGCCCCCGCCAGCCCCGGCGGCTCCGACAACCCCGGCTCCGGCGCTCCCAACCTCGATCCCGGCCATCGTCTCGACCACCTTCGCCGCCGACATGAACCTTCGCCTGGGAGATACCTTCCAGGTCGCTCTCCCCGACGCCCGGCCGTCGTTCACGGTGGCCGCCATCCGGGCCACCTTCCCGACGCTCGATGCCGGGACGGCCTGGATCGTCGCCGCCAGGCAGAACCTGGCTGCCGCGACGCCGGAGGGCGCCATGCCCGCCACGGAAGTCTTCGTCAGGGCCGACCCCGCCGCCGGCCCGACCATCGCCAAAGCGTTGCAGGATCGCCTGCCCGCCCAGGGTTACGTCGCCAGCCGTTTCGATGTCAGCGACGGCCTCCGCGATGCCCCGGACTACGTGGCGGTGGTCTTCGGCCTGGCCGCGGCTTCGCTCGTCACGGCGGCCTACGGAGCGCTGGCCATCTTCCTGGCACTGCTGCTCGCGGGCGCGGAGCAGTCGCGTGAGTCGGCCCATCTCCGCATCCTCGGGCTGAGTCGGGGAGAGAACCTGGCGCTCAGCGCGATCGAGCACGGACCCGCGTCGCTGCTGGTCATCGCGGCCGGCGTCGCCCTGGGAGCCGGCCTGTTCGCGTTCCTGCAATCCGGTCTCGGACTCGGCGGGCTGGTCGGCGGCGACATCGACGTCGGCCTGCCCATCGAGACCGTCTGGGTCGCGGCGATCTTCGTGGCGATCGGCGTGATCGTCGCTCTCGCGGTCGTCATCGAAACCGTCGCCGAGTCGATAATCAGCCCCACAGCCGCATTGCGGAAAGGCATCGAATGACCGCCCAACCTTCCATTCGACCCGCCTTCGGCGACGGATCTCAGATCGTCTGCGACGGCCTGATCCGCATCTTCAAAGTGGCCGACATCGAAGCCGTGGCCCTGCAGGGTCTGGACCTCATCGTCGAGGCCGGCGAGATGCTGGCCGTCGTCGGCGCGTCGGGTAGCGGCAAGTCGACGCTCCTCAACATCCTCGGCGGCCTGGACGTGCAGTCGGGCGGTCGTGCACTCGTAGCCGGCCACGACCTCGGGCAGATGGACGCGCGGGAACGGACCGACTACCGGCGCCGCGTCGTCGGCTTCGTCTGGCAGCAGACGTCGCGAAACCTGCTGCCGTATCTCACCGCGCTCGAGAACGTGGAACTACCGATGACTCTCGAAGGGCGGCCGAACCGGCGGGCCCGGGCGAAGGAGCTGCTGGACCTCGTCGGCCTGTCCGAACGGACCGGCAGCAAGCCCGAGAGGCTCAGTGGCGGCGAGCAGCAGCGGGTCGCGATCGCGGTCGCGCTGGCCAACGAGCCAGCCGTCCTGCTGGCGGACGAACCGACCGGCGAGCTGGACAGCGTCACCTCCGCGGATGTCTTCGCGCTGCTGCGGCGGGTGAACAAGGAGCTGGGTACGACGATCGTTGTCGTAACCCACGACGCCCTCGTCGCCGACCAGGTGCCGCGAACCGTCGCCATCCGCGACGGCCGGACGAGCACCGAGACGGTCCGCCGCACCGAGGCGCAGATCGAGGGCGGGAATCGGACCATCGCGGAGGAGTTCGTCGTCCTGGATCGGGCCGGGCGGCTGCAGCTGCCGCGCCAGCACATGGACGCGCTCCACCTGGCCCATCGAGTTCGGCTGCTCCTTGAGCCGGATCACATCGGCGTTTGGCCCGACCCGGCGGCCCAGAAGCGGCGGACCGCGAGCGGCCGGGCCGGCCCGACGCCCGGCCACGACGATGGGTCCGTGCCGGGCTCCACTCACGACCACGAGGAGAACCGGTGACCGCGCGCGCACGGTTGACGGACGCGCCCGGCGGTCCGGCCGCCCTCGGCGCCACGGCCGCGGAGGGCTCGCCGATGGTTCAGGCAGTGGCCCTGCTCCGCGACTTCCCGTCCGGGGACGGCGTGGTTCATGCTCTGCGCGGCGTGGACCTGACGGTCGAGCGGGGCGAGGTCCTGGCCGTGCGAGGCCGCTCGGGCAGCGGCAAGACAACGTTGCTCAACATCCTCGGCGGCCTGGACAGGCCGACCTCCGGAAGCGTCGCGATCGACGGTCGTCGCATCTCCGACCTTCACGAGGCGGAGCTGGTCGCCCTCCGCCGGACGACGGTTTCGTACATCTTCCAGACGTTCGGCCTGATCCCGATTCTCAGCGCCGCCGAGAACGTGGAGATACCGCTGCGGCTGCTCCGGGCCGAGCCGCGCGAGCGCGACCGCCGTGTCGGCGAACTGCTCGCGCTGGTGGGCCTGGCGGGACGAGCCCATCACCGGCCGGCCGAGCTGTCGGGCGGGGAACAGCAGCGGGTAGCCGTCGCCAGAGCTCTGGCAAGTCACCCGAAGCTCCTGCTGGCCGACGAACCGACCGGCCAGCTGGACCTGGAGACCGGTCGGACGGTGATGATCCTGTTGCGCAACGTGGTCCGGGCGGAGGGCGTCACGGCCATCGTCGCGACCCACGATCCGATGATGCTCGACCTCGCCGACCGTGTCCTCGAGCTCCGAGACGGGGCCTGGGTGGGGGGCGCGTCGCAGGACATTGGCGAGCGTTCCCCGCGCTCCCCAGCGCCGTAAGATTGGCCCAGTGAGCGAAGCGCGACTGCTCCTCGTCGACGACGACCCGGCCCATCTGGGCGCCCTGACCGAGCGCCTGAGTGGCGACGGCTTCCAAGTGACCGGGGCCGCGAGCGCGGCCGAGGCCCTCGAGAGTCTCGACGCGGCCTGGCCGGACCTCGTCATCCTCGATCTGATGATGCCCGAGATGGACGGCCAGACCCTGGCCGGGCGGATCAAGAGCCGCGCCGACATCCCGATCCTCGTCCTCTCCGCGGTGGCGGCCGTCGACAGCAAGGCCGAGCTGATCGCCCATTTCGCCGAGGATTACGTAACCAAGCCCTACGACTATGCCGAGCTGGTGGCGCGGATCCGCAGGGTGCTCCGCCGCCTTCAGGACCAGATCCCGGTGGAGGAGCTGGCTCTGGGCGACCTGACGCTCGTGCCCCGCAAGCGCGAGGCGATCGTCCGAGGCCGCCATGTCTCGCTGTCGCCGACGGAATCGCGCTTCCTGGCGACCCTCGCCGCCAGCATGCCGAAGACCGTGTCGACCGACCAGCTGCTGCGCAAGGTGTGGGCCGATTCGGATGCCGCGGATCCCGCCTACGTGTGGGTGACCGTGCGCCGGCTCCGCCAGAAGATCGAGCTCGACCCCGACGAGCCGCATCACCTGGTCACGGAACCCGGCGGAGGCTATCGGCTCGCCTCATGGGAGACCCGCCCGCGATCCACCCGCCGCAAGCCCTGAGTTGCCTCTAACTCCCCGATTGGGCCCCGATGGCAGGACGTATGGCGACCACTCCGAAGCCATTCGTACCGACGGCGCTCTTACGCACCGATTCGGCGGTTCCAGCCCACGGGAACCGCCCGTAAGTTATGGCGGCTGCAAGGAGCGGCCCGTAGTCTCGTATGCCTTGGACCAGGTACGCCCAACGCCGGGGGAGCCCAGATGCGACTGATCGGACATCCGCTGAGACGCCACCGCCGCTCGCGCGGTCAGGCGCTCGCGGAGTTCTCGCTGGTACTCCTGCCCTTCATGATGATTATCGTCGCGCTGATCGAGTTCTCGTTCCTGCTGACGGTCAAGATCGGCGTCACGGATACGGCCCAGGATGCAGTTCAGCTCGCA
>Ga0182010_10000758_pt1 | contig 18223 bp, 12 predicted proteins | sample 611E1MmetaG_FD_120488 | JGI IMG/M metagenome (GOLD analysis project Ga0182010, IMG submission 120488) | Permafrost microbial communities from Stordalen Mire, Sweden - 611E1M metaG | ecosystem: Environmental > Terrestrial > Soil > Wetlands > Permafrost | place: Sweden: Stordalen | collected...
CTACGACTTTTTTTGATGAAAATGGCCAGATAAAACTTCCTCAGTTGGAAATCTTCATCATTTTGTGAAGAACAGGCTCTAAGAAAAAGGAAATAGATGACATGATTACGAAATAAGATCATTAGCTCAAAAAAGCTCCAAGGAAACAAGTTTTTTCCGTAACTAAAAAGACTCAAACTAAGAAAAGTTCTTGCTATTATTGTTCTAAGAATGAATTTGAAGATGTTGTGTACACTTTTTATATAATCTCCATCATTGATTACATTGAAAATAAAGGAGTATTATTAAGTATAGTGGAAGATATCTTTAAAATCAAAGAATAATGAACCAGAACAGAAAAAATCGGATTAAATACAGAAATTAGCGAGAAAGATTTGGACAAAATTCCTGCGAAGGAAAAAACCAGAGATAAATTAGAATCCTCTATATGACACCTTTTAAGTAGAGTCCTCATCCTATTTAACCAAAATCAAGGAAAAACTTTAAGCTCCAAAAATAAGAAGGTAGCATAATATATCATAAGATATGGGTGCTGATAATAGTGATTATGAGGCTCGAAAATTAACATATGTGCATATAGTACTACTCCCATTAAGGCTTTGCAATGTATTGTATTAAACAAGCAGATCAATATAACAGGTTATGAGAAGAAAACTGCGTTAATTTTTTTGTAAAATTACAAATCTCAATAAATTATCGCGCAGAAAATTTATTATCAAAGGACCCAAATTTTATAAAATATGCAAAAATTTGATCTCAAATTTACAGTAGATTCGAGGTACTGTAAATAAATGCATTAATGTATGCATTATTTTTCCGAAAAGAAACATCTTAAATTTTTATAAGTTCGTTTATTCTATATTTTTTAATTGAGAAATAACTTAAATAATGCTTTTAACTATTGAGAGTATTCACAATCCACTGGAAAAACAGCAAACTGAAACCTTAGTCTTTTGTTGTAATTAATGAAAAAAAACATTATGGCCTTTAAACTCGTGGAAGCATTTCCCACAGTGTATCTCATAAATAAGATAAAAACAAGAGGATGATATTTATGGACTTTGAAAAATTAAGACATGGGACAGAACTTATCAAGCGAGGCTTTGCAAGGATGCAGAAAGGGGGTGTGATCATGGATGTAACAACCCTTGAACAAGCCAAAATCGCAGAAGAAGCTGGGGCAGTTGCTGTTATGGCCCTTCAGGCTGTTCCTGCGGATATCAGGAAAGCGGGTGGAGTTGCCCGAATGGCAAATCCTGAGATAATTCAACAAATCATTGATACTGTTACCATCCCTGTAATGGCAAAAGCCAGAATAGGGCATTTTGTAGAAGCTGAAATCCTGGAGGCACTTGGTGTTGACATGGTAGACGAATCCGAAGTACTGACCCCAGCGGATCCCTTCTTCCATATAGACAAGACACAGTTTACAGTGCCTTTTGTCTGCGGAGCTAGAAACCTCGGAGAAGCCCTCCGAAGAATTAATGAAGGTGCAGCCATGATCCGGACCAAGGGAGAAGCCGGAACAGGTGATGTCAGCCAAGCAGTGAAGCACATGAAACAGATAATGGGCGAAATCCGTGCACTTTCTAGTAAGACAAGGGAAGAACTGATTCTGGTTGCCAGGGAGATTGAGGCTCCGATAGAACTCGTGATCGAAACCGCAAAGATGCAGCGCTTGTCTGTGGTTAATTTTGCAGCTGGTGGAATTGCAACCCCCGCAGATGCAGCTCTTATGATGCGCCTTGGAGCTGATGGAGTCTTTGTGGGTTCAGGCATTTTCAAAGCCGAAAATCCTGAAAAGATGGCAAAAGCAATTGTTGAAGGTGTAAATAACTATGATAACCCTGCAAAACTTGCTGAGATATCAAAAGGTATTGGTTTCGGAATGAAGGGCATCAGCGCCGATATGATCCCCGTAGAACAAGCTCTTCAGGAACGAGGTTGGTGAAAATTTTGAATTTCTCTTCGATAAGTACTTTTTTCCTTTTCGTTTCACTCAACAGGACTAAAAATTCAAATCTATGCAAATACATCTTTCTTACAAGCCTGTGAGAATAAATTGATTTGACTTTTTAAATATCCATTCCATCAAAAATCGTTGAGAGATATCTATTTTGATGCAATAGATACTCCTGAGTTCCAACTAATTGAAAAATACGAAATATAATCAATAGCCTAAAGTTAAATAAAATCAGCCCACCGAAATTTACTCATTGAATCGTAGCAAAGATAGTTAATTATATTGTTTTTCCCGAATTAACTGTACTTAATTTTTCAGAATTTTAAATCCAACAAATAAAAAATTAATTTCTAGAAAATGGTGTTTCTCATGAAGATAGGTGTAATAGCTATCCAAGGAGCGGTTTCTGAGCACGTTGATGCTTTAAAGAGAGCCCTTGTGCAAAGAGGGAGAGCTGCAGAGATAGTTAAAATAAAGCATAAGGGTATTGTCCCTGAATGTAATGGGATTGTAATTCCTGGTGGAGAGAGTACAACTCTTTGTAGGCTACTGGCCCGCGAGGGAATTGCTGAAGAGATAAAGAACGTGGCTGCGAGGGGAGTTCCAGTTCTCGGTACCTGTGCAGGGTTGATTCTGCTCGCAAAAGAAGGAGACGAACAGGTGGAAAAGACTAGCCAGAAGTTGCTCGGGATTATGGATATTAAAGTAAACCGGAACGCTTTTGGGAGACAGAGGGATTCTTTTGAAACGGAACTTAAAGTTGAAATTCTCGATTCTCCTTTTAAAGGCGTATTTATCAGAGCTCCGGGAATAGTTAACTGTGGGCCTGGGGTAAGTGTGTTTTCACATCTCGACGATCTGATAATTATGGCAGAACAGAGAAATGTACTGGCTCTTGCATTTCATCCGGAATTAACCGATGACCTACGAATCCATCAGTATTTCCTGGATAAAATATTCAACTGCTGATATTCGTATAGGCTTCCGAATTAATTATTCAATACCCTGCAGGTTGCTGCGTAGATAGAAACTTCCCCGAAAAAATTTGTTAACTAACTGATATATATTTTAAGCTACTTTTGCACTATATAATGAAACTGCTTCATGCAAAACCATTGTGTCTATAAAATTATGAGGATTTCAATAAAATTTGTAATTATCTCATATGCTTATAAATGTTGTATCTATGATTCATAAAAATCAGAGGTTATCTAAATTCCCTAAAATATTTGATTTTGAATAATTCCTTTATATCCAGAGCTTGGGTGCGAACATAACCAATCGCCTTTAACTGGGTGAGAAACTGAAAGTTTGATTTTTTTCCCTCCAGTTAGTAATCAAAAGTATCTATTAAATTAAAATAGAGATTTTCCAATGAATAGTGGTAGACTGTATAGTTACGAATGGCGTTCAAATTGCAAAATTAAATGAATTAAAAAAAAATATTATGATGGGAAAAAATTGTGAAAAATACTATTTTAGAGGAGACCCGCGAAAAACTGGATGAATCAAGGGTACGAAATAAACTAATAAACAACAGAAAAAAATGTGGTTGAATAAAAGCGGGAGATTGAGGGACAAGAAAATTGATTCTTATTCATGAACCTGTCCAGGTCACATAAGCTTCAATTATTTCCTGCCCTTCCAAGAATATAAGTCCATTATCTTTGCCATATTCTTTTGCCTTTTCTTTGGAAAGGGCCTTACCATTGTTGTCATCCAGCATCTCGCAAACCACCATTGCGGGAGTAATTCCAGCCATACGAGCAAGAGCGATTGAAAGTTCGGTTTGCCCATTACGTTCATTCAAAAGTCCTTCAGCAGCTTTCAGAAGTGCTACATGCCCTGGGGTTCTGAAATAGTCCCCAAAATGAGTCAGGTCTCCAGAGACGTTTTTTTCTGTAATTTCTCCGATTTTTCGGATAGTAAGGGCTCTTTCATCATCAGGAATCCCAGTTCTGGTATCTCTATGGTTGACCCAGAGAGAAAAAGAAGAACGAGAATCATAATCAAGGTCTCCTTTTTTTTCCACAAGTTTTCCAAGAAAATCACTGGTTTTGCTGGCCTCGCTAATGAGGTCCACCATAAACGGTAATTTTAACTGTTTTGAAACAAAAGGATCTATTGCAACACAGATCAGGCCACCAGCATCTTTTCGCATCCATTTCACGTCTTTGTAGGTTACCACTTTTGCAGGAATTACTAGATCGGTTTCTCCTTCCCTTGAGTCCGAATCATAAATCTGGATCATTTCCCCAGCACGTAGGGAATTTAGAGCCCTATTGATATTCTGATTTCTGTATTTAAGACACTCATATACCGTATTTTCGCTCATATTTTGCTCTCCATACCCTTTTTTTAATCTGTATCACAACGCTATCTCCGTCTTTCAAGCTAAGAGTATCTCTTAATTTCACCGGTGCAATGATCTCAATCAAATCTGAAGGGTAATGTGTTCTCTCAGGAACTACAACAGCAGCCTCGATACCCCTTACACTAACCGGATAACATCTTCCACCCCCAAAAGTGCGTTTTCCGTCATGAAAACCTTCTATCTGGACAGCCGGCAGTTCAAGTAATCGATTTAGCACAGTCAAACTATTTCCGGAAATTTTTATATTAAGAGTTCCAGGAAAAGGTGAGAAAAATAATTTTTCTTCAAATTGCTTTCTGTATCCAGGTATATTTACATAATACTGGCCCTCGCCGAGTCCTGTGAGAATGTTTCCCTCAAGTTCCAAGCTATCGGATTCGGGAGAAAATATACTGTTGTACTCCCTATATTCATTCTTAAGAATTTCAATTCCTTTTCCTGTCATTTTTATCAACTGGCCACCAGGAACGATCTTCCTTTCGATCAGCCCTTCTTCTTCCAACTGTTTTAGTTTTCTTGCTGCGGTTTTGGAACTTGCTACAGTGTGCTTTTGAAACTCACTCGAAGATACTTTAATTGTTTTATTTACTGCTCCTATAAGGGCAAGTTTTTTCAGATATTCGATATCATGCACTGTTAGCACCCTTGGTGTCTTAATTTTGAGATGCATCTCAATATTGAGATGTTAGACTACGCATTTGCCTTTAATAAAACTTTTGATATAAAATGAAACCGGATAGAACATCCCTTATCAACTGCATAAAACTATATGCTGGAGAAATTCCTTCTAAAGATGGAAAGATTATTCTGGATACTGAGAATTTGGCATTGTCAAACTAATAACCAATCATTAAAGCCATTTCCTTTTAAATTCTCCTTGGTCTTCAGCAGATATTTTCAAATATATTAGAGCAAAATAGATGTATTCAACTTTTGTTTTGTTCTTTTCGACAAGAGTAATTTAAACAGTAAGTCTTTCGTTTTTGTTAGTGATGTAAAGGAAGAGGTATGGTAAAAAGAGTTTGTCAAATATTTAGCTTGTGCACATATTGCGTAGTTTTTGTAAAATGACTCTGTTTTTCCATAATAAAGATTAGGAGTATAAAAAGGCAAATTCACAGCTTTTACCTACTTTAAGTATTTTTAGTACTGTTCGTTAAAATATGAGGTTATTTAAACAGGTGTGTAATATTCATTTATATAGGAAAGATTTTCTATTCTTGCGAATTTATGCCTGAATAATCTCAAACATGTCTTACTACACAATTAGAAAGCCCAACTATTTCTACGATATCGCTGTTATCCGGGGAATTAATTATCATTTGCCCTTTTTTAAGATAAGGAATTCTCCGTTCATACTCTTTTGGGACTTTCAGAGACGTAATTGCCACGTCATTGTTGAGGTTAAGGATCAGCTTCGTATTGATCTGTTTGAAAACAGTGTCATCAATATCTTGGGGATCCTGCGTGATCAAAAAAAGACCTAGTCCTTCCTTTCTACCCTGGCGGGCTGCATCTGCAAAACGGGAAATGATTAGGCGAGCATGTTCCCCGTTTGCCCTAGAGAGATAACGGTGAGCTTCGTCCAGCCCCAAAATTATTGGAGTTTCTTTGATAGCATCATTACCTGAGGTACTAAGCTTGTTGTCTACGATCAAGCTCATGATCGTGAGCACTATAAGGTCTCTGATTCGGGGAGCGCTTATATATTCGGTTGGGAATACAGAAATTTGGCCTGGCTTGAAGATTTTGCCTAGAATATCAGTAATTGAGGTTGCATCCTGGTCAAAGACCTTCGAAAAAAATCGACTTTTTGTACGCCTAACAATCCCGTCAAAAGAGGACTCATGAAGTTTCCCGCTACCTACGTAGTAGGAGCGGGTACTCTCATTGTCAATATGATCGATGAAATTGCGATAAGTATGGGATACGTTTGACTTAAAGAAGTCACCAAGAAGCACCTCAAGACCTATGTACTGAAGTTCTGACATTCCAGCTGCTGCAATAAGCCAAGAATTGTGCTCTACAAGGGAAAAAGGAATTGTAAACTCAATTTGTTCAGCCCTTGTATTATCTCCGGGATATTTCTGCCCATTTATCTTTGCTACAAAAGCTTTTGTAGACTGAACCCCGCCATAAGCAACTTTTTCGGATTCAAACTTGAAATTATCCTCATCTGTTAAAGTTTCATTATCCTCAAAAAGCTGGGAATATTCATCTTGAGGGTCCATAATAACCAGACAGGGATTTTTCCTGGATTTATTCGAGGAACTCCTCACCCTGTACCTGTTGTTTTCTGTCATGAACTGGCGGAAAATATTTTTTGAAAGGAAAGTTTTTCCTGTCCCTGTGCTCCCGCAGATAAGAATATGCCTGAAAATGAGAGGATCACCCATGGAATAGTCGTTTAAGAGGTAATATGCAACTGTTTCAGGCTCAGAATGGGTTTTTACAAGTTCTCCCCCAACGCTCAGGTGCCCGAGGAAAATGCCCTCTTCAGGAATATTGAGCCCTGTCTGCACTTCAAGCCTATTCGTAACAGGCAGAATAGGAGTGTTGGGCCGAGGTATCCTGTCTGCCATCCTTCTTGTAAGTGTACCATCGATCTTCCGGTACAGAATACAAAGAGGATCAAGGCAAGCAAGAAATTTGTAGTCAGCTTCGTATATCGGACCTCCACGGGCACTGAGCATTCGCCTTGAGTGGATTTCAGTTGCGTCATCTACCACAAATTCTTGCCTATACTGAAGTTTACCTACACGAGCAAAAAGTTGTTCTCCACTCTCATAAGGCAAGACCACATAAGTCCCGAGCCTTATTTCATTCCGCCTTGAAGATGTAATGAAGCCAGTGATTACAGCTCCGGAGGAAGTTATTTCCAGAGGATCTATCCCTGTGGTAACAATTCCGAAGGCTTCTGAAGACGAGAATGGATTTAAGGTACCTCCTTCATAACCTTCGAAGGTTTCAAAGGGGAAAATTTCTTTTTCAGAAAGCTTCACAGACTGGGATTCCATAGAAGGATCTGGAAAAAAAGAATGAGCTTCAGATGTAAGCACAGTATCCTTATTGAAAGCGCCTTTAAGGGAATTCACAACTTTATCCCTCGTCTTATTCTCAAAATTATCCTCTTCAGGGATTTGCTCAAATTCTCCATTTTCTGCTACACCCAAATTAATTTGAGTCGCATGCTCCTTTTTCGATTTGTCGGAGATAAAAGCCAAAATATCGGAATCTTCATATTTCAATAATATTACCCCATCGAGTATCATTATAATTTAAATCAGGATTCATATTTCCAAAGAATTTATCGATCTCTTGCCGCTCCACTTTTCTAATTTTTGAGAGATTATCTACTTTTGTAAGGGTAAGAGGAAAGCCATGTAGAGAAAGATCAAATAGCACTTTTTTGGTAATTTGCATGCGCAAGAAGTTGTCCTTAATAAGCCCATAAGGAGTTTCTATTTTGAAGACCACATCTTTAGAGGGGACATAAAGCATGAAAAAACAAAGGGCATAATCCTCAGGTGGAAAACTGTGCCTGAGTTTTTGTTGAAGCGTATCACCGGCTGCAAGGGGTGAAGTTCCATTAAGCAGCCTCTCATAAAATCTATTGGGCTGTAAAAACCAGTTAGTATAAGTAATGTAAGTATTCCTGGAACCATTATATAGGTCATTTTTTCCATTATTTTTATAATTTCTTCCACCATGCCCCTTTCCACATTTACTATCAATTTTTTCAGGGGAGAGAATATTTCGGAAAAATTGGGAGTCAAGCGTCCATGGCAATTCAATAGCTTCCCTTTTCTTCCGGATACTGTCCATAATTTGCTTGTCAATAGGATTTTTTACAAATCCGATTAAAGGCCTCCCCTTTTCCAGAAAATTGTCCATGATGTCAATGTAATTCTGGAGTATTTTTCGGGCATTGTCGTTCTGTCGGATTTTTACTTCCTTGTCATCCAGAACCATCCAGTACATGAGCTGCTTTGGATAAATTGGCCCGTCCATTATGAAAAAGCTTTCAGGATTCAGCCTTTCCTTCATAAAAAGAATATGTTCGGATTCGGCCAGGTACATTGCAAAATTATGGACCATGTCAGGCGTTTTTGTTTTCACCTCGTCAGCTGCAATTGTGACCAACTTTGCCCTTCCAAACCCTTCATCAAAGATTTCCCAGCCTTTTGTAGCCTGCATAGCCACTCTTTGTGAAGAAGAATAAGCAGCACACACAATTGTTCTATATTTCTGGATATCAAGATCAGAAGGTGTTGCAGCCAGCCCGCAATGGCAGAAATCCACAAAAAGCCCGCTGTCATAAGTCCTTGGATTTGTGCTCCCACTGTCACAGGCATAAGTAACCGGATATGGGTCAGCGCCCTGTGACATCAACTCAGTCTTGACAATTCCTCGAAAAAGTCGGTCTATAGACTTAAGAATAACCTTTCCGTCAAGTTGTAACTCCTCAAGGAGATTATAAATATCAGTAGCTGTCTTAGGATCCTTAATCTCAAATGACCGATCAATCCTTTTTGCAAACTCCGAGATCTTATGCATATGAACGGGCTCAAGAGTCATAAATGGAAGATACTTTAAGGAATCATATATATTTGTTGAGTGAAGAAGAAAAGATGTAGCACTTTTTTTCGATAAAATCTGTTCAGAAAATAAGGTTCTATTCAAAATTTATTGAACAGAAACCATAACCTTTAGTAATTATTTTAAACTCAATATTAGATAAATTATTTTTTGGGGCTTGTAGCGGAATTCAGTTTAATTTTTATCCCAATAATGGTTGTTTTGCAAGTTAAAACGTTATTGTTCTGAAGATATTATTAAAATTTATATAAATTTGACGACTAAAGGCAATGTAACAATGAGTATGATAAATCAAAAAAAAGATAATTTCTCAGCACAAAGTCTTCTTTGCAGAGTGAAGTAAAATCAATTTTTGTAGTCATTTTTCATTATTAATATTTGACACATCTCAAGAGGCTGAAAATGAAAAAAGGAAGATACGATAAAACAAGTAGATGTCATACCTTCGTAAAGGCTTTAGGACTCACTTTGCTGGCGCTTGTTATTCTAGTGAGTATCGCCAGCGCGGTGACATTTGCAGATATTCCGAACACCTGCCGCAACAATATCTCTAATTTAAACAAGTCTGATGAAGCAATAAAAGCATATGAAAAAGCAATTGAAATTAACCAGCAGGATTCAAAAGCTTGGGGCAATAAAGGAAACGTTCTTTCTAACTTGAATAAATCTGATGAAAAAACAAAAGAATATGACAAAGCAAACAACTCTGATGAAGTACTAAAAGCATTTGACAAAGCAATTGAAGTTAACCCACTTAATTCAAATGCTTGGATCTATAAAGGAAACGTTCTTTCTGATTTAAATAAATTCGATGAAGCAATAAAAGCATACGACAAAGCAATTGAAATTAACCCGCAGGATTCAGATGCTTGGTACAATAAAGGAAATGCTCTAAATGCTCTAAATAAATCAGGTGAAGCAATAAAAGCATATGACAAAACAAGTGAAATTAAACCGCATTATTCAGAAGCTTGGGAAAGTAAAGGACGTGCACTATATAAATTAAATCAATCCGATGAAGCAATAACAGCCTATGACAAAGCAATTGAAATTAACCCACAGAATTCATTAGCTTGGTACAATAAAGGACTTGCTCTACATAAATTAAATCAGCTAGATGAAGCAATAAAAACATATGACAAAGCAATTAAAATTAACCCGCTAGATTCAAACGCTTGGGAAAATAAAGGAACCAGTCTAGCGAAATTAAGCAAATCAGATGAAGCAATAAAAGCATATAACAAAGCAATTGAAATTAACCCAAATGATTCAGATGCTTGGTACAAGAAAGGAAATGCTCTATATAATTTAAATAAATTTGATGAAGCAATAAAAGCATATAACAAAACAATTGAAATTAACCCGCAGAATTCAAAAACCTGGACAAGTGAAGGAAATGCTTTAATTAAACTTAATAAATTCGATGAAGCAATAAAAGTATTTGACAAAGCAATTGAAATTAACCCACAAAATTCAAATGCTTGGTACAATAAAGGAAATGCTCTATATGTTATAAATAAATCCGATGAAGCATTAAATGCATTTGACAAAGCAATTGAAATTAACCCGAAGGATCCAGAAGCTTTTAACGGCAAAGGAAATGCTTTTTATAAATTAAATAGATCCGATGAAGCATTAAATGCATTTGACAAAGCGATTGAAATTAACCCGCAGAATTCAGATGCTTGGTACAATAAAGGAAATGTTCTATCTGACCAAAATAAATCAGATGAAGCGATAAAAGCATATGACAAAGCAATTGAAATTAATCCCCAAAATTCAATGGCTTGGTATAAAAAAAGACTTGCTCTACATATTCTCTCGTCAACAACAAGTATAAATCAAACATTAATTTAAAAAAAATCGTCGAGTTTGACTCATATATCAAACAAAAGCAAAGAAAAACGACTACGTTAAAAGATTATTGAAGGGGAACAATTTAAAGAACTTATTAAGTAAAACCAAATAATTTTTGAAATTACTTACGCTTAAGCTGCTTGAAATTATATAATCACGAAAAAGATGGAAAGATATGGGAAAATTTTTTCTTTATTCCTTTTCTTTTGTATTTTCCATGCTTCGCCTCTAATTTGAAGATCAGTGAGAAAATTTTGATACTTGATCATAAATCCATTTTACCCATTTGATAACATGATGAGTTTTACTATGAGGACTGTAGTAATATCATAAATTATACATATAGATCGTTAGATAGTAAACACGATAATATTATGACTTACGCATTTAAAGTATAAGATCACACCCAATAAACGTTGTGGCTTGAACTTGAATTTTGTACAATTAAAGATTTAATGCTATTGATTCTCAGTTCAACTTTGTAAATCCTAGAGTTAAAAGAAGTCATTTGCAAGAATAATTCTAGATAGAGGCTATTTACATGGATAGTTTTGCTCTAAAGTCTGGTTTAGCTTACGAATTCAAATTTAAAATCCCAGAGAATCAAACTGTTCCCTCCCTTTACCCATCACATAACATTGAGATTTTCTTATCCTATTTGATCGTCTTATCAGAGTATTTATATGTTTGATTTAATGATATGTTTTTTGACTAATTTTCCATCCCAATACTACCTTTTTAGCTATGCCGACTGATATTGAAGTTTTCAAGAAATTCCTTCGTAGCTTCCCTGTTCTGTGTGAATAATAATAACTTGTATAGGAACTTGTAAATCCTGTTGCATCAGTTGCCTTAATTGAGATCATTTCTCAATCTGAGTAAAACAACTTTAGAGTTTTTGACAAAAGAAAGTTAAACGAAGAAGAGGAAATCCTGGATACAAACTTTTGAAGGGTAGTGAAATGGGGAGTCTTATTAAGATCGAGTTTTTCTTTAGATTGTTTATTAGGTCAATAAGTTCTACAAAATCAGGATAGTCTGTGCTGATATACCCCTTTAATAAAGCCAGAACAAGAAATTGATGCTGGATATAAACATGTTTGGAATATTTGCAGGAATAAATGTTCATTCTGAAAGACTTAACAGTTTTAAAGCTGGTATCAACAAATTTAATGTAATTATTCGATTTCAATATTATTTGTTCCTTCGTTTTTTGCAGGAAAATATAAGGATCTATTATAATACAATGGTTACAATAATATGGGAAAATGCAAAAATTAGATGATTTCTACAGAGTACAGTATCGTTTTCTTGTTAAATTCGATCACATCGCATGTGACTGGGTTCAAACTTTATAATAATTTTTAAAGTGTTGTTTATAGAAGATTTTGATCAGCTCCTAAATTCTGTTATATCCTTTAATAGTAATTGATTATGGTACCAGTAATAAGTACATTATTTGAGATTCTCTTCAAATTTTTTTTTAAACTATTTGAATTTCCGGGCAAAAACCTTATCGGCGTTCAATTCAAATTTATTCTTGATGCCTACTAAATACTCTACAGCTAATAATAACTCTGATGCGATACGAAGATTACATGTTTGTTTAGCTATTCTTAAGAAGATGTACCCTGATGCGAAGCCTTCCCTTAATTATCGTAACCCTCTAGAGCTTCTTGTAGCAACCATTCTATCCGCCCAATCTACAGATGTCCAGATTAACAGGGTAACTGAAAAATTGTTTAAAAAATACTGTACTGCAAAGGATTATGCAAATGCAGACCTCATGGAACTCGAGAATGATATTTATTCTACAGGTTTTTACAAAAACAAAGCAAAAAATATCAAAGAGGCTGCCAGATTGATCGTCGAGCACTATAATGAAAAAGTTCCTAAGACAATGGAAGAACTTGTTACTTTACCTGGAGTCGGAAGAAAAACAGCAAATATAATACTTGCGAGGGCATTTGGAGTAATAGAGGGTATAGCTGTAGATACGCATGTAAAAAGAGTAGCAAGGAGGTTAAACTTTACAACGAATTCCGATCCTGAGAAAATCGAGGCTGATTTGATATCTCTTGCACCAAAGGAAGAGCTTGATTCAATCTCTATGATCCTGATTTATCATGGGAGAAAGATCTGCCAGGCAAGAAAACCTAAATGTAAAATATGTACTTTGAAGAACCTATGTCCTTCCAGTGTGATATTTATGGGTAAGTGAAAAAACATTATTTTTAGAAGTTAGAATAGCAAAATTATTTTTGTTGACGTAGAATTTAGAAATAACTTTACTGAAAGAGTACGATTTATAGAAAAAAATTATACATGGCTTTAGTCTCCATATTTTAGAAAGGAAAACTACTTTTTTGGGAGAAAATCCAAGTTTTTGCTCAAATTTTTTTGTTGAAAACTTTATCCAACCAAAAATTGATAACATCTGTTTCGAATATCCCAAGTTTTCCAAAAAATAGTGAAGGATTCCTTTTCCCATAGTAATAGATCATGCTAATAGATAAAAGAAAATACATCCTTTTGTGTTGTTACAATTTAATTATCTGTCATCTTAATTGATTCAGAATCCCTTTAAATCTTCATGTTAGAAATTAAACTTGGAAATTATGAGGTAAATTTCCTAAAGGGCTTTGTGAATAATAGAGATAAAAGAGCAAGAGAATTAAGCTGAAAAAGTATCATACAACCGGTAGACCAATAAAATGAGAACACAAATATATCGAAAAAATTAGGTGTTTTTAGGAACCAATATTCTACAGATGTATAAATATATAGAATTTGTTTGCTTATTTGCCCACTATTATTATTGAAAGTTAGATCAATTATTGAAAGTTAGATCAATTTTTGAGCTACTGCAATATTGAGAAAACAGATGACATTATTGTATACATCTGTAGAAAGTAAGTAGGAATATTGTTTTGAGAATCTAGGAGAATATTTTGAAACATTTTTTCAAATTGCTCTTGAGATAAGACAATATATTGTCAAGATAGGAAATATACAGAAGAGTATGTTGCAAAAATAATGGCACTAACATACACCAGTTCTCTTAATAGAAGCAGAGGTTGTAGCTTACATACCTTACTGAATAACTTGGGAAAAAAGAGGAATTTGAAACAATAAACAATGACTACATTAGGTTTATTCTGGAAAAAGCAAAATTAAGCCCTGGTTGAGACGGATTTTGTGCATTCAGGCTATCGGTTTTGAATATAGATACAAGATTTACGACATTCTTAATCGGTATGAAATGAATTACTATCCGAAGAAACCTAACAGCCATCTTGATGGAAAACCAAAGCAGCTTTTTGTATATAAGAAAACGCACATTTCCATGGAGCCTAGAAATCCAGAAAAGTATGATTATGAATATGTCAGGAATGAAACAGCAAAAATATTCGTAGCAATGGAGCTCAAAGTAGAAAAAAGATTAACCCAGATCACCAAAAGAAGAACCATGATGGATTTTGGACAATTCGTGAAGATTCTCTTTATCAAAAAATAAGCGGCAAACGAAATTGAGACCCTCACTCATGAAGTGATTGCATGAACGTATAGAAGGAATGAACACGAAAAAAATATATACTAGAAATTTGTGAGAAAACATGCTGATGAGAAGCTGTTAAAGTATATATCAAATGATTAAATTTTCACAACATGCTTCTACCATCTATCCGACAAGCGTCTGTTTGTCATAGAACTCATCGCTGTGATTTACTGATCCAGAAACACTAACTATATCATCATGAAAATGCTTTTTACAACCCTCTATCCACAGATGCATATAAGATTGCCATCTATTTTTTCAATTTTGCAGCAGCTTAAAAATTAATTTAACTCTCAATGATAACTATTCAGTTTATCAAATATCAGCTGTCTGATACATATTTTGGCGCAATAGATATTTATAATTACTAACTAATAGGAAAATAAAACAAATGATCTTTTGCCGACAGTTTAAAAACATAATATAGCTTACAGATACTATGTAAAATTTTTACGTTATAACTCGAAAATATTAAATTGTTAGATGGAATTACAACAAAGATAGAATTAAGATGTATTAATGAAGTTTTTTTCTTGTGAATCAATAAGGGAAAATTGGAACTGAACAAGAGTAATCATTCAGAACTACACAAGTCGGAACTACTGAAACATGTACAGAATTGAAAAAAAATCTGTAAACTAGTTATTTGAGTTGAAGCAGTAGAAAGATATTATAAGATATACTCTCAGAAATATAAAAGATATAAGGGTTATGTCCATTTCCCTATATCTATCTCTGAAAATACCTCTGGTGACTACCCACTTATCCATCGAAGTATCAACAAAAAGTATTATTTTTGAATTAGTTGTGCATATTGATCCTTCCTTAAAATAACCTCAAGAATCAAATAGCAAAAAAGCCAGTTAATATTTATGGCTGGAAACGTTTTTGGGCAGATGTTTCGAATTACCACATGGGGCGAATCCCACGGCAGGGCTGTAGGAGTTGTGGTAGATGGCTTACCTGCAGGACTCCCTTTCTCAGATATTGACATCCAGAAGGAGCTGGACAGAAGGCGACCTGGACAGAGTGAAGTTTCCACTCCAAGATGCGAGGCTGACAGGGTGGAGATACTTTCTGGAATTTACGGAGGAGTTAGCACAGGCACTCCCATTTCCATGCTGGTATGGAATGCAGATGTAAGGTCCTCGGCTTATGATGATATTAAAAATACTCCTCGCCCTGGACATGCTGATTTTACCTATATAGCACGCTACGGGATAAGGGATCATAGTGGAGGAGGTCGGTCTTCAGCCCGTGAAACAGTAGGCAGAGTTGCAGGTGGAGCCCTCGCAAAACTCCTGCTTTCCACATTTGGAATCCAGATTGCCGGACATGTGCTCGAACTAGGCGGAATTCGGGCAAAAACTCTTTCTTTTGAAGAAATACTTGAAAATGTAGAAAAAAACCATGTGAGGTGTGCCGATCCCGAGGCTGCCAAAAAAATGCTTGAAAAAGTTGCAGACCTTAGGCAGAAAGGAGACAGTGTCGGTGGCATTGTCGAAGTTATTGCAAAAGGTGTTCCTGCAGGCTTAGGAGAGCCTGTATTTGATCGGCTGGATGCAGACCTCGCAAAAGCACTTATGAGTATTCCTGCAATCAAGGGCTTTGAAATCGGAGCCGGATTTGAGGCTGCTCAAATGCTTGGAAGTGAAATGAATGATCCCTTCCGAATTGAGGACGGAAAAATAACTTGTGTGAGCAATAATGCCGGAGGCATTCTTGGAGGAATTTCAACAGGGATGGATATCGTTTGCAGGGCCGCAGTAAAACCTACCCCTTCCATCGGAAAAATTCAGCAAACTGTTGACCTCACAATCCGAGAAAATACTGAAATAATTATCAAAGGACGGCATGATCCTACAATCCCTCCACGTATGGTACCAGTTGCCGAAGCCATGGTTGCCCTTGTCCTTGCAGACCACATGCTCAGAAGTAGCTTTATCAACTCCAGAACCCTGTTGAAATAGAAGGATACCGTACAATTTATTTGTAACCAAACCGAAGGATCACTAGACTGTGATAAAAAGTAAAATAGATGCAAAAATAAATCAAAGTTATGCAAGGCTCGATCATCTTTTCCATATTACTTATTTCCAATTCTAAAAATCTTATTTATTTCATCTCCACAGCAAGCTGCAGGGTATTCAACTGGAATAAATCGTCAAAAATATTACTCTTGGAAACTCCATTCAGTAATCTGAAAGAAGCCCTTCTTCTTATTGATATCCAAAATGACTATTTTCCAGGCGGCAAGATGAAACTTGTAGACATGACAGAAGCAGTAAAAAAGGCAGCAGAATCCCTTAAAACATTTCGTACTTCAGACAAGCTGATCTTCTTTATCAAACATTTGTCTAAGAGATCAAATGCTACTCTCTTTATACCCGAAACTCAGGGAATAGATTTTCATGCAAGCATTAGTCCTCTTCCAGAAGAAGCTGTCATTGAGAAACATTTTCCTAACAGTTTTTCCCAGACCTAACTACTTTCCAAACTGAAAGAAAAACATATAACTAACCTTGTAATTTATGGAGCAATGAGCCATATGTATATAGACACGACCGTCAGTGTTGCAAAAGAACTTGGATTCAAATGTACCCTATTGACGATGCCTATGCAGCACATGACCTTAAGTTCAAAAACAAGCTGATATCTACACATACTGTTTATGCAGCATTCATGCAGCACTGGATTGTATATTTGCAGATGTCATGACTGTCGATGAGTACCTTTCTAGAAGCTTCCAATTTTGAGATACCCATTTTTGGAAGTGTTCCTTTTTCTGATTCTAATTCATTTGTATCGATCAAAATACAAAATACCAAAAAGTGGATACGATTCCAAAATCCAGTGAATTCACTATTTTCTTTTAACTGATCTTGACTTCACTATAAATTAATTTAATCATTTTACTAATTTCATCTTATAAAGTAACTATAAAACTATTTTTTACGTCCTCATTCTATTATATTTTTAAAAATAAAATAAACTATCTTTGTGAAATATTACTATCAAGATGGGGGGGTTGTTGGGCTTCGCTTAAGGCTACTTCGGCATGCATTTGAAAATTTTCGATTGTACCATGAGCTACATTTGCTGCCTACTCGGCTAATGGGTCATTCGGGTCTACTGGCTTCCCGTCTATTTCTGTAGTGGTGTTCGACACTCCGTTTTTGACGTTGATATCTTCCACAAAATTCACTTTCACAGATTTATTCTTAACTGGGTCATACACAAGTTCCTTGAGAGCTTCGACGTGCTGAGTATAATTTATATCGTAGTCACCTATGTAAATTTCAAAGATCTTCACGGGACCATTAGGGAAGCTCACTATGGTAGTATGCCAACGTCGCTAGTGCTTATGTTTATGTAATAATTCGCATCTGATGCAGCTGCTGACGCCAATGATACTGCAAATAAGACTACCAGCAAAATAGTCAGTACCTTTTTTATTCTACTAACTTGTTGTTTCAACATTCGTTTCACTCCTTTTTTATAAAGGATTGCCACCGTTTTTAGGATTATAAACAATTTACAATTATTGCCATGATTATATTAAATCAATTATATAAAAAAATAGTTTCTAAACGAAAAATCATTCACCAAGGAAAATTTCAACATTGAACAATGATTATTAGCTACTCTAAACAGTGAACATGTACAATTATGGAATACATAGTTTTTGTGTCCCAATCTCTAGATTTTCTAATTGCCATAAGTAATAAGAAAACACTGTTGATCCTTGACTCATGGAACTTATGGAACTCATAGAACATCTGAAGTTTCTGGAACACTTTGAAATAATTAACCTAAACAGCTATTGTGCTTACAACACTACAAACACTATGAAAAAATATATAATATATTA
>Ga0182010_10000761_pt1 | contig 18159 bp, 19 predicted proteins | sample 611E1MmetaG_FD_120488 | JGI IMG/M metagenome (GOLD analysis project Ga0182010, IMG submission 120488) | Permafrost microbial communities from Stordalen Mire, Sweden - 611E1M metaG | ecosystem: Environmental > Terrestrial > Soil > Wetlands > Permafrost | place: Sweden: Stordalen | collected...
CTGCTATCGGAATCCAAGGACTGTTCATTGTGCAATAACTTATAGTTTCAGTTTAAGGAGAAGATGTTTCCAACAAGTTATCAATGCGTTACGGGGCTGTTAATTCTGGATTACGGTTATATTAAATTTATTGCAGACAAATTACAATTTAGGACATAGTCACTTCGCTCGAAAAATACCTAAATATTGGATTGTAAATTACGTACTCGCTGAAAATTACATAGCGCGAAACATTTATACAAAGAACGGTCTTGAAACCGGATCTGCGTATTTCAGCGAATGTGATATACGTATGGTTTATTATGAGAAAATTATTGACTAAATACGAATTCCCGTTGGTCTCTATAGCAGTTATTGAAGAACCTGGAGAGTTTTTATAAGCCTTTCAGTGAAAATATTTATCATCCGCCGGCAAGCATCATGAACCGCGGGCCTTCATAGATAACCAGTTCGTCAGCCCCTTTTTCCTGATGGTAACGTAATAATTCGGCGAGTTTGGCCCAGGTGCTGACGTGCACTCCGTGAACCAACCGCATGATAGTAGGATCATCCCAATTCCAATTTTTAGCAACATCCGGTTCACAGGTGCTCTGCTGTCCTGTCTCCATATCTATAATTCTTAAATTTATTTTCTTTTCCGCAGCTTGGTTTTCTTCGTTTGCCGGCGCTACTGACCACGGCTCAAGCAGTTTTTGAAGTTTATCAAAATCAGCGGTTTCTTTTTCTACAGCTTTATTGACCGGATCTTTAGGTTGAATATAACCACGGTATTGTTTGCAATTACATAAATAGTAATGCCTGCCGCGGTACAGGTGGCATTCGATGCACAGCTTATCGTTAAATGGACATTTCATCGGTGTTTTGGCCATGTATTTCCTCCCGGGGAAACGTTATAAATTCTTCGGTCCTTCTTTAAGAATCAGCTCCGGTTTTTTGATAAATATGCGTGTTTCCGGTGGTACGGATTCCGTTAACCAGACATTACCGCCGATAACCGACCTTGCCCCGATGACTGTTTCCCCTCCAAGTATTGTTGAACCGGAATAGATGATAACATCGTCTTCAATGGTGGGATGACGCTTTTTACCGCGCAACCGTTCGACTTCCTCCTTTGCCAGGGATATCGCACCTAATGTAACTCCCTGGTAAATTCTGACATTATTTCCGATATCAGCGGTTTGCCCGATTACCACACCCACACCATGGTCGATGAAAAAGCTCTCACCGATATTAGCGGCGGGATGAATATCAATTCCGGTTAGTCCATGCACATATTCACTGATAATACGGGGCATAAGCGAGATATTCTGGAGGTGAAGTTGATGGGCTATGCGATAGACGGTAACCGCCAGCAATCCGGGGTAGCAGAGAATGATTTCGTCGTAACTCCCCGCTGCCGGGTCGCCCTCAAAAGCCGCCCGCACATCTTTGGCCAGCAGCATCCGTAAACGCGGCAACTCACGTATAAACTTAACCGCTTCTTCACGCCCCTGTTCCTCACAATGCGTACAAGGACGGTCCTGGCGGATGCAATCGTGCTTTATACAGAGGGTTATTTGTACGGAGAGTTCCTCAAACAAGGATGTTGTTTCCTGCCCCAGATAGTATTTCAGGTTCACTTTATCAAGCTGCTCGGAAATGAAATAACCGGGGAAGATGATTCTACGGAGCCGGTGGATAATGCCCACCATCGCATCGCGCGAGGGAATCGGTTGCGAGTCCACATGATCAAAACTATCCGGTTGGTTACAGGTCGCGACAAGTTTTTCTACCGCTGCAGGGATGTCTTCCCGGAAATTTTTCAATTCCTGGATTTCGGACTCACACCTGTCTTTTTCAGCTTTGTTTTCCATTTATTGCATCCTTCCTTGAAAATATGTTTCACACTCAGTAAACATAACTAAATATTAGCTAAGTAAGTATTTTTTCAATGATACCGCCGCCGATTACCACATCTTCCCGATAAAAAACAGCTGCCTGACCGGGGGTGATGGCTAATTGACTTTCTTCAAATTTTACATCTACGTTTCCATTATCTGCCGGAGTTAACACTGCCCTGGCTTCATGATGAGCGGAGCGGATTTTTACGTTGGCTAAAAGAGGTTCACGCAAACCTTCAATTGCTATCCAGTTTAAATTAGAAACGGTAAATTCATTTTTATAGATATCCGGTTTTGAACCGGTAATTACCGCATTTCGGGCAGAATCCAATGCAATGACGTATAGCGGCTGTTTTGCCGGGATTTCCAGCCCTTTGCGCTGCCCGATGGTATAGAATTGCAACCCGCGGTGCTGTCCTATTGTATTCCCTTTTTTATCGAGGATTGGACCTGGATTTGATTTTGACTGAATGATCGAAGTATAGTCACCGCAAACAAAGTTCTGGCTATCCGGTTTATCTGCCACCTCCAGTCCGAACCGCTTTGCCATTTCCCTGACTTCTACCTTGGTGTAATCACCCAACGGCAGCAGCAGATGACTGAACTGCGTTTGAGATAGAAATGCCAGGAAATAGGTTTGGTCTTTAGCCAGATCTTTCGCTTTTTTTAAGATATACCGGCGGTTTTCGTCACATTCTACTCTGGCATAGTGGCCGCTGGCGATAAAATCGAATTCAATCCCGCTAGATCTCGCTCTATCTACTAAAGCCCCGAATTTAATATTCGGGTTACATCTCACGCAGGGGTTGGGAGTCCTACCGGACAAATATTCGCTGCAAAAGTAATCCAGAACTCCGGTCTGATACTCTTTGGTCAGATCCAGTACATGAAAGTCAATCTTCAGATTCTGCGCCACTCTCCGGGCTTCCTCAATGTCCTCTTCTTCGCCCGGACCGTAACAGCCGTGATGGGTTGCCGCTTCCTTGCCGGTTTTTCCGTCCCATATTTTCATGGTAACGCCGATAACCGTAAATCCCTGTTCTTGAAGCAAAGCAGCTGCAACAGAAGAATCCACGCCGCCACTCATTAGTGCCAGAACTTTTTTTACGTTAGTTGCCATTGAAATCATACTCATCTATCTTAATTATATCTGTATTTTCAAATTAAAATATTTGAAACGGTCATCTGCAATAGGTGTCAGTCAGTTCATGCAAAGCTGAAAGTACTTTATCAATCTCTTCGTGGGTTGTAAAAACATGAGTGGAAATGCGTACTGTGCCTTCAAACCCAAGACGGTGGTGCAGAATATGCGCACAGTGGAAGCCTCCGCTGACGAGAATCTGGTAGCGGTCGCAGAGCAGACGGGCAAGTGCGTCCTGGCTGAAGCCCGGTACTTTAAGGTTAAATGTAACCAATCCGATGCGGCTTTCCAGCGGCGCCGAAGCAGCGATAATGTGTATGCCGGGGATAGTTTCCAATCCATGCACCAGTTGACGTCCCAATGACTTCGAATGAGCCATTATTCTTTCCATACCAAGCGACCGCAGCCATTTCACTGCCGTCCCAAGCCCGATTGCGCCTTCAATGTTGGGAGTCCCCGCCTCGAACCGTTGCGGGACATCCTGAACCTCAAAGCGGTCTTCGCTGTGATATCGCACCATGCCGCCGCCGGTTTGATAAAGTGACAGCTTCGCTAAACGTTCGCGTTTGCCATACAATACCCCGATTCCAGAAGGCCCTAACAATTTGTGGCCGGAAAGAACGAGGAAGTCGCAATCCAAAGCGCGTACGTCAAGCGGAATATGACTTGCGCTTTGTGCGGCATCAATTAAAACGGGGAGACCCCGGCTATGTGCAGCCTCGACCCAATGTTCGACCGGCGCAATAATACCCGTGGTGTTTGAGATATGCGCCAGCGTAATTATTTTAGTGTGCAGCGATATAACTTTTTGTAAGTCAGCGTAAATGGGGAAACCGTCGGTCGATAAACCAACGGGCACAATCCGCGCCCGCAGACGCCACGGCAGATAATTAGAATGGTGTTCAGCAGGAGTCAATACGACTTCGTCATCCGGCATTAAGCCCAGCCCGTTGGCGACGATATTAATACCTTCGGTGGCATTTCTTGTGAAAATAATCTCCGATGGGGAGGCATTCAGGAATTTAGCGACTTCACGGCGCGCGTTCTCGTACGCCTCGGTTGCTTCATCGGCCACTGTGTGAATCCCCCGGTGGACGTTAGCCGCAGTATGTTGATAAACTCCGTTTACGGTATCGATGACACATTGCGGTTTCGGCGAGGTTGATGCGCTATCGAGATACACAATCGGACGGCCGTCAATCTCACGGCGAAGAAAAGGAAACTCCTTGCGGGTAAATTCCAGAGAATCGGCCATTAAAAAAATTCCTCTGCCTGTAACGGCCAGGCGGTATGTGCCAGGCGGAATTTCCCTGACTGTTCCGGCACCAGCGCGGAGTCGCGCGCAATTTCAATTATTGCATCGGAGCTGTATAAACGGTGCAAAATATCCGGTAAAATATCTGCGGAATTTAGCTGAGTTGCAGGGTCTGCCTCATAAGACATCGAATAATGCTGAGCATCTGCTTGTGCAAGGTGATAATTTAAAAGGGCAGTGGCGGGTTCGAGTGCGTCATCAAGCTGTTTCAGGGTAACAATACGGCCTTTGGTATCAAAAGTGATATCACGGGTCCTGCCCTCAACACCTGGGACAATTAATCCATCCGCACGTCCGCAGGAACATTCTTTCCCGGTGTTCAGCAAGGCAATATCTCCCACATCGTAGCGCAATAAAACAAACCATGGGTTATCCAGTGTGGAAACCAGAATGCGCCCTAGATCAGGATTTCCGAATTTTGTTTTAAGGGGCTGGATGTCCACATAGCATGTGGCGGTGTTCTGATGAAAAGAACCCGCTTCGCACTGCGTAAAAACATGCCCCGTTTCGGTTGAACCATAGGAACTAACTACCGGAATTCCGGGAAATGCCCGATGAATCTGCCGGTAATGTATTTGAGATGGAAATTCGTAGGTCAGGACAATGCATTTCGGTTGACATAAAGTATAACCTGCTGACAAGCAGGCCTTTGATAATATGCTCAGGTAAGCAGGGTCAGCTTCGATAATATCCGGTTGAAATGACTCGAGCTCCTCTACCATACGTCGGATATTTTTATTATCCCAAGCGGTAGGGTCGGGCGTCTGATTCAGAAAAAGTAAATTACCGATAGTCCGTTCGCGCATTGGTGATTCGCCGACATGGCAAAGGTTGCCGGAGCAGGCCGGGGTGGCGAGCACTGCCTCCCGGTGAGGACGGCTGAAAATATTATTGAGCACTGCATTAAGTTTAGCTGCTGCCAGCTCGGAACGGTCCCACCATTTTTGATTCCAAACCACTGAAACCCTTTCTTCAGCAGTTCCGCTGGTACTCTCCATTTCAATCTCGCCGGAAGCAAATCCTTCCTTGCATTTGTATTTTTCAGCAATGAATCCGTCGGGTACATAGCTACGCAGGTCTTTTTTGGTCAGAACAGGGAGAGCCGCCATGCGGTCGGTTAGAGAAAACGCGGGACCTTTGTCATATTGTTTCCACGCCTTGTAAAACGGGACACTCGAAAGAGCCTGTTCCAGGGCAGACTTACAACGCTCAATATAAGAATTAGTTGTCGTAATAATTCCCTTTGATCTATATTATAGTGTTTAGTTTTCCGAAGAATCCACAATTTTTCTGCCCGTTATCGCACAAAGAACAATATTGTCCTTTGCGCTAAATCGAAATTACCAGAACTTTGTCTCCCTGTTTTACCTTATCAGTTTTTTTCTCATCGGGATCAACAATCGTTCCGTTAACGGCGATCAAGACAGGAACAGAGGAAAGCTGGAGATCATCCAGTATCTCTGAAATAGCCATGGTTTTTTCGACAACAATCTCTTTCATTCTGTTTCTTCGTGATGTGGGGTTTTGTGTAATTTACGCAAAGCATCTGTATTTCTGGTTGGGTTTTTCTTGAGATAATCGTCAATAGCCGAACTCAGAGCTTCTTCGGCGAGAACGGAGCAATGCATTTTTATCGCCGGTAATCCGCCCAAAGCTTCAGCGACGGCTTTATTGGAAATTTTCAGGGCATCTGCCAGACTTTTACCTTTAACCATTTCGGTGACCATGGAACTGGTAGCAATAGCCGCGCCGCAGCCGAATGTCTTGAACTTGGCATCGGTGATGATATCATCTTTAACTTTGATATAAAGCTCCATAATATCACCGCAAACGGGGTTTCCGACGTGCCCGATGCCGTCAGGATTTTCCATGTCGCCGGTGTTCCGCGGGTTATTGAAATGATCCATCACTTTTTCGCTGTACAATGAAGATCCCTCACAAATTTAGTTTTGTTTAGCCTGGGCTCAAGTTTTTCGTCAGGGGTGACATAGCCCGGAGTTTACCGATAATTCGCGGCAGAATCTCCAGCACTTTCTCTACCTCTTCTTCGGTAGTCCATTTACCCAGGGTAAAGCGTAAGGAGCCGTGTGCCTGTACGTGTTCCAATCCGATAGCCAGAAGTACGTGCGATGCTTCCAGACTGCCTGAACTGCAAGCAGACCCTGTAGAAGCGCAAATTCCCACTATATCCATGTTGAGGCACATGGATTCACCTTCCACAAATTCGACGCTGATATTTACGTTGTTTGGCAGCCGCTTGACGGGATGGCCGTTCAAGTGCGTCCGGTCAACTTTTTGAACAATACCGGAGATCAGTTTGTCACGCAGGCCGATCAAACGTTGTGCTTCACCTTCCAGATCTTGTCCCGCAAGTTCGGCGGCCTGGCCCAAACCAACAATTCCGGGGACGTTTTCCGTGCTGGCCCGCCGGCCTCTTTCCTGTCCGCCGCCGTGCATAAAAGGAGTCAATTTTGAACCTTTGCGAGTATAAAGTACGCCTACACCCTTCGGACCATATAGCTTATGCCCGGACATCGAGAGTAAATCAACCCCCAATTCATTTACATTCACCGGTATGTGTCCCGCTGTCTGCACGGCATCTGAATGAAACAGGATACCGGCTTCTTTGGCAATCTTACCGATCTCAGAGATTGGTTGAATCGTACCTATTTCATTATTAGCATGCATCACTGAGATAAGGATCGTCTTGTCTGTGATTGCCTTTTTTACGGAATCCGGGTCGACCAAACCGTATTTATCCACCGGTAAGTAGGTAATTTTATATCCCATTTTACCAAGGAATTTGCAGGACTCTAAAACGGCATGATGTTCAATGGCTGAAGTAATAATATGATTGCCTTTTTTCTGGTTAGCGTAGGCTGCACCCTTCAGCGCAAAGTTATCCGCCTCAGTGCCGCCGCTGGTGAAAATGATCTCTTCATCCCTTGCTCCGATAAGCCGGGCGACTTTCCCACGGGCTTCTTCCAGAGCATTTTTCGCTTCCTGCCCATAAGAATAGATAGCCGAGGGATTTCCAAAAGCATCATGAAAATATGGTAACATTGCCTGCACCACAGTGGGGTCGGTGGGTGTGGTAGCAGCATAATCCAGATATATCCGTTGCATTATTTCCTCCTCCGTTATTTTTGATTTTTAATGAGGAATATCCCGGTTTGCGCAAAAACATTTGGGAAAAATTTTATTCTCCGGTTGCCGTCGATATAAATCACCTTCTCTATTTCCAGATGCCTGTCACGGCAATATGCCTGAAAATCTGTTATCGATAAAAAGTGCAGATTTGGAGTATCATACCACATATTAGGTAAAGACGGCGTGACCGGCGTCCGCCCTCCGAAAACCATTTGCAGCCGGGATTTGTAGTAGACAAAATTAGGGAAGCCAATAATTACTTTATTGCCTACTCTTAAAGTCTCTTTCAGCACGGCCTCCAATTTGACTACCTGCTGTAAACTCTGGTTTAAGATTACAAAATCAAACGACCTGTCGCCATAATCAGATAGACCGCTTTCAATATCCTGTTGGGAGACGCTGATACCGAGCGAGGCACATTTCCGCACAGCTTCCGGGTCAATTTCGATCCCGCTGCCGCGGATATTTTTAATTTTTACCAAAAGATTCAGTAACTCGCCGTCGCCGCAGCCCAGGTCAAGAACAGACGATCCGGTTGGAATCAGGTCAAGTATGGCCCTGTATTCGAGTTTTACTTTTTTAATATCAGGTATTGGCAAATTATTACTCATCTGATACCCTTCTCAGAAAATTTTTAATAAAATGTTCCTGCTCTTCGACTTCAAGAAGAAAAGCATCGTGGCCATAAGTGGAGTTCAGTTCGCAGTAACTGACATCTACCTGCGCCTGTTTGCATGCCCGGACAATTTCCTTGGATTGGTATGCGGGATACAGCCAATCGGATTTAAAGGCAATGACCAGAAATTTTACCGCTGATGCGGCCTTAAAGACTTTTTCCAGACTACCGCCGTTGGTGAGGTCGAAACGATCAATCGCTTTAGTGATATAAAGATATGAATTGGCGTCAAACCTTTTCACAAAATTATCACCGCGGTATTGTAAATAACCCTCAACTTCAAAATCCGGGCTGAATTTTTTATCGCCGTGTTCTTCTTTAACCCGCCTGCCAAATTTTTCCCCCATGGAAACATCGCTCATGTAGGTGATATGCCCGATCATGCGGGCTACCGACAGACCGCTGCGTGGAGCTGATTTGCCGTAATAGTTCCCGTCGTTCCAATTCGAGTCTGCCATGATGGCTTGCCTGCCGACCTCGTTGAACGCGATCTGCTGAGGGGAATGACGGGCAGATGTGGCAATCGGTATTGCGGTGGCGACCATTTCCGGGAAGGATACGGTCCACTGCAGCACCTGCATCCCGCCCATGGAACCGCCGGCAACGCATACCAGCTTTTTAATGCCCAGACTTTTTACGAGATAAGATTGCGCTGTAACCATGTCTTTAACGGTAATCAGAGGAAAATCCAGCCCGTATGGACGATTAGTCTTCGGATTGATAGTGGAAGGACCAGTTGAACCATGACAGCCGCCGATAACGTTGGAGCAGATGACGAAATATTTATCAATATCAAATGCCTTGCCGTGACCTATCATATTATCCCACCAACCCGGATCTTTTTCTCCTGGATGATAACCGGCTACGTGCGCGTTGCCTGTGAGTGCATGCAGAATCAGAATGGCATTGGATTTATCCTCATTCAGCGTACCATAGGTTTCATAGGCCAATGTCACCGGACTGAGCTTTTCACCTGATTCGAGTTTCAATTCATCCGGTGGATTTCCGAACGTGAAATATTTCGTCTCAACAAACCCAAGGCCTTTATCGGTGTTTTCAATTATTTTAGTCAAGTTGTGGTCTCCTTAGAGCAGCATTGACGGTGTGAAGTCTTACATGATCAACGCATTGACCTCCCGGAATTTGAAAAATCCCGGGAGACGCTGATCCTCTCAACAGCTTGTAATGTCATTTCGATATCTTCAGCGATGTTAAGATACGACAGACTGATACGCACTGTTCCCTGTGGGAATGTCCCCAGAGTTTTATGCATTGCCGGTGAGCAGTGCAGGCCGGTCCTGACCTTCGTATCAAACGCCTGGTCAAGGATTGTTCCCACATCTCCGGGTGTGTATTCTTTTATATTGAAAGAAACGACAGGCGCCTGCTGCGCCCTGTTTCTAGCTGCATAAACCGTGACTCCGGATATTTTTCCCAAACCGTCAATCAACCGGTTGGTCAGGGACTGTTCATGGGTCATTATCTTGTCCAATCCTTCACCGAGGATAAATTTTAATCCTGCACCAAGTCCCGCGATGCCAACACTATTAAGCGTCCCGCTTTCAAATCTATCGGGTAAATTCACCGGTTGTTCCTCCTGTTCTGAATAGGAACCGGTACCGCCCTCACGGATCGAATCCAACTCAGCATGATCACTAATGTAGAGCACGCCTGTTCCGGGCGGTCCAAATAAGCCTTTGTGTCCGGAAAAAGCCAGTAAATCAATATTACTTGCTTCGACATCGATGGGATATTTACCGGCAGTCTGCGCTGCATCCACCATGAACAACACTTGATGCCTTCGGACAATTGCGCCGTAATCCTCTACGGGTTGAATTACGCCGGTTACATTGGAGGCGTGAGTCACAACCAACAATCTGGTATCTTTTGTGATAGCCGCCTCGATATCTTTTACAGATAATACTCCAGTTTCCGGCGATGGCGGAATTCTGGTGACCCGTACTCCCTGACTTTCAAGTTTTTTCAGCGGACGCACCAGTGAATTATGACCGATGCTATCAGTGATAACGTGATCGCCCGGTTTCAGCAGCCCCTTTAATCCGAGATTCAGAGCATCGGTGCAATTAAGAGTGAATATTACCCTTTTGCTTTCCGGGGCGTTAATAAAACGGGCAATTAACCTTCTTGTTTCCTCGACGGTTTCTCTCGCCGCTAACGCCAAACTATGACTACCGCGGCTGGGATTACCACCTTTCGTCCGCAGGAATTCATCCATTGTCGTGTATACGATTTCCGGCTTCGGCCATGATGTAGCCGCGTTATCCAGGTAAATCATTTTCACGCTCCAACATATTTAGCGTAGAGACCGCGCGCTAACGATTCATCAGTTGTGTTTTTTACAATCGCCCGCCCATCGGGGAAAATAACCATTTCTTGGGAATCGACCTTGAAATCCAGCATAAACTCGTTATTTTTTACCTCACCGATTGGTTTAAGGCGTTCTGACAATTCCTGTAAAGAGACGGCCTTCCTGCCTGGATTTGACACCTGTACTGCATTCTGGCCGCAAAGAGATGTGGTTCTGGTGCCGAAATGCGCGTCCAGAAATTCGTATTTACCATGACAGCTCGGACAACCGTTTTGGCGTGCAATTTTTATATGTTTTATTTCCGCCAGCCAGACGTCGATAGAAATCAGGTCCCGGTTAATATCTGTCGCTCCTGTCAGTAGCTTCAGGGCCTCTGTAGCCTGTAAAGAAGCGGTTATAAATGGTGCAGGCGCAATGACCCCGGCGGTATCGCAGGTCATCGCCAGTCCGGTTTCCGATGGTTTGTGCCAAATACATCGGAGGCATGGGGTTTCACCCGGAATAATATTCATCGTCATGCCATAACTTGAAATTGCACCGCCATAAATCCAGGGGATTTTGAGTTTCAAGGAGACATCGTTAATCAGAAATCTAGTCTCTCTATTATCCAACCCATCAAGGATCAAATCAACGCCGCTTATGAGCTTTTCGATGTTGGTGAAGTTAACATCCGCAACAATGCCCTTAATCTCAATAGAAGAGTTTACCTTTTTCAGGTGCCGTTCCGCCGCGATTGCTTTCGGCAGTTGGTTTTTAATATCGTCTTCATCAAACAGCACCTGTCTTTGCAAGTTGTGATACTCAATAAAATCCCGGTCAATAATCTTGACCTGGCCGATCCCGGCACGCACGAGAATAGCCGCGATTACCGTTCCCAATGCACCGCAGCCAATGATCGCCACCTTACTTTCGCCAAGCTTTCTTTGCCCCTCCTGGCCAACGGCGGGAAAGAGGATTTGCCTCGAATATCTGTCAATCATTATTATATTCTCTTCTTTGTTCCGGAACAGGCTATTTTATTTTTAGGAGTTTTCCGCTTCTGAATATTTACGACGACTAACTGCCGGTCAATTGTGTCAATTGAAGAAACTTTTGTACTGACTGTGCAAGAATTACCTCTTTAATTAATATACTATTTAGATGTAGTACATTTCCTGTTTTGGTGTCTTCCTCTTTTTTTCTTCCCGCTCGATCAGATTTTGTAGTGTAGTCGAGTCCAGAACCCCGTTTACAGCGTCTTTTACTTCGGTCCAGATATCCCGTGTTACGCACGAGTCAGCCCGGGGACATAACTTCGGATTATCCACGCATTCTACCAGAGCCGTTGAACCTTCGAGCAGCTGGATGATTTCGCTCATCGTAATTTTCGCAGGCGATTTTGCCAGTGTGATGCCGCCTTTGGGACCACGTACACTTCTAACCATACCTGCGGTTATCAGGGGGGTGACGAGATGTTCTAAATATTGCAGCGATATTTCCTGGCGTTTGGCTATATCTTTTAGTGAAACCGGAGCCTCTGCCTGATGAAGCGCCAAATCCAGCAGCGCCCTTGTGCCATATCGTGCCCTGGTGGATATTTTCATATGTCCCCTCCATTCTTGAAATACTGATGGCTCAATATTGTTGACTGAATTAATCTACAATATCAAGATTACCATACGGTAAAAAGTATTGTCAATATATTGCAAGTCACGAACAGAATGAAAAGAAAAGCCGGGAACTTTTTGCAGTCCCCGGCTAAAAGGTGTCCTGGATTGGACTCCGGTTATTACCACCCGCGGGTAGCTAAAAGTTCCTCCGGTTTCAGTTGTCTGATATCATACCCCGGCATCGCCTCGCCCAGGTTTTTAGAAACCTGAGCGAGGATCTCCGGGTTGTTGTAGTGTGTGGTTGCTTTCACAATTGCCTCGGCCCTGCCCGCCGGGTCGGATGATTTGAATATTCCCGAACCGACAAAAATCCCTTCGGCGCCCAGTTGCATCATCAATGCGGCGTCAGCCGGTGTGGCCACGCCGCCGGCCGCGAAGTTTACGACAGGTAGTTTTCCGGTTGTGTGTACTTCTTCAACCAGATTAAAAGGCGCGCCGATTTCTTTAGCGAAAGCCATCAACTCTTCTCTCGGTGTATTGACCAGCTTGCGGATTGCATCCTGCACTGTACGCATGTGGCGAACGGCTTCGACAATATTGCCGGTCCCTGCTTCACCTTTAGAGCGGATCATTGCGGCACCTTCGCCAATACGCCTGAGCGCTTCACCCAAATCACGGCAGCCGCAGACAAAAGGCACCTTGAAATCATGTTTCCAGACATGATAGCTTTCATCAGCCGGTGTTAAAACCTCCGATTCATCGATAAAATCGATGCCGATGGCTTCCAGCACCTGGGCCTCCACAAAGTGCCCGATACGGCATTTCGCCATCACAGGGATGGTGACCGCCTTCATAATTTCTTCCACTATGGTCAGGTCTGCCATTCTGGCCACACCGCCGGCTTTTCGGATGTCAGAAGGCACCCGTTCCAGTGCCATAACCGCGCAAGCCCCGGCATTCTCCGCTATTTTAGCCTGCTCCGGAGTGACTACGTCCATAATCACTCCGCCTTTGAGCATTTTAGCCAGACTGGTTTTAGTCTTCCACGTACCTGTATCTGCCACGGTGATTCTCCTGATTAAGTGAAATTTATGCTATTGCAAGTTTTAAAGCCTGATCAAGATCCTGTTTCAGGTCTTCTACATTCTCGATACCGATCGAGAGTCTGATGTAATCAGCCGTTACGCCGGTCTCTTTTTGTTCTTCGGCAGTGAGCTGTGCATGGGTTGTAGAAGCCGGATGAATGACCAGACTCTTGGCATCCCCGATATTAGCCAGGTGCGAAAATAATTTTACGTTCTGAGTGAATTTCTTGGCCGGTTCCAACCCGCCTTTAATCCCGAAACCGATCAAGCCGCCGTATTGGCCTTTAAGATATTTAGAAGCGATTTTATAATTTGGGCTAGTCTCCAAACCGGGATAGTTCACCCACGCCACCGCCGGGTGCTTGGTCAGGAAATGGGCGATTTCAAGAGCGTTAGCGGAATGTTTCGCCTGACGTAACGGCAGCGTCTCCAGTCCTTGCAGGAACAGGAAGGAATTGAATGGGCTCAAAGCAGCGCCGACATCCCGCAGCCACTGTACCCTGGCTTTGAAAATGAAGGCGACATTCCCCATACCTGCGAAGTCCTTAAAAACATCCCAGTAAACTAAACCGTGGTAACTGGGATCAGGCTCGGTATATTCCGGGAATTTGCCGTTATTCCATTTAAATTTGCCGCCGTCGACAATAATGCCGCCGATCGAGGTGCCGTGCCCGCCGATATACTTGGTGGCGGAAGTGGCCAGGATATCCGCGCCGTAATCTAAAGGTTTCACAATACCAACACCAACGGTATTATCTACTACCAACGGAATACCAGCGTCATGGGCGATTTTCGCCAGCGCTTCGAAATCAGGAACATCCAATTTGGGATTGCCGACGGTCTCCGCATAAATAGCACGAGTGTGTGTATCTATTGCTTTCTTAAAGGCATCCAGATTTTGCGAATCGACGAATTTCGCGGTGCGTCCCAGTTTGGGAAACGTGTAATGGAATAGTTCATAAGTACCGCCGTAGAGGTTATTAGCCGCGACAATATTATCGCCCGGACGGGTAACGTTCAATAGCGAGAAAGTAATGGCTGCTTGTCCTGATGATACTGCAAGGGCGCCGGTTCCGCCTTCGATGGCGGCTACCCGGCGTTCAAAAACATCTGTAGTCGGATTCATTAACCGCGTGTAGATATTCCCTAATTCTTTCAATGCAAACAAGTTCGCGGCGTGGTCAGAACTCTTAAATACGTAGGATGTGGTTTGGTAAATGGGAACGGCGCGTGCGCCGGTGGTGGGATCCGGGCTCTCCTGTCCGGCATGCAGGGCAATTGTTTCCAGTTTGTATGACATTTTTATTTCCTTTTATTTATTATTTTTAATTATTTTATTTCTAGATAGCGGGTGGCGCAGCAACCACATCCTGGAATAACCAGGTGCTCAGGTAACGTTCACCAGTATCCGGGATAATGACAACGATTAACTTCCCTTTGTTTTCCGGGCGTTTGGCTACTTCAATCGCGGCCCAGGTTGCAGCACCGGAAGAAATACCTGCCAGAATACCTTCCTCTTTAGCCAGCCTGCGGGCGGTAGCCCCGGCATTTTCATTAGTGACCTGGATAATTTCATCCACAAATTCTTTTTTGAAAACGTCAGGCACAAAACCCGCCCCGATACCCTGGATTTTATGCGGTCCGGGTTTACCACCGGATAATACAGGGGAAGCGGCTGGTTCCACAGCAATGGCCTTAAAACCCGGTTTCTTTTTCTTCAACACTTCGGATACACCGGTGATTGTTCCGCCGGTGCCGACGCCGGCAACCAGAATATCCACTTTACCGTCTGTGTCACGCCAGATTTCCTCCGCGGTGGTCAGGCGGTGTATTTCCGGATTGGCAGGGTTCTTAAACTGCTGCGGCATATAGTAATTCGCATTAGCCGCTGCCAGCTCTTCGGCTTTCTTGATTGCTCCTTTCATGCCTTCCGCGCCGGGAGTCAGTACCAGTTGCGCGCCGAAGATGGAGAGAAGCTGCCTTCTCTCTACGGACATTGTGTCCGGCATCGTCAAGATGAGCTTATAACCGCGTGCAGCGGCAACATAAGCCAGGGCGATGCCGGTGTTTCCACTGGTAGGCTCTACGATTACCGTATTCTTGTTGATTAAACCCTTTTCTTCTGCATCCAGAATCATTGCTACACCTATCCGGTCTTTAACACTGTGGATAGGATTGAATGATTCCAGTTTAACTACTACCTGGGCTGGCGCTCCATCCGTTACCCGGTTTAGTCTGACCAGCGGGGTATTCCCGATGGTTTCCGTCAAATCATGGGCAATTCCCCGCGTTAATATGGGCAGCTCGATTGTCTTGTATTTAAGTTTTTGTACGTTTTTGCTCGATGTAGTCATTTTCATTTCTCCTTAAAAATTAATTTTATATTTGGTACATATCACCGTAACGGTTTTTATTTTTTTGTCGTTTCGTTTTTAATGTTCCCAACCAGAATATTATAATCCATAAAATCAGCATCATGAATAAAGACATTGGCGCTGCTTTCACCGGAGATTCCTGGCTTATCCCACACTATTTGCACTGTTGGATTGATGTCTGCCAATTGCTGAGAAACGGTTTCCGATTTATTATGATCAAGGGTAATCATTGATGTTCCATACTGCCGGTTGAAGTTGCGCTTTTGAAAATTACCTGGATCGCTGATTTTCAACCGTCCGATTCCTGTGCGTATTAACCTTTCCGCCAGTAAACCGCCGATGCCACCAACACTCGCTATCGCGACCGTCGAACGTCGCAGCTGCGATTGCTCATCTTCATTGATAAGCCCGTGGTATCGGGAAAATATTTCCCGGTAAAGGTTATCTGCGCGGTTATCGTTGGATTGATTACCCCAGTTTATCACCTCTCCCCCTCCTGTTAATTTTTTATTCGACTTACGAGTCTATACTTTTATCACTTAACCTTAATTGTATACTAATATAATCATATAACACAACAATTGCCATAGTTAGTAGAATAACATGAATTTTTCCGGTTGTCAATAGTTGACTACTTTAATATTGATAGTCTAGTATAACGATAGAATATTAATTAAATCATCGTAATATTATTACTCTTGTACCGTAACCAAAAAGAGGCAAATACAATGGAAGACATATATGAAGAAATAGTCAGGATTAAAAACCAGGGTGATGTTTGCGCTTTGGCCAGTATTGTTCGGGTTAAAGGTTCCACGCCGAGGCCGGAAGGCTCTAAAATGCTTGTTCGCAGCGACGGGACAATCCTGGGTTCGATTGGCGGCGGGTGTGCCGAGGCAGGTGTTTGGGAAGCCGCGATGAAGGTGATAAAAGATGAAACCCCAACCATTTTAGATTTTGACATGACAGGGAGAGAAGATACCCCGGAGGGACTGATCTGCGGCGGAACCATGCAAGTTTCTATTGAACCGATTCTTCCTCAACCGGTGGTGTATATTCTTGGCGCCGGGCATATCGGTTTCGCAGTTTCTAAAATTGCGAAGATCGCCGGTTTTAAAATAACTGTTATTGATGACCGCCCGGCCTATGCTAATAAAGAAAGGTTTCCCGATGCGGATAAAATCCTTGTTCAAGAACCGGCGGATACCTTGTCTAAAATCAATATCAATAAAGTGTCGTATCTGGTGATTGCCTGCCGGGGGCATCTGGAAGACCAGCAAACACTTATTGAAGCATTAAAGACCAACGCTTTTTACATTGGATTGTTAGGCAGCAAAAAGAAGGTTAAAACAGTATTCGCAAACATGATTAAAGAAGGCGTGCCGCAAGAATCATTGAAAAGGATTCATGCCCCCATAGGTGTGCCCATTGCCACAGACACTCCGGAAGAAATAGCTATCAGCATCATGGCGGAAATCGTAGATGTGCGGCGGCAAAACAAGAAGAAAAACAAGCTTGCAGAAAAGTCAACTGACAATGAAACATCTGATTCGCACCAATGATTCCGGCCTGGATGTTAATTTTGTCCGCCAGTTTTGACAGCCTTATAATATAGTTTAATATAATAGACTATATTCATTTTGAAGTTGAGTTTATTCCGTCGTCATCCAATTGTCGAGCATACTTTTTATGTTTTATTATGTGGTACATGCAAATAGCTGTTTTCTAATATTTAGTAGCTTCAAGTGCCTAAGTGTTTTTTACTCAATATCAGTTGGAGGCATCGAATAAAGATTGCGTAAATTAGTTTGCTTGTGGACTTGCTTCAAACGGGTTGTTCTGATAGTAAGGGATTCGCTAGTACCTCTAAGATTTTGCCGAGTAATTCCTGGGGTAAGAATGGTTTGGTCACGTAGCCGTTCGCGCCCATTTGCTGACTCAGTTTGATATTAAGTTCAAAACCGATAGCGGTAACCATAATGATGGGAGTCGCTTTTGTCAACGGGTCAGTCTTAATGATATGGCAAGCAGTTAATCCATCCATTTTAGGCATCATCATGTCCATCAGAATTACGTCCGGTTTTTGAGCTGTAACTTGCTCCAGCGCTTGCCGCCCGTCTTCAGCTTCAATAATATCAAATTGTTTATTTAATATTATTCGGGAAAGACGTCTCACATTAGGCTCATCATCCACGATTAGTACTTTCTTTTTAACAGCAACCTCTTCCATTTAAATAATCCTCCTCTGAGAAGGCCTATCTATTTATCTATAACAGCTGCTTTACTAGTTTCAGCCGAAGAATATGATGATTCTGTTTTAAGAAATGCGCTGGCAATTACCGGGTCGAACTGGGTTCCAGTACATCTAATAACTTCTTTCCTTGCCTGTTCGATTGGAAGCGCCGGACGATATGGGCGATCAGAGGTCATTGCATCCCAGGCATCAGCTACTGCCAGAATCCTTGATCCTAATGGAATGTCTTCTCCGGATATTGTCTGGTGCAGTCCGGTGCCATCATAATGATCATGGTGATGCTCCACGATTTCTACAACTTTTTCGTTCACTACAGGCTTGACTATACCAGCTCCGACATGGGCATGAATCATGATATGTTCATA
>Ga0182010_10000763_pt1 | contig 18150 bp, 14 predicted proteins | sample 611E1MmetaG_FD_120488 | JGI IMG/M metagenome (GOLD analysis project Ga0182010, IMG submission 120488) | Permafrost microbial communities from Stordalen Mire, Sweden - 611E1M metaG | ecosystem: Environmental > Terrestrial > Soil > Wetlands > Permafrost | place: Sweden: Stordalen | collected...
GCCGGAGTCGGCGTTCATGGCGTCGAGGACCTCGCGGGTCTGCCACGCGGTCGCCTCGAGGACGGCACGCGCGATGTGGCCCTTGTTGACGTACCGGGTCAGGCCGGCGATGACGCCGCGCGCCGAGTTCTTCCAGTACGGGGCGAAGAGGCCGCTGAACGCCGGGACGAAGTAGACGCCGCCGTTGTCCTTGACCGTGGCCGCGAGGGCCTCGATGTCGGGCGACTTCTCGATCATCCCGAGGTTGTCGCGGAGCCACTGCACGAGGGCGCCGGTGATCGCGATGGAACCCTCGAGGGCGTACACGGCCGGCTGGTTGCCGATCTTGTAGCCGAGGGTGGTGAGGAGGCCGTTCTTCGACGGAACTGCCTTCGTGCCCGTGTTGAGGAGCATGAAGCAGCCCGTGCCGTACGTGTTCTTCGCCTCGCCGGGGGAGAAGCACGTCTGGCCGAACAGGGCGGCCTGCTGGTCGCCGAGGTCGCCCGCGACCGGGACGCCGGCAAGGTCGCCGACGGCCGTGCCGTAGACCTCGGAGGAGGCCTTGACGGCCGGGAGCATGGACGCCGGGACGGTCAGGAGCGCGGTGAGCTCGGGATCCCAGGCGAGCGTGGTGTAGTTGAACATGAGCGTGCGGCTGGCATTCGACACGTCCGTGACGTGCACGCCGCCGTTGACGCCGCCGGTCAGGTTCCAGATGCACCAGGCGTCGATGTTGCCGAACAGGAGATCGCCGGCCTCGGCCTTGGCTCGTGCGCCGTCGACGTTGTCGAGGATCCACTTGACCTTCGGGCCCGAGAAGTAGGTCGCCAGCGGAAGGCCGGTCTTCGGCCGAAGGCGATCGGAGCCGCCGTCCGCGGCGAGCGCGGCGCAGATCTGGTCGGTCCGGGTGTCCTGCCAGACGATCGCGTTGTAGACCGGCTTGCCGGTCTTGCGATCCCAGACGACCGCGGTCTCGCGCTGGTTCGTGATGCCGACCGCGGCGAGGTCTGCGGCGGTGATGCCGGCCTTGGCAAGAGCGCCCTTGATGACCTCCTGCGACCGGGTCCAGATCTCCATCGGGTCGTGCTCGACCCAGCCCGGCTTCGGGAAGATCTGCTCGTGCTCCTTCTGATCGACCGCCACGACGGCACCGGCGTGGTCGAAGATCATGAAGCGGGTGCTGGTCGTGCCCTGGTCGAGCGCGCCCACGTACTTGGTCATGTCTCTCTCCGTTACGGATAAGGCGCGCGCCGGCGTCAGCCGGCGCGCAAAGCGTCGCGAAGGGATTCGAAGAGGATCGTGGTGCTCGTTGCACCCGGATCCTGGTGGTCCGCGGAGCGTTCCCCGAGGTAGCTCGCGCGACCCTTCCGGGCCACGAGCGGGGTGACCCGGTCGCGACCCGCGGCGGCTGCCGCTGCGGCAGCGTCGAGGGCGGCGCGAAGATCCCCGATGCCCGCCTCGAGGGCCTCGACGGCCGGAACCATGGCATCGACCATCGTCTTGTCATCGAGCCCGGCCTTGCCGCGGGCCATGACGCCCTCCAGCCCGGCACGGAACCCTGCGGCAAGCTCGGTGGGGCCGATCTCCGTGGCCGTGCCGAACGCGGTGCCGAGGCGGAGGAAGAACGTCCCATACAGGGGGCCGCTGGCCCCGCCCACCGTCGAGATGAGCTTCATGCCGGTCTGCTTGAAGAGCGTCCCGGCATCGCCATCCTGGAGCCCCGGGAGGAGCTCCCTGATGGCGGTCATCCCGCGGTCCATGTTGATCCCGTGGTCCGCGTCGCCGATGGCGGAGTCGAGCTGTGTCAGCTCCTCCTTGGCGGCATGGATCCGGATGGCGAACGTCTCGAGGAACCGCGAGAAGTCGCCCGTGGAGATCACGGGGATCAGACTCCCCACCGCAGGCCGGGTGTCTTGACCGGAGCGTCCCAGTAGCGGAGCAGCTCGTCGTCGAGCTTGAGCAGCGTGATCGACAGACCCGCCATCTCGAGCGACGTGATGTAGCTGCCCACCAGGTTGCGCGCGATCACGATGCCCTTGCCGGTCAGGATCTCGTTGACCTTCCGGTAGGCGACGTACAGCTCGATGAGCGGCGTGCCACCCATGCCGTTGACGAAGGCCAGGACGCGGTCGCCGCTGGCGAAGATCCCCTCCTCGAGGATCGGCGTGACGAGCATCTCGACGATCTCGTCGGCCGGCCGGAGCGCCTCGCGCCGCCGCCCGGGCTCGCCATGGATCCCGACCCCGATCTCCATCTCCGAGTCGGAGATGTCGAACGTGGGCTTGCCGGCGGCCGGCACGGTGCAGGAGGTCAGGGCCATGCCCATCGACCGGACGTTGTCCTGGACCTTCTGGCAGAGCGCGGTGACCGTCTTGAGGTCGGCGCCCGCCTCCGCGGCAGCCCCGACGATCTTCTCGGCCAGCACGGTGCCGCCGACGCCGCGGCGACCCGCGGTGTAGAGCGAATCCTTCACGGCGACGTCGTCGGCGATGACGACCGAGGCGACCTCGATCCCCTCGGCCTGCGCCATCTCCGCGGCGATCTCGAAGTTCATGATGTCGCCGGTGTAGTTCTTCACGATGTGAAGGACGCCGGCGCCACCGTTGACCGCCTTCGTGGCGGCGAGCATCTGCTCCGGCACGGGCGAGGTGAAGACCGCGCCCGGGCAGGCCGCATCGAGCATGCCGAGCCCGACGAAGCCACCGTGCATCGGCTCGTGGCCGGAGCCACCGCCGGAGATCACGCCGACCTTGCCGGGTCGAGGCGCGTCCTTGCGGACGATGATGTTCGGCTCCTCGACGCGGATGAGGTCCGGATGCGCGGCCGCCATGCCGGCAAGTGCCTCGTCGACTTCGCGCTCCGGGGTGTTGATGAGCTTCTTCATGCGCTCCTCCAATGGCGAGTCACCGAACGGATGCTCGTGGGACGAAAAGAGACCGGATCGAAGCGCCGGCGGCGGGGCCGTTGCCGCCGGCGCTCGGGATCGCGGGGATCCCGGCAGAGATCAGGTCAGTTCTTGAAGACGTTCAGGATGAAGTTCTGGTATGCCGCCATCCAGATGAACGCGGCGATGGCACCGCCGATGAGCGGGCCAGCCACGGGGATCCAGGCGTACTCCCAGTCGCTGCTGCCCTTGCCGGGGATCGGCAGGACCGCATGCATGATCCGCGGCCCGAGGTCGCGGGCGGGGTTGATCGCGTACCCGGTGGTGCCTCCGAGCGAGAGGCCGATCACGACGATGAGCAGGGCGACGGCCAACGGGCCAAGGCTCGCGGTGTTCGCGCCGAGGCACAGGATCACGAAGACCAGGACGAACGTCCCGATGATCTCCGAGACCAGGTTCCACAGCGGGCTGCGGATCGCCGGGCCGGTGGAGAAGACGGCGAGCTTCAGGCCCGGGTCCTCGGTCTCAGCCCAGTGCGGGTAGTAGTGCAGGAAGACGAGCGTGGCGCCGATGAACGCGCCCAGGAACTGGGCCACGAGGTACATCGGGACCTGGTCCCACGGGGTCTTGCCGACGATGGCGAGACCGAGGGTGACCGCCGGGTTCAGGTGCGCGCCGCTGTACGGGCCCGACACGACGACGCCCGAGAAGACGGCGAGTCCCCACGCCAGCGTGATGACGATCCAGCCGCCTGCGAACGCCTTCGACTTGTTCAACAGGACGCCTGCGACCACGCCGTCGCCGAGGAGGATCAGGATCATGGTCCCGATCATTTCGGCCACGAATGCTTCTGGTTTCATGCTCACTCCCTCTAGTGGGTGGACACCAACGTCGGCTGCGAACCTCGCTCGATCCCTCCGCTGCCGTTCGTCGCGACCCCGGCCCGGGCCGCGTGACGGCCGATCACGCCGACGCCACAGTGCCCTCGAGCACTGTTGCCGAAACGGTACGCCCGCGGTGTCGCGGAAAACGTCAAGGAAACGTCTAGGTTGCAGGAACGTTGCGGGCGGGCCGCCCAGAAGGGGCTCGGCAGGCGGTCGGGCGCTGCCGCGTGGACGGCAAGCGCGGGTCAGACGCCGCCCGCGGCGGCGTCCGCGAGGGCCCCGAGCAGGAGCGCGCTCGAGACCGCGCCCGGGTCGAGATGGCCGATCGAGCGCTCGCCCAGGTACGAGGCGCGGCCTTTCGTGGCCAGGAGCGGACGCGTCGCGCGGGCCCCGGCCTCGGCAGCGTCCGCCGCCTGGCGCAGGGCGTCCGCGAGGTCGGCCCCGACGGTCGCCGCCGCCTCGATCGCCTCGACCGCTGGGACGAGCGCGTCGAGCATCGTCTTCTCGCCGGGCCGCGACCGGCCGAGCGCGGCGATCCCATCGACCGCTGCGCGGAGCGCGGCCGCGACCCGGGCCACGGGCGGCCCGGCATCGATCGGCCAGGCGTCGAGCGCGGCTGCGGCACGCAGGAGGGCACGTCCGTAGAGCGCCCCGCTGGCGCCGCCGACCGTGCCGGTGATCGTCCGGCCAGCCAGCGCAAGCAGCGGGCCTGCGGCCTCTGTCGACACGTCGCGGGCAGACAGGCGCGCCTCGAGCGCGGTGAAGCCGCGGTCCAGGTTGATGCCGTGGTCGCCGTCGCCGATGGCCGCGTCGAGATCCGTGAGGTGCACGCGCTCGGCGGCGACGCGCGACGCCGCGAGCCGGAGCCAGGCAACGACGACCGCCCCGCTCACCGGCCGGGCCGCTCCGCGATTCCGCCCGGCACCGCGCCGTCGACCGGCCAGTCGTCGGGCAGCTTGTCCCGGCCGGCCGGCGTCTCCGACGCCGAGACCACCGATGCGAGCGATCCACCGCCGGAGGCCTCCACGGCAGCCCGGACCGCGCCCTCCACGAGGGCGCCGCGGCTCACCCGGACGACGGCGCGCTCGGACGGCTCGAGTTCTTCGAGCGCCAGCTCGAGGGCGAGCGCCGCGCTCCCCAGGTCGAGCAGGACGACGGCCCCTTCGGGCGACGCCGCCAGGACGGACCGCACCGCGTCGAGGATCAACGGTGCGCTCGTCCCGAGCGCCCCGGCATCCGTTCCGCCGGCCACGCCGACGAGAAGGCCGGGCGCCGCCTGGGCGAGCATCGCCCGCAGCCCATGGAGCAGCTCGAGGCTGTGGCCGACCAGGACGAGCGCGACCATCGAGCACCTCCCGAGCTGTCCGTCGTGGGCAGGCGATCGCCGCGGATGGGCCCGCGGCGGAGGGTAAACTCTGCGCTGCATGAGTCTAGGGCGACCCGACCGAGCTGCGGTGGGTGCCGGCGCCTCCGCGGTCACGATCACCGCCGAGGACGTCGTCGCCTTCGTCGGGCGTGCTGCCGTCACCATCGCGCGCCACGAGGCGCTGCTCGACCGGCTCGACGCGGCGCTGGGCGACGGCGATCACGGCACGAACATGAGCACGGGCCTGCAGGCAGTGGTCCGCGCGCTTCGGGACGAGGCGCCGGCCGAGGCGGCCGGCCCGCTCGACGTCGGCGCGCTGCTTCGCCGCATCGGCCACACGCTGGTGGCCAGCGTCGGCGGGGCAAGCGGCCCCCTGTACGGCACGCTGTTCATCGAGGCGGGCTTCGCCCTCGACGGGCGACGCGCCGTGGACCTGCCCACGCTGGCGCAGGCGCTCGAGGCGGGCCGGGCCGGGCTCGCCCGTCGCGGCAGGTGCCGCCTCGGCGACAAGACGATCCTCGACGCGCTGGATCCCGCGGTGCACGCGCTGCAGGCCGGGGCGGCGGCGGGCCTCGCGCCGGACGAGGCGTTCGTGCGCGCGGCGCGGGCGGCCCGGGCCGGCGTCCGTGCCACGATCCCGATGGTCGCCCGACGCGGCCTCGCCCTGCGGCTGGGCGAGCGGTCGCGCGGCCACCGCGATCCCGGCGCGACCTCATGCTTCCTGCTCTTCCGCTCCATGCTCGACGGACGGACGAGTGGCCGCCCCTCGCGGAGACGCCCGTGACCGAGCTCGACGCGCTCCGGGCGCGCGTGGCCAGCCTGGAGGACGAGCGACGGCGGACGTTCGACGAGGCCCAGCGCGAGGCCGACGCGATGTTCGCGCAGTACCAGCTGAGCCAGCTCCTGGCGTCCGGCGACGACCTCGCGAAGCTTGCGCCCGCGGTCCTCTCGGAGATCGCCAGGACGAGCGGCGCAGGGGACGCGGCGCTGTGGCTGGCGGCCCCGGGTCCGCGGACCCTCCACCGGGTCGCCTCGCTGGGGCGAGCCGACCATGGCTCGGACGGCCCACGGGACGCCGGCGCGGACCTGCCCGCCTCGTTCGCCGACTCCGCCACGGCCGGGCGCTGGGCCGCCCGCGCGGGCTGGTTCGGCGTCCCGCTCGAGGAGAGCCGCGCCCTCGGCGTCGGCGGGGCGAGCCGGGTCGCGCTGGGCTACCTGGCGGTCCGGCCGCTGCCCGGCCAGGTCCTCGACGTGCGGCATGCCCGCTATCTCGGCCTGGTTCGGCGCGAGCTCGCCCTCGCGTTTCGCGCCGCGCAGCTGCGCGGCGCCCTCGTGCACGAGCGGGCGACCCTCGCCGCGATCCTCGACGGTGCCAGCGACGCGATCATCGCAGTGGACGCGAACGGGCGGATCACGCGCCTCAACGGCGCGGCGGCACGGCTGGTCGGCGCGGCCGAGCGCGAAGGGATCGGGGCGACGTGCGAGGCGTTCCTGGGCTGCCTGCCGGAGACGGGCGGGACCCGCGGCTGCGGACGGACGTGCCCCTTCCAGGAGGTGCTTGCGCATGGGCGGCCGCTGGTCCGTGAGCAGGTCGTGGGCGGCGCGGATGCCATGCCGATCCCGGTCGCGGCGAGCTACGCACGGATGACGGGCGCGCCTTCGGGCGCGGTCGCGGTCCTGCGCGACCTTCGCGTCACCCGGGCGCTCGACGCGCTCAAGTCGAGCTTCGTGGCCACGATCTCGCACGAGCTCCGGACGCCGCTCGCCCTGATCAGCGGGCACTCCCAGAGCCTGCTGCACCTCGGACTGGACGCGCCGACGAGCCGGCACCACCTCGAGCGGATCGGCGATGCCGTCGACCGGCTCAGCGCCCTGGTGGACGAGGTGATCGACGTGTCGCGCCTCGAGAGCGACCAGCTCCAGCTCGATCGGGCGCCGACCGACCTTGCCGGCCTCCTGCAGGCATTCGTCGCGGAGCAGGGCGAGCTGGCCGGGGCACCGCCCGTCGCGCTCGACGTGCCCCCACTGCCGAAGGTCGACATCGACGCGCGCCGGATCCGGCAGGTCCTCGCAAACCTCGTGGCCAACACGCAGAAGTACGCGGGGCCGGGCGCCTCCATCACGATCCGCGCCCGGCACCTGCCCCCGGACTCGGTGGTGGTGACCTTCGCCGACGACGGCGAGGGCATCGACCCGCGGGAGACGTCCCAGGTCTTCGATCGCTTCTTCCGGGGGGAGCGCATGCGTGAATCCCGCATCCCGGGGAGCGGGCTCGGCCTCTACGTCTGCCGCCGCCTGGTCGAGGCACACGGGGGCTGGATCCGGCTCGACGCCACCCGGCGCGGGATGTCCGTCTCGTTCCGCCTGCCGGTGCTCCAATGATGCCGGACCCGCCGCCCGGGGCACGCATCCTCATCGTGGAGGACGAGCCCGAGTTCGCCGACCTCCTGGCGCTGTGGGTCGCGCGGCACGGCTGGCGACCGCGGGTCGCCCGCGACGGGGCCGAGGCGGTGGTCAGCTTCGAGGCGGAGGAGCCGGACCTCGTCCTGCTCGACCTGAGCCTGCCGCGCCTGAATGGCTGGCAGGTGATCGAGCGGATCCGGGCCACGAGCCTGGTGCCGATCCTGCTCGTCACCGCGCGCGACGCCGAGCAGGACAAGATCCGCGGCCTGGGCGCCGGGGCCGACGACTACATGACCAAGCCGCTCAGCTTCCCGGAGCTGATGGCCCGGATCGAGGCGGTCCTGCGACGGGCGAACGCGCGCACGGTGGCGATCGCCGGCGACGAGGTGCGCCATCCGGGGCTCGTCATCGACGGGCGTGGCCACCGCGTGACCGCAGGGGATCGCGAGGTCCACCTGACCCCGACCGAGTACCGCCTCCTCCGCCACCTCGCCGAGCGCCCGGAGTCCGTGGTCGGCCACACCGACCTGCTGACGGCGGTCTGGGGAGCGGGCTATCGCGACGACCTCCACCTGCTCCGGGTGACAATGCGCAACCTGCGCGCCAAGCTCGCCGAGGCCGCGCCGGCGCGCCGCTTCATCGCGACGAGCTACGGCGTGGGCTACCGGTTCCGGCTCGGTGAGGATTCCGCGGGCGACGCCTGATCCGAGCCCGACGGGCCGCGCGCCGCGGCCACGCGGGTCACGATCGCCTGGGTCAGCACCCACGCCCGGGCCGCGTCCCGCGGGACCCTGATCCGGACCTGGCTCGCGGCGAACGTCATGTCGCCCGGCCGCACGCCGGGGAGCGGCGCTCCGGCGATGAGGCGCATCGCCTCGCCCCGCGAGAGGCCCGACCCGAAGCGGACCACGAGCTGGCCCTCCTCGCGGGCGAGCGAGGTGATCCCGGCGGCCTCCGCGGCGAGGCGCAGCTCCGCGACCTCGACGAGCCGGATGACGGCGGGCGGCAGCGGCCCGAAGCGGTCGGCCACCTCCTGGCGGAACGCGGCGAGGTCGCCGGGCGTGCGGGCCCGTGCCAGGCGGCGATAGAGCTCGAGCTTCGCCGCCTCGTCGGGCACGTAGGCGTCCGGCAGGTGGGCGTCGACCGGCAGGTCCACCGTCGCGCCGGCCGGTGCCAGCAGCGGCGCGCGTCCCTCCCAGGTCGCCTTGCGCTCCTCGACCGCCTCGGCGAGCAGCTTCGTGTAGAGGTCGAACCCCACCGCGGCCATGTGTCCGGACTGCTCGCCGCCCAGGATATTGCCGGCGCCACGGATCTCCAGGTCGGAGAGCGCGATCTGGAAGCCGGCGCCCAGCTCGGAGGCGTTGAAGATCGCCTGGAGCCGCTTGCGCGCCTCGTCGGAAAGGCGGTCGCGGCGACGGTAGAGCAGGTACGCGTAGGCGCGGCGCGAGCTCCGCCCGACGCGGCCCCGCAGCTGGTAGAGCTGGGCCAGGCCGAGCGTGTCGGCGCGGTCGATGACGATCGTGTTCGCGTTGGGGATGTCGAGCCCCGACTCGATGATGGTGGTGCAGACCAGGACGTCCGCCTCGCCGCCCGCGAAGGTGCGCATGACCTCCTCGAGCAGCCGCTCGTCCATCTGCCCGTGGCCCACCACGATCCGCGCCCCGGGCAGGAGCCGCCGGAGCTGGTCCGCCTGCGCCTCGATCGTCTCGACCCGGTTGTGGACGTAGAAGACCTGCCCGCCGCGATCGAGCTCGCGCAGGACCGCGTCCTTGACGAGGCCGGCCGACGCTTCGGCGACGCGCGTCTGGATCGGCAGGCGGTCCTCGGGCGGCGTCTCGATCACCGAGAGGTCGCGGACACCCACGAGCGCGAGGTTGAGCGTGCGCGGGATCGGGGTGGCCGACAGCGTCAGCACGTCCACCTCGCGTCGGAGCTGCTTGAGACGCTCCTTCGCCGCGACCCCGAAGCGCTGCTCCTCGTCCACGACCAGGAGGCCCAGGTCGCGGATCATGACGTCCTTCGAGAGCAGGCGGTGCGTCCCGACCACCAGGTCGACGGAGCCCGCCACGAGGCCGGCCAGCGTGGCAGCCTGATCGCGCGGCGGCACCGACCGCGAGAGGAGCCGGACCGTGATCGGGAAGGCCGCGAACCGCTGGGCAAACGTGCGCAGGTGCTGGTCGGCGAGGATCGTCGTCGGGACGAGGACCGCGACCTGGCGGCCATCCTGGATCGCCTTGAACGCCGCCCGGAGGGCGACCTCGGTCTTGCCGTAGCCGACATCGCCGACGACGACGCGGTCCATCGGCCGGCCGGCCTCCATGTCCGCCTTCACGTCGACGATCGCGCGCTGCTGGTCCGGCGTCTCCTCGTACGGGAAGGAGGCTTCGAGCTCCTGCTGCCAGGGCGTGTCGGGGGGAAACGCGTGGCCCTCGGCGGCGGCGCGGGCCGCGTACAGTTCGAGCAGCTCCTCGGCCAGGTCCGAGACAGCCTTGCGGACGCGCGCCTTCGTCCGGGCCCACTCCGCGCCACCGAGCTTCGAGAGGCCCGGCCGCTCGGCGCCGGCGTAGCGGCTGACCCGGCTGATCTGCTCGACGGGCACGAAGATCCGGTCCGTGCCCGCGAAGGCGATCTCCAGGTAGTCGCGCTCCCCGCCGTCGCTCCCGCGCCGGAGCATCCGCTCGTAGCGGCCGATCCCGTGGTCGACGTGGACGACGAGGTCGCCCGGGTTGAGGCGCTCGAGGATGTCGCGCGGGACGACGCGGCGGAGCGCCTTCGGCCGGCGTACGCGCACGGCCCCGAACAGCTCGCGGTCCGTGACGAGCACGAGGCCGTCCGGCCCGCCCGCGAACCCCGCGTTCAGGCTGCGCCCGACGAGCGTCACGGCCCCAGGGGGCGGCGCGACGGCCGGGTGGAATGTCACGCCGGCGGGAATCCCCGCCTGGCCCAGCAGCTCCGAGAGGCGCGGCGCCTGGTCGGAGGCGAGCACGATCCGCGGGGCCGGCGAACGCTTCGCCCCCGGCGCATGCCGCGAGGCCACGATCCCGGGCGGCACCGCGGGTCGGGCGTCGTCGGACTCCTCCTCGGCGATCGGGACGGTTGCGCTCCGGCCCGCCCGCCAGCGCTCGATGGCGCGCGGGAGGCTCGCGCTCCGGCCGGGCGGCAGCATCGGCTCGCGCCAGCCGAACGGGTCCTCGGTCGCGGCCGCGCCGCCGATCGCCTCCACCGGCCCGGGCTCCCAGGTCAGCTCCAGCGTGCGGCCGCGGACGAGGCGCGCCTTCCAGTCCCGCGGTCCCACGTACGCATCGGGCCATTCGCGGGGCAGCTCGCCCGCGGCGATGAGGTCGCGCCGTCGCTCCGCGGCCTGCTCCCACAGGAACTCGGCCGAGGCGGCCACGTCGCCCGGCTCGTCGAGGACGAGAAGCGTCTCGGGCGGGAGGTGATCGATGCCGGTGACGGGACAGAGGATCGCGGCCCACACCTCGGCCGCGTCCCCGGCCTCCAGGGCGCGCGTCCCGGTGGCCGGCACCGTCCCGATCTCGTCGGCACCCTCGAAGCGGGCAAGGTCGGCGGCGAGACGTTCGGGAAGCCGCCCCGCGAGCGGGCCGAGCCGTGCCCGGATGCCCGCCGTGCCCTCGGCCGGAAGCAGGAACTCGCTCGCCGGCAGCAGGTCGACGACCTCCGCCGGTCCGACCGTGCGCTGGTCGGTTGGGTCGAAGCGGCGCAGGCTGTCGATCTCGTCCCCGAAGAACTCGATCCGGACGGGAAGCTCCGCGCCCGCGGCAAAGATGTCCACGAGGCCGCCGCGCCGGGCGAACTCGCCGCGGCCGGCGACCTCGACCACCGGCTCGTAGCCGAGCCGGAGCAGCTCCGCCAGGAGCGCGCCCTGGACCTGCCGATCCCCTACCCGGATCGCCCGCGGCGTCGCGGGCAGGTCGTCCCCGCCGAGCGTCGGCTGGAGGAGCGCCTGGACGGAGGCCACCAGCACCCGGGCACGCCCGCCGCCCCATGCCGCGAGCGCGGCAACGCGGGCCGCCGACTCGTCGCGGACGAGCTCGCTCCGCTCGTAGGCAAGGGCCGTGCGCGGCTCCAGCACGGCAACCGCGGCCGGGTCGCCCAGCCACGCCACCAGCTCCTCGGCCACGCGGTCGCCGATCTCCGCGTCCCGTGCGATCCAGCAGACCCGCTCGCCGCCGGCGATGGCGAGCGCGGCCGCCAGGAAGGTCTTCGCGCCGTGGGGGACGGCGGTCACCGCCGCATGGCGGCCCCGGAGCCCGGGCGCGACGCCGCCCGGCCCCAGCGTCGCGCGCAGCGCCAGGAACGGCGGCGTGCCGTGGAGGAGCGGCGGGAGGACGGCGAGGTCCGGGATCCTGCGGCGAGCGCCGCGGTCCTCGGGCTCGACGCCGCCCAATGTGGCGGCTCGCGGGCCGCCGGCAGCCGCCCGGCGTCCGCTCACCCGGGCTCGTCCGGGCCGCCCGGCCGGGCTCGCCGCCATCCTGTCCGGGTCCGCCGCACGCCATCCGCACCGGGCGGGCCGTCCACCTCGCCGGGCGGCGCCGTCCGGGTCTCGTCGGCCGGGCGCAGGACGAAGGCGTTGAACCGGTTCGAGGCCTTGCTCAGGCCGTCGCGCGCCCACGCCTCCGTCGCGTCGGCAGCCGCATCCAGCAGCTCGTCGAGGCGCTGTCGCTCGGCGGGCTGAAAGACGGAGAGGACGTGATCCACGGCATCACGGCCGGGCTCGCCGATCCCGATGCGGAGGCGCGGAAAAGCCTCCGTGCTCAGCTCCTCGATGATCGAGCGGAGGCCGTTGTGGCCGCCGTGGCTGCCGCCCTCGCGGAAGCGCATCTTCCCGAAGGGCAGGCTGAAGTCGTCGGTCACGACGAGCAGCTCGTGGAGGGGGGCGCGCTCCCGTGCGACGAGCTTGCGGACCGCGACCCCGGAGTCATTCATGAAGGTGAGCGGCTTCGCGAGCACCAGGTCGAGGCCATGGAACCTGCCCTGGACGACGGCGCTCGCGTCGCGCGTCCGCCCACGGCCGGCCCAGCCCGCGCGGTCCGCCAGCCGGTCGACCACCATCCAGCCGACGTTGTGGCGGGTCTTCGCGTACTGCTCGCCCGGATTCCCGAGCCCGACGACGACCTTCACGCTTCCTCCGCGGCACACGCCGAACGGCCCGGATCCGCGCGGACCGGGCCTTGGCACGATGGTACCCCGCTCCGGGCCATGCGGCTCATCCGAGCCGGCGGCTTATCCGAGCCGGCGGCTCAATCGAGCCGGGGCTCGTCCGCGCCGCGGCTCATCCGGCGGCGAGGATCGTCCGTTCGAGCGCGCGCATCGCCGCTTCCTCGGCCGGCTCGGCGTGGTCCCAGCCGCACAGGTGGAGCCCGCCGTGGACGACGAGGAGGCGCAGCTCGTCGGCGGGCGCCCAGCGGACGTCGCCGGCCTGGCCGCCGCGCCCCTCGACCGCCTGGCGGGCCGCGCGCTCGACCGAGACGACGACATCGCCCAGGTGGAGCCGCGTCCCGGGCGGCAGCAGGAACGCCCGTTCCGTCGCGGATGCCGGCCGCGCCGCCGGACGCCTGGCGCCCGTGTGCGGCGGGTAGGCGTCGGGCGGCAGGAGCGGGAACGAGAGCACATCGGTCGCGCCGGCCTTGCCGAGGAACTCGCGATTGAGCCGGGCCAGCTCGTGGTCGTCGGCCAGCACGAGGCCGACGGAGGCGGGCTCCGGTGCCCCGCCGGCGATGAGCGCCGACCGGAGGGCCCGCACGAGCACCGACGCGGGGAGCAGGCGCGCCACGCCGGCCCGGATCTCGAGGTCGATGCGGAACGGCGGCAGGTAGAACGGGCGCGGACCGACGGTCGGGCCTGCCGGGGTCACGTACCGCGACCGCCGCCGGACGCCTCGCGGCGCGCTTCCAGCTCGACGATCTTGTTCTGCGGGTAGGCGATCCGCTGGTGGTACATCCCCAGCAGCTGAGCCACGAACGCCTCCCGGATGCGCTCGATGTCGCGCAGGGTCAGCTCGCACTCGTCGAACTGCCCATCCTCCAGGCGCTCGGTGATGATCCGGCTGACCATTCCCCGGATCGTGGGCTCGTCGTGGCTCGCGAGCGAGCGGACCGAGGCTTCCACCCCGTCCGCGAGCATCAGGATCGCCGCCTCCTTCGACTGGGGCTTCGGGCCGTTGTGGCGGAACTTGCGCTCCTCGAGCGCATCGGCGGCCGCGAGGCCGGCGCTCGTCCCGAGACCGCCGTGGGGCGCGGCCGCCTCCTCCCGTGCCTTGGCCCAGAAGTAGCTCATCCGCGCGGTCCCGTGGTGCTGCGGGATGAAGGCGATCAGCGGCTTCGGGAGCTTGGCCCGGTAGGCCAGGTCGATCCCGCCCGAGATGTGCGCCTTGAGCAGCGCGGCGCTGGCCTCCGGCGACAGGTGGTCATGGATGTTGTCCCCGCCGGCCTGGTTCTCGATGAAGCCGACCGGGTTCTCCAGCTTGCCGACGTCGTGGTAGTAGGAAGCCACCCGGGCGAGCAGCGAATCGGCGCCGATCGCCTCGGCCGCGCGCTCGGCCAGGTTGCCCACCATCAGGGAGTGGTGGTACGTGCCCGGCGTCTCGAGGAGGAGCCGGCGGAGGAGCGCCTGCGACGGGTTGGCGAGCTCGAGGAGCTGGAACACCGTCAGAATCCCGAAGACGTTGCCGACCGCCTGGAACGTGCCCACCGTGGCCACGGCTGCCCCGGCGGCGGCGGCCGCGGATGCCCCGAAGAGCTGGAGGACGCCGGTGATGTCGCGCGTGCCGAGGAGCGAGAAGATCGAAACGACCGCGACATTCGCGACCGCGATCGCGATGCCAGCCTGGAGGAAGACGGCCACCCGGTCGCCGCGGCGCACCGCCAGGATCCCGGTCAGGGAGCCCACGAAGACGTAGGTCGCGAGCTCGAGCGACAGGTCGTTCGATGTGCCGGCGATGATCGCAACGAAGAACGAGAGGACGGTCGCCGGCCCCGCCCCGAGAAGGATGGCGACGAGCATCCCCGCCCCGGCGCCGGGGACGAAGAACGGCACGACGGAGCGTCCCGCGGTGAGCTTGTAGGCGAGCGCGGTCACGAGGAGGATCAGGCCCAGCAGGGCGAGCGTCCGCGCACGGTGCCAGAGCTCCTGCCGGTAGCGCCACAGCCAGGCGAGGTAGAGGATCACGACGAGTCCCGCGAGCAGGAACCAGCCGGCGATGCGCGCGATGTCCAGGCGCGCCTCCGTCAGGCCAAGGGCGGCGAGCTTCTCGATGTCCGCGGCGTCGACTCGCTTGCCGGCGTCCACGACGACCTCGCCCTTGGCGACCGCGACCTGCACCGGCGTGACGGCGTCCGCCGCGGCCTGGCGCGCCTCCGCGGTGAGCGCCGCGCTGTAGGTCGAGTTCGGCACGAGGAGCGGGTCGACGATCTCGGTTGCCAGGCCTCGCTCGTCGTCGGTCATCTGGACCGAGAACAGCCCGCCCAGGTTGCGACGGGTGCCCTCCATCTCCGAGTCGCGCAGCTCGGATCGCTGGAGCATGCCAAGCACGCGCGTGGTCTCGGCCGCGACGAGCGACCAGCGGTCCGCGGCCATCGCGTCGAGGGTCTTGCGAGCGGCCACCGAGACGCCGGGGAGCGTCCCGGCGAGGGCCAGGCTCCGCTGGTCCTGGGTCAGCGGCCCCGCGAAGGCCGCGTCGACGGGCGCAAGCGCGGTCGCGAGCGCCGCGAGCTGGCGCTGCGCCAGGGACGACGCGGTGTCCGCCCGAAAGTCGTACTGGGGCCCGATCGCATCGCTTGCCGCCTGGCGTGCCTGGGCCGTCTGGACGATCGACTCGAACTGGATCGCCCGGGGGGCCCGGATCTGGACGGGCGCGACGCTCCCTTCCTGGAGGTTGTAGGCCTGGGGAAGGTCGCCGATCGACAGGATGGCGGTCAGGCCACCGACGAGCACGATCGTGGCGACCGCGAGCCGTACCGCATCGCGCCGCGTGAAGCGGGTGACCCGGTCGAATCGTCGGGAGAGCATCGGTCAGCCGGGATGCGTGCCGCCGGCGGATCCGGTGTCAGCGTCTCCATGCGGGGTCGCGTCGTGCGCGGCGAGGTCGGCGGTCATGAGCGCCTGCGCGACGAGCCCGCTGACGTGCTTCCCGTCCGCGCGCCCGCGGATCGGGGCAGCCAGCCGGCCCATCACGCGGCCCAGGTCGCGGGCCGACGATGCGCCGGTGGTGGCGATGGCGTCCGCGATGAGGGTGCGCAGCTCGTCGTCCGTCAGGGGCGGCGGGAGGTACTCCGCGATGATCGCGATCTCCGCCTCCTCCTTCGCGGCGAGGTCCTCGCGGCTGCCCGCGCGGTACGCCTCGACCGACTCGCGGCGGGACTTCACCTCGCGGGTCAGGACGCCGAGCGTGGCGTCGTCGGAGAGGCTGGTGAGGTCGCGCTTCTCCTGCGCGTAGACGCTGCTCCAGACCATCCGGAGCGTGTCGCGGCGCAGCGCATCACCCGACCGCATGGCCGCGGTGATGTCGTCGTGAATGCGATCTCGAAGGGACACCGGCGGTGGCTCCTGTCGCGTCCGGCGCCGGGCGCCCCCGCCGCACGGGGCAGGGTGGCGACGCGGCGTCGATGTGCGCTGGGGGCCTCCGGGGCCCGGGGTGCGGGCCGGGGAAGCGGGTGGAACCGGCGGTGGATGCGGGACGCGCGATCGGCCTGCCTCGGCCGCTGCGCCTACGCGCCGCCGGTCCCGGCGGCTAACCCTGCTGGCGGGCGGCCTTCTTGCGCTTTGCTTCCTTCCGCTTCCGCTTCACGCTGGGCTTCTCGTAGTGCTCGCGACGGCGGGCCTCGGCGAGAATGCCGGACTGCTGGATCTTCTTGTTGAAGCGGCGAAGCGCGCTCTCGAAGGTCTCGTTCTCACCAACTCGGATCTCTGCCAATGCCGGGATCACCTCCTCCGCCCTGGGATCGTCTGGTCCGCGGCGCCGCCGGGCGAATGTCGGTGCACGCGTGCTCGGTGGCGCGCGCAGACGCGGCACCGGGCTGGCGGAGTGTAGCCCGGGCGAGGGGCCGCTGGCAACCGTCACCGCTGGCAACCGTCGAGCCCGGGGACGCCGATCTGCGCGCCGGCCTCGGGGGCGACCGCGGTGCCGTCCCCAGGGTCAGGTCGAAGGCCGGATACGTCGCCGGGCGGATCCCCATTGCGGAGCCGGGCGGCGTCGTCCACGATGCGCCCGTGACCACGACCCGCCGAACGCTCGTCGACCTGCTCGAAGGGGCCGCCGCCCGGTACGGCGAACGGACCGCGCTCGGGATCCGGCGGGACGACGGCTCGATCGAGGCGTGGAGCTATCGCGAGCTCGATCGACGGAGCCGGCTCGCGGCGTGGCGGCTGCGCGCCCGGGGGCTGCGGCCCGGCGACCGGCTGCTGACCTGGTCGGCGTCCTGTCCCGAGCTGGCGGCCGTCTACTTCGGCGCGATGCGAGCGGGCCTCATCCTCGTGCCGCTCGACCTGCGCATGTCCGCGGCGACGATCCGGCGGATCGCCGACCGGTCGGGCGCGGTGCACCTCGCCATCGGAACCGGACGCGACGCCCCGGACCCCGCGGAAGCCGATCTCGACAACCTCCCGTGCGTGACGGTCGACGACCTGTGCGCCGATCCGGGCGTTGGCTTCCCGGCGGACTGGGAGGCGACGCTCGCCACGTGGGCACGCCCCGCCCCGGAGGACCCATACCTGCTCGTCTTCACCTCCGGGACGACCGGCACCCCGAAGGGGGTGGTCCTGGCCCACGAGAACACGATCGCGGGCATCGACGGGTTCCACGAGCTCGTCCCCGACATGGAGTACCGCATCGTGTCCGTGCTCCCGCTCTCCCACCTCTTCGAGCAGGCGATCGGGCTCTACCTCGTCCTCGACTTCGGGGCGGACGTCCTCTACGTCCGGAGCCGGAACCCGCGGGTCGTGTTCGAGGCGATCCGCGCCCATCGGACCACGGCGATGATCCTGGTCCCGCAGATCCTCGACGTGTTCTGGGCGGGGCTTCAGCGCGAGGTTGAGCGACAGGGCCAGGCCGCCACGTTCGGGCGGGCCCGGGCGGTCGCCCGCCGGCTGCCGATGGCCGCGCGGCGCTGGATCTTCCGGCGAGTCCACGCGCAGCTCGGGGGCGGCCTCCGGCTCCTCGTCTCGGCCGGCGCGTTCCTTCCGCCCGCCGTCCAGCAGGGCTGGGAGGATGTCGGGGTCGTCGTCATGCAGGGATACGGAGCAACCGAGACCGGCTCCGGGGCCTGCACGACCTGGCGCGACCATCCCGTCGGCACGGTCGGGCGCGCGGTCCCGGGCGTGGAGATGCGCATCGCGGAGGACGGCGAGGTCCTCTTCCGCGGGCCCAGCGTGACCCGCGGGTACTGGGACGACCCGGCCGCGACCGCCGCGGCCTTCACGCCGGATGGCTTCTACCGGTCGGGCGACCTGGGCCGCCTCGACGAGGAGGGGCGGCTGGTCCTGCACGGCAGGAAGCGCGACATCATCGTGCTGCCCAACGGCCTGAATGTCTTCCCCGAGGACGTCGAGAACGCGCTGCGCGTCGCGGGGATCCGCGACTCGATCGTCCTCGAGACCGAGTCCGGCCGGATCGAGGC
>Ga0182010_10000768_pt1 | contig 18133 bp, 14 predicted proteins | sample 611E1MmetaG_FD_120488 | JGI IMG/M metagenome (GOLD analysis project Ga0182010, IMG submission 120488) | Permafrost microbial communities from Stordalen Mire, Sweden - 611E1M metaG | ecosystem: Environmental > Terrestrial > Soil > Wetlands > Permafrost | place: Sweden: Stordalen | collected...
CTCGGCCCCGGCCCGGCGCAAGGCCCGTTCGCGGCCCAGCCGCGCGCTGGCGTCGCGTGCGCCCTTGCGTGGCTGCGCGCCGACGAGGAGCGCCGGGGGCGTGCCCAGTTGCCGGACGAGCCTGGCTGAGGGCGGCGTGTGCAGATGCCCGTCGAGGACCACCCGCAAAGGGCTGCTGGCACCAGGCGGGCGCACGGTTAGGCGGGGGTTGTCCGCTAGCACGGTGCCCACCCCGACCAGAACCGCGTCATGCTGGGAGCGCAGCAAGTGGGCGTGCGCGCGGGCTGGCTTGCCGGTGATAAAGCGCGTGCTGGGGTCGCGCTGCTTTGCCTGGGCGCTTCCGATGAATCCGTCGAGCGTAGTTGCGACCTTGAGTGTGACCCATGGCCGGTGAGCACGGACCCAAAGAAAGAATGCGCGGCTTTGCCTTCGGCATTCGTGGTCGAGACAGCCCACATCGACGCGAATGCCCGCCCGACGCAGATGAAGGACGCCGCGTCCGCTGACCAGCGGATTCTCGTCGCAGCACCCGACCACCACGCGGCGGATGCCGGCGCGCTCGATGGCCTCGGTGCAAGGGCCGGTGCGACCCTGGTGGCAGCAGGGTTCCAGCGTGACATAGAGGGTCGCGCCTCGGGCGCGGACGCCCTTGCGAGAAAGGGCTTCGATCTCGGCGTGGGGCAGGCCGGCGCGGCGGTGATAGCCCCGCGCCAGCACGCGGCCGCCGCGCACCAGCAGGGCGCCCACCACAGGGTTGGGGCGGGTTTGGCCGCGGCCGCGTTCGGCCAGGGCCAGCGCCTCGCGCATGAAGCGTCGGTCGGCTTCGGAGAAGACTTTGCTCATGAGTCCTGGCCTTTCCAGCGCAGAAGCCTCTGCACTTCACTGAGCAGCTCGGTCGCGTCCTTGAAGTGCATGTACACGGTGGCGAAGCGCAGGTAGGCCACGTCGTCGATCTCGCGCAGGCGGCTTAAGACGGCATCGCCGATCCGGGACGAGGCGATCTCCTTTTCGCCGGTTTCACGCAGCGACCGTTCGATGGAGTCCGCCATCTGCTCTAGGGCGCCGATCGGAACCGGCCGTTTTTCGCAGGCCTTGGTGACGCCCGCCAGCAGCTTGGCCCGGTCGAACGGCTCGCGTCGCGCGTCCTTCTTGACCACTGAGGGAAGCAATTCCTCGACCCGCTCGTAGGTGGTGAAACGCTTGCCGCACCCCGCACATTCGCGGCGGCGCCGTACAATCTGCTCATCCTCGCTGGGACGGGTGTCCACAACCTTGTCTTCGGTGGCGGAGCAGAAAGGGCAGCGCATGGTGGAAGGTCCGGGTATTGTCTAGCACCCCATGAGCGAAGTACGAATCACAGTGAACGGAAAGACGCGCAGCGTTTCGACCGGCCAGTCGATTGCGTCCTTGCTGCAAGAGATGGGCATGGACCTCGGCCATGTCGCGGTGGAGCGAAACGAAGAGGTCGTCCCGCGCAAGACCTGGCAAGAGGTGACGATCCAACCGAACGATCGAATTGAGGTGGTGGCGTTCATGGGCGGTGGCTCGGGTAGTGCTTCCGGGGATGCGCTGGTGATCGGGGGCAGGGCGTTTCGTTCTAGGCTGCTGGTTGGAACTGGGAAGTATCGATCCATCGAGGAAACCCGCAAGGCCATCGAGGCGTCCGGGGCTGAGATTGTCACCGTGGCTCTGCGACGGGTGGATCTCTCGCCAGGGGCAGCCACCGTGCTGGACGCAGTTGACCGCAAGACCCACACCCTGCTGCCCAACACGGCGGGCTGCTACACGGCGGAAGAGGCCATCCGGACCTGCCGTCTGGCGCGCGAGTTGGGCATGGCCGAAATGGTCAAACTGGAAGTCATCGGCGACCAGAAGACACTGTTCCCCGACGGCGCCGCCACGCTTGAGGCAGCCAAGGTGCTGGTCAAGGAGGGCTTCGTCGTGCTGCCCTATTGCCTCGACGATCCCATCCTGGCCAAGAAGCTGGAAGACGTGGGTTGTGCGGCGGTCATGCCGCTGGCTGCGCCCATCGGGTCGGGGCTCGGAATCCGCAACCCCTACAACCTGCGCATCATCATGGAAAACGCCCAGGTGCCCATCATTGTGGACGCCGGTGTCGGCACGGCTTCGGACGCGGCCGTGGCCATGGAGCTAGGCTGCGACGGCGTGCTGATGAACACCGCCATAGCGGGCGCCAGGGAGCCGGTGCTCATGGCCGAGGCCATGCGCGACGCGGTGGTGGCCGGCCGCAAGGCTTTCTGCGCCGGCCGCATCCCGCGCAAGCTGTATGCGACGGCATCGTCGCCGCTGGCCGGGCTCATCGAATAGGGAATTCGTGGTCCCGCGTGTGTACCTGATTACCGATCGCCATGCGACCGGCGGCAGACAACTCTGCGACGTGGTCGCCGCGGCCCTGCGCGGCGCCGGCCCTGCGGCGACACAGGTGGCGGTGCAGGTGCGAGAGAAGGACCTGTCAGCGCGGGCGCTGGTCGAATTGGCTCGCCAGCTACGCGCAGTGACGAGTGCTGCGGGAGCAGCGTTGTTTGTCAACGACCGAGTGGACGTGGCGCTTGCTGTGGAGGCGGATGGGGTACATCTCCCCACTGGAGCGCTGTCAGTACGAGATGCGCGTAGCCTTGCCCCCAACCTCTGCATAGCCGTTTCAACTCATGATTGCTCCGAAGTCGAATTGGCCACGCGAGCCGGCGCAGACTTCGTGGTTTTTGGTCCTGTGTTCGACACGCCGTCAAAGCGTGTCTACGGACCGCCCAAAGGCCTCGAGGCCTTGGCGCGAGCCTGTTCTTGCTCAATCCCGGTTATTGCGCTCGGTGGAATCGACAATAGCAACGCCGATCATTGTATTCGTATCGGCGCTTACGGAATCGCTGCGATCCGTTCCGTAATTGCCGCAGCCGACGCGGAGTTTGCGTTAGGGCAGCTGCTTTCCGCCTGTACCCGACCAGTCACCTAGGGTCTTGACAGGCGGGCGCAGAACCGTACCCTTCTGCTGGTGCGCCCCAGACAATTCCGTTGGGGCGTGGCGGAGATCAGTACAGTTCGAGGAGGCAGTGAATGGCAACGGGAAAGGTGAAATGGTTCAGCGATTCCAAGGGGTACGGATTCATCGCGCGGGACGGGGAGGAGGACGTTTTCGTCCACTACACGGCAATCACGGCTGACGGGTACCGTTCGTTGTCCCAGGGCCAGACAGTGGAGTTTGACATCACAAAGGGGCCCAAGGGGCTGCAAGCCATGAATGTCAAGCGTCAGGAGTTGCAAGGAGCGCAGTAGATCAGCCGGGTGGCTCTGGCTCTTTGCCATCTGCCGCCGCTATCGCAAGGATCAATCGTCGCGCTGCCACGACATGTGGATGTCGGCGCCGAGTTCTGCGATCACCCGCTCGCGGAACTGCGCTCTTAGCTTTTCAGCGATCTGGCCCATGCGCTGTTTGGAAACGCCGTAGCGCGCGCCCAAGGCCGAGAGCGCGACCGCCTCGCCCGTGGTGGCCAGGTGTTCGCGCCACACGGCCCGCGCGCGATCGTCTTCCAGCTTGCTCTCGAAGTCGTCCATGAGCCGGCGCACAGCTTCGGACAGCTCACCTCGCGCCGCTTGCTGTTCAGGCGAAGACTGGTGAGTCGAGATCTTCTCGGCCAAGGGCACACCGTCTTCATCCGGCCGCGGTTCAAGCGAGACCTCGCGCGAGGCGAGGTGCGCGGACACCTCGGCGAGGTCAGCCTCATCTACTTCCAGCCGGGCTGCCAGCAGCCTAGGCGTTGGATCGATGCCCTCGGCGAGGAGTTTCTGGCGTTCTTTCTCCAGACGGAAAAACAGCTTGCGTCCTGCGCGGGTATTGCCCACGTGAATCAGGCGCGAGTTGGTCATGAGAAAGCGCAAGATGCAGGCGCGAATCCAGTAGGCCGCGTAGGATCCGAAGCGGGTGCCCATGTCCGGATCCCAGCGGCGCACGGCCTCCATCAGACCGACTGCGCCCTCTTGGAAGAGGTCAAGCAGGTTGAGCCAAGCCCGTCGGTACTGGTAAGCAATGGACACGACGAGACGCAGGTTGTGCAGGACCAAGATGCGAGCGGCGTTGACGTCGCCGCGTTCGCGCGCGGCCTGAACAAGCTCGCGCTCTTGCTTCTCATCCAGGCGCGCATAGCGGCGCGCCTCGTTGACAAAGCGCTGGACCGGATCGCGTGCGGGCGCCAAGTGTCGTTCGAGAGCCGGCGGGATGGGTTCCGGCGCAGCGCTGTCCACCAGGTCGGGCTCCAGGGGAGCCGAGGCCTCGGTGTCATCGGCACCCGAGCCGTCCGTGGCGGAGACCGGGTCGTCGGCGTGGCGGCTGGAAGAAGACTTGGTCATTAGGCCGAAAGCGCGGCCAAGAGCTGGTCGTTCTCCTCGGCCGTGCCAATGGTGATACGCAGCTTGTCCTGCAGACCGGGCTTGTCGAAGAAGCGCACCAAGATTCCCTTGCCCTTGAGCGCCCGGTAGATCGCCGCGGCGTTGCCGTCCGGACAGGTGGCCAGGACGAAGTTGGCTTGGCTGGGGATCACCTGCCAGCCGCGCCGGTGCAGGGCCTCGCTCAGGCGGACGCGTTCGGCCCGCACGTGCTCCCAGGTCTGGCGCGCGTACGCCTGATCCTCGAGCGCCGCCGCAGCCGCACTGGTGGCGATGGCGTCACAGTTGTAGCTGTCCTTGACCTTGTTCATCTCCGATACCACGGCAGGCGCCGCAATGGCGTAGCCGAAGCGCAGACCCGCCAGAGCATAGCCCTTGCTCAAGGTGCGGCAGACCATCACGTTGGAGAACTCGCGCACCAGGTTCAGGCTGTTCTCGTCGGCGAAGTCCACGTAGGCCTCGTCGACCAAGAGCAGGCCGGAAAAGAGCGTGGCCAATTCGCGCACCCTCCGCGTGCGCACCAGCGTCCCAGTAGGCGCGTTGGGGTTGGCGAAGAAGATGGCCCGCGCACCGGTAGCCAGGAGCCCGTCGACGGGCAGATCCCAGCCTGCGGCCCAAGGCACGGTCGCGACCTTGACCTCGCCCACTTCGGCCAGGACGGGGTAGAGCGAGTAGGTCGGATCGGGGTAGGCGAAGACGTCGCCCGGGCCCAGGTATGTCCGTACGGCCATGGCCAGGATCTCGTCGCTGCCGTTGCCGGCCACGATCATGTCGGGCGAAACCCCGTGTACCCGCGCCGCGGTGCGGCGGAAGTCTTCGGCGCTGGGGCTCGGGTAGCGTCGCAGCCGTTCGGGATCGATGGTGCGGATGGCCTCGACCACGCGCGGGCTGGGGGGGAATGGGTTTTCGTTGGTGTTGAGCTTGACCACGCGCTCGCCCGGCCGCGGCTGCTCGCCAGGCGTGTAGCCGGACATCTTCTCGACGTTGGGTCGGGCCTTGGGCGCAATCGACACGAGGTTTCGTCCTTCCTGGTTGCCTTGCTGTCTTGGGTCTGTGCTATTCCTTGCCCAGCGTCTCGTTGCCCACCTTCCAACCAACCGGAGACAGATCACCGGTCTGCGCCGCCCGCAGCAGGCGCACCACCTCGTCCACCGAGCGGCCGATGCGCGTGATGTTGCAATCAGCGTGCACGATCTCGCCGTCAGGATCGATGATGTACGTGGCGCGCAGAGGGATACCCAGGTTTTCGTCCAGGCACTGGTAGTCGCGCGCGATCTTCTTGTTGAAGTCCGCGATGAGCGGATGGGTGATGGTGCCCAAGCTGCCCTTGATCCATTCCTTGTGCGAATATTTCGAGTCGGCCGAGCAGCCCAGCACGACCGCGCCTAGCTCTTTGAATTCCTTGTCGCGGCGAGAGAACTCGGTGATCTCAGTCGGGCAGATGAAGGTGAAGTCGGCGGGGTAGAAGAACAGCACGATCCACTGCCCGCGGTAGTCCGACAGTGAAATCTTGGTGAACTTCCCATCGCCGGTCACGGCGTTTTCAGTGAACTCGGGTGCTTTCTTTCCTACGAGATTCATCTTTGTCCTGTCCCTCGGTCGAGCCAGGCGCTCGGCAGACGTGAAGCTATCACGTCCGCCCGTGCGTGCCAGGACGAGGCTTGGGAACTATGGAAACCCCAATCCGCGACAAGCGAAGCGGCGGGGCAGACGGACTTGGGGAAACCGCCTCTCCAAGATCGAGTCGCGCACCCAAGCGGAGCGATCGGTGGTGGTCGTGGACGTGGTCCTGGGCGTCGTGGCTGTGGCCGACGGTGATCACACCGGCCACGGCCACGACCGCGGCCAAGACCACGACCTTCTGCAGCTACCGCGGGATCAGGGGGGGAAAGCGCGGGGCTCGCACCCGGGGGCGTTCGCGAATATAGTGAACGCTTCGTACGTCAAGCCTCACGGAGGTATCGAAGATGCGCAAACTCGTCATCGCCGCAGTGTTGACCTGGACCGTTCTCTTGCCTGCCATTTCCCAGGCCGGCTGGGTGGTGGAGGGGTCTTTGGGCAAGGGTGGCCAGGTCTCCAGTCCGCGGGCCTGGGAGCAGCTCAATCTGATGATCGCGCCTGGCTACATGCTGCCGATTCTGTCGCTCGTGCGGCTGCAGCTCGGCATCGTGACTGACTTCGCCGACAAGTCGGGCAGCAAGACCAATCTGGAGCTGCGGCCGATGATTTCCATCGTTCCCCCCATCCTGCCCATCTACGGCCGCGCGATTTTCGCCGTGACCAACCTGGCCGGACGCAGCGGGGTGAAGCGCGAGATCGCCTATGGCGCCGCCGGCGGCCTGCGCTTCGGCTTGGGTCCGATCGGTGTGTTCGGTGAGGTGGGTCTGTTGCCGCGCAGCCGTGACTTCGCGAGCGGGTCCGGGACTAGCAGCAAATTCGTCTGGATCATCGAAGGCCGCGCGGGCGCGTACCTCGAGTTCTAGCCAAGTCGATGAGCCTGTCATCCGGCCGCATCCCGCTGCTCTTGCTGGCGTTCTGCCAGGCCTGTCGCTGCGGGCCCACGGCGCCGAGTACGGCGCGGGATGCACCCAAGGCTGACGCCGAGGCCAGGCCCGACCCTGCGCTGCGCACGCCGGCGGACACGGCTCCGGGGGTCAGGATCTTTTTTGTCAGCGCCGGCCAGACCCAAACCTGTGGGCTGGTGACCGGCAACACAGTAATCTGCTGGGGCGGCAACAAGTTCGGGGAAAGCACGCCGCCGGCCGGGGCCTTCAATCAAGTCAGCGCGGGGAACGGGCAGACCTGTGGCCTGCGCAGCGACGGAGGCATTGCCTGCTGGGGGCGCAAGCTTGCCGGCGATCGGCGAGGCCCGCCCGAAGGCAGATTCATGCAGTTGGGCACGGGCCGGGGAAATCACGCCTGCGCCGTGGGGCTTGGCAACGAGGTCATGTGCTGGGGGGACAATTCGAGCGGCGCGTGCGAGGCCCCGGCCGGCCGCTTCCTGCAAGTAAGCGTGGGCGGAGGGCATACTTGCGGCCTGCGCCTGGACGGCGCGGTGATCTGTTGGGGGCGGAACGACAAGGGCCAGAGCGCGCCGCCCCAGGGACGCCACCTTATGCTCAGCGCAGGAAAGCAGCACAGCTGCGCCATCCGCCATGACGGTTCTGTCGCCTGTTGGGGGGCAAACGACGACGGGCAGGCAAGCCCGCCGGCGGGCCAGTTCATGTTTCTTAGCGCCGGTGACCGGCACACTTGCGGCGTAAGGAGAATTGGGGCTGCGGTTTGCTGGGGCTGGAAGGCGGCGCAAGAGCTCAAGGCGCCCGCGGGTGAGTTCATCATGCTCAGCTCGGGCGCGGCCCATACTTGTGGCATGCGCACGGATGGCTCTGTCGCATGTTGGGGAAATGACAGCTTTGGGGACACCACCCTGCCTGGCGGTCGCTACCTGCAGTTGAGCGCGAGTAACTACGTCTGCGGCGTGCGCGAAGACAAGTCCTTGCGCTGCTGGGGGGAAAACGACCGCGGCCAGGCCGCCCCTCCTGCCGGGACGTTTGCCGAGGTCAGTACCGGCGATCGCCACGCCTGTGCGCTTGATAGCCAGGGCATCGTTTCCTGCTGGGGCGACAACGAGCACGGCCAGAGCAAGTCGCCCCAAGGAGTGTTCACCGCCGTCACCGCGGGCGGTGAACATTCCTGCGGCCTCAGGGCCGATGGGTCGGTCGTTTGCTGGGGCGGGGACAGCCAGGGCGAAAGCCAACCCCTGGCCGAGATCTTCGCGCAGATAAGCGCAGGCAAAGCGCACACCTGCGGGGTCACAACCAGCGGCCGCGTGGCGTGTTGGGGCGACCGACGTCTCGGTCAGGCGCGGTCGCCGAGCGGGAAGTTCATTGCGGTCAGCGCGGGCGGGACATTCACGTGCGGGATTCGAGCCGGCGGCGCTGCGATTTGTTGGGGCGGTGATCGATCCGGCCAAGCCAGGGCAGTGCCTGGGCGGTTTAGTTTGCTCAGCGCAGGCGAGACCCACGCCTGTGGCATCAAGCTCGACGGATCCCTGGCCTGCTGGGGGGTGGGCTTGGCGGCAGGGCAGGGCGCCGATCTCGGTGCAGTTCCCCCGGGAAAGTTCAAGCAGGTCAGCACTGGCGCCAACTTCGCTTGCGCCATCACGCAGTCGGGCCAGCAGAAGTGCTGGGGCGTGCTCGCGCGCCAGTCTCTGTGATGGGAACCCTCAAAGGGTTCGCTTTGCCCTTCGGCCCCCCACCCGCCACCGCCTCCCCGCTCGCTTCGCTCGGCCTCGCCAAACCCTTGTATCTTACGGGGGACTGGCTCGCTCTCGCTCGCAGTCCCCCGGTCCCCCCTCGCTTCGCCCAGCAAAGCTGGGCTACGCTCGCCCCAAGAAGCGAAGCAGCAGGACACAAATAACCGACACGACAGTCCGCCAACCCGATGATGGTGCGCGGCGAGCAAAGCTCGCCGGCTCTCCACGCGACTCTGCGTAATGCGTCGGCGGGCGCGGCATCCAATGCCAGCACGCCAATGCACGAAGGGAGTAAGATGCTGGGCATCATGCGCCAAACCGTCGTGACTCTCGGTCTAGCGTTTGGGGTGCTGGCGGCCTTGGGGACAGACGCCCGTGCCCAAGCCTCGGGTTCCGTCGCCTTGCAGCTCAACACCGCCGATCCGCAGACGCAGGCATTCATCCAGGCCACCGGGATGAGCGCCACAGATCTCCAGAATTTCCTGACCGGCAAGCTTAATGACTTGTTTCAGACGACGAACACGGCAGGGTTTCTCAGAAGCTTTGGCGACGCGCAAAACTTCACCAGCAAGGGCATGGGTGTGGACTACGCCTCTGAGGCGACCTACTTCGAGGTCGGCGGCTCGGCCAGCTTCGCCTTGGGCATGGACAGAACCTATCAGCCAAGCAGTACCCAGGGCTTCCCCATACAAGGCGTGGGCCTCAATGCCTCGCTCATGGGAGGGCTCAGCCTCGGCTTCCTCGGAATCCCGGTCATGGTGTTCGGCAACTGGATGAAGGTGCCCACCCAAGACTACGGCGACATGAGCGGCAGCCTCGACAACTGGGGTGTCCATGCCCAGGTCCGGCTGCTTGGCCCATCCCGGAGCATGTCGCTGCGCAAGATGCTGGTGCGCTGGGGCGGGATTGCTGTCACCACCGGAGTTGACTACTCACACATGACACTCGGGCTGAAACACGATGTTACGTCGAACTTCAACATCCCCAATACCACTGGCTTGAATGTCAACGTAGCCGGAGCCGCTAGCGGCGACGCCCGTTTCAATATTGGCATGACGACCAAGAGCGTTCCCCTGGAGGTCACCACCAGCGTGCGCCTGCTGACCATGTTCACCGCGTACGGCGGTCTGGGCTTCGACTGGCAAGTGGGCGGCGGAAGCACGATGGATGTGAACGTCAACGCAGCGATGGTCGGTCATGCCACGGGGATGCCCGACGCGAACCTGGGCACGGCGCAGGTCACAGCTTCGGCCCACGCCAGCCCCAGCGCGGCGAAGATCCGCGGCATCCTGGGCGCACAGGTCAACCTGCTCATGGTCCGCATTTTCACCCAGCTCAACATCGCCAACACCAACCCCACCATGGCCAGCCTCGCGGTGGGCGCGCGCGTGGCGTACTAACCAGTTACTAACGCTCTAGGCCCGAGCGGGTACCGGTGTGATCTTGAAGACCGACGCGTGGTCTCGATCGACGGGATGCGCAATCCGGATCGTGAGCCGCCGTCCTTCCTGGGCGATCACGATGGCCGCCTGCTCGTCGCCGAGCAGGACCACGCGACTGTCTTGTTCGGCCGAGAGATCGTCGATCGTCAGGTCAAGCCCGGAAGGGGGATCCAACAGGATGAGATAGAGAGCTTGGTCGGTGGCCGTGAAGCGGACCCGTCCTCCCTCCGTGGTTGTTGCCTGCGCGCGAACCCAGGGCCGCGTGCCGTAGATAGCTTCGCCGTTCACATCAAGCCAGTGCCTGACGCCCCGGAGAACCTGGGGGTCGGGTTCCGGCGGGGCTGCAAAGCGTCGCGGTCCGACGTGGAGAAGAAGATCACCATTCTGGCTGGCATGCTCGACCAATGCGTGGATGTGTGCGGTCACCGTCGGCACGGGGACTGTGGCATTCGGTTGCACTCTGGGGTCGGGCTCGCCGCCGTAGGGAAAAGCAGCTAGCGCCTGCCGCGCGCGCGCGACGGGGGCAAACGCGCGCCATCGCCACATCACCGCGCGGTAGACATGCGCAAGCAACACCGCCAGGAGGGCCAGTGAGAGCGCGTCAGTCCTGAAGCGGTAGCGATGGACTTCCCAGGTGAACAGAATCAAGGGCACGTTGAACCCGAGTATGGTTGCTGCCAAATAGCCGCAGCCAGCGGTGAACGGTTTGGCACTCTTCTTGTGCCGACCACACAGCACGATGAGCAGGGCGTAGCCCAGCGGCAGCAGTAACACGATGGGAAGCACGCGCTGGGATGATGAGGGACCGAACACGGCGAACGGGAACGCACGGGCGATGCGTTCCAGCTTCGCATAGCGGGGAATGCCCCAAGACTCGTTGCTGGGCAGGCTGAGCCAGGAGGCGAGCTTGCGTGCGATGGGCGCAACATACTCGGGGTAATTCCGCACCACGAACAGTGCGTCGCCTACCAGGCGGCCGGAGATGTCGAGATACAGCTTGCTGTGAAGGTTTACTGCGCCGCTGGATTTGGTTTCCGTGTCCAGCACGGGAATACCCGTGGGACGACGGCTGGCGGCGGGCTTCGGCCCTTGGTATTGCTCGAACGGCCCGACCACCGAGAAGTCCGAGATGTGGCCCTGGCCCGCCAATTGCCTTCGCAGCGGCAGGGGGATCCGGTTGACGGAGATGAGCGCCAGATTGCCGGCCACAAAATAGGTGTCGACGCTGAAGTGGCCGAAGACGATCAGGTTCTTGAGATGAACACCCAGTACCAGTGCCACCGGGAGAGCGCTGGCGATCACGATCTTCTTCCACTTTTCGCGACGGAGAAGACAGAGCGCAATGACGATGGCCAGGACCCAGAGGTAGTGAAACCCGGCAACCGCCAGGGCCAGTGTCGCGGCCAAGGCGACGGTGGCGAAGGCGGCGGCAAGCCGGCCCGTGGCCACGTGCCAGGAAAAGAAGAGGGCTGTGCCACAGAGGAGGGCCGCCGCGCCGAAGTCGTAGAACAGCCAGTGCTCGTAGGAGAGGTAGGGTGGGGACAGGATGAAAGCCGCGGCCAAGAGGAAAGCCAGCGTCTTCGGCACGGTTAGCCGCCGCATCAGCTCGAACAGCGCAACCGAAAACCCGAGGCTGATCAGGTACTGGCAGGCGGCGAAAGCAGCCGAATAGTTCTTCGGGAACAGCTTGAGCCCAAGACCGAGATAGAGGTTGTAGAGCGGGGGCTGGGAATGCAGATAGAAGATCGTTCTCAGCAGATCCTCACGGAGCAGCTTCGGGTCCGCGTATTGCCAGTAGAAGGTGAGAGGATCCATGCTCAACTTCCCCGTGGTCGAAGCCAGGAGGGCGCGCGAGACGATGAAGAGAGCGACCAGGCCGAGAAGTTGCCAATGCTCGCGGAAGCGACGGCCCATCAAAAGACTTTCACTTCCGCTAGGTGCAGGGCGGTCAAGCGCAGAGCCCGGAGCCGCACATAGCGGGCGATCGTCGGGTGGAAAGTGGGCGCCCAGATGGTGAAGAGAAGATCCTGCTGCGCCACGCGCTGCCATTCGGCCTGGTCGACGCTCAGCTCAGCAGCGAGGGGGACCGCTCGTTCGAGGCAGCAGTCCAGGCGGTTCTTGACCCAAAGGCCTTGCACCGACACCGGACTGCCGAGATCGATCTCGAACCACGGATTCATCTCGTCCGCGGTATGGAAGAGGAGGTCGGCGGGAAACACCGCGGGCAGAACGCTACTGGTTCTCCAGGGTTTTCCGCGCGCGAGATCAATCGGACCAAGAAGAAGACGGCCGAGCGCCGCAATGGCGGCGATGGCTGCAAGAGCCGCCACAGCGGCGAAGAGGATGCGGCGCCAACGGCGAGCCAAGGCGCGCTGCAGCCTGTGCGTGGGGGTCTGCTCAAGCAACGCGTGCGCCAGTTCTTGCGCCAGGTGCACGAGGGCGATTTGTTCGCCAAGGGGGGCTCCCGGCCTCACATCGGTGACCAGCCCGGCGCGTAGACCATCAAAGTTCGCGGGTCCTCCCACCGCCCGCTCCATCATCCGTTGCGGAGCGACGTCGAGGGCGGCCGCCAGGGTTCGATGGGCCGGGGCATCCTGTAGCAGCAGCGAGCTGATCGCCTCCCGGTAGAGCGCAAGAAGTGGCTCTGGCGGGGCATCGGTCGTCGACGTCAGCACCCAGTCGGCCACATCGACGAAGGCACGCGCCCGGGCCTCAGCGGCCCGACGCTCCGGCGGGGCGCGCGTCATCTCCTCGCGCACCCATGCGAGCGTGTCGCGCTGGGAAAGCCACTCCCGGATCTCTTCCCACGGAAGTCCTCCGGGGGGCGTCCGGAGGGATGCCTGCGCAGGTTGCTCGGCCTCTGTCCCAGAAGGCGGGTCTTGCGCCGGTGCGCCGTTGGGTGGAGGGAGAGCCGTCTCGCTTGTCATGGGACAGTCAGGAATGCTTCAAAGGGTTCGGAATCGTCGCATTGGGCCTAGACTAACCTGCTTGGTCGTCGAGGGGAACTAGAGGCCGTGAAGTTGGTTGCTAGCGCTTGACCTCGACGACGTTGAAACCACTCGACCGCAGGGTCTGCAACTTGTCTGGTGCCACGCGGTCGACGACCAGGATGTTTTCCACCCGGCTTTGCTTGAGAAGGGCGACGTAGTGGAACAGGTCCTCGTGGAATGCCCGATCGAGCTCGCCAGCCCAGACCAGCTCTTCCAGGGAATGGCGCGCCAAGCAGCCATTGGTCATGGGATAGCCGTGCAGGGTCTGCAGCACCGACTGCGCGCAGGGTTTCTCGACCAACGGCAGGTACGTGACGGGGGCCGGCTTGAGCTGGGCCAGCTCCTTGGCCGGAATATGGAAATGGCCGTGTGTGAGAACCGCCGGTGAGTAGGTTTCGAGGACAGTCCACCCCAGCAGGACGGCCCACCCCACCACGCTAGACGCCTTTGAAAGGCGTCGTTCCAACGTCCTCAAAATGCGGCTGAGCCCGGCGGCGCTGATGGGGACGAACAGGAACATGGCAACCGCGGCAAAGCGGACCGGACAGCGGTTCTGGTCGAAGGGGGGGACCTTCATGAGCCAGGTGTAGGGCAGGGGGACTGGAAGGTCCTGGTTGAAGACCTTGAGGTGCGGCCCAAGGCTCAGAATCAAGAACATCAATCCCGTGAATAGCAGGCCGGCCTGATAGCCGGTCCGCGGTCTGACAAGGCCGGCGATGAGACAGAGAAGAAATGGATAGCCCAGGAAGATCTCGAATCCGGAAAAGCCAGTCGTGACTTTCTGTTGCAACGGCAGGAGCAGGTCGCCGTAGAGCCAAGTCGTTTGGCGGGCGGGCAGGACGTACCCGGCCAAATTGGCTGAGAGCGAATAGTAGTCCGTTGCCCCGGGCATGAGCGTGTGGCATCTCGCGTACTCGAAGAGAAGCGGCGAGAGGACGCCGGCGAACACCAGCAGACTCACAACGAGGGTCCGGCGGCCGAGAGTTCGAAACAGAGCAACGATCTTCTGGCGCGTACTCTTGCCGATCAGCATGGCCAGGCCGAAGGTAGCGAAACCAAACAGGATGCTGACGAAGAACTCCGTGAAATAGGCTGCGCTGGCCAGGGCCAAGGCAGTGAGCACCGCCCGAGAGTGGCAGGGGGCTTGGCACAGGCGAATGACCAGCAAAGCGCAGAGTGGCATGAAGAAGCCGGCCAGGAGGTTCAGATGCGACGCGTGCAGGTAGTAGAAGTCGGAGAACGCGTATCCGATGGACGGGACCAGCGAGACGCAGACTCCAAAGCCAAGAGCGCGCAGGCTGAGATAGGAGAAGAGAAGCAGGAGGGTGTAGCTCAGCCAGACCAGAATGTTGAAGGCGTAGATGGGGTGGAGGGGACTATCTCCACTGAGCAGCCGAACCAGCAGGGTGACCGGAACGAAGCCAGACACGAGCGTATGCTTCGCAAGGTTTGCCCCGATGGGGTAGTAGAGTCTGTTGGTTTCGAAGGGGTTCTTTCCGTGCAGGACTGAGTCCGCGACGTGCCAGAGATTCCACACCATCTGGCCCGAGTCCCGCGGATCACCTTGCTCGAACGCGATCCCGTCGAAGGGAACCACCGTGTCTCGGATCATGGCCAGCGAAAAGACCGCGCAGGTAACGACCAGGGCTGCCAGCCTAACCGCCCGACTGGCTGTGACCGTAGCCAACCAGCCGCCCCGGGCCATCGTGGCATCTGACGCCGGGTGGCGCTGGGACGGTTCGGCCAGTTCGGGGATCGATGGGTTCACGCAGGGGCTCGACGGGAATTCGCATCACCATCCTACCCGCCAGCCGCTCGTGGATCCAGAAGGCGCGAGCGGACTAGAAAATCCGGCGCGCGACGACCGGTGGCCCTCGATCGCACAAGGCCTGTTCGCGAGTTGGTGGCGTCGTGCTACGCTGGCGTTCCCGTCCGGCTGGTCGCCGTGGGGCACGTCCGCTGGTGGACGTTGACGAGCAAGCTTTCTGAGGACCGAGCAACATGAAGATTTCTCTCACTGTCCAGTTCAACAAGACGACCTTCTGGCGGAACCTGGCTGTGGCTGCGCCCCTGGTGATCGGGATGGGCCTTCTGGGCGTGACCCTGCGCAAGCGCAGCCTGATGGAACCATTCTTCGTCCACGGCACCTACTTCATGCTTCTGACCATGGTGGCGTTTTGGGCGTCGACCTACATCGTCGCGCTCAAGGGCACGAGCAAAGACAGGCTGGTGGCGTGGCTGAAGGACAACTGGCGGGGCTTCATCCTGGCGGCTGCTGTGTCGCTGGTTGCCATCCTTGCAATTGAGCCAGCCCTGCGCGTGTTGGCCGACGAGACCAACCTGGTCGGCGTTTCCAAGAATCTGTTCTTCAACAAGACCGCCGACTTCGCGACCACAGGCAAGTGGTACTACCAGAACTACTGGAACCTGAACGTCACCATGGATCGGCGTCCGGCGCTCTTTCCCTTCATGGTCAGCCTGCTCCACGCGGTCAGGGGCTACAGCTATACCAACGCCTTCCACGCCAACGCCATCCTCATCCCCTTGTTCGTCTTCGTCGCCTATCGCCTGGCGAAGTCCCTGGGTGGCGAGGTCTTCGGTATCCTGGCAGGCGCCTTTGTGATGGCCCATCCCATCACCCTGGTGTCGGCCCGCTCGGGTGGATTCGATGTGATGGCGGGATTCTTCGCCTTGGTTTCCGTTAAGAGCTTCCTCGACTATGCCAGGGAACCGACGGCCAACCGTCTGGCCCTGCTGTGGCTGAACCTGTGCATGCTCGCTCATATCCGCTACGAAGGCGCTGCCTCCCTGGCTGCGTCGCTCGTGCTTCTGTTCGCTCTGCGCATGGTCAAGTGGGAGCACGTGAAGCCCTACCTGGTTGTGTATGCGTTCACGCCCCTGTTCTTTCTGCCCCGCGTTTGGCAAACGATCTTGAAGGCCGACGACAGTGAACAGCCGCTCAATGCGACCCTGTTTGGCTGGAAGCATCTGGGGGAGAACACCCGCACCTACTTCGGCCTCTTGCTGAACCCGTTCGATTTTCGCAAGCCCCACTCGCCCTTGCTGCTGGCACTGGGCCTTGTCGGCTGCGTCATCGTGGTGGGCTCGATGTGGAAGCTCGCCCACGAACGCGAGCGCAAGGTGGCCCAGGAACGCTTCGCCGTCTTCGCGACGGTCTGGGTGGGACTGATGGCAGCCATCTACTTTCCCTATTTTTGGGGCAAGCCATTGCACCCGGCATCGGCGCGGCTGTTCGTGCCGCTTGACACGTTTGTCTCGCTGATGGCCGCGTGGGTCGTGGCGTTGCTCTGCCGGCGCGCACCGCTCTGGCTGCCCTCGCTGGTGGCGGCTGCGGCCGTGTACTTGCACGTGGCTGTAGCCAGCGAAGGCCGCTTTATCAACGAGTTGACCCTAACCCGCCAGGCGGCTCAGACCTGGCGCTACTTCGAGCAGATTCACGACAAGAACATTATGGTGGTCACCGACCGCCCGGGACTCTTCACGGTCATGGACTACGGCGCGCAAGACTTGTCCGTGGCCAAACAAGGTCAGGATCTTATGTTCGAGCTGTCCCGCCATCTCTACCGGGACATGTACGTCATTCAGGAAATCGACTTGACGACCAAGAAGCCGCTGCCGGACTTCGAGATCTGGCCCGAATACAAGAAGAAAGTCGTTCTCGAATTCCAGAACGCGGAGAACTCGACTGTTCGGATTTCGCGTATGACGCATGAGCCGTCGACGGCGCCCGCGGGACAGCCCCCTGGTACCACGGCGGAGCCGAGCCCGCCCTAGGCGGGGGAGGGCGGGGCGGGGGAGGCGACAGTTCCCATGTGATGGGCCCTGAAAAGTTTGCGGGGTCCGCAACGGCGTTCCGGGTACAAGGTGGTCGGAAGGGGCACAGACGGCGATATCGGACTACCCGAAGAGCGGCATCCCGGCGCGAGATCACGAAGGTTTTCTTCGCTGACGGATCTGGCCGGCGGCTTGCTTGCTGCAAGTACCTGGGAGAATTCGTATGACCTCTGGCTCATCCCGTGCGTTTCGTCGCTGGTGCGCGGCGACGATCGTCCTGGTGCTGTCCTGGTCGCTTCCGGGATCGGGCCACGCGAGGGTCAGCCCGATGGAAATCGTGAAGTACCAGCTCCGCAAGCCGAACTTCCTTATCGTGGTCGAGAGCGCTGAGTCGATGCAAGGGATTCCGGGCGAGAATCCCGCGCGTTTCAACGAGGTCGGTGCGGACTGCCAGAATGGCGACCGCTCTTGCCGCTTGTACGGCCAGGCCGGGCGCTGCGAGTTCTCGGGCATGGGCGCCCAGGGGTACCAGTTCGACTATGTGTCGAACGGAACGGCCACCCGAACCGAGACACAGTCCCAAACCCTTGTCACCTCGACCGTGACGGTCACCCAGACTGCTACGGGTACGTTGACCGCCAATACCAGCGCGGTAATCACCAGCACCTCCTCGGGCGCGAGCGCGACCGCGATCGCGACCGGGACAGCGACCGCCATCACGTCGCAGAGCGCGACAGGGACGATGACCACAAGCCCGACTGGGACCGAGACCGCCACCCAAACCGGGACCCAGACGGTAACCAACAGCCAGACCAACACGCAGACCGGGACGCAGACGGTAACCAATAGCCAAACCAACACGCAGACCGGGACGCAGACGGTAACCAATAGCCAAACCAACACGCAGACCGGGACGCAGACGGTAACCAGCAGCCAGACCAACACGCAGACCGGGACGCAGCCCATAACCAGCAGCCAGACTAATACGCAGACGGCGACGCAGACGCAGACTGCGGGCCAGTCGGGCTCGCAAACAGCAACCCAAACGGTAACCACGAGCCAGACCAATACGCAGAGCGCGACGCAAACCCAGTCGGCGAGCCAGACCAACACGCAGAGTGCGACGCAAACCCAGTCGGCGAGCCAGACCAACACGCAGAGCGCGACGCAGACGCAGTCGGCGAGCCAGACCAACACGCAGACGGCGACGCAGACGCAGAGCAAGAGCCAGACCAACACGCAGAGCGCGACGC
>Ga0182010_10000771_pt1 | contig 18112 bp, 16 predicted proteins | sample 611E1MmetaG_FD_120488 | JGI IMG/M metagenome (GOLD analysis project Ga0182010, IMG submission 120488) | Permafrost microbial communities from Stordalen Mire, Sweden - 611E1M metaG | ecosystem: Environmental > Terrestrial > Soil > Wetlands > Permafrost | place: Sweden: Stordalen | collected...
ACCCCACCTCGCCGTGACGCCCTTGCGCTTCGCTATCCCTTCACCTCCACCAGGTTGGGAAGAGGACTCTCACCTCCAAGCTGCCAAGCATGCCCGGCACACGATCCTTCGCTCGCTGCGCTCACTCAGGATGACGGCAAGTTCGAGGGCCAGCGACCCTCACCCGCCGGTGCGATCGTCGAGGCCGACCGAGAACGTGCCGTCGGTGTCGCGCCGGGACAGGCAGCGGAACGCGACCAGCGTCGTCGTCCGCTCGACGCCCGGGAGGGCGGCGATCTCCCCGGTCACCAGCTCCTCGAGCCTCTCGTTCCGGGAGGTGCGTAGGACCGCGACCATGTCGTAGGCACCAGCCACTGAGTACAGCTCGTGGACGCCTTCGCGCTCCAGCAGCGCGTCCGCCACGACGTGGAGCTGGCCCGGCTTGACGTTGATGAGGATCACGGCCTCGAGCATGGCGCCCTCCCACCGAGAGAGTAGCAGTAGGCCGCGACACCGCAAAGCTTGGCAACGCTGCGGGTTCGTGGCACCATGCCCGCCAATGAAGCTGCCGGTCGTCGCGCCGAAGGGACGGTGGGGCGTCGCGTTCGACTACGCCCAGATCGTCGCGGGGTCGCTGCTGGTCGCGGCCGGCACGAACCTCTTCTTCGTGCCCAACAACGTTGTCTCGGGCGGCGTCACCGGCCTCTCGATCATCGCCCACCACCTGTTCAAGACTCCTGTCGGCATGGTGGTGCTGGTGCTCAACCTGCCGCTGCTGTGGCTCGGGTGGCGGTTCGCCGGAGGGATCCGCTTCTTCGTCCGCACGGTGGTGTCCGTGATGATCCTCTCGATAGCCATCGACCTCACGGCGCCGTTCCTGGTGCCTCCGACACACGACCGGCTCCTGGTGATCTGCTACGGCGGACTGATCGACGGCCTGGGCATGGGGCTCGTGTTTCGGGGGCGAGGGACGACCGGCGGCACCGACATCCTTGCCAGGCTCGCCCACCGCTACCTGGGGATCGGGATCGGGCAGGCGCTGCTCGCCATGAACGTCGCGATCTTCGCAGGTGCCGCGTTTCTGTTTGGCGCAGAAGCCGTGATGGTCGCCCTTGCCCTCGCGTTCGTCTCCGCCAGGGTGCTCGACGTCGTGCAGACGGGGTTCTCCGCGGCGCGCGCCGCGCTGATCATCAGCCGGAAGCCCGACGCGGTGCGCGAGGCGGTCCTCAAGCAGCTCGGGCGCGGCGTCACCGTTCTGCACGGGCAGGGCGGCTTTACCGGCGAGGAGCGGCCGGTGCTGTACGTCGTCGTCGCGCCCCACGAGGTCGGCCGGCTCAAGCGACTCGTGGCGCACGTCGATCGCGCCGCGTTCGTCGCGATCACTCCGGCGCAGGAGGTTCTGGGGGAGGGGTTCACGGCCCATGCCGGGGAGGAGGCGCTGTGAAAGGGACGTTCTGGCGTTGGACCCTGGCGGTGGTGATCACCCTCGGGTCGCTGGTGTGGCAGCGGGTGAGCGGCCCCACGTACCCGGCGCGCGGGACGGTGTCGATCGGCGGGCAGCGGATTGCGCTGACGCTCCAGCGCTCGCACGGCATCGGCTCGGACCAGCCGGTCACGGTCCGGGTTCCCGATGCGGGTGTCACTGCCGAGGTCATTTGGCGCCGATACCCGACCTCGGAGCCGTGGCAGATCACGGAGTTGCAGCGCGAGGGCCAGGAGTTGCGCGCATCGCTCCCGAATCAGCCCGCCGCCGGCAAGCTCGAGTATCAGGTGCGGCTGCGGCGGGGGGATGAGCAGGCGCTGTTCCCCTCGCGGCCGGCGGTCACCCGCTTCCGCGGCGACGTGCCGCCGTGGGTCTTGATCCCCCACATCACTGCGATGTTCCTGGGACTGCTCTTCGCTGCGCGGGCCGGGGTCGAGGCGCTCGCGCGGCGGGATTCGGCGAGGCGGTTCGCCTGGGCCGCTCTGGCGTCGTTCCTCGTCGGCGGGTTCATGCTCGGTCCGACCGTGCAGAAGTTCGCTTTCGGGGAGTGGTGGGCGGGCGTGCCGTACGGCTGGGACCTCACCGACAATAAGACGCTGCTCGCGGTGCTGGCCTGGATCGTGGCGGTGTGGGCGCTCCGCGGCGGTCGTCGGGCGCGGGGCGTCGTGCTCGCGACCGCGGTCCTGACCCTTGTCGTATTCGCGATCCCGCACTCCGCGTGGGGCTCGCAGATCGACTGGCAGAAGGTCAAGCAGGCCACCTCGACTGCCCTCCACAAGTAGGAATCTGCAGAGGGGCAGAGGAGCGGAGGAGCAAGCGGCCCTTCGCACGCTCGAAAGTCCGCAATTTTCCGGTAGGTCGTTCGCAGGTCCACAGGTTCAAACGTCCGAAAGTTCAGAGACCTGGGGCAAAGGTGAAAAGGGAAGGGTCAAAGGGAAGACAAAGGGCGGAAACCGTCGTGGCTTTGTATTCATGGTCTTCCGTTTGACGTTTTCCGTTTGACCTTTTACCTCTTCGTGCCAAACCTCCGCCCCTTCGGACGGTCGTTGCTCCTCTGCTCCTCAGCCCCTCTGCTCCCCTGCTTATCTCTTCGGGCCACTGACCACGTTTCTTCATTGCCGCGGGGTGCCCCCCTCGGCGGCGGCCTGGAGGCCGGTCGCGACCTCGGGAATGATCCCCCGCTGTCGGTAGATGGGGCGGATGAGGCGCCTCAGCACCGGCAGGCGCGCCGCGAACACCGCGGCGCCGAGAATGCAAACGCTGCCGCCGAGCATCACCGTGCGTGGCGCCCCGAACCGGTGTGCGAGGGAACCGGCCAGCAAGCTGCCGAACGGCGCCATCCCCATGAACGCCATCGTGTAGAAGCTCATCACCCGTCCGCGCCACCGGTCTTCAACGACGGTCTGCAGGATCGTATTGGATGCCGCCAGGTGCGTGAGCATCGTGAGCCCTGCCCCCACGAGCATGAGCAGCGAGAGGGGGAGCCAGCGCGAGAGCGAGAACCCGATCAAGGAAAGGCCGAACCCGGCGCACGCCGCTGGGATCCAGCGTCCGAGACCGAGCACGGTGTTGCGCGAAGCGAGGATGATCGCCCCGGTAAGGGCGCCTACGCCTGCGGCTCCCGACAGGAAGCCGAGCGTGCTGGCCCCGCCGTGGAGGATCTGAACGGCGAAGATCGGCATCAGCGTCGAGTAGGGCATGGCGGCCACGCTTGTCAGCGCGAGCAGGCCGAGGATGTCTCTCGTCGGGGCGAACCCGAAGGTGTAGTCGAACCCCTCGATCAGCTCGGGCCAGATGCGCCGGTCTTCACGGGGCTTCTCGCGCGGCGCGATCCTCATCGCGAGCAGAGCCGCGATCACGGCCAGGTAGCTGGCGGCGTTGATCATGAAGCAGATGCCCTCGCCCACCGCCGCGATGAGCAGCCCGGCTACCGCCGGTCCGACCAACCGTGCCCCGTTGACGAGTGACGAGTTGAGCGCGATCGCGTTCGGGAGGTCGTCCCGGTTCTCGATCATGTCGATCAGGAATGACTGTCTGATCGGCATGTCGAAGGCGTTCACGACGCTGATGAAGAGCGAGAGGGCGACGATGTGCCACACCGCGACGGCGTGCGAGAGGACCAAGATGCCGATTACGAGCGCCTGGAGCATCGCGAGCGACTGGGTGGCGATCAGCAGGCGGTGCTTGTTGAACCGGTCGGCCACGACGCCCCCGACCGGCGACAGGACGAACGACCCGATCTGGGAGCAGAAGCCGACGAGGCCCAGCAGGAACGCCGAGCGCGTCAGGGTGTAGACGAGCCAGGCGAGGGCGATCTGCTGGATCCACGTGCCGACGAGCGAGATCCCCTGGCCGCCCATGAAGAGCCGATAGTTGCGGGATCCGAGCGCCCGCAACAAGCCGTTTCTCGCAGCGCTTCCGTTGCCGGTCGGCGGTGACGAGGTCGGCGCGCTGCCTTCGCTTATCATCCGTTCCCTGCTGGCGGTAGTATCAGCCGGTCGGGACTACCTCGCCCGCAGCAGCAGGACAGGCACATTGACATCATGCTGTACGCGGGTGGCAGTCGTTCCGAGAAACAGGTCGCCGAGAAGGCGATGCCCATGGGTGCTCATGGCAACAAGGTCGCACCCCTGCTCCTTGACCCACCGCACGATCTCGGTTACCGGATCGCCATAGGCCAGCTTGACTTCGGTTTCGATACCTTCGGATGCGAACTCCGCGTGGATCTTCGCGAGGTACGCCGTGTCCTCCTCGACTTCGCGGCTGACCGCGTCCGGCCCGTACCATCGCGCTGCCCAGCCGTCGGCGACGTGCAGAAGGACGACGCGGCTTTCCATGAGCCTCGCGAGTGGCTTCATATGGTCGAGGATCGCCCGGTCTGTCGGGGTGGCGTCCAGGGTGATCAGAATCTTTTTGTACATGCTCGCCTCCGGAAAGTCAGCGCGAAGCCAGCCAAGTATCTACCCTCCCGTAATGACGTGCCACGCCGTCTTGATCGAGTCCGGCAGGCCATAGATGTCCAGGGCCGTGATGAGGAGAGCGCTTCCCCAGCCGGAGACCATGAGGAACCATCCGATCTTCCAGTTGCCCATGCGCTTGCGCGAGCTTGCAAACTGCAGGAGAGGAAACATCGCGAACGGAAGCTGGAGAGCCAGCACCACCTGGCTGAGGGTGAGCAGGTCGGTGACGCTGCTATCACCTCGGACACCGATGATGATCACCGCCGGCGCGATCGCGAGAGTCCTGGTGATGAGTCGCCTCACCCATGGCCTGACACGCCAGTGCATGAATCCTTCCATCACCACCTGGCCGGCCAGTGTGCCGGTGATGGTACTGCTTTGCCCGCTGGCCAGAAGCCCAACGGCGAACAGCGTGCTCGCGGCCGCTGTGCCCAGCAGCGGGGCGAGCGTGAGGTAGGCGATGCGGATCCAGTCGCTGTCGGGGCTGAACGTCACGACTCCGCCTCCCGGGACGAGCACGCTGGTCTTGCCGTAGAACACCGTCGCTGCCAGCACGACGATCGCGGCGTTCACCAGGAAGGCGACTGAAAGCGCGAGCGTCGAGTCAATCGTGTTGAACCGGATGGCCATCCGGATCGAGGGCTCGTCTCGCTGGAAACTCCGCGACTGGACCAAGGCCGAGTGAAGGTAGAGATTGTGAGGCATGACCGTCGCGCCGATCATTCCTATGGCGACGTAAAGCATGCCGGCCTGACGGAAGCTCGGCAGTAGGATGGCGTGCCCCATCTCGAGGAAGCTCGGCCTGGTCTGGGGCAGGACGAAAATCTCGGTGAAGTAGCACAAGCCGATTGTGGTGACGAGGATCAGGACCACCGCCTCGATGGTCCGCATGCCGAACTGTTGCAGCGCCAGGAGCAGCAAGACGTCGAGTCCGGTAATGAGAACTGCCCAGAGCAACGGGATGTGGAACATGAGGTTGAGGGCGACAGCGCTACCGAGGACCTCCGCAAGGTCGCAGGCGCCGATGGCGGTCTCGCTCAGGAGCCAGTTGGGCCAGCGGGTCCATGTCGGATACCAGTCGCGGCAGCACTGGGCGAGGTCCTTTCCGGTCGCGACGCCGAGCCGCGCGGAGATGACCTGGAGGAAGATCGCCATGAGACTCGCCACCGCAACCACCCAGAGTAGACCGTACTTGAACTGGGCCCCGCCCTGGAGGTCGGTGCCCCAATTTCCCGGGTCCATATAGCCCACACTCACGAGCAGTGCCGGGCCCACGAACGCCCGCCATTGCCGGGTGAACCCTGCCGAATGAGGTGGGACCGCGACCGTGCCGTGAAGCCCTTCGAGGGAGACCTGGCTGCCCTCGGACGGGAGGCGCTCTGGGTCGATCGGGCGTTTGCGCCTCATTGCGATCGCCTTTCCGCCGCCGATCCGTGCACCTCTCCGAGAGACGGCGTCGTCGCGCCCTGCTCACGATCCCGATGTGACATCTGGTCTCAAGTATAGCGGCAATGGAAGAGGCGGGCACATGGTGTCGCCCGGCGCGTGCGGGAGGGGCGGGCCGGAATCCCACGCCTTACAAGATCCGGTGGTGGGAATAGGTGGCCGCTGGAGTTCTTCGGGAGGAAAACCCACGCTAGAATCCTCCGCCCGAAGATGGGGTCGGAGTTTGCGGGAATCGCAGGTCGGAGGTCATCGTGGTTATTGGGGCGAGTCGAAGAGCGCGGTGCGTTGGGTGCGAGGCGAGTTCCGTTCTTGGCCGGTCAAAGGTGCGTGGGGCGGCGAGACGGGGACCACGTGGCGGGGTCGTCGTTCGGTTCGGGTTCGCGGTGGCTGTCGTTCTGGTTCTGGTGGGGCAGGCCGCCAGCGCCGACGAGGCGACGACGGGTTCCATCTGGGGCCGCGTGACGGATGTGGCCGCCGCGCCGCTGTCCGGTGCCAAGGTGACCATCATCTCGGTTGAGGGATCCCGGGTCTATCTGACGGAGGCCGACGGAAAGTTCTTCGCACCCTACCTGACACCCGGGGTCTACGCCGTTCGAGTGGAGCTTGCCGGGTTCGCGGCCGCCGAGCGGCACGATATCGAGGTCCGGCTAGGCCGGCGAGCGGAGCTGGCGTTCGCCCTCTCGGTCGGCGTCTTCAAGGATGCTCTCGAGGTAAAGGCCGCGCCGCCGTTGATCGACGTGTCCTCCGTAAACTCGAGCACGGGCATCAACTCGAGCTTCCTGGCGCAGATCCCCGTTGGGCGGCAGCTGAGCGACGTCATGTACCTCGCTCCCGGCGTCTCGAGTGGTGGGGGCACCGGAGTTGCGAACCCCTCGATCTCCGGGGCAAGCGGGCTCGAGAACCAGTACGTCATGGACGGAGTGATCGTCAACGAGGCAAGGTATGGGAGTCTGGGCGTCTACTCAAGCCAGTACGGCTCGCTCGGAACGGGCGTCACGTACGAACTCATCGACGAGATCCAGGTCAAGACTGCCGGCTCCGACGCGGAGTACGGGCAGTCCACCGGTGGTCTCGTCAACGTCATCACCAAGAGCGGCTCGAACGCGTGGCACGGAAGCGCGTTCGCCTACCTGCGCCCGGAGGGGCTCGAGGGCGACCGGGCCCGGCTCACTTTGACCAACGGCGCGGTCAACACGACCGGCACCGAGGGCCGGGACCTGGGCTTCACGCTGGGCGGCCCGCTGGTGAGGGATCGCGCGTTCTTCTTCGTCGCTCTCGACCCGCGGGACGAGCGAACGACGTATGTCGCCCCGCCCGGATTCCCGCTTCAAAGTCTCGGAGGGGTGGACCTGGAGCGGCGCAGCACGCCGTATGCGGCCAAGGCGACAATGGAGTGGGGTCCCGAGCATCGTGTTGACGTCTCGCTCTTCGGCGACCCCTCCACGAGCCCCAGGGGTCCGCAGATAACGTCGGCGATGATGAACAACACGACGGGCGCCTTTGACGCCCTCTCATTCGGTGGCGATCAACAGATTGTCCACTACCAGGGGCTCCTCGCGCCCGCCTGGCTGCTGGAGGCGTCCGCAGGCCGGTCGCACCAGACCTTCGAGGACACGCCTTCCCTCGACCAGTGGTCGATTACCGACCAGACGGTCACGCCCAACCAACTCTCCGGCGGCAAGGGGTCCTACGACTCGGGCAGCGAGGGAACGAGCCAGCAGTACGAGGCCAAGTCCACCCACCTCCTCGGGAGTCACGAACTCCGCTTCGGCGGCAGCTACGAGAGCACCGATATGGTGGAGAACCAGGCGTACACGGGTCCTCCGATCACCCTTCCGAACGGCCAGCAGACGACGTCCGGGGGGGTGATCACGATCTTACCCGACCCCAAGTACGGGAAGATCTACCGCGTGACCAAAGGACTGCTCTTCTCGGGGCAGCGCTCGAACGTTGGGAGCCTGGGTCTGTTCGTGCAGGACAAGGCGCAGGTAGGACCGCGGCTGACGATCTCCGCCGGCCTGCGCTACGAGCAGGAGCGCATGGCGGGGTCGGCGGAGTCGTTCACCTTCGGGGACAACTGGGCGCCGCGCCTGGGATTCGCCTACGACCCCACCGGGAAGGGGACGCTGAAGGTCTTCGGGAGCTTCGGCATCTTCTACGCCAATGTCCCCAGCGACCTCGCGCTCAGCTCGTTCTCGCCGTTCGGGCGCGTCAGCCGGGCCGACTACTTCGACGCGGCCCTGACCCAACCCGTTCCCGAGGGTGTCTCGGCAGCCGGCACGACGACCCACTTCCTCACCAAGGGAGCCAGTGCAGCCATCATCGATCCGACCGCGAAGCTGGGCTACATCCGGGAGGGCGCCGCCGGATTCGAGTTCCAGGCGGCTCCTCAGCTGAGCGTTGGAATGCGCTACGTCCACCGCGAGACGCCTCGCGTCCTCGAAGACGTCACGAACGCCGCCATGGTCCTCTATTTGGAACACCTGCCGGGGTTGTCGAACGCCCAGTACGTGATCACGAACCCGCGCGCGAACTACCCGGCGACCCTGAACGGCGTAGGGGCGTTCGAGGACCCGATCCACGACTACGACGCCGTCGAGCTGACGGCCGACAAGCGCTTTGCCAACGGGTGGGCGCTGCTCGCTTCGTACCGCTGGTCGAGGCTGTGGGGAACGTACGAGGGCTTCTACTACAACGGAATCAACCAGGCAAAGCCCGGGGAGACGAAGTTCGACGACTACCCGACCAACGACCCGACCTACACGCAGATCGGCGTGCCTCAGTACGGCTTCGCCGGCGACATCAGGTATCTCGGCCGGCTCGGCGCCGGGCCGCTCCCCAACGACCGACCGAACCAAATCAAGGTGTACGCGTCGTACGCCTCGCCGCTTGGCCTCGACCTCGGTGGCGGGTTCTCGGCGGCTTCCGGACAGCCGCTCACACCGATGACGACCGATCCGGTCTCCGGTTCCATTGGGTACATCCCTCTCGGGCCGCGCAGGAGCGGGATGATGACCGCGGACGGGTTCAAGACCAGGACGCCTTTCCTGTGGTCGCTCGACGTGCACGCCGACTACGCTCTCCAGGTCGCGCCGGGGAGGCTGGTCCTGCTGGCGGACGTGACCAACGTCTTCAACAAGCAGACCGTGACGTCCTACGACCAGCGGGCGCAACTGAGTTTTGGATTGACCAACCCGGATTTCGGAAAGCGCACGAGCACCCAGGACCCCCGCCAAGTCCGCCTCGGCGTTCGCCTCGAGATGTAGCGAGTTCGGCCTGGGGGCACCCAGAGCCGGCGCCCGAACCCTCTCGCGGCCCGGGCGTCTTATCATTGGCACGGGAGGTGCGCCATCCGTCTGCCAAGGCCCTTGGACGCCGTCGAGACCCGGGTGCTCGGCTGCTTGCTGGAGAAACAGCAGACCACCCCCGAGTACTACCCGCTTACCGTGAACGCGCTGGTCGCGGCGTGCAACCAGAAGAGCAACCGCGAGCCGGTCATGGAGCTCGTGGAAGACGATGTGCGCGGGGCGCTCGACCGCTTGCGCGCCGACGTCTTCGTTTGGCCGGTTGAGGGGGCGCGGGCGGAACGCTGGGAGCACAACCTCGACCGGAGTTGGGAGCTGGACCCGGCCGGCAAGGCGCTGATCGCCGTGCTTCTTCTCCGCGGACCGCAGACGCCGGGGGAGCTCCGCGGGCGCTGCGAGCGGATGCACCCCTTTGGGGGCCTGGCCGAGGTCGAGGCGGCCCTCAACCGACTGGCTGAGGGGGCGGAACCGCTCGTCGCGGAGTTGCCCCGCGAGTCGGGCCAGAAGGAGCGCCGATGGGCTCACCTGGCCTCAGGCCCGCCTCCCCAGTCCGCCGACCGCGCGGCGGCGCCGCCACATGCCGCTGTGCCCGGTCTCGCGGACCGGGTCGCCGCGCTCGAAGATCGGGTCGCGGAGCTGGTCGAGCAGCTTAACCGTCTGGTTGCAACGCTGCGCCACGAGGAGTAGCTCCGGACCCACCAGCCCGGCCCCGCGCTTTCTTGGCACTCCGTGCCCGGTTCTTTCTTGCCCCTCGGGCCTGCGGACTTCCGGCTTTGTTTGCCCTCCGAGCCCGCGGGGCAATAGAAGCCCGGCCCGAAGGGCCAAAGTAGGCAGAGTCCACCAGCCCGCCTCGGAGTGGCACAAGGAAGACAAGTCAAGCTCTTGAAAGGTAAGCAGTTCGGGGTGTCGGCTCGACTCGGGGCCCGCGGCCGCGGAGTTTGACCCGGTAGGGCACTGCTGCTATGCTGCACGGTCCCCGAAAGGGGAAGCGTGTGCTCAGGATCGATCTTGCCCATGCCGACACGGAGCCGCTGGAGTTCGACGAGCGGCCCGTCGTGCCACCCGCCGCCGGCGGGGTGGATGTCGTGTCGGCCGCGCCGGTGGAGATTTCGGGCCGGGTCGAGCAGGCGGGAAAGGGGTTCCTTCTCGAAGGCGAGGTCGGGGGCAGCGCGCGTCTCCGTTGCGTCCGCTGCCTGGGGGAGTTCGACTTCTCCTTCTCGGAGCGCCTGGACCTGCACCTGTTGCCGCTCGCGGCTGCGCCCGAGGACGACGAGACGCGCCTGGCCCGGGGCGACCTCGAGGTCCGGTTCTATACGGAGCCGCAGATTGACCTCGCCGAGCTTGCGGCCGAACAGTTCGGACTTGCTGTGCCGATGAAACCACTGTGCGCCGAGTCGTGTCGCGGGATGTGTCCGCGCTGCGGCGCGAATCTGAACCAGGGGGCGTGCTCCTGTCCCCCCGAAACCGATGATCGCCTGGCGGCCCTTCAGGATTGGCGGCCGAGCGAGTAGACGCGGGAGGTTTTTCCGATGCCCAACCCAAAGAGTCGCCACTCCAAGGCGCGCCGCGACAGACGTCGCGCGCATGATCACCTGGCGGAACCGGCGCAGTCGGTATGCCCGAACTGCTTCCAGCCGAAGCAGCCCCACCGCGTATGCCCGCACTGCGGGATGTACGAAGGGCGCCAGGTCCTGCACGTCGAGGAGATCGGCTGACCCAGGCACCGCCATGATCAAAGCGGTCTCGGGTGCTGTAGCCCTGGACGCAATGGGGGGGGACCACGCCCCGGCCGCCACGGTGCAGGGCGCGGTCGATGCGGTTCGGCAGTTCGGACTCCAGGTGCTTCTGGTCGGGCGTGAAGCCGCGCTTCGGCGCCAGCTCTCGCACGTCGGGGGGGTTCCGCACGGGCTGCACCTGGTCGATGCTCCCGACGTTGTGGCGATGGACGACGCACCGACCGCCCCGATCCGAGGGAAGCGCAACTCCTCGATGGCCGAGGCCGCGCGGCTGGTTCGCGACGGCAAGGCGTGCGCGTTCGTGACGGCGGGCAACAGCGGGGCGGCGATGGTGGCCGCCAAGCTGATCATCGGCACCATCGAGGGTGTTGAGCGGCCGGCCCTCGCGGCGCCGGTCCCCGGCATCGAGAGGCAGACACTGGTCCTCGACGTGGGCGCGAACGTGGACTGCAAGCCCCACCACCTGGAGCAGTTCGCGGTGATGGGGCACTTCTACTCGCAGGCCGTCTTCGGCGTCGCGTCGCCGCGAATCGGCCTGCTCTCGATCGGCGAGGAGGAAGGCAAGGGCGACCGCCTGACGGTCGAGGCCTACAGCCTGCTCTCGGGCGCCGGCCTCAACTTCATCGGAAACGTCGAGGGGCGCGACGTCTACACCGGCACCGTTGACGTGGTCGTCTGCGACGGGTTCGTGGGCAACGTGGTCCTCAAGGTCTCGGAGGGGCTCGGCGAGATGATCTACGGCCTGCTCCTCGCCAAGGGCGCCCTCGCGGCGCTCAGGCGCAAGTCCGACTATGCGGAGTACGGCGGCGCCCCGTTGCTGGGCGTGCGGGGCGCTTGCCTGGTGGGGCATGGGCGCTCCTCACCGAAGGCGATCAAGAACGCGATTCGATTCGCCCACAGCTACGCCACGCGCGGCGTCGTGAGCCACATCGAGCACAAGATCGGCGAGCTGCGCGCCCGGCAGGGAGCGGAGAGGGTCTAACTTGGACGACAACAAGACGGTCACGGCGCGCATCGCGGGTCTCGGCACGTTCCTCCCCGAACGGGTGCTCACCAACAAGGATTTCGAGAGGATGGTGGACACCTCCGACGAGTGGATCATGTCCCGCACCGGCATCCGGGAGCGGCACGTGGTGTCGGAAGGCGAGAGCGTCGCGACGATGGCTGTCGAGGCCGGCAAACGGGCGATGGCGGACGCGGGTGTCGCGCCCGAGGAAGTGGAACTGCTGGTTCTGGCCACCGCAACGGTGGAGCAGCCGATCCCGTCCACGGCGGCCATCATCCAGCCGGCCCTCGGCATCAAGAACGCGGTCTGCTTCGACATCGCTGCGGCGTGCTCGGGTTTCCTCTACGCGATCCACGTGGCGCGCCAGTTCATCATTACCGGAGAGGTCAAGACCGCGATGGTCATCGGCGCGGAGACCCTCTCCCGCTACACGGACTACACCGACCGGGCGACCTGCGTCCTGTTCGGCGACGGTGCCGGTGCGGCCATCCTCAAGGCGGCCCCGGGCGGGGAGGGGATCCTTCGCTCCGCCCTCCATACCGACGGAACCTACGCAGACTTCATCCAGATGCCCGGCGGCGGCAGCAAGTACCCGCCCAACGTCAAGGAACACATCGACGCCCGCCTTCCCTTCATCAAGATGCGCGGCAACGAGACGTTCAAGGTGGCCGTGCGCTCGATCACCGAGGTGTGCCAGGAAGTGCTCGCGGGCGCGGGTGTTACGATCGATCAGGTGGACCTCTTCATCCCCCATCAGGCGAACCTGCGCATCATCGCCGCCGTCGGCGACCGATTGGGGCTTCCGGCCGAGAAGGTGTACCTGAACCTGGAGCGCGTGGGCAACACGTCGTCGGCCTCGATCCCCCTGGCGATGCGCGAAGCGGTCGATCGCGGCGCCCTCAAGCGAGGAGACCTGGTGCTCCTGGCCGCCTTCGGCGGCGGCCTCACGTGGGCCGCCACGTTGCTGAAGTGGTGACAGGACCGATCGGTTGATCTCGCGGGCGCTGCGTACGCGCCCGCTGTCTCACTCAGGAGGGGCGATGGACCACTTTCTCACCGATACCCAGAAGGAAATCGTCGCGCTGACGAGGAAAATCGCCGAGGGCGAGATCCTGCCCGTGCGCGCCAAGCTCGACGCCGAGGAGATCTTCCCGCGCGACATCGTGAAGACGATGGGAGACGCGGGCCTCATGGGGGTGTTCGTGCCGGAGGAGCACGGCGGCCTCGGCGGCAACATGATGGACCTCTGCCTGGTCACCGAGGAGCTCTCGAAGGCTTGCCTGGGCGTCTCCACGACGTACGGCGCCATCGCCCTGGGCACGCTCCCCATTTTGATCTCCGCCGACGAGGCGATGAAGGCCCGTGTCCTCCCAAAGGTGGCGTGCGGTGAGTGGATCGCCGCGTTCTGCCTCACCGAGGCGGAGGCGGGGTCCGACGCGTTCTCGATGCGCACCCGTGCGGTCAAGGACGGCGACTCTTACGTCATCAACGGCACCAAGCAGTGGATCACGAACGGTGGCGAGGCCGACTTCTACACGGTGATCGCGATGACGGACCCGTCCCGCGGCGCCCGGGGCGCCTCCGCGTTCCTGGTGGAGAAGGACACCCCCGGACTGTCGTTCGGCAAGCGCGAGGACAAGCTCGGCATCCGCGCCTCGTCGACCCGCGAGGTGATCTTCGACAATCTCCGCGTCCCGGCGGCAAACCGGATCGGCCGCGAGGGCGTCGGTTTCCTGGTCACCATGCGGACGCTCGAGCGCGCCCGGGCGGCTGTGGGGGCCCAGGGCGTCGGGCTGGCGGCCGGCGCGTTCGAGGCGGCGATCGCGTACGCGAGCGAGCGCAAGCAGTTCGGCAAGCCGATCGCGGCGTTCCAGGCCGTCGGCCACATGCTGGCGGACATGGCGATGCGCGTCGAGACGGCGCGCGCGCTGCTCTACGCCGTGGCGCGCACCATCGACGGGGGCACCGAAGACTTCGCAATGGAGTCCTCCATGGCCAAGGTGGTCGGCTCCGACGTGGCAATGTCGGTGGCGCTCGACGCCGTGCAGGTGTTCGGCGGCTACGGCTACATGCGCGACTACCCGGTCGAGAAGATGCTGCGCGACGCCAAGATCCTGCAGATCTACGAGGGAACCAACCAGATCCAGCGCAACGAGATCGCCCAGGCGCTCATCAAGCGCGCGGCGAAGCGCGGCTGAGAGGACGGCAATGGGCACGATCGCGTTCGTCTTCCCCGGCCAGGGGAGCCAGTTCGCAGGGATGGGGAAGGACCTTGCGGAGCGCTACGCGGAGGCCCGGGACGTGTTCGAGCGCGCGGACGCGGCGCTCGGCGAGCCGCTCTCGCGCCTGTGCTTCGAAGGGCCCGAGGACCAGCTTAAGCTCACCGCCAACACCCAACCGGCGATCCTGACGGTGTCGCTCGCCGCATTCGCCGTGCTCCGGGCGCGTTCGGCGAAGTTCGACGGCGTAGCCGGGCACTCCCTCGGCGAGTACAGCGCGATCGGCGCGGCGGGCGGACTGCCGGTCGAGGACCTGGTTCGCACGGTGCGCCGCCGCGGCCAGCTCATGCAGGAGGCGGTGCCGGTGGGCATCGGCGCGATGTCGGCGGTGCTCGGGCCCGCGCGCGACGTGGTCGAGGGGTGCTGCCGCGAGGCGAGCGCGCCCGGCGAGCCGGTCGTGGCGGCGAACTTCAACGCCCCGGAGCAGACCGTCATCGCCGGGCACGCGGCCGCCGTGGCGCGGGCCGGGCAGCTCCTTGCGGAGCGCGGCGCCAAGCGCGTCGTGCCGCTCCCCGTCTCGGCGCCGTTCCACTCGCCGCTGATGGTGCCGGCGCGCGAGGGGCTCGCCCCGGTGCTCGCGGCGCTTCCCTTCGCGGTGCTGGCTGTGCCCCTCTACAACAACGTGGACGCGCAGCCCGTGACCGGCGGCGGCGTGGTGCGCGACGGCCTCGTGCGCCAGGTAGACGCGCCCGTGCGCTGGGTGGAGCTCGTCGAGCGCATGGCCGCGGACGGCTTCAACACCTTCGTCGAGGTGGGACCTGGGAGCGTCCTGTCGGGCCTCATCCGCAGGATCGCGCGCTCTGCGGCGACGGTGCAGGTCGGCACGGCGGACCAGGTCGAGGCGTACCTGGGAAGGACAAGTTGACAGTTAACAGTTAACAGTTAACAGTTAACAGTTGACAGTTGCCGCAACGAACGGGAGCGGCGCGCGGTGGGAGGTGAAGAGTTCTCAGTTCTTGACTGTCGACTGTGAACTGTCAACTGTGAACTTCTCATCGCTGCAACGGAGGCGACGATGGCAGGAATGCTCGAGGGCAAGGTGGCAATGGTCACAGGGGCGGCGACCGGGATCGGCGCCGCGTGCGCGAAGGCGCTCGCTCGCGAAGGCGCGGTCGTCGCGTGCGCGTCGCTGCCGACCGACCCGACCCAGACGGTCGTTGATGAGATCCTGGCCGCGGGCGGCAAGGCGGTCGTCAAGCCGCTCAACGTGACCGACTCCGAGTGGTGTCAGAGGGTCGTGGACGAGGTCGCGGCGGAGCTCGGCGGGCTTCACATCCTGCTCAACAACGCCGGGATCACGGACGACGGTCTCTTCATGCGCATGAAGCCGGAATCGTGGCGCAAGGTGCTTTCGGTGAACCTGGACGGCGTGTTCAACGTCACGCAACCTGCCGTCAAGGTGATGGTCAAGCAACGCGAAGGGCGGATCATCAGCATCTCGTCGGTGATCGGGCTGATGGGCAACGCCGGGCAGGCGAACTACGCGGCCTCCAAGGCCGGGATCATCGGCCTCACCAAGTCGCTCGCGCGCGAGCTCGGCAGCCGCAACATCAACGTGAACGCGATCGCGCCGGGGTACATCCAGACCCCGATGACCGAGAAGCTCACCGAGGAGCAGCGCAAGGCGCTGATGGCCAACCTCTCTATCCCGCGTCTCGGCACCCCGGAGGACATCGCTGCGGTCGTGCTGTTTCTTGCGGGGCCGGCGGGGTCGTATGTCACCGGAGAGGTCGTCAACGTCTCCGGCGGCCTCTACATGTAGCGTCTGGCGGTCGGCGAGGGCGCCGCTTCCTGGCGCCGCCGGCGTCGGACCTCTGGCTGCGTTGCGCTCGCCGGTACGCATCCTCAGCGTACCCTCCGGGTACGCCTCCGGTGCGACCGGCTCGCGCGCCTTGCCATAGGCCCAACGGCGGCGGCGCGCTCCACGCGTGCTCCCTTCGCCCTGCCTTGCTCGAACCACGAGCCACGAACCAGCTCCTTCGGTGCCCGGCTCTTCTCGCGCCACGAGGCTACCCGCCGTTCGCAATGGGCCTGCGTGACTTGTTTCCCAACTCTTCACTCTCAACTCTTCACTCTGAACTGTCTCTTGCTCCTCTGCGTCTTCTTTCCCCTGTGCCCTCCGCCCAGCGCCCCGCACCTGGTCGTTTGCTAGACTCGCGGCGAGGGGAGGGGGAATGGCCCTCGATGCCGCGTGCGTTCCCGCCGCGACCGACATCCACCAGCGCTTCTCCGGCATCTCGCACCTGGTCGGCAACACACCGCTGCTCGCCGTGGAGTTCACGGTCGGCGGCGAGGAGCGTGTGATCTATGCGAAGGCCGAAAACCTGAACCTCACGGGCAGCATCAAGGACCGGATGGCGCTCCACATCCTCCGCCGCGCGTACGAACGGGGCGTGCTCGCGCCGGGCGCTCCGATCATCGAGGCGACCAGCGGCAACACCGGGATCGCCTTCGCCGCCATTGGCCGCGCCATCGGTCACCCGGTCACGATCTTCATGCCCGACTGGATGAGCCAGGAGCGGATCGCGCTCATCAAAAGTCTCGGGGCCGAGATCGTGCTGGTCAGCAAGGAGCAGGGCGGCTTCCTCGGCAGCATCCGGCTCGCCGACGAGATGGCGGAGCGGCTGCCGGGCGCCTTCCTGCCGCGCCAGTTCTCGAACGAGGACAACGTCGAGGCGCACGCGGCCGCAACGGGCCCCGAGATCTGGTGGCAGATGCAGTTCCACTTCCTGGAGCCCGACGCCTTCATAGCCGGCGTGGGCACGGGCGGCACGATCATGGGCGCGGGCAGGTTCCTGCGCGAGAGGCGCCCGGCGGTCAGGCTGCACCCGATCGAGCCCGCCAACTCGCCGACGCTGTCCACCGGGTGCAAGGTCGGAAGGCACCGGATCCAGGGGATCTCCGACGAGTTCATTCCGCAGATCGTCGATCTCGGCGCGCTCGACCGGGTCGTCGGCGTGGACGACGGCGACGCCATCGTGATGGCTCAGAAGCTCGCGGCGGAGCTCGGCCTCGGAGTCGGCATCTCCTCGGGCGCCAACTTCATCGGCGCCCTCAAGGTGCAGAACGAACTCGGGCCGAAGGCGGTCGTCGTTACCGTGTTCCCCGATGACAACAAGAAGTACCTGAGCACCGCCCTGCTCGGGAACGAGCCGGTTCGCGACGACTTCCTGTCGACTCGAGTCGTCCTCAGGCGCTACAAGGCGTTCAAGCGGGTCTGCAACACCTGCTGCGACCCGGCCGAGTGCGCCGAGACGCCTCCTCCGGGGTTCGTCGCGGATTGGGAGCCGTTGCCGTCCTGCCCGCGCCCGCGCCGGTCCTGAGACGACCGCTCGGACTCTGATCCGGCGCGACCGGAAAGGGCTCCTCCGGCGGGCGCGCGCATCCGAGCGGGGATATACTCAGATCAAAGAATGCCCGGAAGAGTGAAAGCGGGTACCCGCCTTGGTCCGTACGAGATCGTCGCGCCGCTCGGCGCAGGCGGGATGGGTGAGGTGTGGCGGGCGCGCGACACGCGCCTCGGCCGTGACGTGGCGATCAAGGTGCTGCCGGTGGAGTTCGCGGACGACCCTGAGCGGCTGAGGCGCTTCGAGCGCGAGGCGAAGGCGACGGCGGCGCTCTCGCACCCCAACATCCTGGAGGTCCACGATGTCGGCACGTTCGAGGGGGTGCCGTACCTGGTCGAGGAGCTGCTCGAGGGGGAGTCGCTCAAGGAGAGGATCGAGCGCAGCGCGCTCCCGGCCAGCGAAGCTATCGGTGTTGCGGTGCAGATCGCGCGGGGCCTAGCGGCTGCGCACGAGAAGGGGATCGTGCACAGGGACCTGAAGCCGGCCAACGTCTTCCTGACCAAGCATGGCGCGGTCAAGATCCTAGACTTCGGGTTGGCAAAATTGGTCGAGAGCGTGGCGGCGGGGGGCG
>Ga0182010_10000773_pt1 | contig 18091 bp, 12 predicted proteins | sample 611E1MmetaG_FD_120488 | JGI IMG/M metagenome (GOLD analysis project Ga0182010, IMG submission 120488) | Permafrost microbial communities from Stordalen Mire, Sweden - 611E1M metaG | ecosystem: Environmental > Terrestrial > Soil > Wetlands > Permafrost | place: Sweden: Stordalen | collected...
CCCAGCGCGCTCCCCAGTCGACCAGCGCCGCACCCTCGGGCAGATCAAGGTCGACCACCGCATCGTGTGTCGGGCCCCGCTCGTCGCCGACGAGCACCTCACGTTCCACCTCGACGAGCGCCACGGGCCCAACCATGCGAATCGAAACACGATGGGCCAGCTCGGGCGCAGGCGAGGGGGCGCGCTGGGTGAAAACTGTCGCGAAGGCGAGCAACATGGCGCAGAAGGGCGCGAGCATCCCGACGACCAGTCTACCGATCCGGACCGCGCCTGGCCATCCCGACCAAGCAAGCTTTTGCCTGCGGGCCGCCCACCTGCCACTATACGGGCTCGATGCCTTCTCTCCGAGCACCCATCGTGGAAGTGTCGCCGTCAGAGCCCGCCGAGGCGGCTCTGCAGCAGACGATCGGCGTACTGTTGGCAGGAGGCGTAATTGCCTTTCCCACCGACACCCTGTACGGCCTCGGCTGTGCCTTTGGCCAGAAACTGGCGATCGAACGGATTCAACAAATGCGCGGTCTCAATCTCGCAACCCGGCCGCTGACCTTCGTGTTGCCTGACGTGGGCGAGCTTCCGCGATTCACCCGCATGGGCGAGTCAGCCTATCGTCTCGTCAACCGCATCTTCCCCGGACCCTACTGCGCCGAACTGCTGGCCCACCCGAGCGTACCCTCCCCCTTTGTGCAGGGTGACCGGCGCACCATTGGGGTCCGCATCCCGCAGAGCGCCCTCTGCGAAAAGCTGAGCTGGCGGCTGGGCCGGCCCCTCCTGACGGCCACGGCCAAGTCGCGCGCCGGCCATGTCCTGACCACCGCCGCCGAGATCCGGCAGGAATACGGCACGCAGCTCGACCTCATCCTGGACGGGGGAACTCTGAACGGCCCGCCGTCCACGGTGGTGAGCCTGGTGGACGACTGGGTGACGGTGTTGCGCGAGGGGTTGGGCCCGGCGAATCGCCTGGTGGGATAGTTGTTCTGTCAGCCTTGCTGCGGCGGAGCGGGCCAAGTAAGGCGAATCGCCCGCAAGGTCAGGGCGTGATTGGCCGCGCCACTGTGATCACCGTGGTCCAGCAATACCGTCCTAACAGGGGCACACGGGACAGGATCCGCTCGTCGAGACGTCTGAGGTGGGTGAACCAGAATGCGATCCTCGGGGCCTCGGTGTAGATTCTCTTCCAGTAGCGTTCGCGGTTGGGATCGACTCGGTCCCACAGATAGAACTTCAAGAAGACGGCCAGGGCGGTGAACCAAAACTCCCGGTGCGTCACCTCGCCGAAGTGGCTCTTGAACCGGTCCACGTCCGCGAAGGACAGCGGCTGTTCGTCGGCGGTGCGCACCTCCTTGGCCACCCGCCGGTAGACATTGATGAGAGGATTGTACGGCAGGGGTTCGATGAAGCAGCCCACGCCGCTCGGGCGAGTGATCCGCGCCAGCTCGGGAATGGCCACGGCGAGAGGCACGTGGTGGAGTACGCCGTTGCCGTACACTCGGTCAAACTCGGAAGTCTCGGCCGGAATGCGATCCCCCTCCACGCGCCGCGTTTCGATGGCTACTCCGTGGTGGTGCGCCAGCCGCTGTGCCACGTCCAACATACCCTGCGACACGTCGACGGCCACCACCTGCGCTCCACGCTTGGCCAGAAAAACTCCCCCCTCGGCTGCGCCGCTGCCGTAGTCGAGCACCCGCAGACCCCGTACATCTCCAAAGACGTCGAGGACGTGCTGATTCTCCAGGGCGGTAACCGCGGTGAAGGTCTCATCCACAAGCAGCGCATCCACGTCCACATCGCCCGCCCACTTGTCGTGGAAGTCGGCCTCGCGTTGCCTGCGCGTATCTCTGAGCGTTTCGCCAGCCACCTGGAAATCTATACGCGAGTTGCCTTTTCGTCGCAACCAGGGCTCCACCGGCCGCCGGCAGGAAAGACCGGTCACAATCGGGACGGATCGGCTCGGCGCCGGCCGCGACCGCCCGTTCGCCGGCCTCGGTACACAGATCTTGACACCGGTGGAAACCAAGACTTTCTTTGACTCATCTAACGCAGCGTTCGCGGTATATAAACGAAGCCGCATGTCAGAAGCGCGTCCTACCCTGTCGATCGTCATCCCCGTCTTCGACGAGGAAGGGACGATTCCCGAACTCGATCGCTGCCTGCGCAAATTCTTGGACAACCTGGGCGAATCCTGGGAAGTCATTTTCGTCGATGACGGCTCGCGAGATGCCTCGGCCAGATTGCTCCAGGAACTGGTGGAGAAGGAACCGCGCTACAAATTGATAGCGTTGTCGCGCAACTTCGGCCACCAGATCGCGATCACTGCCGGTACCGACCGGGCCGAGGGAGAATCGGTCGTGGTGATGGATGCGGATCTTCAGGATCCGCCCGAGGTGGTGCGCGACATGATCGCTCGCTGGCGCGAAGGCTATGACGTCGTCTATGCGGTTCGCCAACGCCGCCTGGGTGAGACGTGGTTCAAGCGCACCAGCGCTTCGATCTTCTATCGCGTGTTCCGCGCCATGCTGGGCTTCGATGTGACCCTCGATGCGGGCGACTTTCGCCTGATGAGCCGGCAGGTCATTCTGACCTTGCGGTCGTTGCGCGAACGGCACCGTTTCATCCGCGGTTTAGTAGGATGGGTGGGGTTCAGACAGTCGTCGGTACATTACGAACGGCACCAGCGCTTCGCCGGCACCACCAAGTACCCGCTCAGCAAGATGCTGCGGTTTGCGTTTGACGGCATCACATCGTTCTCGACTCTGCCCCTGCGCGTGGCGACTTGGCTGGGGGCCATCGCAGCCTTGTTGGCCATGGGGCTTGGTGCCTGGGCCTTCTACGTCAAGATGCGCCGTGTGGGTGCCGTGCCAGGTTGGACGACGATCATGATTCTCGTCGCGCTGGGTTCCTCGGTTCAGTTGCTGGTGATCGGAATTCTGGGCGCCTATATCGGGCGCATCTACGAAGAAGTGCAGCGCCGGCCCCTCTACGCGGTAGCGAAGGTAGTCAATTTCTCGGTGAGGGACCAGGGGGACCCCGGGGCCCCAAGCGACCCAAGCGGAGATCTCCGGTCTCAGGCGCAGCCGCTTCCAGGTCTTCCCGCCCCAGCGGATCGGGAACGCCGGGGAAAGGCCCCGTGACCGCGACCGTCGGCGAGGAGGAAGGTGGAACCCCAAGAATCGTCCCAGGCTTCGAGATAGCCTTGAGTGGCGACGTGCCTCCGGAGACTTCTCGTCCTCTGTCAAACGGAGGGCAGCGACCTTGGCTTTCCGCCGTTCTCTCCGGAAGCGGGGGCCTGGCGCTGGTGGGCTTTTCGCTGGGTCTTTGTGTTTGGGAGCTTTGGTTTGCGGACGGTCTCTACGATTTTGTCGTGACGAATGGACCGTCGCGAGCGCGCGGGGTCAGTGCGGTTGTCTCTGCTCTTGCGGGCGCGGGGGTCGTGCTCCTCGTGTCTCTTGGGCTGCTCGCAGCGCGGCGTCTTGCCCGCGCGGAGGCCATCGAACGTCTCTCGCGTCGCCTCTCGCCGCTCGCACTGGCCGCGTTTCTTCCCCTCATGTTCCGTTGGCGGCTATGGCAGGGAGACCGCGATGTGATTTTTCTCCTGCTCGCGTTGCTGCTGGTGTTCGGCGTCCAGCGGTTGTTGCAGGTGGCATTCTCCACCGAGCCTGTGTTCGGCAGGCCCGGCTTTCTCGACAAGACGTTCAAGGACGGAAAGGAACTGTGGCAGTGGAGCGAGACGTTCCTTCCCTTCGCCGTCGTGTGCCTGGCAGCCGCCGGCTACGCGACCTTCTTTGCGTACCACACGGTGGTCCACCACCGGAACGTGCTCTCTACCAGCCTCGATCTCGGGCTGGAGGAAAACGTGATATGGCACGCGCTCCACAGCGGTTCGTTATTCAAAACGACACCCTACGGCGGTCCAACGGGAAACATGCTTGGCGAGCACGCCCCCTATCTGAACTACTTGATCGCTCCCATCTACGCACTTCACCAGAGCGCCGAGACCATCCTGGTTTTGCAGGCCGCGCTCATCGGCGGCGCCGCCATCCCACTCTACCTGGTTGCGCGCAAGTACCTCGGGCCCTGGCTGTCGTGTTTGGTTGCGGTCTGGTATCTCTTCTATCCGCCGGTGCACGGATCCAATCTCTATGATTTTCACTATCCGCCGCTGGCTCCGTTCTTCCTCTGGTTCACGCTCTTCTTCGTTCTCGCCCGCAGGAATGTTTGGGCGGCTGTCTTCACCGTCCTCACGCTCTCGGTTCGCGAGGACATCTCGTTCGGACTGATGATCGTCGGCATCTTCCTAACGCTCACCAACCGCAGGCCACGCGCCGGTCTGCTTCTCATAGTTACGGGAGCAGCCTACTTCGTGGCCATGAAGCTGATCATCATGCCTATCCAGCGCGGCGGCCAGGAAGCATTTCTCTATATGTTTACCGGGCTCCTGCCCGAAGGGGGCCAGGGATTTGGTGGGGTGCTCAAGACGGTGATCGCCAATCCCGCCTTCACCTTGGGAGTCGTGCTAGAGCGGGACAAGCTCATCTACCTACTTGAGATCTTTCTGCCGTTGGCCTTCTTTCCCCTGCGCCGGATGGTTGGGCTGCTGTGCTGTGTTCCGGGTTTTCTTTTCACCCTGCTCTCTACGGGCTATCGGCCGCTCTACCAGATTTCGTTCCAATACACGGCGCATTGGACCGCGTATCTGTTCATCGCCGTCATTGCCAATCTGTCGTGGTTGGGTCGCGAGGCTGTCCGTCACGGCCGCGAGGGGACGGGGCGGAAGCGCGCGTGGGTAGCGGCCATCTCGCTTGCCATGCTGGTCACCACCTACCAGCTCGGCGCGCTGATTCAGCACCATGCCGTGCGCGGCGGTTTCGGCATCTATCACTTCGGGACGGATTCCGAGGACTGGGAACGACGACAGAAACTGCACGCCCTGATCGCGATGGTTCCGCCCAAGGCGAAGATTGTTTCCTCCGAGAACATCGTGCCACAGATCTCAAACCGGCCCTACTCGTACACCTTGCGCATGGGCATTGCGGATGCCGACTACTTGCTCTTTAGCGTTCCGGCCGGCGGAGACGAGCGCGCGAAAGCGCTCGAAGTTCTTACGCCGGGAACCTTCGGCGTGGTTTCGGAGCGTGGCCAGTTCGTGCTGGCGAAACGGGGCTATCCCACGGATCTGAACCGGGGCGTTCTCGCTCGCGTGGGGCACTAGACGTGGTCGGCAACAACCAAGCCGAACCCCGATCGGTCCTGGCGTTGTCAGCGAGATCCTTCGGTCTGCTTGGTGTGGGCGGCGCATCGTCGGGGTTCGCCCTGGGACTTGCTGCCACGCCAGGTTCGGTGACGCGATATCTCGAGGCCAACCAACTTCCGATCCACGCGCGGCATGTCCTCCTCGCTGCTATGTTGGGATGCGCAGCCGTGGCTGTTCTGGCGGGTGCTGCGTACCTCGCGGCGAACGGCGTCCGGGCGGGGGCGGCCGGCCGGCTCTACCACGCCACCCGGCGACTGGCACCGCTCTACTTGGTCGGTTTTTTGGCGCTGTTGTTCCGCTGGGAGGCATGGCGGGGACACGACCTGCCATTTCTCGCGCTGGTTGCAGGCTTTGGACTGGCCGCGTGGACCGCGGCCATGTCCGCCATGCGGGCAGGGCCGTTTGCTTGGGAAGTAGGGGTGGCCTCCCGCCTGCGGGGCCTGCGCGAACGCATCGACGCTCATCTCCCGCACCTGTTCCCTTCACTGCCCTTTGCGTTGGTCCTGGCCGGCGCCATCGGGTACGCCTGCTATTTCGGCATCTACACCTATTGCTCCTACTACTCCCTCCGATCCGGCTACGACCTCGGCATCTACGACAGCCTGTTGTGGAACATGCTGCATGGTGGCTCGTTCTTCAAGACGCCGCCCTGGACTGGCCCGGGAAAAACCTACTTTGGCAACCACGCTGAGCTCTTCGCCTACGCCCTCTTGCCCATCTATGCGCTTCGCCAAAATGGCGGAACCCTCTTGCTTATCCAGGCCGCGTTTCTCGGATCAGCGGCGATTCCTCTCTACAAGCTGGCGCGCAAGCACACCGACCGGTGGCCCGCTTGCATCCTCGCCCTCTCCTATCTTCTCTATCCTGCCCTTCACGGCGAGAACCTGTTCGAATTTCATTTCCTGCCCCTAGCACCATTCCTGCTGTGGTGGACTTGGACCCTTCTCGAGTCGCGCCGTGATGGCTGGGCCGCGCTGTTTGTTTTCCTGACTCTGACGGTGCACGAAGACGTCTCTGCCTGGATCGCCGTTCTGGGTGTTTACTTTCTTCTGTCTGGGCGGCGCCCCAAGGCGGGGCTGCTCATTGCTGTCGTAGGCACGGCATGGTGGTACACACTCAAGTTTGTCGTGATGCCTCGCATCGGCGGTGGAGAGAGCCTCACGGACGTTTTCAAGGACTTGATTCCACCCGGTGGAAAGGGTTTCCGCAGCGTGGTGCTCACCGTGCTGGGAAATCCTGCGTTCACCATGTCCACCCTGGCCGAGACGTCCAAGCTTGTCTATCTGCTTCAAATCCTGTTGCCGCTTGCCTTCATCCCGTTCCGGCGGCCGATTGGGTTGCTCCTCGGCATTCCCGGCTTCTTCTTCACCGTGCTTTCGACCCACTACGGTCCTCGCGTCAGCATCAGTTTCCAGTACAGCGCCCCTTGGATCGCGTTTCTCTTTCCTGGCGTAGCGCTTGGGCTGGAATGGCTGAACACGCGCGGCGCCGCTGATGCTCAGCAGGCTGGCCCCGCGGTAAAGCCTCAGTGCGCCGCCCTGGTGGCGCTTCTTTGCCTTGCGGTGCCGGTCAGCTACCAATTCGGCGCGGTATTTCAGCAGCACAATTCCTGGGGTGGTCCCATCCAGTATGTTTTTGGAGTTGGCTCCCAAGGAAAAAGCCGCCACCAGGCTGCCGAGCGACTGGTTCACCTGCTGCCACCCCGCGCGAAGGTGTCGGGCTCGGCATTTACCACACCCTATATTTCGAATCGGCCCAACGCCTACAACATGACCATCGGCATCTTCGATGCTGAGTACATCTTCTTTCCCAGCGAGCCCGCTGATCTTATCGCTGACGAGCGCGGCACGGTCACGCGCCTGTTGCAGAGTGGCGAGTTCGGCGTGGTCGCCATCGAGCCTCCGTTTGCCATGGCCAAGCGAGGCCATGCTAGAGATCTCAACGCCAAGCTCGTCGCACGCTGGAACGGTGGCAACTGACGGCGTGTGAGTGGGAAGGGTTTGTTGGAGCTGCGCCCCGAACCCAGGTGTTCATGCAAACGGCACCTTCTTGTCGGTCAGGTCGTCGTATGATTGCACAGCATATCCGTCCCCACGGTTGACCTGACGACGACCATGAAACTCCCTCGATTTTCGCTGCGCGATTGGGCGCTGCTGCTTCTTCTCCTGGGCGCCACGTCGGCCATCTGTGTTTGGCAGCTCCGCCTCGCGGGAGATTTCCGCATCGACGACGCCTACATCACCTTCTCGTTTGCGAAGAATCTGGCCCACGGCCATGGTCCCGTCTTCTCCTTGGGCGAGCGCGTCGAGGGCTATTCCAACTTTCTCTGGATGGTGCTGCTGGCCGTTCCCTATCTTTGGGGCGCCGATGATGCCTCCGCCTTCGCGCGCGTCGTGGGCCTGGCGGCACTGCTCGCGCTGGCGTGGGTCAGCTACCGGCTAGCCCGCCGCCACGCCCGGCCTTTGCTCGCCGCGGCCGCTCCCCTGCTTTTGCTGCTCGGCACGGATCTCTTCCGGGCGATCCAGTCGGCGTTGGAAACCGTGCCCTATACCCTAGCCCTCACCACAGGCTTCTTCCTCTATCTGACGGAGGATCGACTCGCCACCGATCGCCGACGCACCTCTCTCTATCCCTTCCTGGCAGCGGCTCTGATACGCATCGACGGCATGATTCCGTTGGCAGGCATACTCGCCTTCGAGCTGCTCGCGGCATGGACCGGACGTCGTTTCTCTTGGCGGGCCTTCCTCCGCTGGGCAACGATTCCTGTCGCTGCCTACGTCATCTACTTCGTGTGGCGCTGGTGGTACTACGGCATGCCGCTGCCCGCGACCTACTATGCCAAGCAACTGGTCAACCTCGTTCCGCGTCGTGGTCTGGGCTACGCTCAGGCGATCCTGCAAGACTGGGGGCTTTGGGCTCTCGCCCCCTTTGTCTCGTTGGCGCTGTGTCGATGGCGCCGCCCTGACGGCGTTCTCCTGCTCTCCTTCCTGGCAGGCTATGTCTTCTACATTATCCAGATGGGGGGGGACTGGATGCCTTTCCAGCGATTCTGGATCCCTGCTCTGCCCCTTGTCCTGATCCTGTTCTCGTGGGGGTTGGAAGATGTCTGGAGGCTAGGCGAGCGTTGGCCTATCTATGCGCGCGCTCATATCGCCGTGGCCATCCTGGGATCGCTGCTCTTCTGCGGCACGCGCTTGTCCGCCGCCAGCATTGACACGCCCGAGGAAGCTGGAAAACTCCAATATGCCGAGGAGGTGATCCGGCACACGAACACGGAGCTCCGCGGGGACGTGCCGTTTCTCCGTCCGGTGATCCGGCGTGCAGGGGCGCGCCTGGTCACGGACTATGCCGGAATTTTCGCCGTATTCACCGACGCGCGAGTCATCGACATGTGGGGCTTGTGCAATGCCGCGATCGCCACCCGCGGCAACGCCGACGGAATCAATCCCATCTACGGCAAGACCTGTGTGCCCTGCTATGCGGAGTTTGATCCAGATTACTTCCACACCGTCACCCCCTTGATCCGCCAATCAAATAGTTTCTCCAACCAAAACGACGTGATTCAGAATATTTTCCAGGGACCCGCCATTGACACCGTCATCGGCCTGCGAAGCAACTTCGTTGCAGGGCGGGTCACCGAACTGGCGACGGGAAGGGCCCTTTGGTTTCTTGAACGGAGGCGGCCTGGATTGGATTTCTCTCCCCGGCTGGCTTCCCCCGGATTGCAAGTCGACTACCCATTCGGCGCCTGATCCCGACGCGCCGACTAAGTTCACAATCAGAGGTCATGAACCGGACTTCCGGCGGACGATGAGACAAGTTGCCATGAACCTGTACCAGCGCATTCTCGGCCATCCTTTCATCTATGATCGAGTCCGACCGCTTGTCGTGGGGGGTATCGATTTGTCGCCCCTGTATCGAAACCTGGACGCGGGACCGAGCGATGTGATCTTGGACATCGGGTGCGGGACAGGGGCGGCCCACGAGTACCTCACGGAATTTGCCGCCTATCACGGCTTCGATACCGATGAGATCGCAATTGAATCAGCACGCAAGAAGACCTCGGCCCCCAACGTGAGCTACGAGTGTCGGATTGTCACGCCCGCCGACATCGAACGGATTGCGCCCACGAAAATCGTCCTCGCGGGACTCCTTCATCACTTGACCGACGACGAGTGTCTCGCGCTATTGCAGATCTGTGCAAAGGGCCCCTCAGTTCGGCGCATCGCCACTTCCGATGTTGTCTACCTTCCGCGTCACTACGTGAGCAACCTGCTGGCCTTCCTGGATCGAGGGAGGTTCGTGCGCAAGCGTGAGCAGTATCTCGATCTCCCTCGGAGGGCCGGCCTACGCGTCGTGCAAGAGGACCTGGTCTGCTCACACCCCAAGAGTGGCAAAGCCATGTACCTGATGATGACGCTAGAACCGCCGCCGTGATGAAATTCGGGCCCGGCGAATCGCCGGGTGGGAGTGTCACATCTTCAGCCTCGCCGCGGCGGCGCGGGCCTGCTTGATGAAGGCTCGCACTTTGCGAATGTCCTTGACACCTCGCGCAGACTCGACCCCTGACGATACGTCCACACCGTCCGGCCGAGTTGCGACAATCGCCTCAGCCACGTTGCCGGGATTCAAACCGCCGGCGATCAAGAACGGCCGCCGCGGGCCTGCTCCCACGACCTCCCACGGCGCTTGTTGGCCGCTGCCGCCGTACTCCTCAGTATGGGCGTCGTAGAGAAACAGGCTCGCCTGCCAGCCCAGCGCATCCTTCAGCGACGCCTCATCGCGAACCCGAATGGTGCGAATGATCTGTTCCGGCCGTAGCCAGGTCCAGCTCGCCGCCATCTCGTCGCCGTGCAGTTGCACCCGGTCAAGTTTCAGCTCTTCCAAGGTCTCGGTGATCACCAGAGGGTGGGCGTTGACAAACACGCCCACCCGAAGCACGCCCGTCGGGATTGCCGCGATGATCTCGCGCGCCTGCTTGTCCTCCACGAACCGCTTCGACCCACGCCAGAAATTGAGGCCAATCAGATCAGCACCGGCCGCGGCCGCGTGCTCGGCGTCCTCGGGACGTGTGATGCCACAGATCTTGACCAGAAGACTCATTGGCCACCCAGAAGTCTGCGCAACGCCAAGCCGGGGTCAGGTTCGCCCATCAGGCTCGCACCCACCAGGATCGCGTCAATACCCGCCGCGTCCATTCTTCTCACATCGTCTGCCGTCTGGATGCCTGACTCCGCAACCAGTAAGCAGTCCGACGGAACCAGAGGTCGCATGGCGGTGGCCAAGGTCATGTCCACCTGCAAGGTATCCAGGTTGCGGTGGTTGACTCCGATCACGCGCGCCCCGGCGGCAAGTGCGCGCGCCACCTCCTGACGGTCGTGAGTCTCCACCAGCGCCTCCATACCCAAACGTCTGACCTCGCCGAGTAGCCCGACCAGATCGTCTTGGCGCAAAGCCGACACGATGAGCAGAAGGGCATCGGCGCCCGCCGCGCGCGCCTCGGCCACCTGGTACGGGTCGACAATGAAGTCTTTGCGCAGGACGGGAATGTCGACGGCGGCGCGTGCCCGGCGCAAATCATCGAGCGAGCCGCCGAAGAACGGGGCGTCGGTCAGCACCGAGATGGCTGCAGCCCCGGCCGCTTGGTAGGCGCTGGCCACCACAGCCGGATCAGCGTCCCGGTTGATCCAGCCCTTGGACGGCGAGCGGCGTTTGAACTCTGCGACGCAGGCCAGCCCAGGCTTGGCGGCAAGAGCCGCGCAGAAATCACGAACCGGCGGCGCCAGGGCGAGCTGCTCATTCAGCATGGCAGGCGGCAGTCGGCCTCGGGCCGAGACGACCCCCTGTCGAGTCTGTGCGAGAATCTGGTCGAGAATCATTCTTTCTTTTGCGCGGGCGACAGGCGGCGCAAATGATCCACCACGGCGCGGGCCCTGCCGTTGTCGAGTGCCGCCGCCGCCTGGCGCGCGCCGGCCCGCAGATCGGACGCCGCACCCACCACGTAGAGACTGGCAGCCGCTTCCAGGAGCGCGGCCACCCGAATGGCTCCGGGCGCGCCAGCCAGCGCCGCCTCGAGCAGACGCGCGTTGGTCGCGGCGTCTCCCCCCGCCAGGCCTGCGGGATCCTGTTCGGGCAGGTCAAAATCCGCGGGCCGGATTTCATAGCAACGAACGGTTCCGTCCCGCAGCTCCGCAACCTGGGTCGAGCCGGAGGTGGCGATCTCGTCAAGCCCGCCGGCACCGTGCACAACCAGGGCGCAGAGCGAGCCCAGTTGTGCGTGGGCACGCGCCATGAACTCGCAGCGCTCAGCCGTAAACACGCCGTTCATGTGATAGCGCGCTCCCGCCGGGTTGGTGAGCGGCCCGAGAAGATTGAATAAGGTGCGAAAGCCCAACTCGCGGCGCGGACCGGCCACATGCCGGGTCGCCGCGTGGAAGCTGGGCGCAAACATGAAGCAGAGGCCGCCTTCACGAAGACAACGCAGGGCCAGCTCGGGCGTGGGCATGGGATCGATGCCCATGGCCTCGATGACGTCGTGGGAACCGGAGCGCGACGAGAGCGCCCGGTTGCCGTGCTTGGCCACCTTGACCCCGCAGGCGGCCACGATGAAAGACGCCAGGGTCGAGATGTTGACCGTGCCCGAGCCGTCGCCGCCGGTACCGCAGGTGTCGAGCAAGGCAAGCCCGTCTGCGGGCAGGCGCACCATGCGCTGGCGCATGGCCAAAGCCGCGCCCACCACCTCGTCCACGGTCTCGCCCTTCATGCGCAAGGCCGTGAGCAAGCTTCCTGCCTGGGCCTGGGTGGCCTCGCCGTCCATGATGCAACCCACCACCGCGGCCATATCCGCGGCCGACAGGCTGCGACCCGCCACGACCTGGGCCAGGGCCTCGCGCATGCCGATCCCGGGCGTCGCAGCCGGGCCGGTCATGCGGCCCTCGCAAGGCGCAAGAAGTTGCGCAAGAGGTCCTTGCCCACCTTGGTCAGGAACGACTCGGGGTGAAACTGCACGCCTTCCACCGGCATGCTCTTGTGGCGCAATCCCATGACCTCTTCGTCCCATGTTTTGGCCGTGATCTCCAAACAGTCTGGCAAACTCGACCGTTCGACGACCAAGGAATGGTAGCGCGTGGCTTCAAAGGGATTGGGCAGGCCGGCAAAGAGGCCCTTGTCGTCATGGAAGACACGCGAGGTCCTGCCGTGTACCACTTCTTTGGCGCGGATAACCTTGCCGCCGAAGGCCTGGCCGATGGCTTGGTGGCCCAAGCACACGCCCAAGATGGGAATCTTGCCGGCCAGGTGGCGGACCACATCGAGCGAGATTCCGGCCTCATTCGGCGTACAAGGTCCCGGAGAAATGATTATATATTCTGGGCTGATGCGCTCGATATCTTCAACCGAAACTTCATCATTGCGCACGACCCGGACATGCTGGCCCAGCTCGCCCAGATACTGCACCAGGTTGTAGGTGAACGAGTCGTAGTTGTCGATGACCAGCAACATAGCTAGCGTGCCCCGTTGCTGGCCGACTGTCGAGCCAGCTCGATGGCTGAAATCACCGCGCGCGCCTTGTTCACGCACTCCTCATGCTCGGCCTCCGGCCGGCTGGCCGCCACGATCCCCGCCCCGGCTTGCACGTGCATGGTGTTGCCTCTCGTGACCAGGGTGCGAATGGCTATCGCGAGATCCATGTTGCCGGTGTACGAAAGGTAGCCGACCGCACCGCCGTAGACCCCACGCCGGGACGGCTCCAACTCGTCGATGATCTCCATGGCGCGAATCTTGGGTGCCCCCGAGAGCGTGCCGGCCGGAAAGGCCGCCCGCACCACGTCCTTGGCAGAAAGACCATCCAGCAGGGTGCCGCTCACGTTGGAAACCAGGTGCATGACGTGGGAGTAGCGTTCCACGACCATGATGTCGTCGAGTCTGACGCTGCCAGGCGCCGCCACCCGGCCCACGTCGTTGCGGCCGAGGTCGATCAGCATGACGTGTTCGGCCAGCTCCTTGGGGTCCGCGCGCAGCTCCTTCTCCAGGGCTTCGTCTTCCTCGACACTGCGGCCGCGGCGGCGCGTGCCCGCCAACGGCCGGACATCCACCCGGCGGCCGTCCAGGCGCACCAGCACCTCGGGTGAGGCGCCGGTCACGACAGCCTCGGGGAATTCCAGGTGAAACATGTACGGCGACGGATTGGTGACACGCATGATGCGGTAGACGTCGAACGGGTCTACCTCGCCGCGGGCCACGTCGAAACGCTGTGAGAGCACCACCTGAAACGCGTCGCCCGCCTTGATGTACTCCTGGATGCGGCGAACGGCGGCCTCATATTCCGCCTGGCTGGTGCGGGCCACGGGCTGCAGCTCCGACGCGGCCTGTGCCGCAACCCCGAAGTCGAGCGGCGGCAGGGCGCGGCCGGGCCTGGCGAGCCGGTCGAAGATCTCCTCCACCTTGCGACAGGCCTCGTCGTAGGCGCGGTTGGGATCGACGCCCGCCACATCCACGGAAGCCACCGCCTTGATGGTGCCGCGCAGGTTGTCGAAAACCACCACCGTGTCAGTCAGTGCAAAGCACAGTTCGGGAAGGCCCAGCTCATCGGGCGCATGCTCGGGCAGGCGTTCGAAGCACCGAACGGCATCGTAGCCCAGCCAGCCCACGGCCCCGCCAAAAAAGCGTGGCAGCCCGGGAGGAACCGCGGGCGGCAATCCAGCCAAAGTACGGCTGACGTAGTCGAGAGGGTTGGCTTCACTGACACGTTCCTCTAGGACAAAATCCTCGCCCTCGGGCCGCAGACGTTCGACCTGGGTGCCCCGGGCACGAATCACGGTACGCGGCCGCACGCCCGCGAAACTGTAGGCTGCCCACTTCTCGCCGCCCACCACGCTTTCGAGAAGGAACGAGTACGCTCCTCGGCCCAGCTTGGCGTAGACCGAAACCGGCGTGTCCGCGTCAGCCAGCCACTCGCGATACACGAAGCACAGACGCCCCTGCCGGGCGAGGTCGAGAAAGCGGGCGCGGTCGGGAACGAAGGCGGCCATGGTGGTTTGGCCGGAGATTAGCACTACTTCCCAGGGACGGATGGCACCTCGACGCGGATCTCGCCCTGCTCCAAGGGATCCACCTGGCGCAGGTTGCTGGCCATCTGGTCGTACTCAGCCGGCAAGACGCGCGACAACGGGAGCTGCCAGCGCCGCCGCAGAAGTACGCGCACAGTGCCGGGCGTGTCGGCCCCAGCCGCCTCGACCTGTACCTGACGTTCCTCCGAGAAGCGCGCTCCTCCGGCCGTGACACTCCCACTGGCGCCCATTTCGATCACCCGTGCCCCTGCCGGCAACTCGATCTCAGCCTCCAACAAGAGGGGCACGTCATAGCCAAGTTGCAGGGGGGTCCGACGCTGCGACTCGGTGAAGTAGCGCCGCCCCGGTTGCGACAGGAAGAAGCCCGGACGAAGCCAGAGAATGCTGCCCGTGCGCGCGGCCATCCGCGGGTTGGTCAGGGTGTAGCGAACTAGTCTGCGTCCAGCCGAGCCCTCCTGCAGAGAGAACTCGTCCAGAACGGCGCCCGGGAACTGCTGGCTCAACCAACGCTGCTCGAACTCCTGGCGCAGTTTGATTCGATCCCGCCCCGCCCGTTCCGCGATCTCGCTCCACTCCAGGGATGGCCAACCGCTGAGATCTTCTGTCACGGCAACGGCCGCGCTGCCGTCCGCTGCCAGCCGCATCTTCATGACGACGTGGCGCCCGTCGAGCACGGCGCTGCGAGCGATGGCCAGTGCATCGTCACCCAGCACAAAGCCAGGCGCGCCCGCCAACCCCGGCGGCAGATAGCCGAACGGGGCACGCCGTGTGTGGGGATCGAAGAATTGTGCCGCCCCATCGGAGCCAGGCAGGCGCACCAGGGCTTCGCTGAAGTCATCCAGCTCCTGCACCGTCCCATGCGCCCCCGCCGGTGCGCGGGTGAGCGGACGCACCAACATCAAGTCAGCCTTCAGCCCCAGCGCTCGCGCTAGCGCCACCACGACGGCCGCACGGTTGCCTTGTCCCCGACCGAGCGATACCGTCGCCGGCTCGAACAGGCTGGCCTCGGGCTCGATGTGCTGGTCCACCCAGCGGGTGATGGCCTCGGCGATCGTGGCCCGCGAGGCGCCAGCCTCAACTCTGATCTGCGCAGCGATCCGTCGCACATCAGGAGAGACGCGCGACACGGTGTCCAGGCGGTCAGCCAGAAAGCGTGACCAGCGCGCCAAGTCGACGCCGCTCGAAACCCGTACCGAGGGGACCCAGTCCTCTGCGACCACGGACGAGCGCTCGGGGAAAAGCTGCGGCATCTGCCGCGCGACGAAACGCAGCACCCGGGTGCCGTCGGAACCAGCGACTAACGTGGGTTCTGGCGCCCCGGCCCGCCGATCCTGGTCCACGAGCATCTCCGTTGGTACGACCAACAGGTACTCGCTGCGATCCAGCGGTGCCTCGAAGGACTGGAAATAGAAGCGCTCGCCCAGGAAGCCCGGCGCGAACGCCTCGGCGGGTTGCTTGAATTCCCAGGTTTCCCACTCGACGAAATCGCCCACCGCCAAATCGGGGGCCGAAACCGCAGGCTTGCCAGCGATCTCCTGGGCCTCGCGGATCGTCCCGTCAGCTTTGCGGGTGCGCAAGGCCAGCACCTCGGCCCCGGACGGCACGGAAACCTCGCCTGCTCGTTCGATGCCTTCCTTGCTCAAAACCTGGGTGATGGTGTGGGTCAGGCTGGCCCGCCCGCCATCAGGGAAGATCCGTTCCACCGTGCGATCCAACACCACCACCGCCGGCGCTTGGTAGTGATGGCCAGAGGCAAGAAAGTCCCGGATCACCTCGCCGCCATCCAGCCGGAATTCATCGAGCGGCAAGGAAAGCCCGGCGATGCGGGCCGCCTGCCGAACCGCACCGGTACCGGGGAAGCTGTGCAGCGCCTCTGTCAACACAGCGTGCGCCGTTTCCACCGCGCCAGTGACCAGCAAGGCATCGGCCAGGCGAAGGCGCAGATGACTGTCACGCGGGGACCAGGCGACCAGAGCCTGCAATTCCAGCGCGGCGCGGACACCGTCGCCCTTCTCCATTTGCAGCGCCGCCAGCTCCGAGCGGACCCATGCCGGTTCGACGCTGGTGGGCAGCATGCGCCGCAAGACCGCTTCCGCAGCGTTGGCATCGCCGCGCTGTCGATACCACAGCGCAGGCGCTTCGGACTGGGCGTCACAGCGAAGGAGCAGCCTTGTGAGCCGCTCCTGCTCGCCGGCCATAGCTCGCTCCTCGGCACGGCGAAGCCCACTCTCGATGGCCGCACACGCCCCCTGCCCCTGCAGCCCTTGCGCTACCGCGACCGCCAGGGCCATATCGGCGTCGCGTTCCATTCCACGGGTTCGCAAAGCTTCGGCCAACTGCAACGCTGCTGGCCACCAGCCGGGTGCCGCGCTCCGCGCCCACTGCGCATCTTCCGCTGCCTCGCGCGACCGATCGCTGTCGAGTTCCAGTCGGGAAAGGTCTAACCAGGCCCGCGCCATGTGCGGGTCCACGGCCACAGCACGCAAGTGGAGACCACGCGCACGGTCGCGGTTCAGATCTTCGGGCCGCGTCGGATCCGTCTCGGCTATTCGCGCCGCCGCCGATAGACCGAGCCCAAAACGGGGATGCTGGAGGAGATCAGCCGCATGCTCCAGCTCCTGGTCGACATCGCCGGCCATGTGTGCAGACATGGCCACCGCGAGATCGACCACGGCCCCTTCCAGGGGCAAACCGGCCGGCCAGCTTTCCGGGTCGATGCGATTCCGGCTGGAAGCAGGCGCGAGCAGCAAGCCCACATCGATGCGACCGCCGTAGCTGCCCAGGCGCAGCTCTACTTGGTGCCGACCCTCGCTCAACGTCAACGCCAGCGCTGACCAGCGCGGGCCAAACGCTTCGGCTGAGTCGCCGTGGTGATGCCAGGGGCCGCCATCCACGCGCAGCAGAGCTGGGCCCGCGTAGTCGAGCACTAGCTGGTAGTGCCCCGCGGGCCGGTCAACCTCGGCTTGGAACAGGCGCACGCCGGGTAGTGCATCCGTGCGAGGCGTCGTGAAGCGACACCCTGAGCGCGCAAGCGCCCGCGCAGGCCTCGCGGGACGCACTTCGTTGGACAGAAGATCGAGATAGGGCAAGCGACCGCCCACACCGACAAGACGCAACTCGGCCAGGCACCCCGACCGACGCGCGTTCCTCTCCAACAACTCCGCGTCCGCCCGTCGCCGGGCGATTTCGGCAAAAAGTGATGCCAGCAAATATTGCGCGCGCCAAGGAAGGGTGTCGGGCGACAGGGCAAGGACTCTTTCTTCAGCCGCGCGCCGGTCGGGCAATTCGTCGAGAAGGCGCGGCAGCCGCACAGCCGCGGCAGTGGCTAGCAGCCCGTCGTGCGCATCGCCGCTCGCGGCTGCCGCCTCGATCAGATCGAGGGTGTACACCACAGCCGCTTCGTCGTCTCCTCGCTCGTAGGCCAGGCTGCCGGCTCCGAAGAGAGCCCAGGTTCGCGGCTCGCGTTTCGCACCCGCGCTGAGGACGCGTCTCCACGTCTCCCCTGCCTGGTCGGCATTCCCGTCGACCGCCGCCTGCCAAGCCCGGCCCGTCTCCGTCGTCGGCTCGAGCCGTCGGCCAGCGGCCAGAATCCCGGCACAGCCCGCGGCAAAGCAAGCCAAGAGCACAAACCGTAATCCCGCGACAAGCAGAGCGAAGGGGCGGGCTCCCCCGAAAAGACAGCCCTTTCCATGATCAAGCCGCGCACCCAATCGGAGCGACCGATGGTGGTCGTAGACGTGGTCCTGGTCGTTTTCGTGGCCGTGGCCGGCGTGAC